>OGLE01000284.1_pt1 | contig 51549 bp, 38 predicted proteins | sample 1572671 | NCBI WGS metagenome assembly OGLE01 (sample SAMEA2581923, study PRJEB24529) | metagenome | biome: Human gut stool | place: China | collected 2011 | reverse complement strand
TATTCGGTGAAAACCCAAACAGAGCCGTACGCGAATGGACGAAGCCGTTCCATGAGGCCGGCATACAAACCCACATGCTGGACCGGGCACTGAACGGCCTGCGTATGAGTCCCGTACCTGACGACGTTCGCCAGTTGTTCTACCAGGTAAAAAAAGCACAGGGGACAGATATCGCCCGCACATTCTGCGGATTGAACGATGTACGCAACATTGCTCCTTCCATCCGATATGCGAAAGCAGCAGGGATGATCTCGCAATGCTCGTTGTGCATCACCCACTCTCCCATCCATACGGTCGAATATTACACCAAGATGGCGATGGAACTGATCGAACTCGGAGCGGATGAAATCTGTATAAAGGATATGGCCGGCATCGGCCGTCCGCATTCTTTGGGGCAGATCGTAGCAAACATCAAGGCAAAACATCCGGAAATTCCGGTTCAGTATCACAGCCATGCCGGTCCCGGATTCAACGTGGCTTCGATCTTAGAAGTATGTAACGCCGGTTGCGATTACATCGACGTTGGCATGGAACCGCTTTCATGGGGTACAGGCCATGCGGACCTGCTGACCGTGCAGGCGATGTTAAAAGACGCCGGCTACAAAGTGCCGGAAATCAACATGAAGGCTTATATGAAAGTCCGCAGCCTGATCCAGGAATTCATGGATGACTTCCTCGGCTTGTATATCAGCCCGAAGAACCGCCTGATGAACTCGTTGCTGATCGGTCCGGGCCTGCCAGGCGGCATGATGGGAAGCCTGATGTCAGACCTCGAAAAGAACCTGGAGACAATCAACAAGAACAATATCAAGAACAACAAGCCGCTCATGAGCCAAGACCAGCTGTTGATCAAGCTGTTCGATGAAGTTGCCTATGTATGGCCGCGTGTCGGCTACCCTCCATTAGTGACTCCGTTCAGCCAGTATGTGAAGAACCTGGCGCTCATGAATGTGATGCAGATGGAGAAAGGGAAGGCCCGCTGGAGCATGATCGCCGACGATATCTGGGACATGATTTTAGGCAAGGCAGGACGCCTGCCGGGTCCGTTGGCTCCGGAAATCATCGAGAAGGCGAAAGCCGAAGGACGCAAATTCTTCGAAGGCAACCCACAGGACAACTATCCTGACGCGCTCGACAAGTATCGCAAGCTGATGAACGAAAAACAGTGGGAAACGGGTGAAGATGACGAAGAACTCTTCGAATATGCGATGCATCCGGCACAGTATGAAGCCTACCGTTCAGGAAAAGCCAAAGTGGAATTCAAAGCCGACGTAGCCAAGAGAAAAGCCGAGAAGCAAACAGCCGCCCAGCCTGCCACCGTTCCTTCACAAGCTGCCCCGGCCAGTATGGCAATGGCTATGCCGACAACTCCGCAAGTAATGACCGTCGATGTGAACGGCCAATCCTACAAGGTAACCGTAGCATTCGGAGACACAGCGAATGCCGTCCCGGCAGAAACACAGGCTGCTCCTGCCGCGACACCCGCCCCCACTGCTGCTCCTGCCGGTACCGGCAAAGAAGTGCTCTCGCCGCTGGAAGGCAAATTCTTCCTCGTGAAAAGTGCTTCCGACACACCTGTAAAAGTAGGAGATGTCGTAAAGGAAGGCGATGTGCTTTGCTATGTGGAAGCCATGAAGACATATAATGCCGTACGTGCGGAATTTGGTGGAACAGTCACTGCGATCTGCCTAGCTTCCGGCGATGCGGTTTCTGAAGATGACGTACTAATGACGATACAATAATGAATGAAATATTTCAAAATCTATATGAGATGACTGCGTTCAGCAACATCATTGCTGAACCGCAGTTTCTGATCATGTATGCCATTGCGTTCATACTGCTTTATTTGGGTATCAAAAAACAGTATGAACCGCTGCTGCTCGTACCGATCGCGTTCGGCGTGTTGCTTGCCAACTTCCCCGGAGGCGATATGGGGGTGATACAGGCCGACGAAAACGGCATGATCAACGTGCACGGAGTGATGAAGAACATTTGGGAGATGCCGCTCCATGACATCGCGCATGAGTTGGGGCTGATGAACTTCATTTACTACATGCTGATCAAGACTGGGTTCCTTCCTCCTATCATCTTTATGGGTGTAGGGGCGTTGACAGATTTCGGGCCGATGCTGCGCAACCTGCGTCTGTCCATATTCGGGGCGGCGGCACAGCTGGGTATTTTCACCGTGCTGCTGGTAGCCATCCTGATGGGATTCACGCCTAAAGAAGCAGCTTCTTTAGGAATTATCGGAGGAGCGGACGGACCGACTGCCATCTTCACGACCATCAAACTGGCCCCCCATCTGTTAGGACCGATAGCGATTGCCGCTTATTCCTATATGGCGCTGGTTCCGGTTATCATCCCACTGGTAGTCAAGCTACTTTGTTCAAAGAAAGAGCTATCCATCAATATGAAGGAACAGGAAAAGAAATACCCGTCCACCACGGAAATCAAAAATTTGCGTGTCTTGAAGATCATCTTCCCAATCGTAGTGACGACGGTAGTGGCCCTGTTCGTGCCGAGTGCAGTGCCATTAATCGGTATGCTGATGTTCGGTAACCTGGTCAAAGAGATCGGAACCAATACATTCCGCCTGTTCGATGCAGCATCGAACAGCATCATGAATGCAGCGACCATCTTTTTAGGATTATCGGTCGGCGCGACCATGACAGCCGAGGCGTTCCTGAACTTCACGACAATCGGTATCGTAATCGGAGGCTTCCTTGCATTCGCCCTTTCCATAGCGGGCGGCATCTTCTTCGTCAAACTGTTCAACCTCTTCACAAAGAAGAAAATCAACCCGCTGATCGGAGCAACCGGACTGAGCGCCGTACCGATGGCATCCCGCGTGGCAAATGAGATAGCATTGAAATACGACCCCAAGAACCATGTGCTTCAATATTGCATGGCCAGCAACATCTCCGGCGTTATCGGTTCTGCCGTAGCCGCAGGCGTATTGATCTCGTTCTTAGGATAATTTCAAACACGGATTATATTTAGGCACGGATTTCATGGAATTTGCTCCAATCCGTGCCTAATTTAACATCTACCTGCAAATTATTTGCTTCCAAATGCTGTAATCCCAAAATATTTACTTTAATTTGTGACTTGATATAGGATACATTTATCCTTTTCCTAAATGCGATTGAATATGAAGGACACTCACGAAGCTAATTTGCCAACTGAAGAAAACGGCAAATTGGAAGAAACTAAGGCTCCGGAAACAACACCGGAAAACACGGCGGAGGAAGTTGTAACAAACGAAACAACGGACGCTGAAGTTGCAGCAGAAGAAACATCTGAAGCAGAAGTCAAAACAGACGAAGTTGCGGCAGGTGAAGAAACCGTTGCGACTACGGGAAAATTGTCGAAAGAAGAAATTCTGGAGAAACTGAACTACCAGCCCAATATGTACGCCAGCGCATTGGCTTCCAACAAGAAGTACGCCTTTGCCTGCCTGCTACCCCAGCACGAAACCGGAGAATATTGGACCGAAGTGGAAAGCGGCATACACGAAGCGCTGACCACCTACTCGGATTTCAACATCACCGTGAAGCTGAGGTACTACGACCCGTACGATTACCGCTCCTTCGCCCGGGAAGCCCGCAGTATCGTGGAAATGACGCCCGACGGTGTGTTGTTTGCCCCCACTGCCCCGCAGTACACCACTCCCTTTACCGATGAACTTGAAAAGCTGGATATACCTTATATATATATAGACTCGAATATCAAGGAAGCTCCCGCCCTCTCTTTCTTCGGACAGAATTCGCACCAAAGCGGATATTTTGCCGCACGTATGCTGATGCTGCTTGCCGGTGAGGATGCACAGGAAATCGTTATCTTCCGCAAGATAAACGAAGGCATTGTAGGTTCGAACCAACAGGAACGGCGGGAAATCGGTTTCCGAGAATATATGCGCGAGCATCATCCCGGCTGTCGCATCTGGGAACTGGACTTACACGCCAAACGCGACGGTGAAGATGCACAGATGCTGGATGATTTCTTCCGCACCCATCCCACCGTAAAGAACGGCATCACATTCAACTCCAAAGCATACATCATCGGAGAGTACCTGCAAAGACACCGGAAAACGGATTTCAACCTTATGGGGTACGACCTGCTGAAACGCAATGTGGACTGCCTGAAAGAAGGAAGCATTTTCTTCCTTATCGCCCAACAGCCTACCCTGCAGGGCTTCGACGGCATCAAAGCGCTATGCGATCACCTGATTCTGAAAAAAGAAATCGCAAGGGAGAACTTTATGCCGATTGATTTGCTGACAAAAGAAAATATAGAATTCTATTATAACAGATAAGAGTGCCGGGCAATCAGGCAATGGAACTGTAATACGACACTATCGAACGAAACCAATTAAAACATAGTATATGGAAACAAAGTACCTGAAAATCAACTCGGCTGACAACGTTGCGGTGGCTATCACAGCACTTCCGGCCGGTGAAAAACTCATAGTAGACGGCAAGGAAATCATCCTGAACGAGGATATCCCCGCCGGACATAAATTCGCGCTGAAAGATTTTGCGGAAGGCGAGAATGTAATTAAATACGGTTATCCCATAGGACACGCCCGCACCGCACGGAAACAAGGCGACTGGATAAACGAAAACAACATCAGGACCAATCTTGCCGGACTGCTGGAATATACGTACAACCCCACCGAAGTGAAACTGGACATTCCGCACAAGGACCTGACATTTAAAGGATACCGCCGCAAAAACGGCGATGTGGGAGTACGCAACGAAATATGGATTATCCCCACGGTGGGTTGCGTAAACGGCATTGTCAACCAACTGGCAGAAGGCCTGCGCCGCGAGACAGACGGCAAAGGCGTGGATGCAATCATGGCATTCCCGCACAACTACGGCTGTTCGCAACTGGGCGACGACCACGAAAACACCAAGAAAATACTGCGCGACATGGTGCTGCACCCCAATGCAGGCGCCGTGCTTGTGGTAGGTTTGGGATGCGAAAACAACCAGCCGGATGTATTCCGCGAGTTTTTGGGTGAATACGATTCCGACCGTGTAAAGTTCATGGTGACGCAAAAAGTGGGCGACGAATACGAAGAAGGTATGAAACTGCTGCGCGAACTCTACGCGAAAGCCAGCAAGGACGAACGTGTGGACGTGCCTCTGAGCGAATTGCGTGTAGGTTTGAAATGCGGCGGTTCCGACGGATTCTCCGGCATTACGGCTAATCCGCTGCTGGGCATGTTCTCCGACTTCCTCATTGCACAAGGCGGTACGAGTGTATTGACGGAAGTGCCCGAAATGTTCGGTGCGGAAACAATCCTGATGAACCGTTGCCGCAACAAAGAACTGTTTGAAGAAACCGTAAAGCTGATTAACGACTTCAAGGAATACTTCCTCTCGCATGGCGAACCGGTAGGTGAGAATCCGTCGCCGGGCAACAAGGCAGGTGGTATCTCCACACTGGAAGACAAGGCTTTGGGATGCACCCAGAAGTGCGGCAAAAGCTATGTGGAAGGTGTACTTCCTTATGGCGAACGCCTGAAAGTAAAAGGCCTGAACCTGCTTTCCGCTCCGGGAAACGACCTGGTTGCCGCCACCGCCCTGGCTTCGTGCGGATGCCACATAGTATTGTTTACAACAGGCCGCGGAACGCCGTTCGGAACGTACGTACCGACCATGAAGATTTCCACCAACTCCACCCTCGCCAAGAACAAACCGGGCTGGATTGACTTCAACGCCGGCGTTATCCTTGAAAACGAACCGATGGAAAAGACTTGCGAACGTTTCGTCGACTACATTATCCGCGTAGCAAGCGGCGAGTTTGTGAACAATGAAAAGAAAGGTTATAAAGAAATCGCCATTTTCAAGACAGGGGTGACACTGTAACGGCAAGCGCTCATAGCCCGAGTGCACGGAATTACCGTCTGATGTTGACGGGTATTCCACAATAATTCGGACAGAAGAACAAAAGAATAAAAATAGGTAATGTTACCAGAAAAATAAAATTTTTCCTTTTTTGTTCTTTTGTTCTTCTGTCCGAATATTTAGATATGACCAGAATTCCATCCGTTTTTGTATCTTTGCAGCCGATTTACTCAAAACAATCGTTCTTATAAACTCATGATAGAAAGTATGTCCGCAGATACAAATACCTCTCCCAAGCAAAAGGGCGGCTGGTGGTCGCTGAGTCCGTTGGCTGTATTTCTTTGTTTATACCTCATCACATCACTGCTTATAAATGATTTCTATAAAGTGCCGATAACGGTAGCTTTTCTGCTGTCGTCCTGCTACGCCATTGCCATTACGCGGGGACTGAAGCTGGAACAACGCATCTATCAGTTCTCCGTCGGCGCCGGTAACAAGAACATATTGCTGATGATATGGATATTTGTCCTTGCCGGAGCGTTTGCGCAAAGCGCCAAACAGATGGGAGCTATCGACGCCACTGTAAACCTGACCCTGCATATCCTGCCGGACAATCTGCTGCTGGCGGGTATTTTCATCGCCGCCTGTTTCATCTCCCTATCCATCGGTACAAGCGTGGGAACAATCGTTGCCCTGACTCCGGTAGCGGTGGGACTGGCAGAGAAAACCGGTATCGACCTGCCTTATATGACAGCCATTGTAGTGGGCGGTTCGTTCTTCGGAGACAATCTTTCCTTCATATCAGACACCACCATTGCATCTACCAAAACGCAGGATTGTGTGATGAGGGACAAGTTCAAAATAAATTTCATGATTGTAGTGCCGGCTGCACTGGTTGTACTGGGCATCTATGTAATTCAGGGACTTTCCTTATCCGCCGTTCCGCAGATATACGAGATTGAATGGATAAAGGTAATCCCCTACCTTATCGTACTGGGTACGGCAATAACCGGAGTCAATGTGATGGTGGTTTTGCTACTTGGCATCGTCTCTACGGGAATCATCGGCATTTGCACGGCAACGGGCGTCTTCGACGTCACTCCTGCCGAAAACATGAATGCAAGCACCGCTTTCTTCGATTGGTTCGGCGCTATGGGAACGGGTATCACCGGTATGGGCGAACTTATCATCATCACCCTGTTGGCAGGCGGAATGCTGGAAACAATCCGCTACAACGGCGGTATCGACTTTGTCATCACCCGCCTCACCCGCCACGTCACAGGCAAGCGGGGTGCGGAATTCAGTATAGCCGCACTGGTGAGTGTAGCCAATCTTTGCACCGCCAACAACACCATTGCCATCATCACCACCGGTCCCATCGCCAAAGACATAGCCAAACGCTTTCACCTGGACCGCCGGAAAACAGCAAGCATACTGGATACATTTTCCTGTCTCATTCAGGGCATTATCCCTTACGGCGCACAAATGCTGATAGCCGCAGGACTGGCGGGCATCTCGCCGCTCAGCATCATAGGCAATCTGTACTACCCGTTCTGCATGGGAGCCTGCGCCATACTCGCCATATTAATAAGGTATCCGGGAAGATACTCATAGTTCTTCCCGGACACCGGCTGTATTCCGAACGCCGATCAGTTTATAAAACTATTGTAACGGCTGATTACGTCATTATATTCGGATACTAAATCATTATAACCATCCTCGGTGAACTTTCCGTCGCGCAGTTGCTTGCGGAGTTCTCCCAGAAACTTGTCCACATACTTCAGCAAATTATCGTAGTTCGACATCTCACTCTGGAAATCCGCTTTCTTCTCCAACTTCGAAGCTGCCTCTTTCTTGGCGTTGACAGCATCGTAAGCAGCCTGCAAATCTTCTTTCTTGGCTTCGGGCGAATAGAGTTCCAAAGTCTTCTCTATCTCAAAAATCAAAGCCTTTCCTGCAAGGATATGGTCCTTCAGCGGATTATCCATCAGTGTGGCCTCTTCGGCTTTATCGGCATAGGGAGTAAGCAGGGCATAGATTTGGGAACGAAGTCCGGGAATCTGTTCTGCCAACTCTTTCTCTTCCTTACAGATTTCATTACCTTTGGCATAGTTGTCGTCCTTATAGTCTTCGGCCTTGATGTAGGCGCGGTAAGCATCATAATTGGCATACAGACGCTTGGACACATCGAAGAAACGACGGTAGTACATCTTCAGACTGTCGGCAGCCGAGGACGGGAAGCAATCGCCGGGGTTCAATAAAGCAGTCGTGTCTGTTGCGGAAACCGGCGTGCGGATAACAACGGGCGCTACAAGAGTCTTACCGTTTTTCTGCATATAATCGATAATCTTGGAGATCTCTCCCATGTCCACCATTTTCTTGGTGATGTCGATGCTTGTGTTGTAATAGGATATTACCTCGTTTGCTTCTTCCAATCCATAATCCATGGAAGCGGCATCCTTTCCCTTGCCGCCGCAGGAAGCGAGTAAAAGCAGGGAAACAACTGAAATTGCTGTAATTTTCTTCATTGTTACAAATCTGTTTTTAGTGTTAGTATTAAAAGTTTTCGTCTGCCGGCAAAGACAACATAGGTCCGTTTGTTCCTGATATGTTATCGTTTGTCGGATAAGGCAAAATTACGTGGAAACAATGAAACCGGGAAAAATGAGAGGGGGACAAATAAGAGGATAATACCTATAGGGTTAATTTGTTGAAAAAGTGAAATTTAAGCAGATTACAGCCGGGAACGGCAGGGAGACATTTTAAAGAACAGGACACAATCACATCCGTCTTTCACACAGAAGCGCATTTATGGCACGATAATGAAAATATCAGGCAAACTCTTTGTCAATCAAAAGAAAAAGCGTATCTTTGCGCCCGCTGTTACGAGATAGCAGCATAATTCAAATCATTAACTAAAAACATTTATTTAAATGGCAACAAAAATCAGATTGCAGAGACATGGACGTAAAAGCTATGCTTTCTACTCTATCGTAATTGCAGACGTAAGAGCACCACGTGATGGTAAATTTATTGAGAAGATTGGTACTTACAACCCTAACACCAATCCTGCCACAGTAGATTTGAAGTTCGACCGCGCACTTGACTGGGTATTGAAAGGTGCACAACCTACCGACACTGTTCGCAACATCCTCTCTCGCGAAGGCGTTTACATGAAGAAACACCTTCTTGGCGGTGTAGCAAAAGGCGCATTCGGCGAAGCAGAAGCAGAAGCTAAATTCGAAGCTTGGAAGAACAACAAACAAAGCGGTTTGGCTGCTCTGAAAGCTAAGGAAGAAGAAGCTAAGAAAGCTGAAGCCAAAGCACGTCTGGAAGCTGAAAAGAAAGTAAATGAAGTGAAAGCTAAGGCACTGGCCGAAAAGAAAGCTGCTGAAGAAGCTGCTAAGGCTACCGCTGAAGCACCTGCAGAAGAAGCAACCGAAGCTCCGGCTGAAGAAGCTCCCGCAGCAGAAGCTGCTGCTGAATAAAAAGCAGAGCTATCCTTGTAAAAAAGGGACAAAAAACATAAAATCCTCATCGGTTATGCCGGTGAGGATTTTTTATTATTATCTTTGCTGCAACAATTTATTTATTTAATGAACAAAGCAATGAAAAAATTAACTTACCTGCTCGCTGCCGCTGCCGTATTCGCAGCTTGTAACAGCGGAAACAAAGGTTACACCGTAACCGGAACAGTAGAAGGCGCTGCCGATGGCGATACCGTTTATCTGCAAACCGCAGAAGGCCGCCAGCTCGTAAAACTCGATTCTGCAGTCATCACCAACGGAACCTTCACCTTCAAAGGAACGCAGGACAGTGCTGTGAACCGCTATATCACGTGCCAACCCTCCGGGAAAGAAGGTGTGCTGATGGACTTCTTCCTCGAAAACGGAGCAATCAACATCAAACTGACTTCCGGCGAAGGCGACTCTGCCACCGGTACAGCCAACAATGATATTTACCAACGCATCCGGGACAAGCAAAACGAACTGAACCAACAGATGAACGCTATCTACCAGTCCATGTCCGACACAGCCCTGACAGACGAACAGCGCGAAGCCAAAGCCAAGCAGATGAATGATCTGGAAGAGCAATATATCGCCACTGCCAAAGAGGGAATCAAACAAAACATCAATAACGCAGTGGGAGTATTCCTGCTCAAGAAGAACCATTATTACATGGATGTGGAAGAACTCGATCCGCTGATGTCGCAAATCCCCGCAGCATACAACAACGACGAAACCATCATCCGCATCAAGGAGAACGTAGAAAAGATGAAAGCCACTGCCGTAGGTCAGAAGTTTACGGACTTTGAAATGCAGACCCCCGAAGGAAAAACGGTAAAACTGTCCGACTATGTGGGTAAGGGCAAAACAGTGCTCGTTGACTTCTGGGCAAGCTGGTGTGGCCCATGCCGTCGCGAAATGCCCAATCTGGTAGAAGCATACGCCAAATACAAGAACAAGAATTTCGAGATTGTAGGCGTTTCCTTAGACCAGAGCGGTGATTCCTGGAAAGAGGCTATCAAGAAACTGAATATTACCTGGCCGCAGATGTCCGACCTGAAATACTGGAACTGCGAAGGCGCCAAGTTGTATGCCGTAAGCAGCATTCCTCACACTGTACTGATTGACGGTGACGGAATCATCCTTGCACGCGGCTTGCACGGAGAAGAATTGCAAGAGAAATTGGCTGAGGTTCTTAAATAAGCAAAGAAAGCCGGCAGAATATAAGACCAACGGAGATGTGTCAAAATACACTTGACGATTTCTTTTAGGCACGGATTACACGGAAAACACGGATCTCACAAATTTTCTTTATTCTTTTTCTGTGAAATCCGTGTTTTCCGTGTAATCCGTGCCTAAAAAAGAAACAAATAGTAAGCGGACTTTAGTTTTGACACACATTCGTTGATTTTATAGAATTGGCTTGCGGCCACGCAGACCGGCAGACTGAAATACGCAACCGGCATAATAACATGCTCAGATGAACAGTGTGCATTCAGACTGAGAATATACGGTTTGCCATATCCTTAGCCAACTTCACAGTCTTCCACTGTTTCACCTCATCCTCTTCCGAAGGATTGAGAAGGTTATCCGCATCGGGCAGACAGAGCGTCAAATGCTTCATCGGTATATAATTCAGCACTTCTTCCATCTTGGCCTGCAATTCATCCAGTTCTTCCTCATCGGGGTAATAAGAAAGCACGAAGCCAAACACAGCTTCCCGTTCATGCACAAACCACAGCAGACGGCTACGGTCGCAAATTCCACAATCGTAATTCAAGAAGTAAGCATCCGCCCCGTGCAACCGTATCAACATATCCGTTGCGGCATGAAACGCTACAAACAATCCTTCGGGACGCTCGCGCAGTACCCGGTTGTTAAGACGGGCAGCTTCATCGGTCAGCATGGATTTGACTCCCTCGAACTGTACATAACGGCACCCCGCCTCATACAACCCTTCCAACAACTTCTTATAAGCGACAGCCAAATCATCCAACAGTATGTTCAAATCCGGATAAACCGACTTCAAGCACCCGGCTTCCGTTTCACGAAGAATCCTCATCAACATTTTGCCGGGCGACGGTATATGCTGCTTTGGCAATACATTTTCCGCGGTATTCTTTAGCAGAAAAACAAAATCTTCAAGGATAGGGTGATGAAGCAAACCGATTCTGCCGGTCACTTCCAGCTTCTTTTCCAATGAAGAATCAGCATTGTCTCTGCAACGGATACCTTCCCAGCCTTCCAAAAAGTCATAACTCCGAAATCCGCCATCTGTCACAACCTCTATACCTTCCAGCTTCAATCGCTCCATTAATTTGCATATTTCCTTATTTTCAATGGCACGCAATGCCGACAGGCTGATTTGCCCGTGCTGATATCGGTTTCTTGCATCCCGCAACGTAAAAGGTACACATAATGCTCCCGCAATATCGACCTTAAAAGGTGGAAACAGTTTTCCCATATTCACTTTTCTTTTAACTGATAATAGTTAGAAATTCAAGTCTTTACCCTATTCATACAAAGAACAAAGAGAAGCAAATATAACCAAAGTATTTAAGAAAACAACAAATAAAATCCCTATTTCTCATCTGTCATTTTGAAATAGATTGACAGATATATTATCTCATAATTATCAATAAGATACAATTGTAAAAGCATCGAATTCTATAAAGTTTTCCATTTTACAACAAAGCATATTTGATTATCAACACATTAACCATTTTTAATCCAACAAAAGTTTTCCAAAACAGAAAACTTACAGAAAACTATCATACCTTTGTTTCGCAATTAACTCCTATTTGTAAAATCTAAAAATACAATCAACATGATACAAACGGTACTCAAGCGTGACGGGCGCATCGTCGGCTTCAATGAAGAGAAAATAGTAACTGCCATCCGCAAGGCCATGCTCCATACGGACAAGGGAGAAGACATGCAACTGATACGCCAGATCACCGACCACATCTCCTTTAAGGGCGATGCCCAGATGACGGTGGAAGCCATTCAGGACCTGGTGGAAATGGAACTGATGAAGAGCAGCCGTAAAGATGTAGCACAGAAATACATTGCCTACCGCAACCAGCGCAGCATTGCCCGCAAGGCGAAAACGCGCGATATGTTTCTGGAAATCATCAACATCAAATCCAACGACATCACCCGTGAGAATGCCAATATGAACGCCGACACCCCGGCGGGCATGATGATGAAGTTTGCCAGCGAAACCACCAAACCCTTCGTTGACGACTATCTACTGAGCGAAGAAGTGCTGGATGCCGTCAGCCAAAACTATCTGCACATCCACGATAAGGATTATTACCCCACCAAAAGCCTGACTTGCGTACAGCACCCGCTGGATCGCATCCTTACATACGGCTTCTCTGCCGGACACGGAGAGTCGCGCCCTGCGAAACGCATTGAAACCGCCAGCATACTGGGCTGCATCTCATTGGAAACCGCCCAGAACGAAATGCACGGCGGACAAGCGATTCCCGCGTTCGACTTCTACCTCGCTCCCTACGTGCGCAACAGCTTCATCGAGGAAGTAAAGAACCTGGAAGAGCTGAACGGTGAGGATTACTCACATCTCTACCGGAAAGAGCTCACCGATTACCTGCAACAGCCGCTGGACGGCCTCACCGGCGAGCAGCGCATCATCCAGCATGCCGTGAACAAGACCGTAGCCCGCGTGCATCAGTCCATGGAAGCGTTCATCCACAACATGAACACGATACACTCGCGCGGCGGCAACCAGGTGGTATTCAGCTCCATCAACTACGGTACGGATACTTCCGCCGAAGGACGCTGCATCATCCGCGAACTGCTGAAAAGCACGTACCAGGGCGTGGGCAACGGCGAAACGGCCATCTTCCCCATTCAGATATGGAAAAAGAAACGCGGCGTAAGCTATCTGCCCGAAGACCGCAACTACGACCTCTACCAACTTGCCTGCAAGGTCACCGCACGCCGTTTCTTCCCGAACTTCCTGAACCTGGACGCCACCTTCAACCAAAGTGACGACTGGAAAGCCGACGACCCGAAACGCTACGAGCACGAAGTAGCCACCATGGGATGCCGTACACGCGTATTCGAAAACCGTTTCGGCCCCAAGACATCCATCGGACGCGGCAACCTGTCTTTCTCCACAATCAACATTGTGCGCCTTGCCATAGAGTGCATGGGCATTACGGATAAGGAACAGCGCATCGCCCGTTTCTTCGCCAAGCTGGATGCCATGCTCGACATTACCGCACGCCAACTGCATGAACGCATGGAGTTCCAGAAGACAGCGTTCGCCAAGCAGTTCCCTCTGCTGATGTCCGCTTTGTGGATAGGCTGCGACAAGCTCAAACCGAACGACGACATCTCGTCCGTAATCAATCAGGGTACGCTGGGCATCGGGTTCATCGGTCTGGCGGAATGTCTTGTGGCGCTTTTGGGCAAGCATCACGGAGAGTCGGAAGAGGCTCAGGAACTGGGACTCAGAATCGTGACTTACATGCGCGACCGTGCCAACCAGTTCTCCGACCAATACCAGCATAATTACAGCGTACTGGCCACGCCTGCCGAAGGGCTGTCGGGCAAGTTCACACGTGTAGACCGCAAGAAGTTCGGCTGCTTGCCGGGCATTACGGACCGTGATTATTACACCAACTCCAACCACGTGCCCGTGTACTACAAGTGCAGCGCCCGCCACAAAGCCGAAATCGAAGCCCCCTACCACGACCTGACCCGCGGCGGACACATCTTCTATGTAGAAATTGACGGCGACGCCACCCACAACCCCGAAGTCATTATGCGTGTGGTGGACATGATGGACCGGTACAACATCGGTTACGGCTCGGTAAATCACAACCGCAACCGCTGCCTGGACTGCGGATACGAAAACTCTACCGTCAACCTGGAAGCCTGTCCCAAGTGCGGCAGCACCCACATCGACAAGCTACAGCGCATCACCGGCTATCTGGTAGGTACTACCGACCGTTGGAATCAAGCCAAGCTCGCCGAGCTGAACGACAGAGTAATACATGAAAATTAAAAGTTGAATAGTGCTTTCCATTCTTGATATAATAGAAGATACTACGGTGGACGGTCCGGGATTCCGTACCGCCATCTACGCAGCCGGATGTCCCAACGGATGTCCGGGCTGTCATAATCCGGAATCGTGGGACATCAACCGCGGACGCTGGATGAGCACCGATGAAATACTGCAAAAGGTGCTTGCCGACAGCTTTGCCGATGTGACATTCAGCGGTGGCGACCCTATGTACCAGCCCGAAGGCTTCACCGAACTGGCACATGCCATCAAGCGGCAGAGCCGGAAGAACATCTGGTGCTATACGGGGTATACATTTGAAACGTTACTGCACAATCCCCGCCAGGCAAAACTGTTGGAGTACATCGACGTGCTGGTGGACGGCAAATTCAAAGAAGAGCTGCGTGACGAAGACCTCTACTTCCGTGGCAGCAGCAACCAACGGCTGATAGACGTACAAGCGTCGCTGAAAGCCCAAAAAGCGGTGGATTACGTTTACAACCCGAAGTTATAACTCCTTTCACTGTATTATATCTTTCTCTATATAGACATAAACCTATACCTCCATTGGGTACAATGAATATCACCGTGGGATACCGACAATACCAACGGTTGGTATTCATCGTACCCTATGTTGGTAGCCGTTGTACCAAACGTTGGTATCCGACGTACCAAACATTGGTACTTCCCATACCAGCCTTTGGTACTTTCCGTACCCCATAGAGGTATCCGCCGTTCTCCCCCTATAAACCATAAAGGATTGCTTACGCCGGCAAAAAGGAAGCAAGCGTTTCTCCAACCGCCCTGCCTACTTTTCTTTATATATTTTCAGCCATATAAAATTCTTTCTCGTTTTTATTTCCTACATTTGCCACCGTCAAAAGAATCTATAACAAAATACCGAACCCGTGAAACGCAATCAATCCCCTGCACAGACGATACGCTTCCGCCGCTGGAGTCGGAAGTCGTATGCCGCATTCGCCAGCATAGGCAGATGCGTCACAATCGGTTGTCTGCGCAAGAACGTGGCCGACAGTTCGCTGCGGAAGCAGGACACGGTTCGGACTATCCCCTATTCTATTCACACCATGACTATCGACGAACTGAAAGCCCGGGTGCTGGCAGGCATAGACATATCGCCCGACCAAGCTGCCTGGCTGGCGAATACCGCCGACCGTGAAGCGCTTTACGCCGCTGCACACGAGATTACCGTACAATGCTCGCAGCATGAGTTTGACATGTGCTCCATCATCAACGCCAAGTCGGGACGCTGCCCCGAAAACTGCAAATGGTGCGCACAATCTTCCCACTATCACACCCAAGCCGACGTTTACAACCTACTTTCCGCTGAAGAATGCCTCGAACAGGCACAATACAATGAACGGCAGGATGTCAACCGCTTCTCCCTCGTTACGAGCGGACGGAAACCCTCTCTCAAACAATTGGAACAACTCTGTAATACAGTGCGCTACATGCGCCGCCACTCATCCATACAATTATGCGCATCCTTAGGCCTGCTGGCCGAAGAAGAGCTGCGCGCCCTGCACAATGCCGGCGTCACCCGCTACCACTGCAACCTGGAAACAGCCCCCTCTTTCTTCCCCACCCTGTGCAGCACGCACACGCAGGAAGACAAGCTGCGCACCTTGCAGGCAGCCCGCAACGCAGGCATGGACATTTGCAGCGGCGGCATCATCGGCATGGGCGAGACGATGGAACAGCGCATTGAGTTTGCTTTCACCCTGAAAGAGCTGGGTGTACAATCCATTCCCATCAACCTGCTCAGCCCCATTCCGGGCACTCCGCTGGAGAACCGCCCGCCGCTGACGGAAGAAGAGGTATTGGTGACCGTCGCCCTGTTCCGCTTCATCAACCCCACCGCCTACCTGCGCTTTGCCGGCGGACGCTCGCAACTGAGCAAGGATGCGGTGAAGAAGTCCTTATATATAGGTATCAACTCGGCTATCGTGGGCGACCTGCTGACGACGCTCGGCTCCAAAGTTTCCGATGACAAGAAACTGATAGAAGAAGCCGGATACGAATTCTGCGGTTCGCAATTCGACCGCGAGCACCTGTGGCATCCATACACTTCGACCACCCATCCGCTGCCTGTATATAAGGTGAAGCAGGCGGACGGGGCAACGATTACGCTGGAAAGCGGGCAGACCCTGATAGAGGGAATGTCCTCCTGGTGGTGCGCCGTGCACGGTTATAATCATCCGGTACTGAACCGGGCAGTCACGGAGCAGCTCGGCAAGATGTCACACGTCATGTTCGGCGGACTGACGCACGACCCTGCCATCGAGCTGGGCAAACTGCTGCTGCCGCTGGTTCCGCCGTCCATGCAGAAGATATTCTATGCCGACTCCGGCTCGGTGGCCGTGGAAGTGGCCCTGAAAATGGCCGTGCAGTACTGGTATGCCAAAGGGCAAGGGGCTTCGTCGCAGAGTACCTCCGTCAAGAAGCAGAACTTCGTCACCATCCGCAGCGGCTATCACGGAGATACGTGGAATGCCATGTCGGTGTGCGATCCGGTGACGGGGATGCACTCGCTGTTCGGCTCGGCACTGCCCGTGCGGTACTTCGTTCCGCAACCCCGCTCGCGTTTCGACGGCGAATGGAATCCGGAAGATATCCGCCCGCTACAGGAAACCATCGAACAGCATGCCGACGAACTGGCCGCCCTGATACTGGAACCCGTGGTGCAGGGTGCAGGCGGCATGTGGTTCTATCATCCACAGTATCTGCGCGAAGCGGCAAAGCTATGCCGCGAACACGGTCTGCTGCTTATCTTCGATGAAATAGCGACGGGCTTCGGACGCACCGGAAAGCTGTTTGCCTGGGAACATGCCGGAGTAGAACCGGACATCATGTGCATAGGCAAGGCACTGACCGGCGGCTACATGACGCTTTCCGCCGTACTGGCCACCAACGAAGTGGCGGACACCATCTCCAACCACGCCCCGGGTGCATTCATGCACGGGCCCACGTTTATGGGAAACCCGCTGGCATGCGCCGTGGCATGTGCATCGGTACGCCTGCTCACGTCTCCCGAATACAACTGGCAGGAGAAGGTGGCGCGCATCGAAGCGCAGTTGAAGCAAGAGCTGGAACCCGCGCGCCAACTGCCGCAAGTGGCGGATGTGCGCGTACTCGGAGCCATCGGCGTGATAGAGACCAAACGTCCGGTGGATATGGCATGGATGCAACGGCGCTTCGTCGAGGAAGGTATCTGGGTGCGTCCGTTCGGCAAGCTGGTGTATCTGATGCCGCCCTTTATCATCAAACCGGAACAGCTCGGCACATTGACGAAGGGACTGATTAAGATTATAAAAGAGATAAGAGATTAAGGTTACAAAAGAAATAAGGGAACAATAAACTTCCTTATATTTCAAAAACAAACATAGCCAATGAGCACTATATCGCACATGCAGCAAGAGCTGCAACTTCTTGAAGAGCACAGCAACCTGCGCCGCCTGCCCCGGATGGTACACGACGGCAGGGATGTCATCGTGAACGGCAAACGCATGCTGAACCTCTCGTCCAACGACTACCTGGGGCTGGCATCCGACCGGGCCTTGCGCGAGGAATTCCTGCGCACACTCACCCCCGACACGTTCCTGCCCACCTCTTCTTCTTCCCGGTTGCTGACGGGCAACTTCACCGTTTACGAAGAGCTGGAAGCCGAACTGGCACGCCTTTTCGGCACGGAAGCCGCACTGGTGTTCAACAGCGGGTATCATGCCAACATGGGCATCCTGCCCGCCGTAAGCGATGCACAGACGCTGATACTCGCCGACAAGCTCGTCCATGCCAGCCTGATTGACGGCATCCGCCTGTCTGCCGCCAAATGCATCCGCTACCGCCACAACGATTTGGCACAACTGGAACGGCTGCTCAAAGAGCACCACTCCGCCTTTCGCCAAATCATCATCGTCACCGAAAGCATCTTCAGCATGGACGGCGACCAAGCCGACCTGCCCGCTCTGGCGGAACTGAAACGCCGGTACGGCAATGTGCTGCTCTACGTGGACGAGGCCCATGCTTTCGGCGTGCGCGGCAGACAGGGACTCGGTTGCGCCGAGGAGTCCGGCTGCACCGGAGACATCGACTTCCTTGTCGGCACGTTCGGCAAGGCGGCAGCATCCGCAGGCGCTTACATCGTATGCCGGAAGGTGATACGGGAATACCTCGTCAACCGCATGCGCACACTTATCTTCACCACCGGACTGCCCCCCGTAAACATCGCTTGGACACTGTTTGTCGTGCGCCGGCTGGCAGACATGCGGGAACGGCGCGAGCATCTGGCACACATCAGCCGGACGCTTCGCGAAGCCCTGCAGGCACAAGGATACGCCTGCCCCAGCGCCAGCCACATCGTCCCGATGATTATCGGGCAGAGTGCGGATACCGTGCTGAAAGCAGAGGCCTTGCAACGGCACGGCTTTTACGCCCTGCCCGTGCGCCCGCCTACAGTGCCGGAAGGAACGTCGCGCATCCGTTTTTCGCTGACAGCGGATATCAGGCAAGAGGAAATAGAAGAACTGAAGAAAAGAACGGAGAACTTGAAATAACCCGAAAATACTTTAAGCAATGCCTGCAACAGACGGCATTGGAATATTAACCGAAATGCATCTTCATACAGAAGGGCATCTTCATCTAACAAAAAAGAACAATGAAACAAGTGTACATTATCAACGAGAACCATCCCCAGTTACTCCTTTTCTTTGCCGGTTGGGCAGCGGACGAAACTCCCTTCAAGCAGTACCGTCCCAAAAACATGGACTACATGATTTGCTACGACTACCGCACGCTGGACTTCGACTATTCCATCTTCGACCGTTACCGGCAAGTAAACGTGGTAGCCTGGTCCATGGGTGTGTGGATGGGCTCTCTCATACTGAGCCAAGTCTCCCGGGACAAGGTGTTCAGCCTGGCGTTCAACGGAACTACATACCCCATCGACAATCTGGAAGGTATCCCCGTGAAAACCTTTCAGGCTACTCTCGACGGGCTTACCCCCGCAACGCTCCAGAAGTTCCTGCGCCGCATGTGCAAGGACAGCAACGCCTACAAGGCATTCATGGAAGTGACTCCCCGACGGGACTTCGACGAAATAAAGGAAGAACTGAGGCTCATTCTGGAGCGGTACTTCGATCTGTTCGGAGACGCAAATAACAAAAGTTACGACGAGGAAAAGGAAGATAAGTATGAGGCAAACATCGAAAAGTATAACTACGAATACAACTACGCCTTCATCGGCAAGAACGACCGGATTTTCCCGCCCGAAAACATGGAGATGAACTTTTGCGACCTGATAGACTGCCATCCGGTCCTGACGGACAACGCACACTATGACGAGTCCATGTTCCGCTTTCTGCTGCAAGATATGTGGGAGATGACTGCCAGTGAATTCAGATATCATGTCAAAACCATAAATATTGAATGAAACGAAACAGAAAATGATTTGCAGTACCATTCAATCCATCGACAAAGCCCTCGTTGCAAGACGCTTTGCCCATGCACGGAATACGTACGGCCGAGAAGCTCTTGTGCAGCAGCAGGTGGCGGAGAAAATGCTGCGCCTGCTCACGAAACATGCCTGCCCGTCTGCTGCGGCACACAACGGCGAGGGCAATACGCGAAGTTTGTCAGGCAACGCCTCCCCCTTCCGCCATATCGTAGAGTTCGGATGCGGAACCGGGTGCTACTCCCGTTTGCTGCTGCACGCATTGCAACCGGAAACTCTGCTGCTCAACGACTTGTGTCCCGAAATGAGGGAGTGTATCTGCGATTTGTTGCCGGCCGGTGAACCTCTGCCTCATAAACCTCTACTTTACGATGATAAAGTAGAACTCTACGGCGCTAAAGTGCCACTTGAGAAAGCTAAAGTGCCACTTTACGGAAACCCGCTTATATCCCCTGCCGTCAGCTTTTTGCCGTGTGATGCGGAAACTCTTGATTTCCCGCAAGGGACAGACCTGATAACGTCCTGCTCCACCCTGCAATGGTTTGCCGATACGGAACGGTTCTTCACCCGCTGCCACCACTTCCTATCGGACGGTGGCATTCTCGCATTCAGCACTTTCGGCAAGAGGAATATGCAGGAGATACATACCCTGACCGGACACGGACTGGAGTACTTCTCGCTCGAAGAACTAAAAGCCTTGCTGTCTTCCCGCTTCGAGGTTCTTTATGCCGAAGAAGAGATTGTCTCCCTGCCATTCGACACTCCGCTCGAAGTGTTGCAACACCTCAGACAAACCGGCGTTACCGGGACGGAAAAGAGAGTCTGGACGCGCGGACGCCTGCAAAGTTTCTGCGAGGAATATATCCGGATGTACGGCAAGGACGACCGTAGTGTTTCGCTGACTTATCACCCGATTTATGTAATAGCGAGAAAAAGAGGAAGGACAAAGTAAGAAGCATAAGGGATGAAGTACAAAATACGAAGCATAAGATACGAAATGTAAAGTATAAGGTATGAAGTATGAGGTATAAGAGATTTTAAAATAAAGGATGAGGAATACGGTAAACACATAGGTGATAAGAGGTATGAGCACCGATGTTTAATCAGTTAATTTACATAAAGATATAAAGAATTATGAAACCAAACATTTATTTCATCAGCGGCATTGATACGGATGCCGGGAAAAGCTATTGCACTGCCTGGTATGCCAAGCAGCTATCCCGAAACGGACAGCGCGTCATCACCCAGAAATTCATTCAAACCGGCAATACCGGACACTCCGAGGACATCGACCTGCACCGCCGCATCATGGGCACCGGCTATCTGCCTGAGGATAACGAGAGGCTTACAATGCCCGAAATCTTCTCCTATCCCTGCTCTCCCCATCTTGCGGCACGCATCGACAACCGTCCTATCGACTTCGACAAAATAGAGAACGCCACGCAGGAGCTTGCCCGCCGCTACGACACCGTACTCGTGGAAGGAGCCGGCGGACTGATGGTTCCCCTGACCGGAGAATATCTCACCATAGACTACATTGCCGATAAGAACTATCCCCTTATCTTCGTGACATCCGGCAAGCTGGGCAGTATCAATCACACCCTGCTAAGCCTTGAAGCCATCGGGCACCGGGGAATCACGCTCGACACCGTATTGTACAACCTTTATCCCACGGTAGAGGACAAGACCATACAGAACGATACGATGCAATACATACGGGAGTATCTTTCCAGGCATTTCCCCGGAACGAAGTTTGAGGTTGTGCCGGAGATAAATAATCTGTATCAAACCATGTAATCTGTGACGAATTTCGTACCTTTGCACGTTATAAAACGTCATAGGACACATGGAAGCATTTACATTCGATACAACCGAGCAGATATTACTCGCAGCAACGGGAACTCTTTTTATCATCCAAGCCCTTTATTACCTTTGCCTGTACAACCGCATCCACCTGCGCAGCCGTGCCGTGAAGCGCGGCAATGTACACTTCTCGCAGGAGCTCCCGCCGGTGTCGGTCATCATCTGCGCACGTGAAGAATGCGAAAACCTGCGGCGTAACCTGAAAGCTGTGCTGGAGCAGGATTATCCGCAATTTGAGGTTATCGTCATCAATGACGGAAACACAGACGAAAGCGAAGATTACCTCACTTTGCTGGAAGAGAAATACCCGCACCTCTACCACAGTTTTGTCCCCGACTCTTCCCGCTACATCAGCCGGAAGAAGCTTGCCGCCACCCTCGGCGTGAAAGCCAGCAAATACGACTGGCTCGTCTTTACCGAAGCCAACTGCTGCCCGCAAAGCAACCAATGGCTGCGGCTGCTGGCACGCAACTTCACCTCGCGTACGCAAGTTGTCTTGGGATATAGCGGCTATGAACGCGGCAAAGGCTGGCTGCACAAGCGCGTAGCTTTCGACAATCTGTTCACTTCCATGCGCTACCTCGGCTTTGCGCTTGCCGGAAGCCCGTATATGGGCATCGGGCGTAACCTTGCCTACCGCAAGGAGTTGTTTTACGAACACAAAGGGTTCTCTGCACATCTCAACCTTCAGCGCGGCGATGACGACCTGTTCGTCAATCATGTAGCCACTGCCGAAAATACCCGCGTGGAAACCGATGCGGATGCCACCGTACGCATGCAACCCGTATTCCGCGCAAAAGACTGGCGGGAAGAGAAAATCGGTTACGCATCTACCGCCCGCCTCTATCACGGCATGCAACGCTGGCTTGCCGGACTGGAAACCACTACCCGCCTCGCGTTCCATGCCGCATGGATGGCTACGCTCGCAACAGCCATACTGCATTTCCACTGGTTGGCGGCAGGCATTGCATTCCTCGTCTGTATACTCCGGTTTATCCTGCAAGCCATCATCGTCAACAAGACTGCCAAGGATTTGAACGACCGGCGCAGATACTACTGGTCGCTGCCCGTGTTCGATGTACTCCAGCCGCTGCAATCTCTCCGCTGGAAGCTCTACTGTCTGTTTAGAAAGAAAAGCGAATTCCTGAGAAAATAAATGAGAAATTACCCTACTCGTAGCGCATGGAATTTGCCGGATGAATCCGTGTAATGAGGTAGGACGGTCCCAACAGCATAGCGATTGAGGCCAGCAGCGTGCCGACATTCAGCAACAAGAAAAGCCAAAGATTGAAAGATACGGGAACGGTGTCCATATAATAGGTTTCCGGGTCGAGACGGAACAAGCCGAACCACTTCTGGATAAAATAGAAAGCCAGTCCTATTACATTGCCCCACAGCATTCCTTTTCCGATGAGGAATACCGCCAGCCAAAGAAACAGTTTGCGGATAGTGAGGTTGTTCGCTCCCAAAGATTTCAGAACGCCAATCATGGAGGTGCGCTCTATGATGATTATCAGCAGACCCGAAACCATGGTAAACCCGGCAACGCCAATCATCAGGATAAGGATAACCCATATATTGACATCCAAGATGCCGAGCCATGCAAAAATCTGCGGGTTCAACTGCTCTACGTTGAGTACACAGTATTCTGCCCCGTAAGGGTCGGGATGCCGGCCCACTTCATCGGCTATCCGGTAGGTGGTTTCTTCCAGTTTATCGTAGTCGTACAGCTCCAGCTCCACTCCGCTCACCTGGTCGGGATGCCACTTGTTCAGACGGTTCACCAGGCACAGGTCTGTAAGCAGGAACAGGTTGTCGTATTCGGAAAAGTTGGTCTGGTAGATGCCGACGATTGTCAGGCGGCGGGCACGCACATCGTCCTGTATATAATAGGTGTCTATCTTGTCGCCGAGCTTCAGCTTCAGTTTGTCGGCTATCGCCTTTGAAATGACCACACGGTTGGTAGAAGCCGAGTCGCTGAACTGCGGAAACTCTCCCTCTATCAGGTGACGGCGGAAGAAGGAACTGCCATACTCCGGCCCTATACCTTTCAATACCATGCCCTGAAAGGCATCGGACGTCTTTATCATACCCGGCTTGGTGGAATAGCGTTGCACGTGTTTCACACCGGAATTATCCGCAAGAACGGCAAGCATACTGTCCGTCACGGCTATGGGGCGGGTTTCAAAAGAACGCGCCGCATCCGAATTGCTAATCTGGATATGCGAGCCGAAACCGATTATCTTATCGCGTACCTCGCTCTTGAAACCGATTATCACCGACACGGCAATAATCATCACCGCCAACCCGATAGCAACACCGATAGTTGCTATCAGCACGGCAGGACGGGAAACTTGCTTTCCGACATCGGAACTGCGGTAAATACGCAGCGCTATGAAACGGGATAAATTCATCAGTAGTATTATATATCTTCTATTCCGTACGTCCCGGATAGGCTTCGAGCGCTTTGGAAAGCACAAACAGCGCACGGATTAAATCTTCCTTCTTCAAGACGTAAGCGATGCGCACTTCGTTGCGGCCGGAACCCGGAGTGGTATAAAAACCGGAAGCCGGAGCCATGAAAACGGTCTGCCCTTCGTACTGGAATTCGGAAAGACACCATGCGCAGAACTTGTCCGAATCGTCTACGGGCAGCTTGGCCACGGTATAGAACGCTCCCATCGGAATGGGTGAATATACGCCGGGGATACGGTTCAGACCGTCAATCAGGCATTTACGGCGTTCTACATACTCGTCGTAGGTATCGCGCAGATAGTCTTCGCCGGCATCCAAAGACGCTTCGGCAGCAATCTGACCTATCAACGGCGGACTCAAACGCGCCTGGCAGAACTTCATAACGGCATCGCGTATCTCTTTGTTCTTCGTTATCAGCGCACCTATACGGATACCGCATTCGGAATAACGCTTGGAAACGGAATCAATCAGGACTACATTGTTCTCGATACCTTCCAGATGGCAGGCGGAGATGTATGGAGAGCCCGTATAGATGAACTCGCGATACACCTCGTCGGAGAAGAGGAAGAGGTCGTACTTCTTCACAAGGTCGCGTATCTGATTCATTTCACGGCGGGTATAAAGATAGCCGGTAGGATTGTTGGGGTTACAAATCAGGATGGCACGCGTACGTTCGTTTATCAGCTCCTCGAACTTCTCCACCTTAGGCAGCGAGAATCCCTCTTCGATGGTAGTTGCAATCGTACGTATCCTGGCTCCGGCAGAGATGGCAAACGCCATGTAATTGGCATAAGCCGGTTCGGGCACGATAATCTCGTCACCCGGATTGAGGCATGCCATGAAAGAGAACAGCACCGCTTCCGAACCGCCGGATGTAATGATTATGTCATCGGCAGTGAGCTTGATGTTGTACTTATCGTAATACCCCACCAACTTCTCGCGATAGCTGCGATAACCGGCACTGGGACTGTACTCCAATACCTTACGGTCAATATTACGGATGGCGTCAATCGCGACTTGCGGCGTAGGCAGGTCGGGCTGTCCGATATTGAGATGGAATACATGGATGCCCCGTTGCTTGGCTGCATCTGCCAAGGGAGCCAGCTTTCTGATAGGAGATGCGGGCATCTCCATCCCGCGAATAGAAATTGTTGGCATGAGTTTTTATATCATTTTATCATTTAAGTTGCAAATGTAGTGATTTATTTGATACCAAAGGGAAGCAAAGACATAAAAACTTTAAAAACCTTATCTATATTAAAAACACTATGCTATTTAAAAAGAATCTTGTACCTTTGAAATAGTAAACAAATAAACAACCACAACCGTTTTATCTTAAACCAACTTTTAAAATAGTAAGTAACACTATGGTCATCAACCTAATAACTTTTGCTTCACTGCTACATAAGCAAGCATCAGTCCGCAGTTCCCATGAAATAATCCTGAACGAACTGGAAAAATATTTCACCGTCAATTTCATAGATTACCAAGATATCAACAAACTGTCTCCCGACGATTTCAGCATCCTGTTCATCGCCACCGGCGGAGTGGAACGGCTGGTTATCCAGCATTTCGAGGCTCTTCCCCGCCCTGCCATCATCCTGGCAGACGGTATGCAGAACTCGCTTGCCGCCGCCCTCGAAATATCTTCCTGGCTGCGCAGCCGGGGAATGAAAAGCGAAATCCTGCATGGAGAACTGTCCGAAATTATCAAACGCATTTTTGTTCTGCACAGCAATTTCATGGCACAACGCGGCCTCTACGGAATGCGTATCGGCGTAATAGGCACTCCGTCGAGCTGGCTCATTGCCAGCAACGTGGATTATCTGCTTGCCAAACGACGCTGGGGAGTGGAATACACAGACATCGCACTGGAACGTGTGTACGAATATTACAACCAAATCACGGATGATGAAGTAGGCGAAGCATGTGCCGGCCTTGCCGGAAAAGCGCTTGCCTGCCGGGAAGCGTCGCCCGAAGATATGATAAAGGCAATGCGCCTGTATCGCGCCATCCGGAAGATTGTGGACGAAGACCGTTTAAGCGCACTCACCCTGAGTTGTTTCCGCCTGATAGAACAGACGGGCACTACCGGCTGCCTGGCGCTTTCCCTGCTGAATGACGAGGGCATCATTGCCGGATGCGAAGGCGATTTGCAGTCCGTCTTCACCATGCTCGCTGCCAAAGTGCTCACAGGCAAACCTGCTTTCATGGCCAATCCTTCCATGATTAATGCACGCACCAACGAAATCATACTGGCGCATTGCACCATCGGCATCGCACAGACAGAGCAGTTCATCATCCGCAACCACTTTGAAACGGAAAGCGGCATCGGCATACAGGGAATACTGCCTACCGGAGACGTGACAATCGTGAAATGCGGCGGAGAATGTCTGGACGAATATTACCTCGGCACGGGTACACTGACCGAAAACACCAACTACATCAATATGTGCCGCACGCAGGTACGTATCAAGATGAACGCCCCGGCGGAATATTTCCTGAGAAACCCGTTGGGTAACCATCACATCATGCTGCATGGCAACTACGAACTGATGCTCGACGAGTTCCTGCAATCCAACGGATGCAAAAGGATAGAATAAACTCTAAAACCGACCGGCAATCATATTACATCATCACTCATGCGGACTTCAAAGCGGGTTCCTCTGCCCGGCTTTGAAGTCACCGTAATGGTTCCGTGTATACGTTCCACAATTGTCTGGCAGATACTCAACCCTAAACCGGCCCCTTGCGTAAAGCTGTCCGCCTTATAGAAACGCTCGAAGATATGCTTCTGGTCTTCATCGGATATACCCGCTCCGGTATCTTCCACAAAGACGGTTGTATATCCGGATTCATCCACTCTATATCCTAAAGTGATGCTCCCTTGCACGGTAAACTTCTTGGCATTGTTAATCAGATTATTCAAAACCTGCTTCAAGCGTACGGCATCGGTAGTGATATACTTGTCGGCCCCTTCCGGAAAATCGGTGCATAATTCCACTCCCTGCGGCATGCTCAGCCTCTGGGAGTCGTAAACTTCCTGCATGATAAACGTAAGATTGTAAGAAGAGAACTGAAAATCCATTGTGCCCGATTCAATGCGCGAGAGGTCCAGAATATCATTAATCAGAGCCAGCAACAACGTACAGTTTATATTGATAGTCTCGACAAACTGCTGTACTTCTTCCGAAGAAAAGGCTTGCAGGTCTTTCAACAAATCGGAGAAACCGACTATCGCATTCAACGGAGTACGTATCTCATGGCTCATGTTGGCAAGGAACGCCGATTTCAGTCTGTCAGCCTGCAAGGCACGGTCACGGGCCGCGATAAGTTCCTCTTCGGTGTCTTTATAACGCTGGATACTCTGGCATACACCCAATACCCTATAAGGTATATCTACCGTGAGCCCCTCATAAGCGGTACTCCGGAACTCCCACCACTCATATCCGCCATCTGCGTTTTGCAGCCGGAAACTCATGCGCGAGTTCGGCTCATGCCCCAGCATGATATTGTCGAAATGCCTGCATGTGCGGGAAAGGTCTTCCGGATGGACAATCCGATCCAGTTCTTCCCTCGAGATATAGTCCGTATTGTCGTAGCAATTGAAACGTTGCAGCAGTCCGTCGGGAAAATGGAAGCATTTCAACCGTGTGTTGTACTGCCACGGATAAATGGAACTTTCCTCAATAGCCATATTGAAAAAACGCTTCTGCATCTCTTCTTCGGATATATTACGGCAGACAATTGCCATACCCGTCAGTTTGTCTTTCGCAAAGATAGGAACCACCTCGCCCGAAACAGGGAAATAAATACCTTTGGTATTCTCTTGCATGAATGCCTTTTCCGGTATAATGACAGGCTTCCTATCCTGTATCACCTGTTTCAACAGAGCCTGCAGGATGTTCTCGCCATTCATGTAAATATGGAGAATGGAACCGGCAACCTGTCCTTCGTACGGACGTGTCGTATACATTTCTGCAGGCAATCCCAGCATCTCCACTAAAGCCCGGTTCACAAAATGGATTCTCAAATCCATATCATACGTAACCAGTCCGTCGCGAATAGAACAGAATATCTTATCGAATTCATCCCGCTGTTCCACCAGACGGTGTTGTATCAGCAGACGGGTCTGCGCATGTATCCGCTTGCGCGATTCACGCCGGTTGCTCCGATAGAGCCAGACTACAAGAAATGCCAACGCACCCACTATCACCGAATAGAACAGAATAAACCAGGCCTGATAACGATCCATCAGAGGAATGTTCAAAACGATTCCCCGTTTTTCAACACTATCCACATCTACATGGAAGAAGTCCAACTGCTTGTAGTCGAACAATAACTTGCCGCCCAAGTCTCCTATTCCGAATGAAGCAGGCGACCGGCCCTTCAGAATACTTGCCGCCTGTATGCCTGCAGCATAAGTATCTGCCGCCGGTTCTACATCATAAACACATAAAACACCGCTTGTCATTGCCAGGTTTTGATTGGCAAATACAGGAGCTTTCAATTTCAGGGAAAGAAAAGGAATCCACTTAGGGGCGATAACAATGTACTTATGGGCATGATAATCGTAACAAATAGACGTTATGAGAGAGTTGAGGGACTTTCTCTGCACATTCAGTTCCTTAAAACTGTATTCGGGATGTTTCTTATGAAAAGACTCCCAGGCTTCTTCTACCGCTTCCACTCCCTTAGCACTCAAAAAACTGCTGTCCGACAGGCAGACAATCTCCTTACGTGCAGGAAATAAACGTATGGCTTCCTCAAGCAACACATTAAAATCCGTTACTGAAGTGAAGCCCGAGACATTCGGCATACGGTCGAACAACTTCCTGTCAGGATATTTAATGCCCGAAACAACTACCGGTATCTGATACGGCAAAGAATCGCCGCAGTGAGTCAAGGTAAAGAAAGCCTCATCACTGGACGTCACAATCAAATCCGTTTTCCGCTGTCTGGCACGTTCGCATATGCGGCGCATGATAACACACTCCGAAGCAAACGTCCAAAAATCGGCATTCAGATACTCTATAACCACGTTTGCTTTTACACCGCCTTCTTTCAAGCCGTCCTGCAAACCGGCAATAAGATTATTATGCCAGGAAGAGCTGTTTGTGTATGATTGTATGAAAAGTACATTATAATTGGTTTCCGCAGCCGAAAGCGTCCCCGATATCATGCATAAGAAAGCTAATGAACATGTTAAGAAAAAGTGTTTTCCCATTCCGTTTGTTTTGATTTGTCTGCGTAAACTTCTTTATAACTACGCAAATATACAAGCTTATATCGAGAATATACATCTTTTCTTAAAAAACTTTATTCATCATGCAATGCTTCTGCCGGGTGTACTTTCATCGCTCCATAAGCAGGATACCAGATTCCGGCAACAATCATCAGCGCCATAAGCAGCCATGTCAAGGCAAGAGCCGGCAGGAAGCGTCCGGCATCGAAAGGCATCTTGCCCACATCCACCAGTTCGGCATAACCGATATTGAAAGCGATGACAGCCGCCGGTACGGCCGCCAGCGTAAGCAGCAACACCCCTTCGTACATGAGACAGGAGAAAATCCCCCGGCGCGAACTGCCCAGCGCCATCCGCAGCGCAACCTCTTTACGGCGTTGCTGCGTACGGAACCAGAATGTGCCGATAACGCCCAAGAAGATATTCAACAGCAGGAAACCGAGCACGCAAAGCTGCGTCTTCCATTCGTTCATGTCTTCCAGCTCGCAGATTTCGCGCAAATGGCTGAAAGGTGTAATGTCCAGCAGATACAGATTACCTACCTGATAAAGGCGGTCGGCATCATTCATCAGCTTTTCGGCAAAGTTCTTATCGGCATCTTCGGAAACGCGCAGGCTGACTGTGACATAACGGGGATCGCCGAAATTCCGTAACCTCTTCGCATTGAGCGGAAGGGCTGCAAAAGCCCCGCCCCACTGCGACGGAGTATGGAAATGCGACCAACGCACGGGCGTGCCCACCGCACCGATGCGACGGCGGACGTCCTTACCGTAGTTCAACAGCAAGACTTCCCGCCCTGGCAAGGACGCACTGCCTCCCAATTCCGGATGTCCTTCGGTGAGATTGGAAGATACCACCAGCTCGTCATTGCGGAATGCAGCCTCTACCTTGGCAAACTCCGCTTCCTCCGTAAAGGCATAACGGAACACGCGGAAAAAGTCCGCCTCCACCCAAAGAAGACGTACATTGACAGCCACAGAGTCAATACCCAAATCAATACTGTTACTGCCCTCATTGTACGGAAAGCAGTTTTGCGAAATGGCAACGGCCTCTACACCGGGGCAGTGGCGCAGCCTGTCCGTAAGCCGGAGCAAGTCGTCCATATCATCATCGGCGGTCAGCTCCGGATTATAAAGAGGCGAGTCCTCTCCCAGCTTGCTTACGGTGATGTTGTAGCAGTGCTCCGTATCGAATCCCATCGGAGCGTGATAGACCCGTGCGGTGACAAGCGTCCAGTCCACAATATACCACAGCACGACAAAGACCAGCAGCAGCTCCACAAAGAGAAAAAGATTGCTGTTCCACTCGTTCTTTATTTGTTTCAATATCGTTTTCATAACCATCGTTTACCTTTGATTAATCGCATCCGTTATATTCATTCTCGAAGCCCTCCATGCCGGTATGCCTGCCGAAAGGATGTTCATCAGCAAACAGAAACCGAAAGCAGCAAGGAATGCCCAGGGCGAAAGCAGCATGCCCGGTGTCAGGGCGGTTTCCCCGCTGAGGTAGGCATTGGTGCTGTTGTTGAAAAGGAAACCGTTCAGCAGGAAGGTGGCGGCGTAACTCAGCGCAAGTCCCAACACGCCGGCAAACAATGTCAGCAACAGGTTCTCAAAGAATATCTGGCGTATCAGTTCGCCACCCGTAGCCCCGAAAGCCTTGCGCACACCTATCTCCGCCATACGTCTGCGCATACGGGAGAGCGTCATGCTACTCAGGTTGATGGCAGGTACAAGCAACAGGATGGCAATAACGAGCATATAGCGCAGGATAATGGCTTTGGTATCGGGCGTTTCGCTCCACTTACGGTAAAGGTTGGCAAACCGCTCATCGGGTTGCCCGCGATAGAACACTTCCGAGTCGCGCAGACTGTCGTTATACTTACGGCGAAGTTGCTCCGCCTCCTCACGGATAGCCGGAAAATCGGCTGCGGAACGCGCAAGGATAACCGCCCTCATCTGTCCTACGGTCTCCTCCCACCACGCCAACCGGGCAATGTCTGTGGACGTATAAGGAATCCACACCTGCGCATAGGCGGAAGTGGCCAGTACGGACACATCCGCCACTACACCGGATATACGGTACTCTACATAGTTCAACTGCACCGTCTTTCCCGCAACGTCCGTTGTGCCGAACAGGCGGCGCGCCACCGCAGCGCTCAACACGGCGCATAGCACTCCGGCATCGCTGTCGGCCTTTGTAAACGCCTTGCCGCTGAGAAAGCGGAACCGGAAGATATGCCAAAAGGCGTCGTCCGTCTGCACCATGTCGGCCGTGACCTTGTTGCCTGCCGGCAGGGACACACGTACCTTTTCGGGCAAGGAAACCAACGTTACCGCCTCCGCCGTAGTGAGATTCTTAAAGCACTCGCGCCCCGTACGCACCGACATGCGGGCGTTGGATGAATCGCCGTCGCTCCCGCCCTTGTTCTTGACGGACATGGCAGACACATACAGCGAACGGCTGCGATTCACCTCGGGCTCGCAGTCCACGAGCCGAACCTGAAAAGTGATGACAAGTACCATAATCATGCAGATGGCCAATGCCGTACCCAGTACGGAAACCCATGTTATGATGGGATTCTCGCGCAAGTGATATAGCGCTTGCTGAAAGTAAAGACGTATCATATTCCGTTATCTGTTTAACTTCCTAAAATCATTCATCATGCAAAGCCTCTGCCGGTTGTACCTTCATCGCCCTGCGTGCCGGAATACCTATACCAATCGCAATCATCAATCCTATCAGCAGGAAACTGATGGCAGCGCAAAGCAATAGGCGCTCCCACTCCAAAGTCGTACCGTTGCGCCAGGAGTTCAGTTCCATGCTTGCCAGATTATAGTCTATGAGCAAAGCAACAGGCGTGACAAGCAACAGCAAAAGCAGCCCCTCGCTTATCAGACGGGTGAAAATACTCATGTCCGATGCTCCATGCACCTTATGCAGGGCAATCTCCGAACGGCGTTGCTGGGTACGGAACCAAAAAGTGCCGAGCAGTCCCAGAAATATATTCAGCAACAGAAATCCCATACCCATTACGTAATTGCGCAGGTCATTGCTCCATGTCTGCTGGAAATTACGGCGGATGTCCTTAAAGGAACGTATTTCGGAGATAAAGATATTGCCGATGCGGAACTGTTTCTCACTGTCCGTTTTCAGGCGTTGGATGAAATCATGGTCCTGATTTTCGCGGACACGGACACAGAGTTCCAATCCCGTATCATACCAATCGAGTTTATAAAGAAAGGTATACGAATCGCGGGCCTGCTCGAAATCATTGTAACGTACATCCTTCAAGGCCGCTCCCAGCCGGTAGGTTTGTATTGTGTCGCCGAAAAGCCGGAAGCTCTTGCCTACGAACTCCGTCAGCGGATGGCCGTACTTCCGGTAAAGGTTGTCGGAAGCAAGGAACTCTCCCTTTTCCAACATCCCGGCAAGCTGCTCGGGCGTCTCGCCACGTGTGCCCTGATAACGGAACACACGCACAAAATCGGGAGTCACCAAACGGCGTATCGTCCAATTACCGGAGACCAGCGTATCGTACTGCACCAGATCTGTGGAGTTACTGCCATTATATGGATATGAGTTTTGCGAAAGGCTCACCGCCTCTATCTCCGGACGACGGCGCAGACGGTCCACAAGTTCAAGAATATCGGCATCTTCCTGCTCATCGGTCTGGTTCGGGATATAATCGGGACTCTTATCGGTAAGCTTTCCCATTTCGATAAGGTAGCAATGGCTGATGTCGAAGCCCCGCGGCTCCAGATAAGTTGCCGTACGCGTATAGAGATAGTCCACCACAAACCACATCACAACGCTTACAACCAGCAATTCCAACGCCAGCCACAGGTTATTGCGCCATTCATTCTTTATCTGTACTAAAAGTTTCTTAGTCATTTCTTTCCGTAATTAATAGTTAGCGACAAGCGTTTAGTGTAACCGTCCTCCCAATGCGTTCACTATCCCGATGCGGGAAGCCTTCCATGCCGGGAAACCACTGCTCATCAGATTCAGCACAAAGCAGAACAGCAACGCCCACCCAAAGGTGGAAGCATGAAGCAGAATGGAAGCATCCACTTCCGGCGGGTTCAAAGTCTGACTGAATTCCTGCGCAAAAAGCAACGTGTTGCCCACGTATGCAAAGGCTACGCTCAACAGCAAACCGACAACACCTGCCAATAAAGTCATTACCAGATTCTCCGCCACAATCTGCCCTATCAGCTCCATCCGTGTACTGCCGAAAGCACGGCGCACTCCGATTTCCGATACCCGCTGACGCAAGCGGCTCTGTGTCATGCTCGAAAGATTGATGGCAGGCACTATCAGCAGAATGACGAAGATGATAATCCGCTGACGGCGCGCCGCATTCACATCCGGTTCGATATTGGCACCGAAAGCGATGGAATTCTTTTCCTGGTCGTAAGGGCGGTTACGATAAATCAGCTTCCAGCCGTTCTCTCCGATAAGCGTATTATACTCCGATTTACGGCGTTCCGCTTCCTGGCGGATAGCGGGAAAATCATCCCGACTGTGCGCCAGCATCGTACAACTCATCATTCCCATGTGCCGGTCGTTCCAAGCCTCCTTATCCATTCCCGTAGAAGTATACGGGACCCATACCTGTCCGTAAGCGCAGTCGGCCAGCGTAGACACATCCTTCACGACACCGGCTACGCGATAGGGCGCATGGCTGAGGAGAAACTCACGCCCTGCAACATCAGTCGTTCCGAAGAGGCTGCGCGCTACACTCTCCGTAAGTACGGCAACCGGCTGTCCGGCATCGAATACGGCTTTATCATAGGGCTTTCCATTGATAAAGGAAAAGTCGAATACGTGCCAGAAAATGTCGTCCGTCTGCCGTAAATCCACACTGACCGCCGGTTTGCCCGGCAAAGACACCGGAGTGGATACGGGGAAAATGGTATAGATAGTGACCGCTTCCGGCGTCTTCAACGACTGAAAACATTCACGGGCTGTCTGTACACTCATCGGTCCGTTGCTTGTACCGTCTCCCCAATTCGAGTTGGAGATGCTCATTGACTTAACATGCAGAAAGCGGTCGCGATTGCTTTCGGGCGCAAAAGGAGCCACCTTTACCTGCTGCATCATTACCACCAGCATAATAAGGAATATGGCAAGCGCAGTACCGGCTATACTGACCGCACTAATCAGCGGTTGCTGGCGAAGTTGCGCCCATGCTTGTATGAAATATTGCTTTATCATCTCAACGGCCTATTTTTAAATTATCTGTATTTACGCCTCCTATGCCTCCTTTGGAAATATCGGCGCGTCCGGCGCTTCCGCTCAAAGTGACACTGCCCACACCACCCATTTGGGCAGACAAATAATCGCAGGCTACATGAATATCGGCGCTGCCTACTCCGCGCAAGGCAACTTTCAGCTCGTTGCACGTCAAGTCGGAGACATTCACTTCACCCACACCTTTTATCTCGAATGACACGGCATCGAGCTTCAAGGGCTTCTCACATTTGAATTCGCCTACACCGGTAAACTCCACCTCCTTCAAGTCGGGAGCCGAAATCCAGATAGTCACGCCATTCTTCTGATTGCTCCTGCGCTTGTTTTTCCCGTCCTTGAAACCTATCAGCAGACGGCCGTCCTTCACTGTGGTCTGCGTATTCTTCACGCACCTCTCCCTGCCTTCAATCCTGAAAGAATAAGTATCACTCTGTGTAAAATGAATTGTCCCCACAGAGGTTATCTCAACGGACGAGAAAGCATCCACCTTACGTACCTCACTTACTTTTGCATCTTGTGCACAAACACTCAGCATACCTGCAAAGGCCAATACCAATGCAATGATAACACCCGCTATATCAGTTCTCATATTTCTTCTTTTTTTATTTTGTTTCACATTCTATTCTTCGTGCAACGCCTCTGCCGGCTGTATCTTGATAGCCTGCCGTGCCGGGAACCATATTCCAATCACCACCATCAGCGCTATCAGCAGCCATGCACCCAACGAGCCCAGCAGGAAACGCAGGAAGCTCCATTTCACCGGCCAGGTGGTAATCAGTTCCGTATGTCCCATTGTAAATTCGGCAATGCCCACGTTATAACAGACAATCATGGCGGGCAGCGTAACAAGAGTCAGCAACAGCAATCCCTCCCCCATGAGCAGGCAGAATATCTGCTTCTTCGTGCTGCCCATGGCAAGCCGCAAAGCTATTTCATTGCGGCGCCTACGGGTACGGAACCAGAAAGTGCCCATCAGCCCCAGGAACACATTCACCAACAGGAATACCACCACAACCGTTTGCGTATTCACCTTATCCACATCGCCTTTCATCACTTCAAACTGATATTGCTGCTCCGTATAAGGCACAACGTCGGCTATGAACATATTGTCGGTGTCCAGGTGCGGGGCTATCTCTTTCAGAAACTTGCTCCGGTAATCGGGAGAGTCCATGTTTTCCTTCACGCGGAAAACAATCTGCGCTCCATCATCCCGCAATTCGGTCCGTATCACATTCTCGTCAATTCTCCGGAAAGCCCACTCTGCATCTGCCCCATAGCGATAGGAACGGAAACTGCCGATCATACCGCACTGTATTACCACGTTCGCGGAATCTCCGTACCAGCTCAAGGGAGTATCCAAAGAGAAGCCGGGTACTCTTTCCTTATAATAGTCGGCCGCACCCTCGCTCAGCATCACATAATTGCCGGACGTGACATCATTCCCCACAGGCATTGCCGCAAACGAACGTTTGGCATCTTCCTTCATGCGGAATACCCGCGTATATCCCCCGGTAGCGTTTATTATACGCAGTTCGCATCCAATGGTATCCTGCACAGCCAGCGAGTTATAGGAATTATTGCCGCTCATCGGCAGGCTCCAATACGACAGGGCGGCCACTTCAACCGCAGGCTCCCTTTCGAGCTTCTGCAAGATGCCCAGGTATTTGTCCGCATTCGTCATGCTGCTGTCCCGGCTTTCACCGCCCTTAATCATTGAAAGCTGGTACACATGGTCTATGTTATACCCCAACGGGCGATAGAACGTATACTTCAGGCATCCCAGCGAATCGCAGAGAAACCACATCACGATAAATACCAGGAACAGTTCTGCAAACACCCATCCGTTACTGCGGAGACGCGCCCGAATCATACGTAAGTTATGTACTATGAATTTCATAATCAATTTCGCTTTATTTATCGTTCAAAGAATCCACAATCGTGTGCCGTGCGGCAAGCCATGTAGGCAGGCCTGCGCTCAGCAGGTTGATGACCAGGCAGAAAAGGAATGCCAGACAGAATACCGTAGGGCTGAACAGTACCGACATGCTCAGGTCGAACTCGCCGGAAGTGCCGGTGTTCTGATTATTGGTGAACAGCCACGTACGCATGCCGTACACGGCCAGATAACTGAACACCAGCCCCACCACTCCGCCAATCAGGGTCAGTACGAGGTTTTCATTCAATATCTGCCTTATCAGTACGCCGCGCGTCGCTCCGAATGCCTTACGCACGCCCAGTTCACTGATGCGCTGCTGCATACGGCTGTTGCTCAGGCCGCACAGATTGAGCGACGGCACTAAAAGAACAATGAGCAATGCCAGAGCGTACTGTATGTACAACATCCGCAAATCCGGCCCCACGTTGGCCCACACATGGTTGACATGCGTCACGATTTCATCGGGCTGTTCCATGATGTCCATCAGCACTTCGGTCTGTACGGCATTGATGTCCTTCACCCGCTTCGCTATTCCTTGTCTGATGGCCGGAATATCTTCGGAAGAACGTGCCAGCGCCACCACCGTATGCGATTGGGCATAACTCCAGATGGAAGTGGCATCCTGCAACTTGGCGGGATACATGCGCCACACTTGCGCATAAGCATCCTTCGCAATGACCGAAACATCCTTTACCACCCCGCAGATACGCGCTTCGTTACGGTTCAGCAGCACCGTCTTGCCCACCGCATCCGTAGTGCCGAACAGTTTCCGCGCCACAGAAGCAGCCACGACAATGGCGGACACATCGCCGCCCCGGTCGGAATCGTCGAATCCCCGTCCTGCGACAAACTGCATCCGGAACACTTTCCAGAATCCCGGGTCGGTTTCCATAGCATCCACTTTCACCGCATTAGTGCCGTCGGGCATGGAAACCAGGGCGACCGTTGCCGGAACAAATGCCGTACAGGCCTCTACTTCGGGCAACGGCTGCACACAGTTCTTCATGAAAGCCGGCGAACAGGCTGTATAATTATTCCAGTTCTTGTTTTCCTTACCCTGCAAATGCATCTTGCTTATGTAGAGAGAGCGGTTACGGTTCACTTCCGGCTCGATGTCGGCATATTTCATCTGCCAGGTAATCACAATCGCCATAATCATGGTAATGGCAAATGCCGTACCCAATATGAATATGGTACTCAGCAACGGGTTCTGCCGTAAAAGTATAAAAGCTTGGCGAATGGTCTGCATTTTTGAGTTATGAGTTATAAGTTATGGATTATGGGGGTTATTCTACTTGACGGCCGTCGAAGAAGCGGATTGTCCTTGAGGTCTGTCTGGCTTGCTCTTCATTGTGGGTTACCATTACGATGGTGCGCCCGTCTTCCTTGTTCAGTCGATGCAGCAGCTCCATCACTTCCGCTCCCATTTTGGAGTCCAGGTTACCGGTAGGCTCATCGGCGAGGATTATCTCCGGATTGCCGATAATAGCGCGTGCGATGGCAACACGCTGGCACTGACCGCCGGAGAGCTGTGTAGGCATGTGGCGCATACGGTGGCTCAGGCCTACTTTCTGCAACACTTCCTCTGCCAGGCGGCGACGTTCTTTGGACGATACCTTTCTGTACAGCAAAGGCAGCTCCACGTTGTCCAGCACATTCAGCGAGTTAATCAAATGGAAAGACTGGAATACAAAGCCCAGCTTCCGGTTACGGAAAGCCGCCAGTTCCTTGTCCTTCATGCCGTCCACCTTGGTACCGGCTATTTCAATCGTGCCGCCGGTAGGCGCATCCAGCAAACCCATAATATTCAGCAAAGTAGATTTACCGCAACCGGAAGGTCCCATGATACTGAGAAATTCCCCCTTATTCACTTCGAGGTTCACATTCTCCAACGCTACGGTTTCAATCTCGTTGGTACGATAAATCTTGTTGATGCCAGTTAACTTAATCATAATGGTAGGTATTTAATTGTTATTTCAGTTTCAGCTTATTCTTATTCTTATATTGGCTCATGTCGCTCACCACCACCTCATCGCCCGGTTGCAAGCCGCCAATAACTTCCACAAACTCAAAGTTGGAATCGCCCAACTGCACTTTGCGTTTCACAATCTCCTTGTCGGAATTGCGTACAAACAGTTCGTACTCCCCGCGACCCACGTAGTAAGAGGCGTTGGCTATGCGCATCACATCCTCTTTCACGGCGTTCATCACATACACGTCCGTCTTCAGGCCGGAGCGCAGACGGCGGTTGTTGTCCTCATTCAACTGTACGGTGAAGGAAATAACACCATTCTTGGACAACGGAGTGACGCTGCTCACCGTACCTTCCAGCTTCTCGCTGCCTATCTTGACTATCGCCTTGCCGCCGGCGGCAACACGGTCGCCGTACGTGTCGGCTATCTCGCCCTCTACCTTGAAGTGGCTCAAATCGGAGATGACGGCAATCTGCGAACCTTCCGCCACCTGCGCACCGATCTGGTTGTTTATGTAAGTGAGGATTGCCTTGCGGGGCGAGCGGACCTGCGCATCGTCCAGCGTGCGTTTCGTTTCGGCAAGCGTCTTTCTGAAAATGCTGAAGTCCAGCTCCTGTACCTGATATTCGGCATCCAGCACTTCCTTCTCGTTGGCGTACTGCTGCTTCAACTGTTCGTATTCCAGCTCCGCCACGTTATAACTCAACTCTGCCTGACGCACTTTGTCGGTAGTGCCCGAACCGAGGCTGTCGAGGTATTGCTCGTTGCGCAACTCCACCTTTTTGCGGTTCAGTTGCATGGCAGAGACTTTTATCTTCATCTCCAGGTCGTTCAGCTTGGTCATATTCTCAAGCTTGAGCTGCTTCAGCTTGTAGCTGCGCATCTGCTCCTCATCGAGTTTCTGCTTGTAGTCGGTTTCGGCGCTCTGTAAGTCCAACTTCAGGATGGGCGTGCCTATATCCACGCTGTCGCCACCTTTCTTATATACTTCCAGAATACGGGTGTTGATGGGCGAGTTGATAATCTCCTCAAAGGCAGGAACCACCTTGCCGGAAGCGCTTACGCTGACTTCAATCGTGCCTGTACTTACCTGGGAGAATACGATGTCCTTCTCCTTCACTCCCGTGCGCATCAATGAGATGAGCACACTGATAACGACGATACCCGCAGCGCCCATGCCGCCATAGCGAATGATTTTCTTGTTACGCTCTTTGTTACGAACTTCTTTCGGAATCTCTCTATCCATATTTTCTGTCTTTATTTACCGTTTTACGTTGCTGCCGTCCTGTTGCGTAAACGGACAGCCTGCGATTCTTCGCCCTTATACTTGCCAAATCCGTGCCAAAAACATAAATCATTGAAAACAAGCGTTAAGGCAAAAAGAAGAGTGTCCGTTTTCGGACACTCTGTACATTTTCGGATAGCGGCACTGTACGAAAAGAAGAAACAGACGGAAGAGAAAGCACAATGGTACGGCGGAAGAAATATAAACGACAGGGGATAACGGGGAAAACTCCTCACCTCAGCGTCCGTTTCCCCCTTTGGTATTTGTAATGCCACGCGTTGGTACTTGTCATACCACTCTTTGGTACGGCATGTACCACACTGTGGTACTACGAATACCGCACTGTGGTACGAGAGATACCAACGGTTGGTACTCCGCGTACCAAGCCGAGGTATTTCCCGGTACATCCTTTCTTATGACTATCAAGCACTTACGATAATATTCCCTGAACGTTATCTCAGGCGCAGTCTGTCCCCTACTTCGGGCACATATTCCGCATCCTTGCGGTTCATCTTATACAGATTCTTCAGACGGATGCCGTACTTCTGCGAAATGGAGTGCATGGAATCGCCGTCTTTTACAATATAAACGGTATGAGGTTTGGCGGCTTTCTTACGCTTGTCTTTCAGATAGATGATGTCGCCTGCCTCTAAGGTGTACTCTTTATGCAGGTCGTTATACTTCACCAGTTTGCGCCAACTGATGTCGAACTCTTTGCCCAGGAACTGGAAAGTATCGCCGTCGCGGGCCACAACGTAGGCAATGTCGTTGGCAATATACACCTGATGCGGGTTGGCAAGCCAGGGTTTCTTCTTCAGTTCTTTCTCCCACTTGCGGGCCTCGCGCTTGCTCATGCCGCGGCTGTCGTACTTATACAGGTCGTAGTCCTCAATAATGGTTATCAGGCGGTTGGCATAGGAAGGGTCTGTGGCGTATCCCGCTTTTTTCAGGCCGCGCGCCCAGCCTTTGTAGTCGGTAATCTTCAACTTAAACAGGAAAGCATAGCGTGCGCCGCGTTTCAGGAAGAGCGAGTGGTCCTCGTAGGAGTCCTTCGGGTGGCGATAGGCGCGGAAGCACTCTCCTTTGGCATCGTCGTCGTGGTACACTCTCCGCCCGCGCCAGTCGCTATGGCACTTTATGCCGAAGTGGTTGTTGCTCTTGCGTGCCAGTGCGCTTTGTCCCGCACCGCTCTCCAGCAGGCCTTGTGCCAGTGTGATGCTGGCGGGTATCTTATGTTCCTTCATCTGCTCCACGGCAAGCGGGGCATATTGTTTGATATATTCGTTGTAACGGGAATTTCTGCGTTGTGCCTGCACAGCCACGCAAATAAGGAGAAGTGCTATGATAGCAGTCAGTCTGAATATAGGTTTCATGCTTCGAGTGTTGAATTTGACACAAAAGTCTGCAAAAGAATTGAAAAAACCAATCTCTTTCCTATCTTTGTAACATTAATTACAATAAACCATTATTCTATGAAGGACCTGAACATACAGATTGCCATCAAGATATACGAATACGAAGAGCTGAATGCCGCCGACCGCGAGCTTCTGGATGCCGCCCGGCAGGCAACTTACCGCAGTTATGCCCCCTATTCGCACTTCTCGGTGGGCGCGGCCGCCCGGCTGGCAAACAATATCATCGTTACCGGAACCAATCAGGAGAATGCAGCTTATCCGTCGGGGCTTTGCGCGGAACGCACCACTTTGTTCTATGCCAACTCCCAATATCCCGACCAGGCTGTGGAGACACTTGCCATAGCCGCCCGCAACGAACGCGGCGAGTTCCTGGAAGAACCGATTCCCCCGTGCGGCGCCTGCCGGCAGGTGATGCTCGAAACGGAAAAACGTTTCAAACGTCCCATGCGCATACTGCTGTCCGGCGAAAAAGGCATTTATGAATTGAGAAGTGTGGGCGCATTGCTGCCGCTTTCGTTCGATGCGTCTTCCATGTTATAAAACAAATACCTACCTTTGCAACTGCTAACCAACAAATACCACCACCAATGAGAATATCCAAATAAAGACAGCACATTTCGGTAAACATCGCTTTATATATGCTTTTCATATCAGAACGCTGAGCATCACTCAAAAGGAAAATGTTTAGCCTTTACTGTGTTTGTCTGTTCCCCACAGCCTTACAAGAGTTGAAAGTGTGTCGTACAGACACCTATGTTATCTACCCTAAACACAGTAAATTTATGAGTATCATTATTAAAGACCTTAGCTATACCCATACCGATAAGGAAGTTTTGTTTTCCAACCTCAATCTGATTATCAATTCCGGAGAAAAGACCGCGCTGACAGGCAATAACGGTTGCGGAAAGTCCACCCTGATGCGTATCCTTGCGGGAGAAGCATCGCCGGGCACCGGTAGTGTACATTGTTCCGGACATCTTTACTATGTGCCCCAGCATTTCGGACAATATGACGACCGGACGGTTGCGCAGGTATTAGGCATAGACCGTAAGCTAACTGCACTCCATGCCATTCTGAACGGTGATACAGCGGAAGAACACTTTGCCCGGCTCGACAACGACTGGAATATCGAAGAGCGTACCCAAGCCGTTCTCCACGCCTGGCATTTGAACGGTATCTCTCTTTTACGCCCGTTAGAGGGGCTTAGCGGCGGAGAGAAAACACGCCTGTTCCTTGCCGGCATGGAACTGAAAGAACCGGACACCCTACTGCTGGACGAACCGACCAATCATCTGGATACTGCCGGGCGGAAACGTCTGTATGATTTCGTACACCGCACTTCGGCTACGGTGCTCGTTATCAGTCACGACCGTACTCTGCTAAATCTGTTACCCGCCATTTGCGAACTCTCCCGCAACGGACTGGCTTGCTACGGCGGCAATTACGACTTCTACAAAGAACAGAAGGAAGTGCACCGCAATGCCCTGCAACAGCAGTTGGAAGAAAAAGAAAAGGCCTTGCGCCTCGCCCGCAAGACCGCCCGTGAAATGGAAGAACGGAAAGCCAGACAAAACACACGAGGCGAAAAGGCTTCCATAAAGAAAGGTATTCCGCGTATTCTGTTAGGCGGTCTGAAGAATCATGCCGAAAACAGCAGTAGCAAACTCAGCAATGTCCATGCCGAAAAAACGGACAAGATTCAACAGGAAATAACAAACCTGAAAGGCTCCCTGCCGCAAACAAACAAGCTGAAAACCGACTTCAATGCTTCGGCATTGCATATAGGCAAAATACTCGTCACGGCACAGAATATCAACTTTCATTATCCGGACAGCAACACAAACCTTTGGACGGTTCCGCTCAGCTTTCAGCTACGCAGCGGCAACCGGTTCTGCATTAAAGGTGATAACGGCAGCGGCAAAACAACCCTGCTGAAACTGATTACCGGCGAACTGACACCGACCGGCGGAACGATAGAGCGTGCAGACTTTACCTATATTTATCTGGATCAGGAGTACTCCCTTATCCAAAATGAATATACCGTTTCGGAACAAGCGGAAGCCTTCAATCTGCGGCATCTGCCGGAGCATGAAACAAAGACCATCTTAAACCGTTACCTTTTCCCGCAGGACGTCTGGAACAAGCCTTGCAGCAAATTAAGCGGCGGTGAGAAAATGCGTCTTGCCTTCTGCTGTCTGATGATTGCCGATAACACTCCCGACCTGTTTATTCTGGACGAGCCCACCAATAATCTGGACATCGAAAGTATTGAAATCATCACAGCTACGATACGTAACTATCAAGGTACCGTACTTGCAGTCTCACACGACCGGGATTTTCTGAAAGAAACAGGAATTGAACAAGAAATAAGCTTTTTTCTGTAAAATCGGTAAAAACAAACGTAATCCATATACACAAACTAATTATAAACTCCTTATTTTTGCAATGATAAAACTATTATGACTATGTTACGTACTATCAGACTGACACTTGCAATTGTATTCTTTGCACTCGTCACGTTCCTGTTTCTCGATTTCACCGGAACGCTGCACGGCTGGATGGGCTGGATGGCGAAAATACAGTTCCTCCCCGCACTGCTCGCACTGAATGCAGGCGTGGTACTGCTACTTGTTGCATTGACCCTGCTGTTCGGACGCGTCTATTGCTCCGTTATCTGCCCGCTCGGCGTATTTCAGGATGTCATTTCCCGGTTTGCAGGCAAGCGGAAGAAAAACCGTTTCCGCTATTCTCCCGCCAGGAAATGGCTGCGTTACGGAATGTTGGCAGTGTTTGCCGTGACCCTCGTTGCAGGCGTGCGCTTTCATGCGGTTGCTTCGCTGCTCGAACCGTATAGCTCTTACGGGCGCATCGCTTCCAGTCTCTTCGCTCCCGTCTATCAGTGGGGCAATAATCTGCTGGCATATCTGGCGGAACGGGCGGACAGCTACGCTTTCTATGAAACAGAGGTATGGATGAAAAGCCTGCCTACCTTCATCATTGCGGCCCTTACTTTTGTCGTGCTCATCATATTGGCATGGCGAGGCGGACGTACGTACTGCAACACGATTTGTCCGGTAGGTACGGTGCTCGGTTTCCTGTCCGGGTATTCTCTTTTCAAACCGGTCATAGATACCGAGAAGTGCAACGGCTGCGGACTTTGCGCACGCAACTGCAAGGCATCGTGCATCAACTCCAAAACCCACGAAATTGATTACAGCCGTTGCGTGGCATGCATGGACTGCCTAGATAAATGCAGACAAGGAGCCATCACCTACACCCACCGCCGTCATAAAGCGGATGCTGCGAAAATATCCGCCCGGAATCAGACTCAATGTACAACAACTTCTACCGGACCGGCAGATGATACCCGGCGCGCATTCCTCTCGGCAACGGCAGTATTGGCCACTACCGCCGCTCTAAAGGCGCAAGAGAAGAAAGTAGACGGCGGACTGGCCGTCATCGAAGACAAGAAGATACCCGCACGTGCCGCCGCCATTACTCCTCCGGGGTCGTTGAGCGCACGCAACTTTGCACAACACTGTACGGCTTGCCAGCTATGCGTTGCGGTGTGTCCCAACCAGGTGCTGCGCCCCTCTTCCGACCTGACACGGCTGATGCAGCCGGAAATGTCCTACGAGCGCGGCTACTGCCGTCCCGAATGTACCAAGTGTTCGGAAGTTTGTCCGGCAGGTGCTATCCGGCCGATAACGAAAGCCGACAAATCGGCCATCCAGATAGGTCATGCCGTATGGATAAAGGAGAATTGCATCTGCATCACCAATAAGGTGGAGTGCGGCAACTGCGCCCGCCACTGCCCGGTCGGCGCCATACAAATGGTGGCTTCGGACTCCGGAAATCCGCAATCCCCCAAAATACCCGTTGTCAATACCGAACGCTGCATCGGCTGCGGCGCATGTGAGAACCTGTGTCCGGCACGCCCGTTCAGCGCAATCTATGTGGAAGGACATATCATGCACAGAACGGTGTGAGAATCAGATGACAAAACGATAAAGGAAAATCTTCGATACGTTCTGGACAACAGACAGCATCGAGAAGAATAAATACGAGTAACTATGGAAGAGAATAATAATAATAAGAATAACAGCAAGATAAACCGCCGGGACTTCTTCAAGCTTGCCGGCGCAGGGACGTTTGCATCGGCAGCCGCACTGTATGGCTGCTCCGACAAGAACAACCGTTCGGACAGCGAATCGGCCGCTTTGGGTGAAATTCCTACCGATAAGATGGTGTACCGTACCAATCCCACCACGGGCGACCGGGTATCCTTATTGGGCTACGGCTGCATGCGCTGGCCTACCCGGAAGCGTGCTGACGGAAACGGAGATGAGATAGACCAGGAAGCCGTCAACGAACTGATTGACTATGCCATCGCCCACGACGTGAACTATTTCGACACATCGCCCGTGTATGTGCAGGGTTGGTCGGAGAAGTCAACGGGAATAGCACTGAAACGCCATCCGCGTGAAAAGTTCCTGATAGCCACCAAACTGTCCAACTTTTCCAATTACACCCGCGAGAATTCAATTGCCATGTATCGGAAATCGTTCGAGGACCTGCAAGTGGACTACATCGATTATTATCTGTTGCACTCCGTCGGCAATGGCGGCATCAAGACATTCCGGGCACGGTACATCGACAACGGTATGATTGATTTTCTGATGGAAGAACGCAAGGCCGGGCGTATCCGGAACCTGGGGTTTTCGTTTCACGGAACAACGGAGGTGTTTGATGAAATACTGGCCATGCACGACCGCATACACTGGGATTTCGTGCAAATCCAACTCAACTATGCCGACTGGCGGCATGCTTCGGGCAATAATGTCAATGCCGAATATCTGTATGGCGAACTCGTTAAACGCGACATACCCGCCATTATCATGGAACCGCTGCTGGGAGGACGGCTATCCAGACTGAACGACCACTTGGTGGCACGCCTGAAACAGCATCGCCCGCAAGAGAGTGTAGCTTCCTGGGCATTCCGCTTTGCCGGGAGCTTCCCCAAGGTACTGACGGTACTGAGCGGCATGACGTATATGGAACATCTGCAGGACAATCTCCGCACCTATTCCCCCCTCGACCTTTGCACGGAAGAAGAACTGGCTCTGCTGGAAGATACGGCGCAGGTAATGCTTACCTATCCTATCATCCCGTGCAACGACTGCAAGTATTGCATGCCTTGTCCCTATGGACTGGACATTCCCGCCATTCTGCTGCATTACAACCGCTGCGTCAACGAGGGCAATATACCCAAAAGCAGCCGGGATGAGCACTATCGCGAAGCCCGCCGCGCCTTCCTCATCGGTTATGACCGCAGCGTACCGAAGCTCCGCCAGGCAAGCCATTGTACAGGATGCGACCAATGCAACCCGCACTGTCCTCAAAGCATCGATATACCCCAAAAGTTACAGGAAATAGACCAGTTTGTAGAAAATCTCAAACAAGAGAGATTATAATACAAACGGAAAAAGAAAATACGCCCTATCTTTGGCGGAGCAAATAATGAAGAAAGCGATACGAATGAAGAAAAAAAACATATTACTCCTTTCGATAGCCGGCCTTTGGACAATGGCGGGATTTGCGCAGGCTGCAAAGGACAGCGCGCGCATTGCCCGGAACCTGACTATAGATGAAGTGGTAGTAACCGGAACAAGAAACGAAACGGATATACGGCATCTGCCGATGACCATCTCCGTAGTGAACCGCAAGGTGTTGGAGCGACGTTTCCAACCATCCGTACTACCTGCACTGACAGAGCAAGTGCCCGGACTGTTCGCTACAAGCCGCGGCATCATGGGATACGGCGTGTCCACGGGAGCAGCAGGCGGAATGAACCTGCGCGGCATCGGCGGCAGCCCTACGGCTGGTTTGCTGGTGCTGATTGACGGCCATCCCCAATATATGGGATTAATGGGACATCCCATTGCCGATGCCTATCAGACCATGCTGACCGACCAGGTGGAAGTGCTTCGCGGCCCTGCCTCGGTGCTGTATGGTTCCAACGCCATGGGTGGCGTTATCAATATCGTAACCCGCAAGATGCAGGAAGACGGGGTTAAGACCCATGCGCAAATCGGCTACGGCTCCTACAACACATTGCAGACGGAAGTTTCCAACCGCATCAGGAAAGGGCGTTTCAGCAGCGTTGTCACCGGCTCTTACAACCGTACCGACGGGCATCGCGACAATATGGAGTTTGAGCAATACGGCGGCTATACCAAGCTGGGATATGACTTCAACGATTCCTGGAAACTGTGGGGCGATGTAAACATCACGCAGTTCAAGGCCTCCAATCCGGGCGAAGCCGGTAATCCGTACATAGACAATGACTCCCGCATCACGCGCGGCATGACTTCGCTCGCTCTCGAAAACCATTATGAAAAGAGCTCCGGCGCCTTGAGTTTCTTCTATAACTGGGGACGCCATAAAATCAATGACGGCTATCATCCCGGCGGTACGCCGCAGGAATCCCACTTCAACTCCAAAGACCGCATGCTGGGCGTGTCGTGGTATCAGAGCGCAACGCTTTTCGCCGGCAACCGTCTGACCACGGGTTTCGACTATCAGCACTTCGGCGGCGAATCATGGAACCGCATGGTGTCTACCGGCGAACGTGTTCCGGGTGTAGACAAGCAAATGGATGAATTTGCCGGATATGTCGACTTCCGTCAGGACCTCGGCGAATGGCTCTCTCTGGATGCGGGCATCCGTGTAGACCACCATTCGCACATAGGCACGGAATGGATTCCGCAGGGCGGCCTTTCGTTCCACTTGCCCCGACAGACGGAAGTGAAAGCAATGGTGAGCAAGGGATTCCGTAACCCCACCATCCGTGAGATGTACATGTTTCCGCCACAGAACCCGGATTTAATGGCGGAAAGCCTGATGAGCTACGAGTTGTCTTTCTCGCAACGGGTGTTGGACGGCACTTTGTCTTACGGCATAAATCTCTACTACATTGACGGCGACAATATGATTATGACCGTTCCTACGGACGGCAAGCCCAAGAACGTAAATACCGGCAAGATTGAAAACCGGGGCATTGAAGCCAATATCGGTTACCGCATTACCCCGCACTGGCAGGCAAATGCCAATTACAGTTGGCTGCACATGGAGAATCCGGTGATTGCCGCTCCCGGACATAAACTCTATGCAGGCGTTGACTTTACGCGAGACCGCTGGGGAGTGTCAACCGGAGTGCAATATATAAAAGACCTCTATACCAACGTAAGCAAAGGCAAGGAGAAGAAAGAAAGTTTTGTTCTCTGGAACCTGCGTGCCAATTATCGTGTATGCCGCTATGCCGATGTCTTTGTACGAGGGGAAAACCTGCTGGCGCAACGTTACGAAATAAACGACGGCTTTCCGATGCCTAAGGCAACCGTTATGGGCGGAGTGAATATCAATTTCTGACAAAATCAGGCATTACTGTTGTCAAGACCGTATTGGTTTGAAATAATAGTTATAACTTTGTGAGTATAAAACAGATTGTTTGATTAGCCGATAAAGATTATCCGACAGACCAATACAATTTACCCGATAAATGAATAAGATTATTTTATAAACGATAAGAACATGGAAACAAAAACTGTAAAACTCTATTCGCTGGATTACAGCAATGCAAGAACTTACTTAATGGCCGCATTGTTCATTGCAGGCAATATGGCACTGCCCCAGCTTTTCCACCTTATACCGCAAGGCGGTATCACATGGTTGCCCATCTATTTCTTCACCTTAATCGGTGCATACAAATTCGGCTGGAAGGTAGGATTGCTGACTGCGATCCTTTCTCCGATAATCAATTCACTGCTGTTCGGGATGCCTCTTCCGGCAGTGCTTCCCGCCATTCTGTTGAAGTCCGTATTACTGGCAGCAGCAGCCGGCTGGGCAGCACATCGTTTCAACCGTATCTCTCTGCCTATCCTATTGGCCGTTGTACTGTTCTATCAGGTAGCAGGTACTCTGGGCGAATGGGCTATGGTGGGTAGCTTCTTCCAAGCCGTACAGGATTTCCGTATCGGGCTACCGGGAATGGCAATGCAGGTAGTAGGCGGCTATGCGCTGATAAAGTATAGCGCATCGCTGTAATAACCTTGTAGAAATATTAAAAAAGGTTCGGAACTGTTTCTGTATACAGTTTTACGAAAAGCATAGAAGTATCCTCCCGTTTCTACGGCTATCATTCGTGCTGATACGGAAAGGCAAAGAAATATTGCTGGTGCATACACGCAACTTCCGCAGCACGTTCCACGGGTTGGTAGCCGGCTTTCTCGAAACGGGCAAAACGTTGGAACAATGCGTAGAACGGGAAGTTATGGAAGAAACGAGACTGAAGGTAAAAAACATCACTTATTTCGGCAGCCAGCCCTGGCCTTATCCCAACGGATTAATGGTAGGATTCATAGCCGACTATGAAAGCGGGAAAATCAAACTGCAGGCCGATGAACTCAGTTCCGGCGCATTCTATTCCAAAGACGACCTACCGAAATACCCCGGAAACTAAGCATTGCAAGAAAACTGATTGACTGGTGATGCACTTTCTTTGTGCATAAAAATGGAGGTATGCTAAATTGAACTGCACGAACGTGTGTTTAATTTAGCATACCTCCATTTTTTAAAACATCTGCCGAATACTCCTGAAAAGGAAAGAAACTTCGTCACAGGTTACTATGAAAAAAGCTTCATCCAGCAAAGTGAAAAATATCCTTATTAATAGGAACGTGCAAATATCACGCGGCAGGCAGACGGCTTGCCCGTAACCATACATTTGCCCGGCTCCTTGTCGCCCGGTACGAAAGAATCGAACGGAATACAGCGGATAGTGGCTTTGGTCTCTTCCTTAATCTTCTCCTCGGTTTCGGTCGTTCCGTCCCAATGAGCCAAAATAAAGCCGCCTTCTTCAATCTTTTCCTTGAACTCGTCATAGCTGTCCACTGTAGTGATACGGCTGTTGCGATAATCCAATGCTTTCTTATAAATATTCGCCTGGATTTCCTCAAGCAGGTCTTTTACGTATTCCTCGATACCGTCGCAAGAGCGGGTTTCTTTCTCCAGCGTATCGCGGCGCATCACTTCCATTGTATTGTTCTCCAAGTCGCGGCCACCCATAACCAGACGGACAGGTACACCTTTCACCTCGTAATCGGCAAACTTGAAGCCCGGACGTTTGTTGTCGGCATTGTCGTACTTCACAGACATACCCATCGCTTTCAGTTTGGCTACGATGCCTGCCACCTTCTCGTCAATCTTGGCAAGCATTTCGGCATTCTTGTAGATAGGTACGATAACCACCTGTATCGGAGCCAAGTGCGGCGGAAGCACCAGACCGTTGTCATCGGAATGTGTCATGATAAGCGCACCCATCAAGCGGGTAGATACTCCCCAAGAAGTGGCCCATACGTATTCCAGTTTGTTTTCCTTGTTTACGAACTGCACGTCGAAAGCTTTGGCGAAGTTCTGTCCCAAGAAGTGTGAAGTACCACTCTGCAAAGCTTTGCCATCCTGCATCATCGCTTCAATGGTATAGGTGTTGAGAGCGCCGGCGAAGCGTTCGTTGGCCGACTTCACACCTTTGACAACGGGCACTGCCATGTATTTCTCGGCAAATTCGCTGTACACGTTCAGCATACGCACTGCTTCCTCTTCGGCTTCTTCGCGAGTGGCGTGAGCCGTGTGGCCTTCCTGCCACAAGAACTCTGCGGTACGCAGGAACAGACGGGTACGCATTTCCCAACGGAATACGTTTGCCCATTGGTTGCACAGGATAGGCAGGTCGCGGTAAGAGTTAATCCAGTTCTTATAGGTATTCCAAATAATAGTTTCCGAAGTAGGGCGGATGATAAGTTCTTCTTCCAGCTTTGCAGCGGGGTCCACCACTACGCCGCCGCCATTCGGGTCGTTCTTCAAACGATAGTGCGTCACTACGGCACATTCTTTGGCAAAGCCTTCCACGTGTTCCGCTTCGCGACTGAGGAATGATTTCGGAATAAGTAAGGGGAAATAAGCGTTTACGTGTCCTGTTTCCTTGAACATATCGTCCAACTGACGCTGCATCTTCTCCCAGATTGCGTATCCGTAAGGCTTGATTACCATACATCCGCGCACAGCCGACTGCTCTGCCAAATCGGCCTTCACCACCAACTCGTTGTACCACTGAGAATAATTCTCACTACGTTTGGTAAGGTCTTTCAATTCTACTGCCATTCTATTTCGTTTTT
>OGLE01000283.1_pt1 | contig 51556 bp, 29 predicted proteins | sample 1572671 | NCBI WGS metagenome assembly OGLE01 (sample SAMEA2581923, study PRJEB24529) | metagenome | biome: Human gut stool | place: China | collected 2011 | reverse complement strand
AGTATACAGGTAAATCCACGAAGTTACAAAGTGGAGGTCATTACATATTGTCTAATTCAATTCACCCCTCCCCCTACTTCAATAACATAGTAAATGAATATCATATTATCTTGCATTTCCCATACCAAATGCTACTGTCATCCATATCTGCCATATATTGCCTATTATATGGGCTTGTAAAATCTTCTGGTATGGGAAGTTTGAGTTTTTAAGAATTTGACATTAAATTTCATATTCCAGCACTTGACAATTATCAATACCAAATGCTGCGTATTCGTCATTCGTCATGTCCATAAAATAGGACCGCACAACGCGGGCTATACCGTTATGCGCAACTAGCAGATACGTTTTATCATCCTTCGATAATTCGTCCAGTAAATTATATACTCTCTGTGCGAGCTGCAGCATGGATTCGCCACCCTCATAATGATTGATAAACTCTCTCTTAGCGACCTTAAACTCTGCGCCATTTCTAGCAGTAGATTCGTATTTACCAAAGTTCTGTTCTTTGAGCCTTGGTTCCTCCACACAGGGGATTCCTGTAGCCTCTGCAATATGATGTGCGGTGTCTGCCGCACGCATTAACGGAGAATAACGGATCTCATCTATCTTCAATCCTTGTTCTCTAATCTTACGTCCCAGTTCCATTGCCTGCTCATGTCCTAATTCTGTCAATCCAATGTCCGTTGCACCACATATTTTATTTTCTACATTCCAAATTGTCTGTCCATGACGTGTAAAATATAATTTTTTCATCCTCATCTTATCCTTTCCTACTAATTTTAAAAACTCAAACTTCGCACATCCAAAGCTGCTGTTCGGTCACATATTGCTTATTATGTCAAAGAATACTATGTATTTTGCAGCCACAACATAGCTATTTCTGCCAGCAGAGAACTATAGTAATTGCCTTGCCGCATTTTCGTTTTTGTTGATTTCTAAATTTTGTTGTCTCTGATGTTTGATCTACATGCCCTTCGGGAACTTAAAAGTCCCGGAAGCAAGGTAATCATCATTTTTGAAAGGGACTTTGCGCTCGTCGTTACTTATGTCTCGTATTTCAGAGACATTAAGTAACGTGACGTAGCGCATCGTAGCGAAAGCGTCCCGTCCAAAAATGGATGATACCTTGCTAATCCGGGACATCTCAGACACTCCTTCGGGCATGTATTCATCAGAGACATAACAAAATAAGAAATCAAACAAAAACTCTGCGCTCTGCGGCAATTATCTTAGTTCGCTGCCGGCAGAACAAGTTATCTTGTCGACTGCAAAATATCATATTTATTGCTGACATAATAAGCAATATGTGACGACATGATAATTTTGGATGTGCGAAGTTTGAGTTAAAAATCTTAAAATTGGGGGCAAAAATATTTTGCCCCCAACGAATGCCACAGATTACTGCAAGCACATTTTTAATACCATAAATTATTTTTGTTCGGATTCCGATGTTTGTGACACATCCGATGTTTCTGTCGCTTCCTGCGTTTCTGTCGCTTCTGGCGTTTCTGTCGCTTCCGGCGTTTCTGTCGCTTCCAATGTTGGTGACGCAGCATCCTGCTGCATTTGCACTGCCGCAGCTTCCACCTCGGCTTCAGTTTCTTCCGACTTGTCCGGTGTGTCAAGCACTAATTCCATCAATTCACCGGCTTGAACCTCTTCCCCATCCTGTACTGTTAAGGATGCGTGAAATCCTTCCGGATCCAGCTTGTATCGAACCACCATTGCGACACTGCGAAGAAGTTTAAGCAAACCACCGATATAAAGAAGTGCAATCGCAATGACCGCTACGATCACCACATCCGGTACAATACGGTACAACAACTTCCATGGGAATATTTCCTTCTGCACAACAACAAGCACTGCCGTAGGTAATACGATCTGGATGAAAATATCCTTGACCAAACGAGCCGCATGAAAACCTGCTGCCGCACGTTTTCTCCAAATCCCGGTCATAAAGATCGGCAGACTGCAACCCACCAATATGATCAAAAGGAGCAGATCAATGAGTCCATGTTGAAGCAGATAACTATTTGACGGAATGTTCGCTGCTTTTTCTCCCAAAAGGATATCCGTTACACCAACGCAGATTTTCTCCATCAACTGTTTGCCGACCAAGTAATCGCCGCCATTAAACAACATGACAAAACCGATTTTTTTGTCCGGTATCAATGCCATCATTGTCATTTGATTTTCCAAAACACCCGACTGATAATACAGATCCGTGCCTTTGTACTGGGTTGCCATCCAGCCCATACCATAGGCTTCCTCAGTTCCATACAAACTATCTTCTTTACTCTTGTTAATAACCGGTACGGTATTTTGTAATACCCCTGCAATATCTTCCGGATTTACGACATCCCCGCCTTCCTTCAGGTACATCTGCAAATATTTACCCATGTCCTTTACGTCAGAGATCATATATCCCGAAGAGACTGTTGCCCACTGATCCGATGCATTGTATTGATACTTGGCCGCAACCGGATAACCAAAATAATTTTTATATGCGGGTGACATTTCCTCCTGCATTTCCGGATTTTGGCGCAAGCTGTAGGTGGATGTCATACCGCAAGCATCCAATATATTTTCCGTCAGATATTCTTCGTAAGTCTCACCGGAAACACTTTCAATCAATTCACCCAAAATGGAATAATTCACATATGCATTCTGATAAATGCCTTCTTTGCCCTCGGCCTTCACCTGATCTAACATCGTTTCTTTTTTGATCCCGGTGGTCTGATGAAGCAATTTTTCGATCGTAACACCATTCAGTGCACTGTATTTTGGCAAATACGTCGTAATATCATCCTCTAACTTGATCTCACCATCTTCTGCCAGACTCAACACACCTAACGCTGTCATAGACTGTGTCAGATTACCTAACACATAATCAGACTGTGTCTTGCCATCCACACCGAACGTAGCGCTGTAAATTTCTTTTTGATCGCTGACGATCGATACGCTGACCCCTGGCACACTTGCCGCAGATAACTGGTTCATGACATACTTTTCAACATCATATTCATGATATCCGCCCGCCTGTACCGTACTCACTCCGGAAAACACGGTCGCTACGGTAAGCGCCACTGCAGTCATTACTGTATAAAATCTTCTCATGTTGTTCCTCCTTATCGCATTACATAAGACGTATTATATCGAAAAATATGGCGTTCGTAAAGTAGCTAACTCTCCTGACCGTCAAACAACATATAATATTGCAGGATCTTGTATTCCCGGATCCATTGCTGCATGGATTCCGGTGCTTCCTCCAACGTGTAATACCGCCCCTCTGCATCATAACAGCCATTATCAGACAAGGAAGAAATTTCCTGTCGCATCGCCTGTAAGAAACATTGATAAGCACTCATGCTCTGCCCGGTATCCACAGCCATTTCTGTCGACAAATAGTTCAGCGATATATGATCAATTTCTTTTTCCGTAATATCATAATTTGCCCAAATAAGAAACGGTACCTCGTATTTTTTGAGTGCCTCTTCTTTGGTAAAACCGGCAGGAATCTTTCCTGTCATTTGGAAATAAAAGGAGTCCGGCAAATGAGGCTGATGATCTCCAAAGAAAACGATCACTGCCTGCTCCGCCTGTTTCTCATAATATGCAATTAATTTTTGCAATGCCGCATCCGATTCGTGGATCAGGGACAAATACTGCTCTACCTCCGGATCCGCCTGAAAAGATGTGACCTTGATCGGTTCCTTGAAAGAACTTTTCTTGGTATAGGGATTGTGATTTTGCATTGTCACATTAAACATAACAAACGGCTTATCCCCTTTTTGCTGCTCATAAAGCTCAATCATCTTGTCATAATCTGCTTCATCTGAAATCAGACCTCGTACCTTCTTTGCTCCCACAAACTCTTCTTTCGTCACAAAAGAATCCACCCCGATCAACGGATAGACACGATTTCGATTATAACCGGATGCATTATACGGGTGCATCGCATAAATGAACGACCCCTGCCTGTTTTTCATGTCCCATAATAGGGACGGCGTTTTGGTATGTATGTATTCCAAATAGGGATTTCCCGGCAAAAATGCTTTCGTACAGCCGGTCAAAAATTCAAACTCTGAGTTTGCTGTATAACCGCCATAAACGGATGACTGTGCAAACCCTTTTACCGTATTTTGCTGCAAGCTGTCCCAAAACGGCATCACGGCTTGGTTTGTCTGAAAATCTCCCCATACACGCAGATCACTAAAGGCTTCGTTCATAATCATGATCAGGTTGGGCGACTGCTCCTGCCCTGTGGAAACTGCCTGTTTTTCATATTGCTGCAATATCTTCTGAGCAGCCGCTTTACTATACCCTTCCGGCTCCGATACCGTATGTACCTGTGCATTGGCAAGGAAATAAACAAAGTAGCCATATTTTTGCATACCGATCTGATGATCCCAATATACCGAACTAACACCATCCATCAAAAGTCCTGAGCCAAACATCCCCACTGTCATCCCGACACATACGATCAGTCCGATCAAAGAACCACGCAGTTTCCAAGCAGTTTCCTTCGAAAGCAGCCCACACACTGCAACAATCTGCAACACCGCTACCGCTGTCGCCGCGATCAGGCACGGTATGATCTTAACGGTATACCGCCCCGCCACTGTCATCGCCGTAGAAATAGCGTAAAAATCCATAAATATGATTCCATAGCCACGAAATTGCAATACGAGATAATTGATCCCTCCAATAAGGATCATCAATATTCCACCAAACAATAATGCAGGGCGCATTTTGCGAAAGAAACAAAGCAGCACGCCATAATAGACCATGAACAAAAACATATTGCGTGCAATCCCGTTTACTCCTATTGTGAAAGGATTCGCATCAAGAAATAACTGCATCATACAATACGATGCGAAACTATATAGTATGAAGAAAATAACTTTTGCATACCATTTTTTCAGCATAACATTCCCCCATTCCACGAATTTCAAAAAACGATTCGTTAACAAAAACATGCTAAAACCGCATTCTTCGGAAAATAACAATAGCGTTATTATGCAACGCAAAAGACCCGCCGTCAATACGGCAGGCCCATTTATTTCTTGCTCAAGCTTTGGATGTGCAAAGTTTGAGTTTCTTATTAGAGTCTTTCTATCATGTATCTATTAGTTACCAAACAAATCTCCAAATCCGAACCAATCGTTGTCGGATCCGCTGTCGCCGCCGGAATTTCCGTTGTTGCCATTCTGGCTGTTGTTGCCATTCTGGCTGTTGTTGCCGTTGTTGCCGATGTTACCATTGCTGCCATTCTGACCGCTGTTGCCATTGCTGCCGTTCTGACCGTTGTTACCATTCTGGCTGTTGTTGCCGGAATTGCCGCTCTGACTGTCATTGTTGGACGATTTGCCGGAACTTAAACCGTTTAATGAACTGGAACCTTGCAGTGTAACTTTCACTTTCTTTTCTTTATACGTTCCAGAATCACTTCTCTGCAAGATGATCTCTACCTGAGTTCCCTTTTTGTAGCTATTGGCTTTTTCCTGCAGACTTTCGATAGAACGGACTTCCATATTATTAATGGATGTAATGATGTCGCCTTTCTGGATGCCTGCTTTGTCTGCCGCACCATTCTTAGATACTTCTGCAACATAAACACCATTTGGCATATTGTAGGCTGCCATCTCGTCAGAAACCGTTCTTCCGCTGATTCCTAAATAGCCTTTTTCACTATCTTTGAGGTTTTCTTTATTCATCAGATCCTCAATGATCGGTTTTGCGACGGAAATCGGGATCGCATATCCAACACCTTCTACTTCAGAAGCTGCGATCTTAGCAGAGTTAATACCGATAACCTGCCCCTGCATATTGATCAAAGCACCACCACTGTTACCAGGATTGATAGCTGCATCGGTCTGAATTGCCTTGATCGTATTAGAGGAGGAAGAACTGGAGCTGCCACTCTCAGATTCTGAAATTTCACGATCTTTTGCACTAATATAACCAACCGTTACCGACTGACCATAACCAAGTGCGTTACCGATAGCAACTGCCATCTCACCAACTTTAATCTTGCTCGAATCTCCAAGATCAGCTACGCGGATCTTGTTCATCGTGCTCTCTTTGATCTTAGATGTCTGTACTGCGATAACAGCCAGATCATTGCTGCTGTCTGTTCCTTTTACCGTTGCCTCGTAAATCTGCTCATCAATAAACTGTACAGAAATTGTCTTTGCACCGTCTATAACATGATTGTTGGTTGCGATCAGCAATTCTTTATCATTCTGTCCTACAATAAATCCGGAACCGGCACTGGTCGTATCCTGTCCCTGATACTGCTGTCCAAACAAGTCATAATAGTTCGCACCCTGTGAAGTGCTTGTGATAGCAACGATTGCCGGCATAGTCTGCTCTGCGATACCGGAAACGTCTGTGGTTCCTGTCTGCGTAGTCGAAGGAGAAGAGGTGCTCTGTGCTGTGCTCGCACTCTTACCGTCTGTTGTTGACTGCAGTTTCGTAGTAGATGATGTTGTCGTAGGCAGGAAGCGATTCGTTACATAGCGAACGCCTTGGAAACATATTCCGGAAACAACACCAAAGATAACGGCACATGCAATGCAAAATGCAATTTTCTTTCCGGTACTTACGCTGCCCGGCTGTTTTGGTTTCTTTGCTTTCGGTGGTTTTTGGTTCGGCTGTCTGAAATTCATCTGTGGACCGCCGTTCATCTGCTGTGGGCCACCGTTCATCTGTGAACCGTAACCATTCATTTGCTGTGGACCGGCTCCGCTTTGCTGCGCAGATTCATTATTTGGCTGTGCAGCTCCACCGCCATAATAATCTCCGGAGTGTGTGCTTGTGCCCTCTCCATTCTTGTAAGAGTAGCTGTAAGTACTGCTCTGCTCTGCCTGTGCGCTTGCGCCCTGCTCAGAAGCAGACTGCGCTGTCTCACTGTAAGCCGCCGCATTTTCTGTTTCTACCTGTGGTGCATCGTTGTGCTCCACCGGATTACCGTACTCACCTGTGTATCCTGAATCTGTTCTTTTGTTCTCTTCCATATCTAACCCTCCATTTCTATTTTATGTCCTCTCGGTATCTTCTCAAAACGAGTCACTCCGAGCGTACATTTTTCGTTGGTCAGATTGTCGAATGTATCTCATACGCTCTAACCATTTACAACTAAGAATCTCATGTGCTGTTCTTAGTTTCTGACTGTAAGTCTACCAGTGATTTGTGTTCTTATTGTGAAAACTTCTTTAAGAAAAAGTTAAATCCCAGTTGGATATTGCGAATAATGGAAGAAAATACTATAATACTGTGGTAGCTGATAGATTAATAAAAGCGGGAGGTTTATATTACATTGATACGAGAAAATCAACGATTATTGAATTTATTTCATATTATAATAGATGCCCTTATTATTGCAGCAGCATTCCTGCTGTCTTACGAACTGCGTTTTAACGAGCTTTGGAGTCCGTTGATCCGTCACCACATTATCAGTCCGCCCATCGGATATTATTTGCGGCTGGATCAATATCTCAACACATTGGTATTTTTGATCCCATGTTTTATCATTATATACCGTTTCTGCGGCTTATATGATCCAAAGCGAACCAACAGCAAACGTCATGAGCTTTACTGCCTGATCAAGGCAAACCTGTTTGGCATCGTATATGGTACAGCGATTTTGTACTTTATCAAACAGACTGATTACGCCCGTCTGTTTTTGACCATGTTTATTATGATCAACCTGACTGCAGATTACATTTTCCGTCTGATCGTAATGAGCATATTGAAACTGTTGCGCAAACGCGGCAAAAACCTGAAACACATCCTATTAGTTGGATACAGCCGTATGGCAGAGGGCTATATCGACCGTCTTCGTGCTCACCCGGAATGGGGCTATTATGTACACGGTATTTTGGACGATAACAAACCGGTCGGGGAATCTTACCGAAATGTGGACGTGATCGGCAACACCAGACAACTTGCCGATCTGCTTGCTACCAACAAGTACGATGAGATTGCTATCACACTTCGCATCCAGGAGTTTTTCAAATTGGAAAAGATTGTGGCAACCTGTGAAAAATCGGGAATCCATACAAAATTTATCCCGGATTATAATCATATCATCCCGACAAAACCATATACAGAGGATCTGGATGGCATCCCTGTCATTCATGTGCGCCATGTGCCGCTTAGTTCCTCCTTTAACAATGCGATCAAGCGTATCGTTGATCTGTTTGGCGGCATTGTGGCTCTGATCATATTTGCCATTCCAATGTTACTGTTGTCTCTTATCATCAAGATCACCTCACCGGGACCGCTTATTTTTAAGCAGGTACGTGTCGGACTGCACAACCGTGAATTTGCCATGTACAAGTTCCGTTCTATGCGTGTGCAGGAAGAGTCTGCTGAGAAAAAGGCTTGGACAACGGCAAATGATCCTCGTGTTACCAGCATTGGTAAATTTATGCGTAAGACCAATTTGGATGAGCTTCCACAGATCTTTAACGTGCTGAAGGGTGATATGAGTCTCGTTGGTCCTCGACCGGAAAGACCATATTTTGTCAATAAATTTAAGGAAGAGATCCCGCGTTATATGATCAAGCATCAGGTTCGCCCGGGTATGACCGGCTGGGCACAGGTAAACGGATACCGCGGGGACACATCCATTACCAAACGTATTGAATGCGATTTATATTATGTAGAAAACTGGACACTTTTGTTGGATTTTAAAATACTGTTTTTAACATTCTTTGGACGCAACACCAACAAAAATGCCTATTAATAACAAGAGGAAGGGTTTGATAGAGGTATGGCAAAGGATTATGAAGATTACCGTCGCCGCAATGAGCGTACGCAGGAGGCAGTGCGCCGCAGACGCAACGCTGACTATGCAACACGCCGCAGCGCGGGATATTATGAGGATGAAGATTACAGCGAGCCGGTCAGACGAGCTCGTCAGACTGGTTCGACAAAAAGATCAGGTACCAATGCAAAGCGCAGACAAACTACGAGATCGGGCAACTCAACAGACAGCCGCAGACGTAATATGCGCTCTGTTGGTGCAGCAGGTAGACGTAATAAGAAACGCCGCCATCCGATCCGCCGTTTTTTACTATGCCTTTTACTGATCGTTGCTTTATGTGTCGGCGGCATATTTGTTTATTTGGTAAAATCACTGAATACGATTGAAAATCATCCGCTATCAGATGTGACACTTTGCGGGGAACAGGATGCAAATATCAAGAATTACACCAATATTGCCCTGTTCGGCGTGGATTCCCGTGCCAACGACCTAAGAAAGAACACACGAAGTGATTCCATTATCGTAGCAAGCATTAATAATAAAACACACGACGTCAAGTTAGTGTCCATTTACAGGGACACTTATGTAAAGATTCATGATCATGGCTGCACTAAGGTCAACCACGCTTATGCGTATGGCGGTCCTGATCTTGCCGTCAATACACTCAACAAAAACTTTGATCTGAATATTAAAGATTTTGTCACGGTAAACTTTAGTGCTTTAACGAATGTTATTGACGAATTGGGCGGTGTTGAACTCACGATCAAAAAAGAAGAGTTAAAATGGGTAAACGCCTATGGTCACGACGTTGCGAAGATCAATGGTCAAAAATATACCAAGATCAAGCATCCCGGCAAACAGACAGTGACCGGCGTACAGGCTACCGGCTACTGCCGCGTACGCTATACAAAGGGTGGCGATTTCACCCGTGCAGAACGACAGCGAACCGTCCTTCAGGCTATTTTTGCCAAGGCAAAAAAATCGAGTCCTACTGCGCTGATCTCTGCTATGAATAAAATCTTTCCGCAGATATACACCAGCCTATCGACATCGGACATCCTGTCACTCATGAAGTACCTGCCTTTTTATGAGATTGGCGATCAACAGGGATTTCCGTACAAATTAAGCTGTCACCGCGGACGGGACGGTATATATTATGACTTCCCAACGACACTCGTATCCAATGTAAAGAAACTGCACAAAGAACTATTTGGAACCGACAATTATGAGCCAAGTAAACTTGTGCACACGATCAGCAAAGAAACCAGCAATTAGCTTAACAGTAGTCGGTGTACAACACCAAAGGAACTTGTAATCAGCTTGACGATGATGGTTCCATAACTACTTTGGGGGATTGACTATGAAGATTCGTACCAAACTTATTATTGCCTTTTTGATCATGATCTTATTTCCATTTGGCATGAGCGTACTTTGCGTACACTTCGTGATGGAACGACAGACAACATTTCTCAAAAGCAACTACGATATTGAATCTTCGGACTACGAATTATCTCTCAATCCGATCACGATCATCTTTAATGTAACGATGAACGACTATGTTGCCCTAGTGCAGACGGCAGACCAGAATCCGGATCGCTTTTACGATACTGATTATCTCCAGAAAGCAAATGACCATTTGGCAAGCCGCGACTCGTTCCTTATTTTGAAAATAAACGGTAAAGTAACATTCACCGGCAATTCTAAGCAGCACAAAAGAATGGAAACGCTCCCAGGCTTTATTAAATATGAAAAAGGTACCGACAACATTGTATATATGGATCAAGGTGCTTCAATGGTAACTAAGAAAAAAGACTTTTACTTCTCCAACGGAACACAGGGACAGCTCTTTTTGGTGACCAATTTAGCATCTCTGGCACCTCATTGGAAAAAAGCGATATTTGATCTGATCTACTCTTTCTTAGCAATCATTTTGATCACCGCGCTGCTCCTCGTGATCTGGCTCTATCGAAGTATCGCATATCCGATCAGCATACTGCGCATTGCCACGATTCAAATTGGTGCCGGTAATCTGGATTACCCGATCCATCCGATATCGTCGGATGAAATTGGTGAATTATGTCAGGAATTCGAGGAAATGCGTATCCGCTTAAAATCTATGATGGATGAACGTATTCATTACGAAGACGCCACCCGTGAAATGCTAAACAACGTATCTCATGATCTAAAGACGCCATTAACAGCGATCAAAGGGTATTCCGAAGGACTGTTGGACGGCATAGCGGGCACCGAGGAAATGCAGCACAAATATCTGCATACCATTTATGCCAAAGCAAACGATATGACCTATTTGGTCGAAGAACTTTCTCTATTTGCCAAAATGGAACAGAGCAGACTTCACTATGATCTCATCCCAATCAATCTGTCCGATTACTTTACGGATTGTATGGAAGATCTTTCCCTTGATCTGCAGAGTTACGGCATGACATTGTCCATGTTTAACTCTACGCCGCCAGACACCAAGGTGATGGCAGATCCCGAGAAATTAAAACGAGTGATCTTTAACATCGTGAATAATGCTGAAAAATATATGGATCATTCACCGTCTACCCTGCACGTTATTATCACCGAAGAACCCTCTAAACCGGAGCAGCCGCCATTGTATCGACAGCTCAATAAGGACGGTTCCGAGATTGAGCCTGCATTGCCACCAGACGAATTTATACGGATCCACATTGAGGATGAAGGCCCCGGCATTGCCGCAGCCAGTTTACCATATATATTCCAACAATTTTACCGCGCCGATGCCTCTAGAACTTCATCAACAGGTGGAAGCGGTCTGGGACTCTCCATCGTCGAGCAGATCATTTCTGCACACGGCGGTAAAGTGTGGGCTGAAAGTGTAGAAGGCGTTGGAACGAGCATTATATTTACCCTGAAAAAAGCAAAAAACACTGATTTATCCTAAGGAGGTACATTCATGAGCAATATTTTGATCATTGAAGATGACACTGCCATTGCAGAATTAGAAAAAGATTATTTAGAATTAAGCGAATTTCATGTAGAGATCGAACATGAGGGCAGTGAGGGTGCTGCCAGAGCTATCGATGAAGATTTCGACCTGATCTTACTGGATCTGATGTTACCCGGCATGGATGGTTTCGAGATCTGTAAGCTGATCCGTGAAAAGAAAAACACACCGATCATTATGGTTTCCGCCAAAAAGGAAGACATTGATAAGATTCGCGGTTTAGGTCTGGGGGCTGATGATTACATGACCAAACCGTTCAGTCCAAGCGAACTGGTAGCTCGCGTCAAAGCGCACCTGTCCCGCTACAAACGGCTCACCTCTGCCGGGCAGGAGACAAATGAAGTCATTGAGATCCGCGATCTGGTTATTGATAAAACAGCCCGCCGCGTCATTCTTGCCGGTGAAGAGAAAACATTTACCACCAAAGAGTTTGATCTCCTCACCTTTTTGGCAGAACATCCAAACCATGTTTACTCCAAAGAAGAACTCTTTAAGAAGATTTGGGAAATGGAATCTGTCGGTGACATTGCAACCGTTACCGTACACATTAAAAAAATTCGTGAAAAAATCGAGGAAAACACCTCAAAGCCAAAATATATTGAAACGATCTGGGGCGTCGGATATCGTTTCCGCCTCTGATCCCTTTCGTATATTAGATATTATTTGCATCTCTAATTGCATTTCGAGGATTGGATCGCAGTTGCGTCTCTAAACCATTGTTTTATTTATGATGCAGTTTTTCTTCCAGCCGGCGCAGCCGTTTTGCGGCCTCCGGCTGTTGTTTTTCCAGACGCTTCTCCAACTTCACACGGCTAGCCTTCAATTTCTCTAAAATCTCAGGATTATCCTGTTGCAGCTGTCTGGCAATATGACGACGACGTTTTTCGATCAATTCCAGTACAACTCTGCGGTTATGTTCTTCTGTCATATGCTCCGGTAATTCGTCCATATGAAGTTCCATACGACGCAGGAATTCATCCTCATCGATCGCACCAAGCGTATGCCATGTTTCCATCAACTCCTCGATTCCCTGCTCAGCCAACTGCTCGAGATCCGGCATCTGATGGATATGTTCCAACACAATATGCACACGCCGCTCAATCTCATTAACCGTATCTTCTCCAAATGCCCACGCAAATTCTTCCAAAGTATTTTCTGCTTCTGCCGGAATATTCATAATAAACTGTCGTTTCTGCTCCGGCATTGAAGTTACCGGATAAGGCTCCCTAATACCTGCATCATGTAAAGCAGCCGTAATTGTTCTGCGCACATATCCTTTTTGGATCATCTGCCCTTTACCAAGCTTTCGCAACTTAGCATTAATCCCCTCGTGATGCTCTGTCATATAAAATGCAATGCCTCTATCCTGCAGACTGTCTGCAAGCTGTTCCAACCGATCCGCCGCTGTAATATCAATATTTGTGACAGCTCCGGCATCGACAATGATCACCTTTGTGTCATCCGTAATACTTTGCTCAATATCATCCACAAAAATTTTGATATTTGCAAAAAATAAACTCTCACTGAACTGATACATAACAACATGATCGATCGGATACGCAAAACGATTTTTGGTGCGGTCATAAAATCCATCCCGACCCGGAATAATCCCCAAAAAGCAACGTGGAGGATCAGTTTCACGCAGAATGACTTCTACAAAAGATAAGATAATACCAATGATAACGCCGTAAATTGTTCCAAGCATCAGTACACCAAAGAAAGCTGCCATATAAATATAAAATTCAATCCGACTCACGCGGAATAATCTCACCGCCAGATCAAATTCCACCACTTTCATCAAGGCTGATATCACGATAGCGGTAAGCACCGGTACCGGCAAATACCCTATAAATCCGGTACCAAACAACAACACACACACCATTGTCAAACTCGCTGTGATCGAAACTAACTGCGTTTTGCCGCCATACTGGTCATTCATGGAAGTACGTGAAATACTCCCGTTGACCGGACAGCATCCAACAACGGCTGCACCAAAATTTCCGACAGCACATGCCAAGATTTCACGATTGTCTTGGATCTTATAGCCATTTTGGAAAGCAAAGTTATTTTCAGAAAGCAGTGTTTCTGCCATCACCACCACTGCCACGATAAGTCCTCTTCCGACGGCCTGCGTCATGTTTACTCCGCCCGGATCCGGCAGACGAAATGACGGGAGACCGTTTTTTACATCTGCAAGCATACGCACGCCATATTGCTCTAAGGAAGCATATTTCGTCAAAAGCACCCCCGCCACCATCACAACAACGACCATCGGAAACTTCGGCGCTATTTTACGGCTTATTACAATGATCAGCAAAGAAACACACCCCAATACTACTGACATCCCATTCACGTGATGCATAGTGTTCCATAAATGGTGCAATAGTTCCGGAAGCTCCCCTGTTCCGGAGAAATCACCAAGTACCTTTGGTATTTGCATCAAAATGATCGTCACGGCAATACCGCTGACAAAACCACCCATAACCGGTGTCGATATAAAATCTACCATCTTTCCGGCTTTCAATACATAAAACAGCAGCAACCACAATCCGGTACATAAGGCGATCATGGAAATATAATCGATCGCTTCCGCAGATCCAAATACAATTCCAAGGGAGCTCACACTGGCGCCAACAATTGCTGCCGGTGCGGCATCCACGCCAAAGATAAACTGTGGCGATGTCGAAAAGCAGGCAAATAAAAGAATCGGAAGTACCGAACCATACAGCCCATAAACGGCCGGAAGGCCCGATACTTCCGCATATCCCATGGCGATTGGAATAGACACTGCCGCCATTACAACGCCCGCGATCAAATCCTTTGCCAAATAATTCTTTTTATAATTATGTAATGTAGTAAATAAACGCATAAACAATCCTCCCATCTCAGACGTCTTTGCCGGCAACCGCATCAAGGCCGCAGCAAAAGGTATCCGTTGTCTGACATGCTCACTTGTCTATCATTTTACCACATTTTTTGACGATCTGCAGGCAAAATCTATTTCTACGGATTTACTACATCGCATGACCTGCCGTCAAAATCTATTTCTACGGATTTACTACATCACATGACCTGCCGTCAAAACCTGTTCCTGCGCCTTATTTACCGCATCACATAATTCGCCAAAATAAAACATCTCATCTTCCTGATAACAGGCCGCCAGCAATGCATCCAACTCATACATTGGGTTCCATTTACGCATACCACATGCTGCAAATGTACTGTTGACCATGTCACGAAAAACATCTAGAGCTTCTCCCTGCTCATATCTGCTCTCTTTTTGCTCAATCGAACTTTGATATTGCTTTTGTGCAACATACAGTATCATCGGCAGAAAATCCTCGCGCTGAATGAGCTGGCATCTTCGATGATGTTCTTTGCTGAATTTCTCGACCCAGACCTTAGCCTCCAAGACCGTCTCCGCATAATAACTATCCTTCGTGTAATCTGCAATAAATCGACCGATCCATTCCGGGCAAGCCTCCTTTGACTCCATATCGGAAAGTACATTCAGCGCAATATTGGTGCGTATTTCCCGCTCTTTCTGTAAAGGAGTATTTAGCATATCCGACAAATGTTTGGACGTTAATTCCGGCAGGGGTGATTGCTTTACCTCATTTGAAAACAGTTCAATGATCGTAGAATTATACGCCTTCTTAGAATTGACCATATGATTCAATTCGTGAAGCATTTCCAATACATCATTATTTACATCTTTTTTCTTGCGTCTGGCTCCGGCGATATATTTCTCGATCAACTGATACTCCTTTTCAGATTCCGCAGAACATTTCATCCTGATCCATGTTGCAAAATCTGTCTCGCGGATCAGATTATCCAGGCTGCGTTTTGCATCCTCTCTGATCACGTCTATTATCATATATTTGTAAGTATTCAGATAATCCAGCGTTGTCAGACTATATCCCTTGAAAAATTGGCTGTTTTCCCGCATCCACTTCATGAATGCCTCTTTGCTGCTGTTTTTATGATAGGCAAACTCCTGCATGAGCTGATTCGTACTATGCGTATGTATTAATTGCGTCTGCGTTTGGAACGATTTCTCATAGCCATCAATCATCTTAAGTGCCTGTTCATAAGAATAATGATGATCCAAACAATATAAAAAGATAACTTCTCTGTAATCATTATACTGTGCCGCCGGCTGACCAATTCCTTCCTGCAGAAAATGATTCAACCGCTGCACACTAAATCCCAAACAAAAGCTGATCATGTATGCCTGAGCTCGATTTGGCGTAGCCATGCCATTGATCCCAAACCACCGGCGCATTGTTGGTCTGGAAGCCGGATATGGTTCGGTCAGCTTATTCATCATAATGCGGAATGCCTTTTTACGGTCTGCTTCTTCCTTCCCCTCCACACCCATGAGTTCCATCATATACCAGCTACTCTCCCGGTGCTTTTTCTTCAGGATATCTTTTACTTCCGCATAAAATTTCTTTTTTGATTCATCGCGTCTTGTTGTATTCATGCCGTACGTTCTCCATTTCTTCTTACTGTCTTTATTCATTAAGGAATGACACCAACAAACTTTTTCTTAGATTTGGAAGGTTTCTTCGTCGCTGTTACAGTTCTCTGTGGAGATACTGTTTCCTTGGATCTAGCAGTGCTTTTTGGCTTAACAGTCCGCTTCGGTTTCGCTGACTTTTTTGGTTTCGTGGTGCGCTTTGGCTTTGCCGTTTTCTTTGGTGTCACTGTCTGCTTTGCATCCGCTGTCTGCTGCGGATCCCCCACTGTCGATGTTGCGGGATTGTTCTTCTGTGCCCCTGCGGAAGCTTTCGCATTCGTCTCATCCGCATGATCGGTACTAATCGCCTGTCCGGAAGCAGTCTTTGATTCTGTCATGCCTGGTCTGCCTGACGCCACAGGTGATCCAATGGCTGACAATTTGCCGCCCGTTGTCAAAAGCGCACAGACAGCTAACACTCCTGCCAACACCACTGCGCCCCCTGCCAACAGTACGCGTTTGCTCTTGTGCTGAAAATACAATACCACTCGCTGCACCCAGCCTCTCGATTCATACAGTGCCGCTTCTAATGATTCCATGCTTTGAAATCTGCGATTTGCTTTGACCGCCATGCCTCGCATGATCGCATCCTCTTCTGTCGCAGACAACCGAATATGTGGCATATCCCGCAACAGCTTGATGTCATCATGGATCATTCGCTCAATCGACTCGTTTGGCACGATCCCTGTCAACATAAAATACATTGTCGCACACAAAGAATACACGTCAGACCAAGCTCCCCAATTACCTCTGCCGCGATACTGCTCCTCCGGCGTATATCCGCGCTTAAATAACACCGTCATGCTCTGTGTCATAGTCTGACGTTCTGCTCTGGCTGACCCAAAATCAATTAAGACTAACTCTTCCTTTTGATTGACTAATATATTATCCGGGCTGATATCTCTATGAATGATCCCTGTCTTATGGATCGCAGATAATGCTTTGATCACCGGATGTATCATTTGGAGTACACGCTCTCCGGCAATCGGACCGTGCTCTTTGATATATTCTTTTAGCGTGATCCCGTCTACATATTCCATAACCAAATAAGCTGTTCCATTCGCATAAAAGAAATTAATAACAGAAACCACGCCGGCGATGCCGTGAAACTTTGCTAAGATCTTTGCCTCATTATAAAATTTTTCCAGACCATTCTTGTAACTTTCGTCCTCGTCCCCGGCATACACATATACCGTGTTTCCCGTATCACTTTCCTCTTCCAACATATCTCTGCTCACATGATTGATCGGAAAATATTCTTTAATCGCTACAATCTGGTCGAGAAGCATATCCCTGCCAATATATGTAATTCCAAAGCTCCCCTCACCGAGAACTCTGCCTATCAAATATCGTTCTTTTAATATACTCCCCAGACGAATGCAACGTGGTGCTCTATCATAACTTTCCAGAGAAAACCCACACAGTGGACAAGTTGATCTTTTGTCTTTTCCCTTGGGAAAGGCTTTCATGCACCCCATGCAGTATGTCATTCGTTCTGTTGTCATACGCTGTCCATCCTTGTTGTTCATTACTTATGTTTACACATTTAAGAATAGTATATCACAAACTTAATATACATTAATTTTTTTCCGTTTTTTTCATTCTTCATCGTATCGACACTTTCGCAACATTAGAATACACACTTTTTACTTTTTTTCCTCGCACTTTTCGATAGGTCTTCACCCGAAAATAATATGTTTGTCTGCGACTGCTGCAGCGTATACGAAAACGACGGCGATTTTTTCGGATCGAACTGGATGTTAATGGCAGTCTCTTCCAACCTCTTTTTTTCATGCGGTAATAAATTATAACATTTGTGCCCTTGTATTTACACAATCGCAGCGAAATATAACGGATCACGCCGACCCGTCCTGCACCTGCTTTGATCTTTGGACGTATCATATTATTGGCAGCCTTTTGTCTGGATGCCGTCATCTTTTTGGATACTGCATTTTTCTTTGGTTTTGATTTCGCTGTCGCACGTGGTTTCACGGTTGGTTTGATCGTTGGTTTGATCGTTGGTCTGACCGTTGGTTTGACCGTTGCAATCGGAATTATCCCCGTTGAAGCATCAATGTCCTCTTGCGTGATCGTATCATTTGCTACCTTTTTACCCGTCATCGGATCCCGATATGTTCCGTTTTTTAGATCATTGAGCGCCGCCTTGAGACCGGTGATCGTAAACGTGATCTCTATGCTGTCCATCGGTACCGCAATCTTGCCATATCCGGCAGCCGCATATAACGGTCCGCAAGATTCCCAGCGACATGTCAATGCATAACAGGCAACGTCCTCGTTTTCCAATAAAACAGGAGTAAGTCCTTGTTCTACTGTCACACCATCTACTTTCAGAGAGACATTAGAAATGTTAACTCCGGAATAGATTCCTGTCCCATTTTTCTCTGTCTTCACAGACAGATCCGTTGCGATCTGCAGTATATTATACTTTTTAGACGCTCTTAAATTAATTCCACTAATGCCAACCGTATACTCACCATCCCGGTTAATAAACACATCTTTCACGGTTGTCGTTGCCGCATCCACTTCCTTACCATTTGCTCGAATATATGAATAACTGGATAGGTCGGTGTTTTGGTTAAAACTATCGCGATAATCCCAAGTCGAATCCATCTGGTAGGATACATAGGCGTGTATGCCTTTCTGCGCCCAAAGCTCGTGATCGATATACGGTGCCGGCATTGCCGTTGGCTTCACATTCACGTTCCCATTCGCATTACCGTTTCCATTCGCATTCCCATTCCCATTCGTATTGGTATTCTTTGAAGCATCAGATACCGTAAACGCCACCTCGATGACAGAGCCGGCGCCTAACGTCAGTATCTTTTCACTGAACAGATCGATCATATCCCATTCATTAAAACCATAATTGTTGCAATAATCAGCAACATAATAATGATATTTGTTGCAATAATGAGCAACATAATAATGATATTCCAAATACGGATTTAGAATCGTTGCCGCGTAATTTTTTCCTTCATTCGCATCACGATATCCCCATAAACTTCCCGGGTACAACAGTTTTCCATTAGAAAGAGAATACTCGTTCTTCTGTGTACCGTCCGCAGATGTGATCGTCATACCGGTAACGTCTACTTTCATCTTGCTTCCCATATACAGATTGGTATCCAGCCAGATCATCTTCATTCCATCATCCAATGCTGTCGTGTAAGAAATGGTATAATCTCCCTCTTTGGTGATCTGCATCACATCTGTAGTTGTAAAATCTGCAAAGATCACCTCATCCCAATTCTCTGACACATAACTGATCCCTACACGAAAGTCATCATCTTTCCCCTGGAACTGCTGTGGCGCTTCATAATTTGGCGTACCACACACTGTCTCTTTTTCCTCAGCAACCGCTTTTTGGATCATGCTATTTGAAAAACCTGGCATCGAACACAATAATGCCAGTACCACAATACACGCAATTCGCCTTTGTCTTATTTTCATAATGCTCCCCTTACCATAATTCTACTCATTTACCATAAAAATCTACAGGATATTTCCATCCGTTCAGATTAAACTCCTTTTATTATACCGATAATCGCCAGCCGATACAAGAAGCAAAAAATCAAAGAAAACGCTTTGCTTTTATCACACTACACAACAGCAATTTCCTATTAAAACAAAAAAGCATAGTCTTTTCGATCTCTCGAATTGACTATGCTTTTTAGAAAGAGGGTTTATAAGTATTGTCCGCACAGGATCATTGTTCCTGTGCGGAACACAGGACAAACAAGATAACTCTCTTATTTCTTGATCTTTATCTTCTTCGTTTTACTGTATGGACCAAATATCTTCTTTCCCTTTCCATCTAATCGGTAAGCGCGTACACGAATATAATAGGTCTTCTTTTTCTTCAGCTTCTTGATCGTCAGTTTTCTCTTCTTCGTCAGTTTCGTTTTAGCCTTTTTGAACTTTTTGTTCGTGCTATACTGCACGCAGTATCCATTCGCTCTGGCAACTACTTTCATGGAAATGACTAACTTCTTGGAAGCCTTGTTCTTAACCGACAAGAATCCCGCTTTGCCAACGACAATCTTTGGTGCCGCCTTTTTCGGCTTATCACTTGGTTTTATAGTCGGTCTCACCAGCGGCGTATGTGTTGGTTTGACAGTCTGTGTTGGCACCGGTCTCTTCGTCGGCTTAACAACCGGTCTCTTCGTCGGCTCGCCACTAGGAGATGGGGTCACATTTGGATCATCTTCCGGCTCCGGTGTCGGAATGACAACCGGATCATCGCCTTCCATCTCATAGGAAACATCAGGCGTTGCATCCATTCCAACATCATACGTCTTGCCCTCCTCTGCTCCCAACGTGACATTGATCTTTTTCGTCTCGATACCATTGGATACGATAATGGTTCTTGCAACCTTCTTCTCGTAACGATTATATACATCCAATGCTTTAAGCTTTCCATCTTCAATGACTGAAGTAAACGTCAATGGTCTGTCATACTGCTTCGAAGGTTTTACAATACTAAAGGCTGCCGTATTATCGATCAGATTCAGTTCCTCTGCTGCAGCACTGCCATTGTATGCTGTTGCCTGCAACGATATTGATACATTCTTGGCTTCACTGGTAAATTTCGGTGTGTAGTTAAACTGTAACACATATTCACCACGGTTGATCGCTTCCATAGCATCTTTACCACTAATAACGATCAACTTCTTATCCTCATCAAATGATGCACCGGCAGTTGTCGGCTTCACAGTCACTGCTTTCTTATCGACAGATGTCAAGGCAACACGGATCGTATCATCCTCTGTCAACGCCTTTGTACCGGCATTGCTGATAACGACCTGTACAATACGCTCTCCACCTTGCAGATTCTCTACCACTTCCGGATTACCAAGTACCATATCCGTACCAAGCAGTGTTAACTGTGCCTTCGCAGTTGCTCCATTGTCTGCTGCAACCTCAAAAGTCTCATTTTGCAAGGTATTGCCAAGTGTGTAACTAAAGCTCACCTGACCACGCTCTCCACTCTCCAAATGAATTGGAAGCGCATCCGCAACCGTTGTACCTGACTGTTTCACTGTGACAGAATCCATAGCCTTCCGTCCGGCATTCGCAAAGGACAGTGTCACATTGATCGTACTATTCTGCTCCACGTTCTGTCCAAAAGTATCTGCCGATACCTCTGATAACTCATTCTGAATGGTCTTCGTACCGGTGATCAGTCTTGCCGGCTGCTCCTCGTCCTTTGTCTGCGTCAGATCGGTATCTTTCGTCATCTCAGACTGTGTTGCTGTCTGCGCACATGAAACTGTTGTAAAACGGTCACCATCTACTACCACACTGCCTCCTACCAACATCTCATTAGCAGACGCCGTACCGGTAATCTCATACTGCATCGACAGCGTACCCGTCTTTGCATTCAAGTATTTCACATACGTATGCATCTTAGAGTCATCGCCTGCCGACTGCCAATACACAGCAGTGTCACTGATCGTATCTCCACCTTTGGCAAAATCAAAATTCTCCGTAACTTCTCCGGAGTCTTTCATAGAAACTGCATTAGCACTGCCGTCTTTTTGATAACCCTGTAATGCCAAATACGAATCTGTAAGTTCACCTTTTTTGTATTCCGACTGCTTCCATGCTGCTAAGAACATTCCACCGTCGTTCGTTACATATTTCACACGTGGCTGCGTCTCTCCCGCATCATTACAGGTGATTCGGTTTACACTCTTCTGGGCTCCATCCTTCACAATATATGAATAAAGCTCTCTCTCCTGCACCTCTTCACTGCTGCCCATGGTTGCCAATACCATCGCCGTACCATCATCAGACAGTGCTACATCATACGCCTGGGCTCCCTTAATCTCGCCACGTTCCAAATAAGCCGGTGCACTCCAATCTGTTCCATCATAGTAACTATAACAGATCTTCTTTTCTCCCATCATATCTTTTTGAAGTGTTTCTGCATCCGTATCCGCAAGATTATAGGTGTCACTCTGCCATACTACAATTGCTTTTCCGTTGTTTACTGCTACTTCCGGTGCCATATCGGCCACATTATTTGCAGTAAGCGTCGTATGCTTTCCATTAACATATACATGGATCTCGGAGGAGTTAAACGTAGCGTTTAATTCTTTGCTGTCAACATTTCCATCCGAATCAATGTCAGAATCATACACGGCAGAATCAAAGGCTAATACCTTTAAGCTGCCATCAGAAGCATAATCTACTGAATTAACCGTTTCCGATTTGCCTTCTGTTCTCCATGAAGTAAGTACTTCCGGTTTCGTCCATTCTCCGCTTTCTTTTGTGCTAACCGCAGGATTGATACTTACAAGATCCTCAAGCGTATCTGAATAGGTGAGTGCCATACTGTTGCCATTGGCTGCAAGCACCGGCGGCACATCCGGATTGATATACTGTGTCCAATCTGCGCCCTTCTTCTTCGAAGAATACTGTACCACCTTACCGGTAGTCTCATTACTCATATTTGCAAAGTCCAACGGATTCGGCCGCCCTGCCGGGAATTTGTCCCAATCCTGATACGTTCGTACCTTACTGAAGCCGGTTCCGCATATTTGTTTGTGATACCGAATAAATAATCCTTTGTACTCAAAATCTAAGGAGATGCTTCCGGTAAAATTCAAACAGCCACCATAATAGGCTTTGGTCTTCTTAAGATCACTAAATGTAACGATACGATTGTCATATCCGATAGACAACCGTCCAACCGGACCAAACTTGATCTTTACAATCTTACCATCAAAACCAATTCCTCCACTGGCACATACATAACCCTCTACGCCTACGAGAATGTCTGATACAAAATTATATTCACTGGTAACCGTCAGATTATTCGTCTGGAAATTCATGCCAACGAACTTATCATGATATGGATTCTGGCCACTGAGCAGCGCATCGACACTGACAGTACATCCCACTTTGATTCCATAATAGATCGGGATGATGCCAACCATCGTATTGTTATTAAAACCAAATTCATAACCCAGTGTTCCGGCAATACCACCACCGGTATAGGTCAAGATCCATTTGCCATCAATATAGTCTGCCGTACCAAATGCATATCCGGACAGCGTCTTGGACACTTTATTGTCACGCAGATCATTGATCGTCTCTGTCACTACCGATACAACATTATTTTCATCGAGTCCCGCTGTACCAATGGCAACCATAAAGGTTTTCTTCAGCGGATTGTCGGTATCCTGGTATGCGATCTTCATTGGCAATACCTTCGGAATATTAAAGGATAACTTACGGTTAATGACCTCTCCGGCTGATATCTGCGGCGTCTCGATCGTTCCACAGAAGTTTACCTCTGTCGGCTTCGCCGGCTTACCAATCTCTGAAATATTACATACGGTATAGTCTGCCGGCTGATCTGCAAGCACCTCTCCACTCGCTGCTTTGATCTGATACTGCGGCGTAAACTTACCTACTGCTGCGTTTTTGGTGTTGATCGCAAATTCTGTTTGCTTCCACTCATATTTCATACCATCGACGGATGCCACGCTCTCAGAAACGCTAGGGATCTCCTTGTCATTAATAAACATGGAAACCGTATGTTTCTGTGAAACCTGAGAGTATACGATCACTTTCTTATCATATCCTTTATAAAGCGTAAGATCGCGAACAAACTCATAATTTTGATCTCTGGATGTTAATACGCAGTCATTCGTTCCATAGCAAGGCTGCAGCCATATGGACGTTCCGGTATTTTCCTGATATCCGTCTCGATACAATGGATAACGCACAAGCTGTGCCGCATAGGCATCATCCTTTGCCGTGACCTCCACTAACACATCGGCGTCCTTCAGTTCCTGCACATCCTCATACTCTAATGTGATCGTCTCTGAACTCCTGGACAATTTCTTCGCTTCTGTTTTGTTGGCGGAAGCGATCACGTTTCCATCCAGATCCACGATAAAGGATCGAACTGTAATATCAATATCCTCATCATCATGTCCATATCCTTTTAACGTCACATTTTGTTTGTAAGTGGACGATACCGGATATATATTGATCGGATAAGAGCCATCACTCTCACCACTCTTCAAATCCTCTAACGGTACTTCGGACTTGCACACGCCACAAGTTACTCCGACATCACGATAACTTGTTCCCAGCTTCCATACCACAGCATCTCCGTTGGATAACTGTTTCACCGTTTGATTGGAAGTATTCATCTGTGTCCATTTAACGTTCTTCTTAACCTCTGCCTTTGCTGCATAGCTTGCTTTGTCATTGTCCGCCAAATAGGACTTGTAGCTGTCAGCCGTGACAGGTCTGATAATATAAAGCGCATCCTTTAAGGTTGTCACATAAACACTCAGACGGTAGATCTGTTCTGTGGTCTCATCCGTGATCGTCACATAGGCAAAGCCTTCATTTTTGCCGATCAGCGTAAGCTTCGTCCCCTCTACCGAACAATCTAAGATATCTTCCTTTGAAGATACCGCCGTAAATACATCATCTTCCGATGCACCGCCCTTAATATCCAAATGACGTACCATCGTAGCCTGATTCAGCTCATTGTAAAAGGTATCCGCATCATCTGCATTTTTTACTGCTTTGGCAATCGCCGTCCGATTGGAAAGTCTATAAATTTTTGATATAGGTTCTCCATTTTCCTCCACAGAAAGCGGGGTCTTCTTTTTCTTTTCCCAAGTAGCATACATCGTTAAGGTCTTTTCACCCTCATAACGGGAACCGGCCTCATACATATCACCGGTACCGTCCTTCTTGGTATTCCAACCTATGAACTCATATCCTGTTCTCTTCGGCTCTTCCACCGTAAGCACCGAATTATAAGTATCCTCTTTACACTGCGTATTCGGCGATTCAATCACCTTATCCGTAGTGTTCACATTGTAATTCAATGCATACTCGCCATCTGCCATTGCTTTATCCGAAAACGTATCGACCGCATCCATAACCTCCGGCGTGATACCGTTTGTTACCGGCTTCTCCCAAGCAATGTAGTCGCCCTTTTTATATCCTCTGTTGCAAGACATATAATAGCCAAATCCATTCGAGCTTACAAACTGGATTCCATTCTCATCATATTTCGTAACTTTACCCATGCACAGCAAACCCTTAATACCATCTTCATATACTCTATTCATATATTTTTTGCCCTTAGCGGTCGAGCATACATTATCCGCTGTACCGACTAAAGATTTGTCCGGCAGATTCTTAGACGTGCCAGCAACAACCGGCTTATCATTTTTCTCATACATAAACAGTGCAAACGGATATCTGTCATCTCCGCTATAACGGAATATAAAATAACGATCCTTTACCTGCTTCTCCGAATACTGATGTCCCCTTGAGGCGTTGGCCGTTCCCCAAGAAGCATCATATGGATAACCATTGATCTTATTTGCTGACGTTACATTGTCAAAAAACTGATTGCTGCTTAACTTTACCTTAAACAGACCGGACTCATAATGGCGATCCCACGTTGCATACATGGTCGCAGTTCGATTGGAAGTATACGTGCCGCCGGCTGCATACGTGGTGCCGCTTCCGTCTGCCCGTGTATTCCATCCGGTAAAAGTATATCCACTTCTCTTCGGCACTTTTGAAGACAACGTCAACGGCTGTCCTCCCTGTTTGACCTGATCTTCCGGCATATCCGTAACCGCTTCACCATTTGCCTGATACATGACTGCAAACTCACCGGCAGTCAACTGGTGTGACGAATAATCCGTCATTGCAGCAAGCTCTTTCACGGTTGCCTTCTTCGCAGTCGATTCCCATGCAATCTTCTCTCCAATACCACGCCCCTGATTGCCGCTCAGGTAATAACCAAATTTATTTTTACTTATAAAATACATTCCGTTAGAATCTGCTTTTCCGACCTTGCAAAGTGCCATAACACCTTCCACACCATCGGCATACGTTTCCTTCATATACTTCTTAGCAGTGGCCGTCAGTGTGACATTTTTCTCAAGTCCGATACGAGATCCCTCGAGCAAGCGATCCGATTGATCTACAACGACCGGTGTACCATTCTCATCGTACAAACACAGTGCGATCGGATAATCCTCGTCACCGGAATACTTGAGAACAAAATAACGTTCCTTCATAATTTCCGTTGTCAGCTGCTGACCCTCGGAATCATTAGCACTGCCCCACGATGCATCATATGGCAATGCATTCAGTCTACCGGTACTCATGATATAGTCAAACAACTGATCAATACCGTAGCATCCCGAAAAAACACCTGTCGTGTATTCTCCTTCCCTTACCACAAACTGTGAGTCTACTGATGCCGCCTTGATCGTGATTCCCTCAAAGGATGTTGACGAAAAGACCATTCCCAACGTCAGCACACAGCAGATCACACGCTTCATAACCTTGTGTAAATTCATAGGCTCCCTCCTTCTTCTATTGTCTCCATTGTCTGTTGCAAAACAAAACCACATACATTACTATACTTTCTTCAACCTGCCTCACCGCATTCCTATAATATCCTATAATATTTACCGGCTGGAAAGTTGATTTCCCCATGTAGAAATTATATCATCTTTGGAGGGAGGGGGTGCCCACGTGGCGTGAATGGTCAAAATAGGGTGTGAAAAGTATAGGGGATGAAGGACACAGAAACAGACAGAATAGAAAAACAGGGCTGCACCTCAACTTATATTGTTAAAGTGGCAGCCCTATGTTTATATACTATTTTCTAATAATTTCGTCATCATGCCTTAACTACTTTTACATTCTTATTTCCCTTTTTCTTTAAGAATTTCTTGTATTTTTTCAGCATCTTCTTCGGCACTTTAATGACTAATTTCTTATGTGTTCCCTTGAAGGCATTGCTTCCAATGGAACGGCTTGTTAACTTGGTCGACTTGATAACAATGATCTTAAGATTCTTGCATCCTCGGAATGCATTTTTACCGATAGACGTAATATTCTTGCTGATCGTTACTTTTTGCAGTTTCGAACAACCCTTACATGCCTTTGCTGACACTGCGACAGCTTTGAAGATATGACCATCAAGTACCGTGGAAGTCGCTATCGTAATACTCTTGCTCTTCTTGCCGGCAGGCTTCACATAAGCGACTGTACCGCCCGACGAAGTGATGGAAAGGATCTTATAATAAGCCTTTGTCTTCGTGTTCTTGACAAGCTGTCCCTTGCGAAGCTTCTGTGCAGAAGTATTCGGTGCAGCGGATGACTGTGTTGGATTCTTCGCTATATTTGCCCCCGGAGTGACTGTTGGTCTTGCCGTTGGCTTAACGGTCGGTTTCGTCGTCGGGCTGACTGTTGGTGTTGCAGACGGCTCCTGATCTTCCTGATACAGGATCACATATGCCGTATTGTTATCCATATCATAGTCTCCACCCTTTGGCTCTGCATACAGTGTAAGATATGCCGCTTTGTTCTTGTTATAGGTAATATCCTTCTTATCCACCGTAAAAGTGAGCTGCTTGGAACCATCGGCTTGCAGAGTGATTCCTTTCCTGCTCTGCAGCAGGGATGACTTTTTCTCATCTCCATACAAATATACATCCATGTCTGCCGCCATGGTACTTGGGTTTTTCACAACTGCCGTGATCGTAAGCTGATCTTCTGTCTCCTCGCCAGACGCTTCAACTGCAACATCCGCCTGACCGACTTGATCCGTCACACTGCTGTCTGTCGTGTCGTCCTGTCCCTCTGCCACTGCCGATATGTTCACACTCTGTTCCGTATCCACATCACTCAGATCCACATACGCCGTATCGACCACACTTGCTCCCGGTGCGATATTGACGGAGATTGTTTTCTTCACGATGGTTCCATCCGCAAGCTTTATCAGCAGATCCAGATGATCGATCGCTGTATCCTCCGTATTGGTAACCATATATCTGACCGCTGTCTTGCCATCCTGTATATTACTCTCATCCACATACGCACTGACAAGCTGCAAATGATTTGCCCGCTCTTTCGTAATGTCCACCAAAGCATTCAGACCGGAATTGGCATTTTCCGCATTTGCCACAATCTCCCAGTCACCGTCTTCCTTCAGGATTGGCGAAAAATATCTCCAGTAAGTGCCTTCCTGTTCACAGACTACAACCGGTTCTGACCATCCATCCTCTGTCTTCATAGATGCCAGAATCTGCCCCTTGCCGGTCTCTTCCTCATATCTGCTCCAGATATAACCGCTCTTGTCTCCATTGGTGCAATACTGTACAGCAGAACCAAACGCACTCTCCCCTGCTGAGAAGGACGTGACACTGCCATCAGATATCTGATAACGATACAATGTACCATTTACCACCATACTGACAGTCCCGTCTGTATACTGTAGACTAGATACGTCAGCATCCTCCGCCCCCATCACCAGAGTGTCCAATGCCGGTATTACCTGTCCATTCGTGTCAAAAACAGCATTGATGCCGTTTGCCTGTCCATCATAGACCGCCTCCGTCTTACCATCCTTCTCATATACCGTATAAGAATCGATCGTGCCGGGTGCCTGTGACAGCACCTCTTCGCCGTCAAAGTCCGTGCCATTCCACTTAGCCGTGCAGATACTGTTGTTTCCACTCTCCTGCATCATGTCACCCGCATCATTTCTGACCCATGCGACAGTAATATCCTCGCCGTTGGCACAAATCTGCGGCATCATGTCACAAACATCATTGTCCGTCACACGGACTGCCTCTCCAAAAGTTCCCGTCTCCTCATCAAAGATCGAACAATAAATCTCCGAATTCTGTGCCATCTCTTTCAGCACTGCATCACTGTCGGCACTGATATCTCCTGCCGTCTCCGCTTTCTGCTTCTGCCATACGAGAACAAGCTTTCCATTCACGACCTTCATATCCGCAAACAAATCCGCATTGCCATCATCACAGACCGGACGGTCTTCGGACCAGCTACCATTATCCCATACGGAATATTTCAATACAGAACTGTCGAGTGTCTCACGACTTGCGTCATATGCCTGATACACCATGACTTTCCGATCTCCGATCTGTGCCTGCTGTGGTAACGATGCCGGAAGGATGCCCTCCTTCAAAGTCGTCACGATACCCCTTGTATCCGACTGCATCTGTGCTTTCTTGCGAGAAGAGCTCGATGGATCTTTCTTCGGATACCATTTACTCTCTGCCTCCGCGAAGGATGTATCCATCGCAGACAGAACCCCGTCATTCAAAGAAATATCGTCTAAGATCCCCAGCTTCTTTTTGCCTGTCGTATCCCATAATGTCCAACTCTTTTTTGCCAAAGTGTGATTCCAATCAATGACAAATGCCACCTTGACATGAACACCTGCCTCTGCTTGAAACTCCCCCTTTGTTGCAGGAAGTATCGTAACTGGAAACGATATAGTACCCTTCGCACCTATTACCGCAACCTTATCTATCCCATAACCCCCTTCCAAACTGATGGCAGGAGTGATTTTTACACTTCCATCAAGTGACGGAAAATTTCTTTTTGAATAGTCATACTCCCCCCTAATCTCTCCGGACAGCTTTCCGGAACCACTCAGATTCAGGTACATCGGGCCGATCGGTGTTGCGAACTGCCAGCTTACGCTCCCTTTCCATTCCGCATCCATAGCCAGTGCTCCTGTCCCTGTTATTTTATTGCCATCTCTGTCATACTTATTTTCAAAATATCCCATTAATGATATTGATGGTGTTTTACTAAATTTACTAACATTCATTGCATTTTTTTTCTTAACATCCCACGTTTTTCTGTGCTTTTCCAGACAATTATATTTCCCTAAATTCTTTTTCGCTTCCTCTACATCTTTCTTGAAAGTCGTCCACTTCGCATCTTTATCCAACCAGTCGCTCTTTCCAATTCCAACACTTCCGCGGATCGTATAGCTGCCATCTTCCTGATCTACTTTACGAGTTATCGTGATCGGAAAAGAAGAAATTTTTAAAGTCCAGTTCTGCGGAAAGAATTTAGCTGTCTCATCGTCTGTCGTACCAGAAACATCCTCTCCCAGTATCAGACTGCCGCCATTTCCTGTGGTCCCACTATCCGATGTCGGAGTTGTCACAGTCACTTCACATGTGGTCGCAGAACCATCTGCTGCCATTCCGGTAATGGTTGCCGTTCCCTCAGTAATTCCTGTTACAGATAGCAAGCCTGTCGCTTCCCATACATCCTTAGATCCACTATCTGTCGCAAGTTTTTTTGCAGACTTTGGCAAAATAAAACCATAATTATTCACCTGTGCTACCTTTGTATTTGATGAAATCCATGTGACATTTCCTGCTATCTTTTTCAAATCCTCTAAACTATTTCCATAGGCCCTAGCACATAACGACTCTGTACGACCTATATCCACGGTACATGCAGCATTGCACTGTAAGTTTCCACCATTCTCTTCATAATCATCACGAGTTTTTACAGTATAATTAACCGTTATTATTGAGCCATTTTGAACTGAAATCTCACTTTCTGGGAGCAAATTCACCCCATCCATCGCATTAAAATTATAACTAACATATTTTCTACGATAATTATCATATTCTCCGCTGATATAATACTCATATCTCAAATACTGATTCATGATCGTCGCAGCATAATTATCCTGATCATTTGTATTTCGATATCCCCACAAACTACCAGGCTGACGTAGTCTTCCATTGTTAAGCGTATATTGCTTCTGAACCGATTTATCAGGGGCAGTGATCGTCACTCCCGTGACATCCACTTCCATTTTACTCCCTTTATACAAATTGGTATCCAGCCATAACAGTCCCATATCATAATTTGTAGCAATAGTATAACTAGCTGAATATTCCCCCTCACCCTTTATCTGCATCACCTGCTCTGTGCTAAAATCTGTATAATTGGTTTCTTTCCAATTGGCAGAAACGTAAGATAACCCAACACGAAAATCGTCATCTGTCCCCCGTGTCTGCTGAGTCGCGCTGTAATTAGGTGTCCCATGAGCAATTGGTGCTGGTGTTTCTGACGGCATCGGTGTGTATCCCGTTTGAACTGCGCCATATAAGGTAACCTGCACATCTTCAAACTGAAGATACGATGCATCGTCTAAAGCAGGAATTCGAACTGCCATATAATTTTTAAATTCAATTAAAGTATCCCCTCGATAACTAACAGTGTAGTATGCATCTTTTGTTAATTTTGCCGTTGTCGTAACAACTCCACCATCTGTAAAATTGTAAATATCGTCATTATTGCTATCAAAGTTTAATTGAGCCTCTGCCTTGTTATCATTGATTGCCTCTAGTGAAGAATCAACACCTCTAGCATAAAACGAAACGTCAATTCCAGTGAAACTCCATTGTTTTAATCGATCTGAAAAATCATGTGACGGTCTACACCATTTGTTTCCTAATTCCAAACGACAATCTCCATCAGCACCATAAGACCATTCTGAACTTTTCAATTTTATTGTCTGCACAGAACTAGCGTTATTCGATGATGCAAAAGCGCTTTTGACATCAATGCTGCTAAAACCGCTCAATGTGCATAACATTGACAATACTATTAATACTGCTATTTTCTTATAGTTATTTCTTTTCATTTTGTCATACCTCCCTGTTACAAGGATATTGGTTAATGTTTTTATAAATAATTCTTACCTTACATATCTGTAAACATATGTCTTATTGTTGTAATCCTTAAATCATATAATGAAAGTAGGTACATTATGCAAAACAACACTGCCTGTTTTCCCCTAGATAGTGCTGTAATTTTACAAACAGCTTATTATCCTTAATCGCAATATCAACTTATATTTTCAGCTTATTCATGCCCCGCATACCAATAGACTGTACCGCTCTTAAAGTCTATTTGATCACCTGTGTAATAATTCTCCGGTGCGTCTCTACCAATCGTTTCACTATCATTCGGATTTATTCTCTCCGGCAAATAACTCTCGTGGATAGCAACAACATTACCATTGGCATCTTTATACAAGACCGTCCAATAACACTGAGCAGTTTTGCTTGTGGAACTATTTGTAAACGTGGTTTCCATTTCCAAGTTCCCATTGTCCCTTATAAAAGAAATCTTTCCGCTAACATATTTTGCCATACTTGTACAGTCATCATCAAGATCTAGTGTTATTTTCGTAATCTTTGTCTTTGACGGAACAAGACTTTCACGGTTATAATCCGTTAAATCAAAAGGTCCTTCACAAGTTGCCGTATACCAAGTACGCTTCGCACCCAAATATTTTGCATTAATTGTAATATCGTTTAATAATCTGCCTCTATCATCATATATGTTGCAGGTTACATCCATAGATGGAATAAAATAATTCGATCCATTATATATTGCGAACAAAATATTTCCGTCTTTTAAGCGACTAACCTTAAGACTAATACTGTTCTTTATTTTCGTTTCAACAGTAGATGCTGTCGATGTATTTTTCTTCGTTGTCGGAGTTTTTTTCGTACTGGTTCTTCCGGCACTTGTTTTTTTCTTTGATGTTTTCTTCGCCTTTACAACTATTTTGGCGTACCATCTCTGTTTACCCGCCTTAACCGTTATCCTAGCTACACCTTTTCTACGTGCTTTGATCACAATGCTGGTTTTCTTGCGTTTTACAATTTTTATAACACGTTTCCCCGATGTTATTTTCCACTTTGTTTTCTTCTTACAATTAGTGATTCTCAATGTATCTTTCTGCCCCACCCTAAGTGTAAATTTGTTCACACTCTTTGCCTCGGCGTTCATAGCAGCATGAGAGCTGCATCCGATCATTAATGTACAGATTAATACTATTGCAAATATGCGTTTTAATTTGTTAGTCATTATAATTCCTCCTTCGCCTTGTATTGTTTCGTATCATTGTAACTTAATATGTTTTAAAGTTATAACCATTCTCTGATGCATATTGATGCATCGGACTGTCTTTCGCAACAATTAATGTTGTATCTAAGTCGAATGGCTCACTTTCTACTGTGTCCATTCTTGTATGACCTGCCTCAGCATATTTTGGAATACGTATTTCTGTTATTTGCGATCCCACAAAGCAAGAACTTCCAATTAATTCTATAGAATCTGGCAACGAAATATTCTCAAGCATTTCGGTCTCAAAAAAGGCATGATCGCATAAATTCTTTATTCCATCCTGCAACTCAACTTTTGCTAATTTCAAACAATCACGAAAACATTCATCTCCAATAGATGACACACTTCCCGGAATAGAAACCTCTTGCAACGATGAATATTTAAATACACCTTCCTCCATTTGCACTACTGTATCTGGAATGATAATCGTTGTAATATTCGCCGATTCAAACACCCATCGATTCATTACCATCGTTCCAGATGGCCACACAAACTGATCAAAATTGCACCCACGAAAAGCCTCCTCACCAATATAAGTAATGCCGTCTACTATTCCCTCCACCGTAAAATTATCATTGTATGGAGCATATGGATGTTCTGAAAACCCAGTCATAACATCACTTGTATTTTTAAATGCAGCACCTCCTATACTTTTAACATTAGACGGTAACACAACACAATCCACTTTATGTGTATCTACCACAATTTCTTCACCGTTTCCAACCTGAAGCACTTTTTTGTTTTGAATGGTATCCGGTATCTCGACACGTTTATCTGCCCCCGTATAAGCGATGACGCAAATCCCATCTTCATACTCCTCATATTCAAAATCGCCTTCTTGTCCGCGTGAAATTGCAGTTTGACCCTCAAAATATGGTATATTCAAATCATCTACCCCTGGATCTCCTTCATCCGCAGATTGGTTGGTCAATATGTTTTTATCACCATTAGTAGAATTGTCCTTCCATTTAGAATACATCAACATTGCCAGACCACTAACAAGAACAATGACTAATACTGACACACCTGCAACAAGTCCAACAATCCACGTATGATTCCGCTTTTTATGCGAAACAGTTCCACCTTCCACAGCACGTTGTGGAAGCATTGCTCCACAACGCGGACAATATGCTGCCTGGTCGGCACATTGGCTACCACATTTCGTACAATATTTTGCCATTTTTCTCCCTCTCTTACCATTAACTTATTCCAATTGTATTCTCTTTACCTGCTACACATCATGACTCATGAAACACTATATCTTGCCATTTATTTCATATCATCACAAAAATCAGTTAAACAACATTCCCTGAGATCCCATATACGCACCGATAGAACTATTGATAATCGTAAGAACCAGACAGATAATGCTAAGCACAATTCCTGCCATTGCCATTCCCTTTGCGTTGCTCCTGTTATATCCCTGGATTCCCATAATCAAACCAATCACCCCAACTGGCAACCCTAGAATCGGCAAACACCATGCTATTACCCCAACGATACCAAGCACTAACGAAGCAACTGACTTACCATTACTCTCCTGTGGTCGCATCCCATCGATTGATTGCATCTCCTTTGGAGATGCATAGCCTCCCTGTTGCATCCCACACTCTGGGCAAACCATATCGTTATCATCCATTCTTATTCCACATTTCATACAATATTTTGCCATAATTTTTTTCTCTCTTTCATTTTGTATTTTTATGCCATCGTCTTATAAAAATCTGATCGCATTTTCCACAATGTTACAATGTTTTTTTTAATACTTTGCTTCCATGTTTTCGGCAGATTAGAATATCTATTATTCAGAATTTGTTCTGAATAATTAGCACTGTCACTTACTCGTTCTAAAACATCCTTTAGAGCATCCCAACTATCAGATATTTTTTGCTGCTCTCTGGTATTATCTGCGAAAGGGGAAGGCAGCGGACTAGACAATACTTCGTCCGAACTTTGCTCGCCTGCTTTCTCTCTCTGTTGATCTGTTGAAGCTACTTCGTACAACACATAACGCAGTCTTTTCCTTCCCCGGTAACTGATCTGGCTCTTTTTAATAGATTCTTCCATCATTATTCCAGATACGCTATTGCTTTTCATATACAGTAGCATACTTGTCTGCTTCATAGTCACTTATTTCCCCATACATGTACAATTTATTTCCATGTCTTCTATACCAAAGATACTCTGAATACGGTTCATCTACTGCCTCTAAATATATCTTATCTTTTAATACTTTCATGTTATATATTGTAGATTCATCTGTGTCTTCCCCTTTGCATGTATATGTACATGTCTGACCATCAATCACCATAGTAATAACATCCCCATTTTTATCAACACATGTCCACGTTCCCCTAATAGATGGATTTATAAGTTTTCCTACAACCAAGACCAATAATACAACTACAACAAGAGTTCCAAGCACAATACTTATATTTCTAATCCATTTTTTATTGTTTCTCGATTCTGATGAATATATATTACCATTACTCTCCTGTGGTCGCATCCCATTGATTGATTGCATCTGCTTTGGAGATGCATAGCCTCCACTGAACTGAGAGCCACCCCCAGATGGACGTTGTGATACATGTCCGGAATTTTGCATACCCAGCATTGCTCCACATCGTGGGCACTGCATTGCCTGGTCTGCACATTGCCCCCCACATTTCATACAATATTTTGCCATAATTTTTTCCTCTCTTTCATTTTGTATTTTTATGCCATCGTCTTATAAAAATCTGATCGCATTTTCCACAATGTTACAATGTTTTTTTTAATACTTTGCTTCCATGTTTTCGGCAGATTAGAATATCTATTATTCAGAATTTGTTCTGAATAATTAGCACTGTCACTTACTCGTTCTAAAACATCCTTTAGAGCATCCCAACTATCAGATATTTTTTGCTGCTCTCTGGTATTATCTGCGGAAGGGGAAGGCAGCGGACTAGACAATACTTCGTCTGAACTTTGCTCGCCTGCTTTCTCTCTCTGTTGATCTGTTGAAGCATCATTCTGCCCTTCTTGAATCTTGCCGATTTCTAATATAGCCGCTTTTATTCCACAACGCTCCGTCAACTCCCAAAATTCATCCGCATGCTCCTCTGTAAAAGCATTTTTATCATCCTTCATTTTTGCAATAGAGCATAACACCTCATATGACATTAATTCATTTTGTTGTGCTATTTCTTCTTGTGTCGGAGCAATTGAAACAACCGGCGTCCGCACAGGTTCCTTTCGTTCCGCTTCCACCACTCTAGGTTTTGCATTTTGTCGCCCTATCACATTGCCAAGAGCAAACATCCCTATGCATAACAACACAATACCTACACAAACTAATACAGAGATATGTTTGTTTCCTTTTTTTTCTGCATTTCTGTAATTGGTTGAATACCTCTCCATGCTGCTGTCTTTTACAGCTTGAACTCTTTGATCTGAAGAGGATGCCCTCTTATTAACGTTGTTCTTTTGAGGTTCTCTATGCTCTTTTTTTCTTGGCGTATCTGAAACCCTTGTTTTTTTCTGCGAACTCTCAATGTTCTTATCAAAAACTATGTCACTCCGCGGTTTTTCCGGCATTGTTGTATTCGTAAGCAGTGCCTTTTGACAGCCAGCCAACCAATTCCAATTTGGTTCCACATAGTATTCCAGCTTCTGCTTTTCCACTTTCATTGCATTATTCATCAAGCAAACCAAGCTCTTATCATCATCAACTTTAGACAATGCCCATACTGCATAACTGTACTGAGCAATTACTTGACATAATTTCTCTGCATTTTTGTCGCCAAAGCTTTTTGTATAACTCGCTTTCATATATTGAAGAAAATTTACCTCATCTTCACCAGACAAATCACCGCGAAGATAATGTTCCATAAATCTTTCCGGATCAACTATTTCCCGATTATTAAATACGACATCCGGATTCATAAAAAATTCTGCCACCGTAATATATACATTATTCTTTTTGAAATTTCCTTGTATAAACTGGGTGCTAGTCTTCGGGATATTAAGCAGACTTGGTTCAATAACTCCATCTAACAGTCCATCTGTAACAAGTAGAACTCCGGCAGCCGCTTCCTGCGATACTCCAAATTCCCACGACGTGCTTCCGGCACGTAACGGACGCACCGAAACTCCGTCTGCTCCTTTTTGTCGATTTGTTAATGCCTTTATCTCGCCGGTTTGACATCGCATAACAATGCCGCCATCCCCAGCATGTCCATAAATAATATTTTCTCCATCATATATAACTGCAGATAACGTTGTATCATACTGTGCAATATCTTGTTTATTTGTTGACACATATTGTTCTATCTGTTGAAACGCATACTCGTATCCCTGCTGCAACACTTGAAGCATTTGTTCTATAGAATAGCCTCTTTTGATATGTTCATTACAAAATGCAAATAAAGCATCCACTGCCATCTTCGAACCTATATCCGAGTGAGCCGCACTCCCAACTCCATCAGCCACAATTCCCATGTAAACATTCGCACGTAAACGTTGTACTTTGCTGGAATCTTGACAAACCACACCTCTCTGAATATGAGATTTACCTTGTATTGAATAACCATATGTAATCATAATAATCTGTCATTCCTTTCTCAATCCAACCACAATGGACTGCAGGTATACTATTAGTTCCAATCATCGCCAATCGCACGATCCTCTTTGGTTTTACGGGCATTCTCCGGCAATTCGGAAAATTGAATATGCTCACCAACCTGACTTTGTGAAATTGCAGACATGCTTTCGCTTAACCAGTCAAATATTCCTTCAAAATCACAATCTTTAAGTTCTATCACGCGATTTGTGAGTTTAAACATTTCTGTTGGATTATAATCGCCTACACCCAGTGCCCAAAACGAAAGATGTCCATTGCTCCCCTTACTTTCCTCTTCTCTCACTTTTGCAATGGCAGCTTCCATATCACCACATGAGCCTGAATTATTCTCTCCATCTGTAATCATAAATATCCATGGTTTATGGCACGGTGTCCCCGCACTTTGATACAAATTTGTTCTATTTTTTACCTTTTCAACTGCTTTTAGAATTCCCTGCCCCATCTCTGTGAAACCATAAGCATCTAAGTTAGGTGTTGGCATTTTATCAATCGGGCAAAAATCATTGACTACTGTTACCTTTGAGTCAAATGTAATAATTGCAATTTCAACCCTCTTCCTTGCAATTGGATCAGCCATGATCGTAGCCTTAAATTTCTGGATGCTCTCATTCAAGCTTCTTATCGGTGCCCCCTGCATTGATCCGGAAGTATCCAAAAGTAAAGCACACGCTAAATGTGGCTCTGTCAGACTTGCTATCTCATTTCCATATATTCTGTCCATTGTCAACTGTTCTCTCATCACAAAATCCTCCTCTATTCGTATCCCAGCTGTTCCTTTGCAAACTCATTACCACAGTTCGCCGCCTCTTGCAAAAAATCAACTGCCTGGTTCGGCTTATATCCTTCTTTCTTTCCATGACCTTTTGAAATCAGATCAGCAATTGCAGCGAACACGTCACCACGTTCAGACATGGTTAAGTTTTGATTGTTGCTAATAAATAGCAATGTATTAAAATCGCTTTGTAAAACACTCCCTGCAGCATTATCCATCATATGCATAACATATTGCAGATAAGCTCCCCACGGATGCAACGCTAGCACACCATCTCGAACAATGTAATCTTGAAATTGCTGATGATTTTGTGTGTTATATCCAATAAATGCTAACAACCAGTATGCATCAATCTCATATTTATCAATCGGATCATTGCCCTGATATGACATTGAGTTATTACGAAGGCGCTGTACTTCCTGCAATATCTGCATACAACTTTGACTGGCTCCGGTATAGTCGGAGGCATTGTGCTGTTGTTTCGCAGTATTCAGTAAGTCTTGCAGTTGTGTATCCGTATTGACAGCAGATGTCCGGTTCGATGTTCCTCCTCCGTTTGATGGCTGTGTCTGCAATTGTGGCTGCGGTTGCGGCTGTGGAGGATTATCTTTAGGCACTACAGATATTCCTGCTTTCTGATAATACTCCTTTGCCAACTCCTCGTTTTTAATCATGTACCAACCATTATGATAGATATCACCTAAACCCTTATAGGCTCTTTTATCGCCTTGTTTTTCTCCTTTGTGAAACATCTTATAAGCAAGGCTATATTGCTTCTCATGACCATTTTTCCCATAAAGATACCGCTCCCCAAGTTCACAAATAGCATTAATATCTTTTTGCTGAACTAACTGTTCCAATTCTCTGTCTGTTGCATTAATATAATCCATAATATTTATTCCTTTCTTATGTATTTTAGCGACATGCTATACCTTTATGCTTCCACACTCTCTACATAAAATACCAGCAGATCACCATTTTCTATATCTTGTGTTAGATCACTCACACATATTTCTGGCGCATTTTTCGTTTCTGTCTGCCCCGATAATGTTTGTTGATAGTGATTAAAAGCTTCCGTATAAACATACATATACAAGAAAACGATTAATAAAAGAAACGCTACTGTTGCCCCAAATAACTTCCATATTGTATTAACAGATTTTTTAGTCTCTTCAGGATCATAATACGGTTGCAAATCCGGCGGCGTCACTGGACCGGAACCATTACCGCCACCTGACACTCCTGATGAAGATGCTATCGGTGGTCGATTCTGACCACCAGATTTCTTTTCTATTGGTGGATGCTCAGGATCATCAATTGGTGGTTTTCCATTGGATATACCCCCAAAGAAATGGGCAATCTTTTCTTGAATCTGACATATCGGACAGATTAACGACTGCCTTAAATGTTTGTGTCCTGCTTCACATTCTACAAATCCCTCATTCCATAATGGCATTAAGGCCTCAATCCACTCACTTGCTGAAACTCGTTTTGTCGGATTCATATACCCGTCACAAAATGTCCTAATAAAAAGTTTTTGCAAGGATTCCGGTAATGTTGTAAAGTCAGGTGCACTAATTGGAATGGTAATTCCCGCCTTATATTGAGAAAAGGGAAAGAATCCTTTCTTGATGTTCTCAATCGGTTGTGGCGCTACCACGGAATCCTGCACTGTACTCATCTGACCATAACTGCTATCATCCTGTATCTGTTCACCCATCTGTTTTGCGCAGGCAAACGGATGACAGCCATTCATCAATAATGCAAATATATGCACCGCCAACGCAAACTCATCTGTTGCTTTTGTATACGTAGGTAATGGTGCTGTTCGCAATGTTAATCCATTGATTAATTTGTTCTGTATTTCTGGAGCAAGATAATCGCCTAATCCAACCTCACACCGAAAATCCTGCGTATCGGTGACCACATGGTAAGAGTCCGTATCAACTAATGTAACATGACAACGTTCTGCCGAATTTTCCTCCAAATTGATCAAAATGTTTAACGGATTCAAATCTCCACATACCTGCCCTGTTTCATGAATCGCTTCTAAAGCTATGCATACATTAATTGCGGCAGCCAATCGCCACTCAATATCATACTTATCCTCACTATATAACTCTGTCAGCATGCGCATGTTTGTCACTTTAGGCATTACATATCCGACAAATCCTTCAATACTATATAATACGTCCTGTGGCCATGTAAAATATTCCAATTGTTCGTCTGTCATTTTTTTCGACACCATTAACCGCAATTTTTCCTCACGATCTTTTGTCTTTTTACCATCACGAAAAATTTTAGCAACTTGTTTGTCATTGCCCTGTATCGCATAAATCGTTCCTTCTCCACCACCGGCAATCTTCTCATTCTCGAGCACATTATATACATATCCGTCTATGCCTTGATAATGCATATTGTTTCATCCTCCCTGTGTAATCTGTCGTACCTTTGTACCAAAACTATATTACAACGCATCCCAAAATGCCGTTTTGCCGTATCAATTTACAAAATACATTGCTCTTTTCTTATAATAAATAAAATTGAGTAGTGCCGTTAGTTCCGAAGCAATACATACTACCAAAAAGGTACCAGCTTCATCTAAAATTCCGCCTGGTCCTGCCATTATATATGCTTGTACATTCGTAATTAAGAAAACAATTCTGATGATCATACTAGGCCATATTGATAGCACCAAAAATATGACATAAGCACTCCATGCTTTTCTATTAAAGTTTTTCAACTGCCACCAAAGCCAAAAACAAAGTACAGCATAAGCAAAGTATTGAAACATAAAAATTTTGTTTGTAATCATTGGTGAAATCCGATCATATTGCACCATTCGATTTGCCTCGTATAGATAATACGCTATGCTTGACCACATCCCAATATACACCAGATACTTATGCCATTTCATTGGTAAGTCTGGAAATTGTGAAGGTGTGTTTTGCGCATAGTTCAACCGCATACCACAAGAAACGCAATATGATGCATTTGGATAATTATTCGCTCCACAATTTGGACAAAACATTCTATCACCTCTTTTTCTATAAATTTCATTTCTCCATAACAATGCCCATTGTAATATAGATAATGTTGTCTATTTTTTCCGTTTTTTTCATTTTTGTAATCTCCCCAAAGCATGATAAATTCAATCTAATACGTATTTCTGAAACGGCTATTTCCATAAACATTGTGAGTATTTGACAATTATTCGAATTAAATTTCGTTAAAAATAACAACAACTTTTTTCAATATTTTCAACAAATATAAAATGACCGTTCCACAAAACCTATGTGAAACGGTCATCGTTATAAATCGGATGAAGCACCTTTACTTCTTAATTTTAATTTTCTTTACTGTGCTCCACTTACCATATTTCTTAACACTTCCAGACTCCCTAAATGCTCGAACACGTACATAATATGTCTTGTTCTTTTTGAGATGTTTGAATGTCTTGTTAGACACCAAAGAATTCAGTGTAACCGTCTTTTTCTTCTTCGTAAATTTCCGGTTCATAGCATACTGGATCTGATAGCCATCCGTTATATCCCATGACCATGAAACTTTCAGTTTACGACCCTTGAGATTCTTTACTTTCACGCCCTTCACTTTCGCCGGTGCTTTCACAACCGGCTTCTTGTAATTCGGTCGTTTTGTAGGCTGCACTACAGGCTTATTGGATGGGGCAATCGTCGGACTACCGCTAGGAGTCACTGTCGGCTGTGTACTTGGCGAAACTGTCGGCGTTGGTGTTACTTGCGGCTCTTCACTCGCACCTGCCGTTGGCTCTGGTGTGACAACTGGCGTTACAGTCGGTTTTGCACTTTCAGTCGGTTCTGGTGAGACACCAGGTTCTACAAGCTTCTCTTTGCTTACAATAACCATACTTGTTACCTGCGTTCCATCCTCTGCGGTTGCTGTGATAACCGTATGGCCTTCCTTTTTCGCTGTTATTACACCATCTTTTACCGTAGCCACATCTTCATTTTGACTTGTCCATGTACATTCTACTGCCGCATCATTATAATATGCATACAGAATATCCAGATCATTTTCATACAAATACATGTATTGTGTAGACATCTGCAACTTACTTTCCTGGTACTCATTTAATCCCTGCACATCGCACTCCGCAATGCATGTTCCGGATTTTGCATATGCACGAAGCTTCGTTGTTCCTTTTTTAAGAATAGTAAGCTCTCCTTGATCTGTGATAGATGCTACACTATTATCATCTACATACCAATCAACTTCCTGATCTGTTGCATTTTCAGGATAAACAGTAGCCTGCATCTGAATCGTTTCATTTTTTATTCCTGTCACAGAAGTCTTATTTAGTGAAATAGATTCTACATCCACATCATCTGTTGTAACCTCAATTTCACAATAATCTGCATACTTATTGTCTTTCGTACTAACAAATACCTGTGTCGTTCCAACATTATTGGCATGCACCGTTCCATCCTCTGCTACAGTAGCAATGTTATCATCCAAACTGTAAAAGTTCACACCAATATTCGGATTATCGTGACTCAAGAAATAAGTGATCTTGGTTTCAGATCCTCGATCCATTTTATACTTTTCTTTTTTCACCACCAATGCCCCCTGATCATCTTCTCCAGATGCCACAAGGAATGATACTGCCTGTACTTCACTCATATTCTTTTGTGGTGCAACAGCCACAAATTGAAGATATGTATTGGCGGATATTGTTAATTCCCCTGTATATTTATTACTAAATTCATTAGGCATGGTGCCGTCAGTTGTATAATAAATAGTTGCATCCTTTTCTGCAGAAAGTTTTACTTTCGTTGCCTCTGTAAACACACCTGATTTTGTGTCACAAGATGGTGTCTCTGTTGTTTCTTTCCATACATATACCGGATATACATCCAGATCTGATTTAGCTTGGATAAATCCATAGGTATTCCATCCTTTGAAATCCATCTTATCAACATCTTCATGTTCTGGCTCGATAGCATCTTTACCATATTCTACCTTTTGAGAATTAATTAATTTCTCGTTTTTATCATAGAAATTAATCGTATAGGTCTGTATTTTATAATTTGCCATCAACACCAAATTATCAGTCACCTCATTAACCTTCTTGCCATCTAATGTTGTCCAGCCAACGAAATCATAGCCCTCAATAACTGATTCCTCCGGGTAGTCTAATGGATCACCATAAGAAAACACTTTAGTTTCTGCCTCTTTGGTTTCCCAATTTACATAGGCAACACTATATTTATTTTTCACATACAGTGCTGTAATCTCCATGTCGTCTCTAACGTTGGTAAAGCCAAAGTCCCAACCCACAAAGGAATAATGCTCTTTATCTGGTACTTTCGGCGAAGTTGCGCTACTTCCCTCCATTACCTTCTGTGTATCAATGATATTTCCTTCATCATCCTTAAAGGTAACCGTATATTCCGGCTTAGGAGCAATGATCTTTTCCAAAAACACCGGATTCTCAGCACCTTCTATCGCAAGTGCTACGGTATAATCGCCTGTTTTTGCGCTAATAGCCTGACGAGGGATAAATGTATATGCGTAGCTGCCATCTTCTCCAATCGCAACCTGACCCACATATTCATTATTAGAATCTGATGGTTCATCATTTTTGTATACCAATAATGTCGCCTGTTTCCCAGCAAGCTCCTTATCAAGTGTTCCTGATACCGTATAACTCTTTCCGGAGTTATCCTCTACGTCTTCCATCTTGGCACGATAACGATATGCTGTTCTTGTCTCTACCTTACTAGTATTGCTTTCCTTTGCTTCATTCGTGCTCCACTCGGTCCAATCCTTCCAACGCGACCAATAATATGTATATCCCTTTGTCGCATCACGATATCTCCATTCAGTATGCGAAGAAGCTGCTATATTTTGCGTTGATGCTAAGAACCATATCTCAGCAGAAAAGTTTTTACCACCAGCAGGTTTATACCCGGTATGACCAGAGTAGTTCCCAATTACCGGCAGACAATAATCTGTCTGCCAATCATACCTGGTGCCACCCATACTAGATGAGTAGGTGTAATAAAATGTTTTTGCATTGGTATTATAATATCTGTAATAATACCAATTATATAATGTACGTGCTGCAGAGTCCTGTACATTTTGCGTTTGCACTTCTCTCTTGGATGTCTCATTCGTATATCCACTAATTGAGTTTCTTGTCCATCCACTCCAAGCACCATAATTCCAATCTCCATCAAGAACCGACTTATCTAATGTCCATCCTGCATTAGCATTTGTTCGTGTCGTCGTTGTTTCCTTATCTTGATGTCGATATTCTGTTCTGGTTTCAATTTCATTATTATCATCTGGTTTTTCCGGACTCCACTCACTCCAATTACGTGCCACATCAATAGTAGCCACCTCTGAAATCGGGATTCCTTTGGAAAACCCATTAATAATATATAAATCTGCCTTTGTTGCAGCCCCCTCATATGGCACATAAATCTCTATGCCTTTCTTCTCTTCTCCTTTCCCCAAAGAAAAAGCTTTTGATTCTGTCGAATCTAACAATTTCCCTTTTGATGTCTTTAAAGATACCAGGGCACGTCCTTTTGTACGCTTATTTGGATTGTTTTTAATATCATAATTGACAATATATCCGTCATCCTTAAACTCGCATTTGTTCAAAGTAATGACAACAGGAAGATCATCATTAGCCCATACATAAGTTGCCTTAATCGTAGCATTCCCCTGTACATTTTTATAATCTTCAGAATCCCATCCAGCAAACACATAACCTTTTTCAGCCTCTGGTGGTTCCGGTGCAGTTGCACTGTCTTCAAACAAGACGGACTCTGACTTGATCACCTTATCATCTTTGTCACAAAATGTAATCTTGTATGTATTTCTCTTGAACTGCGCCTCTATCGTACGATCAGATGTAACATTGCTGTACTCTCCTTTCCAGCCCAAGAAAGTATATCCCTTTCTTGAAATACCAAGTGGCGCAGTTGCGGCATATCCGTATTTTACTGTCTGCTCGCATAAAAGATTCTCTTTTCCATCTTTGTCAAATTCAACGAAGCGTACTTTGCATGGATCATGTGCAACTATCGTTTTATTTAACGTTGCTACATCACTATTAGAACTTCCTCGCGCAAAACCTGTAATTTTATACTCCCCGGCACTTGGTAATGCAAATGCCAAAGAAGTAGCATTCGCAGTACTGGTTGTTAATGTTTTCGTATATGTTCCACCTTTTGTCTGTGTGATTGTTAGGGAATACCCCCCTGTAGCATTGCTATCAGCACCCCAATTAACCGTTACTGCATCCCCAACCGCATAATGTGTCTTAGCAGTACTAAATGCCGGTGTATTTGGTTTTTCTGTACCGGTTGTCCTGTCATATATCCAATCGGTATAAAGGGTCTTACCGCCAACATTAGCATATATCTGCCAATTATATACATGCCCCGGACGCAATGTGACGCCACACTCCGTCCTACAATCAAACCATATATTGGAAGAGTGTGAATACTGCCCCTCTGGCTTCATAGTTTCCTGCTTGCTGGCGATCACGTTATTATTATCTCGAATTGTTATTCCTACCGTAGTAACTCTCTGTCCATTTGGATTATATACTTTTGCTCGTGGCACAAGATTATTATCATATTTGTCACATGATACGGCTTGGACAGAAGCATTTGCAACCGGTTGCGGATTGGAACCTCCGAGGTAGTCCAACGGATTTACCACCCTGTTACCTGTACCTGACCATGCTGTATGACGTCCACCAATTGATACAACAAAATGTAAATGCGCCCCATAGGCATTTCCCGTTTGCCCAACAGCACCTATTACCTGTCCACGGGTAACACTCTGTCCAATTGATACATCAACTCGACTCATATGATTGTACTGTGTAATCATTCCATTGGCATGTTTAATCTCAACATGATGTCCATTGCCTTGTCCCTGACATCCACGATTGCATTTTTCAGTTCTTCCTGATGTTGTATTATTAGAACAGATAACAACACCACTCTCCGCCGCCATTATACTGGTTCCCTCAGGAACTCCATTAATGTCAATTCCATTATGATATCCCCTATGGGTTGCACAAGAGCAATTAAATCCACATCCCAGTTTACCTCCAGATACCGGCCAAAGTAAGTTACCAGCCGCCTTTGCCTCCTGCTTCTGATAAAATGGTATACTAGTTACAACCATCACTACCACAAGTAGTCGTGCAAGAAAGATTTTCAATCTAATACTTTTCCTACTCATATCATCGTCCTCCTCGTTTACGGTGTAATTATCAACGCCTCTAGATGTTCATTGTAATACATAACGTTTCTATTCCCTTTTCCGTTATTTTCATTTCCATAAGGAGTATTAAACATGATTTATTCGATGAATTATGTACTTTTGAGACAATTTCATATTCTGATATTGTGCGGATTCAACAATATTTCAAATATAATTTTAGTTAAAATAACAACAACTTTTTTTAGTGTCGACAATATAAAATGACCATTACGCAAAATCTATGCGAAACGGTCATCGTTATATAACAATATTATTAATACCTATTTTCCGGCATCATCCATCAATATCTGTTGTGTTTTCTCTTTCCCCGTTAAATTATTATCAGTACTTTGTTCTGGAATTAAAGCGATGATTGCCAATGCCATCACTAACAACAATGCAGCAATTTTAATAAGATTACTTTTTCCCATGGTATCTTACTCCTTCCCTCTTCATGCAACCATTTTACTTATCTCGTCCTAAGAATACACCATCCATGTTCAAACATTTCTCCGTTTTTTTCATTTCTTTTATATTGAACCAAACCATCGATATTGTTTGATTTTTTCATTGTTTTTGTCATTATGGAAATCTGTTAATCAATTGACTCCCCTTACATAAATTATATATTATGCACAATTTTTATAAGAAAATTTTGTGAAATATTTTGATAAAAATTTAAAAGAATGAATAATATTGTTGTTTTCATGCGCAATATCTCGCAGACGCACTAGAACAACTTGCATTTAACACTCTTTACGTTACACAATTGCCTATGTAATTTTCTTTTATACCGCGATTGCATCCTCACAGAGTGCTTTTATAATATGGGACACTTTTTTTGTTTCCTATATTGCAAAAGAGACCGCCAATCGGCGGTCTCCTCTATATCCCACAACACTTATCTTTCTTTAATTCCTTGATATCCCTATTTTACCTTGATCTTTACGCTCTTCTTTTTGCCACTGCCATCGGTTGCATAAACTGTAATCTTCACAGTACCTTTTTTCTTGGCCTTAACTACACCCTTTGCAGATACTGCAGCTATCTTCTTATTAGAAGATTTCCAGCAATACTGCGTGGATGCCAGCTTTTTGCCCGGTTTTGCTTTTACCTTTAATTTCAGCTTTTTGCCTTTCTTAAGGTTACGCTTTCCTGCCTTAACGGTAAGTTTCTTTACGGGCTTTTTCATGACTTGGATACGAACTTTTTTGCTTAATCCATTGGCAGTTGTAATCGTAATGACTGCCTTGCCTGCTTTTTTGCCTGCTTTTACAGTACCATTTGCCGTTACTTTCACGATGGATGGTCGGCTGCTCTTAAACGTTAGTTTTTGACTTGCAGCATTTCTCGGAACCCACTGAACAGTAAGTTTCATTTTTTTCTTAGCAGCAAGTTTATAGCGAGAACCCACTGCAATTTTACCTGCTCCCTTAACTTTGGCATACACAACAAATCCTTTCGCCGTTACACTTGGTTGTCCCAGCTGATGCGATGGCGTCGCACTCGGACTTGCACTTGGGCTCACGCTTGGGTCTGTGCCCGGATTCACACTTGGACTTGTACTTGGGCTCACGCTTGGCGTTGTACTCGGTTTCGGACTCGGCGCTATGCTTGGACTCACGCTTGGCGTTGTACTCGGTTTCGAACTTGGTGCTGTGCTTGGGCTCACGCTTGGTTTTGTACTTGGTTTTGCACTTGGTGCTGTGCTTGGGCTCACACTTGGCGTTGCACTCGGTTTTGCACTTGGTGCTGTGCTTGGTCTCACACTTGGCGTTGCACTCGGTTTTGCACTCGGTTTTGCACTTGGCTCTGTGCTTGGGCTCACGCTTGGCGTTGTACCCGGTTTCGCGCTTGGCGCTGTGCTTGGGCTCACGCTTGGAGCCTCGCTCGGATTCGAGCTTGGTGCTGTGCTTGGGCTCACGCTTGGCGTTGCACTCGGTTTTGTACTTGGCTCTACCGACCCATTTGCCTTTGCACCGCTAACAGCAAAGGTAATTTCCACTGTATTGTTTCCCTGATACGAAGCGTTATTAAAGGAAGCTTTTTTCTGTCTTTCTGCCGACACATCCTGAATATGTGTCATGACATCTGCCCAAATATTAATAAAAGAAAAATCAAACATATTATTTGATAGTCCATCGGATGCTGCCGATTTCAGACTGCCATCATAGGTATACGTGTCATCTTTGATCGTGTACTGTTTCCCATTTACTGCTATTGATTTCAGCGTAATAACTGCATAGTTAAGTGCCGAATCTGCCGCTTCGGCCGCCTGTATATCTTTGATATATAATGAACCGATATTTTTAAGCTGCGTATCTGTCGGCTTAACAGATAACGTGAATTCTTCGTCTTTCGTTGAAATATCTGCACTTTGTTCACTAGCGATCGTCGTCCAGCCGGATGTATCTAACATATACAGCTTTGTCCGTATATAGGAAGGTTTTGGCACGGTCACTTTGCACGTTGCCTGACATCCAGCCGCAATCGCTGCCGTAATTGTGCAAGTACCTGCACCTACTGCTGTGACTAAACCGTTGGAATTTACTGTAGCTACTTTCTCATCATCGGATGTCCATTTAATAACATCTTTGCTGTCAGATGGTGTTAAGGTTGCATTAAGCTGTGTTCCCTCATCCCCAACATGAATCGTGATTTTCTGCTGATCCAAAGCTATCCCGGTTGCCGTGGAAGATGCTCGATAAATCTCCATCATTGCATCAATAATGTCTTGATGCGTTACCTGACAAGAATACCGATTTATCAGACAAAAGCCATAGTCACCATCGAATCCATTATCCCATGCAACAGGCACCAGTTCGTACTGTTTTGCATAATAACATACTTTCTGATAATAATCGGCTCGACATGCCTTATTCCGACTATCATAGTTTGCTTTGTTGATGGCTCCAAACTCGCCAATGATAACGCCATATCCCTGTGATACGAATTTATCATTCATTTTCTTAAACTGCGAAGCCATATAACTTTCATCGCCCCAAGTCGGTACTTTGGATTGGTTTGTTGCCTCGCTGCCCCACTGTGTTTTATCGGCTGATTCTGTACCACAAAAATCCCATGGATCGTAGTAGTGCACAGAAATCATAATTCTTTTTTCGCCGGATGCAATATCAGACGATAAATACTGATCCGTTGGCAGCACAAAGCCATAATTGTCTGCCGTATAATTAATGTTTGTATTCCAACCAGGTATCAACAGCCATCTGCGATCGTTGTTGCCACCGGTCTGACGAACCGTATCCACAAAAATCTGATTATAATCATTGATATTGTTATATGCTGTCTTATTTGGAGTACCATAGGTTCCATCAAATTCTTCGTTCATTGACTCAAAAATCAAATGTTCATCATAATTTTTGAAACGATCAGCAATTTGCTCCCAGCATGCCTTGTACTTGGCTTTGATCTTGGTCTGATCGCTGCTTGCGCAGAGTAGCCAGCCACCGCTTACCGTTGTGTAACCGTCTCCATGCATGTTAACGATTGCATACATATCGTTCTGTACACAATAGTCTACTACTTCTTGTACATGATCCAGCCATGCAGAATCAATTTTGTATCCATTGTTATCATCGATTTTGCTCAAATAAGATACCGGAATTCGAATTGATTGAAACCCTGCTGCCTTTGCTGCCAAAACAAATTCTTTGGTTAAAACCGGATTCCCCCATGCTGTCTCGTTTGGAGTTCCTCCGCTATTTGCTTCCAGGGAGTTTCCTAAATTATATCCAACACCCATTGCCTCCGTGATCTGTTGTCTATTTAGATCTTGGAAGGAATCTGTCCCCGCCGTCTTCTTTGTTGAAACTTTGTTTGTCACGCTGGTGACTTTACCATTTTCTGTTACGCTCGCCGCCTTCTTTGTCGAGGTTCTGTCCGTCACGCTAACGATCTTACCTTTTTCTGTTGTACCTTCTGCCTTTCCTGTCGCGCTAGACATTGTAAATGATGTTACAACCATCGCCGCACTTAGCAAGTACGCCCATATTCTCTTTTGTTTTCGCATGTTTTCACCATACCTTTCTATTATTTGTTAAATTCTTTTTCCCACGAACATACACTTTCCTCCGTACAACAAATACGATAAATTGTTCATGCACATCACGTCCCTAAATACTTCCTTCATTATACTACAAAGCAATCTAAGTGGATACACTTTTCTTATATTTTTGTCTTTCTCTCCTACTTCGGTGACTGGATTCTCCATTTTCGTCATTCCAGCTTGCCTTCCTCTTGTTTCGGTTGACTGATTTGACGATTTCGATAATTCCAGCTTGTCTTTCTCACCTATTCCGTTGACTGGATTCTCTATTTTTGTCATTTCAGCTTGTCTTTTTCTTGCTTTGGTTGACTGATTTGATAATTTCTATAATTCCAGCTTGCCTTTCCCTCCTACTTCGGTGACTGGCATCTTAATTTTCAATTTTCCAGTTATTTTATATCGGCTTTCTCCATGACAGTATTCAATCCCCCTCCAAAAAGATATCAAAAAATCTCTCTAGTCCAAATAGATACCAAAAAATCTCTCATCAATCCAAATAGATTTATTGCAGAAAATGATATTCCATTGCAACAAATAACATTTCCTTGCGTCTATTTAAATGTAACCAGTTCAAACTTCGCACATTCAAATCTACTGCCAGGTCACAGATTGCTTATTATGTCACAAAAATAATAGCTACTTTGCAGCCAACAAGCTGACTTGTTCTGCCGGCAGTGAACTAAGATAATTGCTGCAGAACGCAGAGTTTTTGAGTGATTTCTTATTTTGTTAAGTCTCTGATGAATAC
>OGLE01000267.1_pt1 | contig 53072 bp, 52 predicted proteins | sample 1572671 | NCBI WGS metagenome assembly OGLE01 (sample SAMEA2581923, study PRJEB24529) | metagenome | biome: Human gut stool | place: China | collected 2011 | reverse complement strand
AGATATCCCATAACGTAAGTTAGTAAGACCCCTTGAAGACGACGAGGTAGATAGGCAGAAGGTGGAAGTGTGGTGACATATGGAGCTGATCTGTACTAATAGGTCGAGGGCTTAACCAAGAGAAAAGGTTAAGACGGTTTGGATAGAACAAAGAGAGTTATTCTTAAGAGTAATCGGATGAAAGAATTTTAATGTGCAGTTTTGAAAGAGCAATCTAATATGAAATATAATGTATTCAGGCAGGTCGAATGACCTGCTTTTTTGTGCGTTTTCATACTAAATGTGGGTTTGAAAAGAGTAATAATGGATGCTACAATTAGCATAGCTTTGAACTAAGTTAATACATATGAGGGGAGAGAATGTATGTATCAGTGTCCTAATTGTGGCGGACGGTTAATTTTCGATATATCGTCACAGTCGATGTTATGTGAGCATTGTAATACACATTATAATCCATATAATCTTGGAGAAGGAAATTCGGCTGAAGAAAGTAAAGAGTATGATGTTACGGTATTCAAGTGTCCGCAGTGTGGCGGTGAAATTATGAGTACAGATAACACGATTGCTGATTTCTGCAGCTTCTGTGGAGCAGCTACAGTTCTGGAAAGCAGAATTTCCAAAGAACTCCGTCCGGGATATATTATTCCGTTTAGCAAAACCAAGCAGGATTGTAAGAATCAATATAAGAAGATGATGAAGCGTGCATGGTTTGCACCTAAGGAATTAAAAGATGAAAAATATATTGATGGTTTCAGGGGAATCTATATGCCATACTGGGCTTATCATGTATCGCAGAAAGGTCCTGTTGTATTAAGAGGAGAGAAAAGCAAAAGACGGGGAGATTACATTTATACGGACCATTTTGATATTAACGGTGATATGGACTGTCAGTATAAGGGAATATCGTTTGATGCGTCATCTTCATTTGATGATAATATAAGTGAGGCGATTGCACCGTATGATGTTAAGAATATGGCGGGATTTACGCCGGCATTTCTTAGTGGGTTTTATGCTGATACGGCAGATGTCGGGTGTGATGTTTATATGAATGATGCAATTGATATGGCTGGTGAGGAGACATATGATTATGTAGCCAATAATATCCCGCTTGGAGGGGTATCACTTCATGAAACAGAAAGTACTATTAAATCCAAATGTAATGCGGTGATTGAGTCTGTTGACAGGACATTGTATCCAGTGTGGTTTCTGTCGTATAGGAACAGGGACAGAGTTGCATATGCAACGGTCAATGGTCAGACTGGAAAAGTATCGGCAGATTTACCGGTTTCTATTGGCAGATATTTTGCCGGGTCGGCACTTCTGGCTGTTCCGATATTTATATTACTTAATATGTTCTTCACATTAAGACCGAAGGTAACACTTAATGTTGCAGCTGTAATAGCACTGATTACAATTATATTGTATGTGTTTGAACTGGGAAAAATAAAGAGACGGGACCAGAAGCTTGATGACAGAGGCTCATGGGAAGAATCAAAGCTTTCCAGCCGCAGATATAAAGCCGGAACAGATAATGATAATCTGGCAAAACAGATGTCTGATGGCAGAAATAATGCAAGGATTAAAAGAGTAAGTAAGAAAGAAAAAAATAAAATGGCACCATTGTTGAAGGTTGTTGTTATATTTGCAATATGTATGGTTGGAATTCCTAATTTTATGTTTGCTTTTTCTTTATTCAGTGCAGTATTTTCAGTGGGTTCTTCTTTTTTCGTCAGTGCGGCGTGTTTTGCTATAGGCGTTATTATTACGCTTGGTAATTGCAAGACATGTAAAGAAGTATCAGGAGGAAAAAATGTGCCGGGAAGTGTAGGCGCACTTGTAGCATTGGCTGTTTCAACACTGATTCTGCTTATTAATCCGGTATCTGACCTTTTTTATTATGGTGCTGTTATATTTGTGCTTGCTTCGCTGATGTTTACACTTGTTGAGCTTATTAAGTATTACAATGTGCTTGCAACAAGAAGACTGCCACAGTTTGATAATTACAAGGGAGGTAATGATAATGCGTAGGAAAATAACATTTTTACTGACCTTTCTTGTAGCAGTTCTAATTATCGCATTGGCAGGAGGCAGAGTATACGCTGATACAGGCTATGAGGTTGAAGATTATACTAATCAGGATTTCTGTTATGTTAATCAGGATACAGGCTATGAAGCAGTGATTGTTGATGATGCATTTCTTTTATCAGTTGCTGAGAAGAGCATGCTCCTTGAGAAGATGAAATTAATTACCACTTATGGTAATGTTATGTTTAACTCTATAAGCTATAACAGCACTTCGACAGAGAGTTATATTAAGTCTTTGTACAGAGAAAAATATGGCTCTGAGAGCGGAACGATATTCGTTATTGATATGGATAACAGAAATATATGGATACATAGTAATGGTGCTATTAACAGGACAATTAATAAGGCATATGCAGAAACAATTACTGACAATGTGTATACTTATGCATCTGATGCAGACTATTATATATGTGCGATGAAGGTGTATGAGCAGGAATATACGCTGCTTCAGGGAAGAAAGATTGCACAGCCAATGAAATATATAAGTAATGCATTGCTTGCGGTTGTTATTGCAGTTGTCATTAATTATATAATTGTGCGTGTGTACTCTTCAAAGAGGAAGGCATCAACAAAGAGCCTTATGAATGGATTGTTTGAGTACAGGGCATTTAATAATTGTAATGTTGTATTTACACATCAGACAAAAACATATTCTCCACGAGAATCAAGTTCTGGCGGTTCGTCAGGCGGAGGTGGCGGAGGCGGCTCATCCGGCGGCGGTGGAGGAAGCGGCGGTGGCCACAGCTTCTAACAGGAAGTGGAATCAGTTACAGACCTGAAAACAGCTTATATTTATCAAAAGACAGAGAAACCTTTTTGAGTTTTCTCTGTCTTTTTTTAGTGAAACAGTTTACAATACATTTATATCAAAATGCAGTGAGGAACTTATAATGAACAGAATTCTGATTGTTGAAGATGATAAAGATATAAGCAGGGAGCTTAAGGAACTGCTGGAAAATTCAGGGTATGAAGCGGTTGTACTGACTGATTTTAAAAATGCATGTGACAGTATTATTGCTGCAGAGCCTGATCTGGTACTGCTTGATATCAATATTCCGTATATGAATGGGGAAATGCTTTTACAGCAGTTAAGGAGTAAATCAGATGTGCCGGTAATTATGGTTACAAGCAGGGATTCCGAGGCTGACGAGGTGCTTTCCATGAGTTATGGGGCAGACGATTATATAACCAAGCCATATAATCCTACAATACTGCTCTTAAGAATTAATGCAGTATTTAAGAGGATTGGCGCGAAGTCAGATAATACAACAGCTTACCGTGGAATGGAAATACTTCCGCACAAGGGTGTTATTAAGTATAAGGATGATGAGATAACTCTTACTAAAAATGAAATGACAATATTCATGTATCTGTTATCACACAGGGAGCATATAGTTTCAAGAGATGAGCTTATGACTGAGCTGTGGAACAATGAGGAGTATCTTAATGACAATGCACTGACTGTGAATATAAGCAGATTAAGAGGCAGATTTAAAGATATTGGTCTGGAAGATGTTATTGAGACAAGAAAGGGACAGGGATATATTCTCGTATGAAGTCAGGAAAATATATTAAAGACAGACTGTATTCAGTGTGCATATTTGTGGCAATGCTTATCATAAGCGTACTTATGATGGCGGCATTCAAGGTGTCTGTACAGTTGATAATCGCAGAAATATTTATAATGATAATATGCTATATTGCAGTTGTGCTGGCAGATTATTACCACAGAAAGAAGTTCTATGACGAACTGGAGGCTAACATAGCTGCACTTGAAGAAAAATATCTTATTACAGAGACACTTGTCAGGCCGGCTTTCTATGAAGGGCAGATTTTCTATGATTCTGTGAGTGACATAGACAGGTCAATGACGGAGAATGTTAAACGATACAGGCAGGGAATGGAGCAGTTCAAAGAGTATGTTGAAATGTGGATTCATGAGATAAAGCTTCCGATAGCCTCACTTACACTCATGCTTCATAATAACATGGATAAATGTGATAAAGAATTTGCGGACAGGATGAATACGCAGATTCGCAGAATCAATAACTATATTGAGCAGATTCTTTATTATGTGAGAAGCGAAAATGCAGAAAAAGACTATATAATTAACGATGCCAGACTGTCTAAGATTATAAGTAATGTAGCATTAAAGAATAAGGATGATCTGCTTGAAAATGATATCACATTTGAAGTGAGCAATGCAGACAGGATTGTTCTTACAGATGCAAAGTGGATGGAATTCATGCTTAACCAGATAGTGAATAACAGCATAAAGTACAAGGATAAAACAAAGGCAGAGTCGTATATAAAGATGTCGGCAGCAGAGGATAAAAAATGTGTTGTTCTTGAAATACTGGATAATGGAATTGGTATAAATGCGTCTGATTTGCCGAGAGTTTTTGACAAATCATTTACAGGGGAGAATGGAAGAGAGTTCTCCAAGGCAACAGGAATGGGACTTTATATTGTAAAGAAGCTTTGTGACAAGTTAGGACATGCCATAAGTATTGAGTCGGTAAAGGACGAATATACACGGGTGAAGATTACATTTTATAAGAATGATTTCTATAAGGAGATAACAGACAGCAATGAAAGTGGCAGTATGTGATGACAACAGAGAGTTCTGTGAGAAGGAACGGACGACTATAAAAGATGTATTTAAGCAGTATTTTCAGGGAGAAGATTGTCAGGTGGATATCTACAATGACGGTCAGACAATTATTAGTAATTATTCAGACAATGCTTATGATATGGTATTTCTTGACCTTGAACTGGGCGATGAGAATGGATTTGATATTGCGGAACAGATAGTATTAATGAATAATGACGCAATTATAATATTTGTTACATCTCATGAGAATCTGGTTTATGAAGCATTCAGATTCAGACCGCTTGGGTATATAGTTAAAGACAGATTTGACCGTGAATTTACAAGAATGATGGTAAAGATAGTTGATAAACTGATAAAGATGAGGCAGGTAATAGAACTGGGTGGAGAGAAATTCTATGTTGACAGGGTTGTTTCAATTGCAACGCAGAAAAGGAAGATATGTGTCAAAAGTCTTAAAGGAGAAATATTATTGGCAGATTCGTATAGTAAGCATGTTGCAGAGCTTGAAAAATATGGATATGTGCAGTCAAGCAAGGGCGTGCTTATTAATATGAAATATATTAAGTGCATTGATGAAGATAACGATGTATTTGTGATGTATAATAACGAGCGTGTTCCTATAAGCAGGCGCAGGAAGAAAGATGTCATAGAAGAATACAGAAAATTCATGTTTGATAATAACAGGTAGGAAACAGGTATGATGGATATAATCAATATAGTGCTTACATGTGTATTCCTGTGTGTAATGAATACAGGTGTAATATTTATTATGGACAAGATAAGGAAGCTGACGGGAGATAATATAATACATGTGATTAAGATGGTTCTGTTAGTGGGTGCAGGGGCAGCAGTCTATATAATGACATATTATGGAATTAATCCATGGGTGATAATGGAACTAATGATTATCATTGCCATTCTGATTGTACAGTATATAGAACAGATAACAATTAAGGTAATACTGGAAATATCACTGATAAATTGTATCGGAATAGCCATATTATCTGCTAATCAGGCTGATATAATAGCAATATGTATCATATATCTGATTGTGGAATTATATATGTTTGTAGTCTATCTGTCTGCAGTAATTATAAAATACTGGGAATTGGATAATCTGGAAATGATGTTCATACAGATATGTGTAAGTTCAGTGCTGGCGGGATTATTCTTTGGAACAGGCATATATGACACATATAATTATGGGGTAGAGACCGCTGGAATATTAATTGTGACAGTTTTAACATTTGAAATAATCGGACATTGGATGCAGGACTTTTTTAACAGGACAGAGGAGATTAATAAAAGGATAGAATATGCAAATGAACAGTTTGAGGTTGAACGTGTCCAGAAAATGTATGAAGAAAGCAGAAAGTTAAGACACGACCTTAAGCAGTGCCTGACTTCTGCAATTGGTTATATGGATGACAACAATTATGATAAGGCGGAAGATTTCTTAAAGAATATAATGAGTGAGAAAATCAACTCATATGCTTATAGAAAATACTGTGATAATAGAACGCTCAACTATATTCTTAATGATAAGAATGATAAATGTGAAAAGCAGAATATAGCATTTACATGTATGGTACTTGGTCAGGTTGGACTGATTGATGATATAGATATGTGTATTCTTGCCGGAAATGTAATTGATAATGCCATTGAGGCAGCAGCAAAATGCAGTGATCCGTATGTCAATGTTGAGATAACAAGCAGAGGTGGAATATTCATGGATGTAGAAAATCCTGTTAAAGAAACATTTCTTAACAGAAAGAATCCGTTCCTGACTACTAAGCTTGATAAGAATAATCATGGAATTGGTACGAAGAGCATAAGGGATATTGTTGCCAAATATAATGGGGAAATCAGGTATGAGGAAAAGAATGGAAAAGTAACATGTCATATATTCCTTTCAACCAAATATGTAAAAAAAGATAAAGATTAATTACCACTTGTGTCAAAAAACGACCGCTTGTGCATGTACTCTTGAAAAGAAGTGAATAGGGAATTACATTAAGACTGTACGTTGATGAAATTCAATGTACAGTCTTTTTAATATAGGGGGAAGATATGAAGAAGAAAATAAAAAGTGCAGTAATAAGTATAGTAGTTATAGCAGTATTATTATTGGCAATTCTAACAGGGGTTAAGAATGGAGCAATAGATAAGTTGACAAAAGAAATGCCGACACTTGCAACAAGTCAGACAGAAACAAAAAAATCGGCAGTAAATGTTAATAGGGATTCAACAGAGAGTAAAACATATCAAGAAATAGAGATTGCTGAATATGGAGAAGAGTTTGAAATAAAGAGAGAAATAGACATAAATCGTAAGTATGATGAAAATGATAGAACTACATATAATATATTTCATGTAAGAATTAATGACTGCAAGATATCGAGACAGTGCGATTTTGATATTAATAGGTTGGATTTTGGATTGCAGAATAAGAAAGAGAGTTTGGATGAAAACAATAATTTTATATCAGATTTTTATTATGCAACAGTAGAATTGGAGATAACAAAGGATATTGATGATAATGATGTGATGGATTATATGAATGTTTTTCAGACGACTTGGCCTATATTAAAATTGAATGGCGATGGAACAACACAGTCATTTAAAACTAGTGCATGTGTTGGCTCTGATGCGGAAACTAATCAAATTGGAAAAACAAATTTTAGCTTTGAAAAAGGAGAAACAAGAACATTAATATTATATTATATATTGTCGGATGAAGAAGTCGAAAATGATAAACTAGTTATAAGTTTTAACCTTAAAAGTTCACCATTTATAGGTCCATTAGCAATCGTACACGAACCAGAAGCAAATTAAATAAGTTTTTTAAAACAAGATAATTATCACTTGTGCAAAAAAACGACCGCTTGTGCATATGCTCTTGAAATTGATAAATATAAAAGATACATTGAAGCAGACAGGTACTTATGTATCTGATTAAATTATAGGAGGACTTCAAGTATGGGGTTAAAGAAACTAATGGAAAAGCTGACGACAGTGGTCGCAGCAGGAGCAATGGTAATGTCGATAGGTGGAGGTGTTGTGTGGGCTAACAATTGCACAGATGAGTATGCAAAAATGTCATTTGATGAAGCTGCAGGGGATTATCTGGATTATACAAGAGGAAGAGATAAAGAAGATACATCATGTGGATATATACTGGGAAAAACTTCTTCTAATGGCTATTCATTTAATGCAACACTTGTGGGGTCAGATGGAAATGATTCTTATAATTACTATGAAGATTTTGATTTAATTGATTATGATGTATTTCCAGGTGATGAGATATGGATGTATAACTATGTCAAAGAAAATGGATACAATGGAGCAGCAGTAAAGTGTGAGAGTAATACGGGAACTGAGTATTCAGTTGATTTTTTATGGAGTCCAGATAGTGTTTAAAGTCTGATTAAATTGTTTGTAAAAAGAGGTTGTATATCAGGTAATGGATATACAATCTCTTACTTTGAAAAGGAAATATCATGAAAAAAAGAATAAAAAGTGCAGGAATAAGTATAATTATTATAGTAGTGTTGTTATTGTCAATTCTAATAGGTGTTAAGAATGGAACAATAGATAAGTTGACAAAAGAAATGCCGACACTTGCAACAAGTCAGGCAGAGACAGAGAAGTCAGCAGAAAATGTAAAAAAGATTCTACAGAAAGCAAACCTTATGAAGGAATAGAAGTTGCTGGGTATGGGGAAGAGTTTGAAATAAGGAGAGAAATATCTATAGATCGTAAGTACAATGAAAATGATAGGACTACATATAATGTATACCATGTAAGAGTTAAAGATTGTAGAATATCAAGACAGTGTGATTTTGATATAAATAGGATTGATTATGGTTTGGCAAATAAGAAAGACAGCATGGATGATGATTATAATGTTTTCCAGACTTCATGGTTTATAGAAAGTTTGAATGACGATGGAACATTTGAACCTATTAAAAATGCAGGAACGGTTGGTTCAGATGCAGAAGCCAATAAAATTGGAAAAACAAATTTTAGTTTTGAAAAAAGGAGAAACAAAAAATTTAATATTATATTGTATATTTACAGATGAAGAAGTTGAGAATGACATAATTGCATTGAATTTTCATCTAAGAAATTCACCGTTTATAGGACCATTAGCAATCATACATGAACCAGAGACAAATTAGATAGGGCATTTTTATGAAATAGTTACCACTTGTGTCAAAAAACGACTGCTTGTGCATATGCTATTGAAATTAATAAATATAAAAGATACATTGAAGCAGACAGGTATTTATGTATCTGATTAAATTATAGGCTCTGATATAATTATCTGCTAGAAAAGAGGTTGTATATCAGGTAATGGATATACAATCTCTTACTTTGAAAAGGAAATATCATGAAAAAAAGAATAAAAAGTGCAGTAATAAGCATAGTTGTTATAGCAGTATTATTATTGTCAATTCTAATAGGTGTTAAGAATGGAACAATAGATAAGCTGACAAAAGAAATGCCAACACTTGAAACAAAACAGGAACAGACAGATATACAAAATGAAAATCAAAACAATACAGGTAATGATTCTGCAAGAGAAGAAAACTTAAGTAAAAGAGATGTGGCATATATAGGTCAGCAGTTTGAATTGAGGGATGATGATATAAGATATAAATATGATGAAAATAATCGGAAAACATATAATGTATTTTATATATCTGTTAGAACCGTTAATATTTCCAGAGAATGCAATTTTGATGTAAATAGAATAAGATTTGGACTAGACGATAAGAAAGATAGTGTTGATGCAGATTATAATTTTATATCAGATTATTACTATGCAATGATAGAGTTAGAGGTTACTAAAGATATTAATGATAATGATATAATATTAGATAATGATAATGAATTCCATACATTATGGCATTCTGTAAAACTGAATGAAGATGGTACATATAATAAAATTGAAAATTATGAAAATGTTGGGACAAGTTCAGACAATACTCATGGAAATGTTCATCTTGAAAAGGGTGAAACTAAAACAATAACATTATACTATCTTATAACAGATGAAGAATTTGAGAATGAAACATTAGCAATAGATTTTTATATTGAGGGGTCACCATGCAAAGGAACATTAGCAATCGTACATGAACCAGAGACAAATTAGATAGGGCATTTTCATGAAAAATTTACCACTTGTGTCAAAAAACGACCGCTTGTGCATGGACTATTGAAATTGATAAATATAAAAGATACATTGAAGCAGACAGGTACTTATTTATGTATCTGATTAAGATCAAAGGAGGATTTCTTTATGAATTTAAAGAAACTAACAGGAAAGCTGACAACAATAGTTGCAGCAGGAGCAATGGTAATGTCAATTGGTGGTGGTGTAGTGTGGGCTAATAATTGCAAAGATGATTATGTCAGAATGTCATTTGATGAAGCTGCAGGGGAATATTTGAATTATACTGAAGGAAGAAATAAAGAAGACACATCTTGTGGATACATAAAAGGAAAAAGTGCATCCAATGGCTATTCATTTAATGCAACACTTGTGGGGTCTGATGGTAATTATTCTCATAATTATTATGAAGATTTTGATTTAATTGATTATGATGTATTTCCGGGGGATGAGATATGGATGTACAATTATGTAAAAGAAAATGGATACGATGGGGCAGCAATGAAGTGTGAGAGTAATACAGGGGCAGAATATACTGTTGATTTTTTATGGAGCCCAGACAGTGTATAGTGTTTGATTAGATTGTATATTAGAAAAGAGATTGTATATCAGATAATGATATACAATCTCTTGATTAAAAAGGAAAAATATGAAGAAAAAAATAAAAAGTGCAGTAATAAGTATAACAATTATAGCGGTATTGTTATTGTCAATTCTAATAGGGGTTAAGAATGGAGCAATAGATAAGTTGACAAAAGAAATGCCGACACTTGCAACAAGTCAGACAGAGACAAAGAAGTCAGCAGAAAATGAGTCTGAAAAAAATGAAAGCAGTAACTCTTCTAGGGTAAGAAATTCTAGAAAAAGAGATATAGTAAATATAGGACAGGAGTTTGAATTAATAGATTGGGATATAAGGTATGGATATGATGAAAATAATAGAGATACATATAATGTTTTCAATGTAACTGTAAAGTCAGTAGATATATCAAGAGAATGTGATTTTGATATAAATAGGATTGATTATGGATTGACAAATAAAAAAGACAGCATGGATGATAATAATAATTTCATATCAGACTATTATTATGTAACTGTGAAATTAAATGTTAACAAAGATATTAATGATCATGATGTACCTCCAGATGGAGAAATTAGTTCGTTTAAGACAGTATGGTTTATAGGGAAAATAGATAGTGATGGAATATTACAGCGTATTAGTAATAGTGGAGCTGTTGGTTCAGATGTACTTGATAAGCATGGAAATGTATATTTTGAAAAAGGAGAAACTAAAACAATAACATTATATTTTTTAATAACTGATGAAGAATTTAAAAATGAAACATTAGCAATAGATTTTCATATTTACGGGTCTCCAGATAGAGGAACTTTAGCAATCATACATGAACCAGAAGCAAATTAAATAAGTTAAGTACTCATGCATTTGATTAAAATTTAAGGAGCATTCTAATAGGGAGAAGATATGAAGAAGAAAATAAAAAGTGCAGTAATAAGTATAGTTGTTATTGCGGTATTGTTATTGGCAATTCTAATAGGGGTTAAGAATGGTGCATTAGATAAGCTCAAAAAAAAATGCCGACACTTGCAACAAGTCAGACAGAGACAGAAATGGCAACGGTAAATGTGAGAAATAATTCTACAGAAAGTAAGCCTTATGATGGAATCGAGGTTGCTGAATATGGAGATGAGTTCGAAGTAAGACTGCATATTTTGACAGCCGGTAAATATGATGAAAATGATAGAAGTACTTATAACATATTTCATGTAAGAGTTAATGATTGTAAAGTATCGAGACAGTGTGACTTTGATATAAATAGGATTGATTATGGATTAGAAAATAAGAAGGCTAGCATGGATAGTAATAATAACTTTATATCAGATTATTACTATGCAGCAGTAGAATTAGAAATAACTAAGGATGTTGATGATAACGAAACATCTGGTGTATATGATAATATTTTTCAGACTGTTTGGTATATAGAAAGTTTAAAAGATGATGGAACACATCCGCCTATTAAAAATGCAGGAACGGTTGGCTCTGATGCAGAAGCCAATCAAATGGGAAAAACATATTTCAGTTTTGAAAAAGGTGAAACAAAAAAATTAATATTATATTGTATATTTACAGACGAAGAGGTTGAAAATGACACAATTGCTTTGAGTTTTCATGATAGGACATCACCATATATAGGACCATTAGCAATCATACATGAACCGGGAGGAGAAAATGAATAAATTAATTAAAATAGAAATGGAAAGAGCATTTAAGAATAAGATGCTTATAATATCTGTAGTAATAGGATTAGTTATTGTTGGATTTAATATATGGAACGAGATTATTCCTGCAAGAAAAACATTAGATAAACTGCTTGAGATGGGAAAATACAGCGGTATACAGCTTCCGGGACTATATATGAAGTGGATGGGAGTAAGACCGGGGTCTTATGTATTTCTTTATTACTTTATCATGCCGTTGTTGACAGCATTGCCATATTCTATAAGCATATTGATGGATGTGAAAAAGCACTATGTTAATAATATATTTACAAGAATTGATAAAAAGAAGTATTACAAAGCGAAGCTTTTTGCCCAGTTTATAGTAGGCGGTTTTGTGGCAAGCTTTCCGCTTGTTATATCATTTGTTGTGACAGCTATGATTTTGCCAGCTTTTAAGCCAGAATCGGTCAGCTCACAGTTTAATTTCTCGAAACTGTCAGTTTTTGGAGATTTATTTTTTAAAGCACCGTTTGCAATGGCTGTTATAGTATTTTTATTTGCATTTGTGGGATTTGGACTAATTAACTGTATTGCATACATATTTGCTGACCTTGTAAATAACAGATTTATGGTCGCACTTACACCATTCATGATATATTTCTTTTATTATATTGTTTGTTCATCTATTGGAAGAGATGGCCCTATGGAATATCTGACAGCATCCAAACTGCGTTATTCTGAACTGAAATTTATGATAATTGATATGGTGATGTTAATAGTGCTGATAACAGTATCGTATTTTGTACGAAGCAGAAGAAAGGATGCAATCTGATATGAAGAAGAAAATATTAATAATAGCGTTAGTATGTATATTGGCGGGAGTGGCAGCGTTCTATATAGTTAAAGTCAATAAGATGTATCCACAGGGAAGTGTAACTGAATATGAGCTTAATGAACCGGTTGAATTGAATGGATATTCGGCATCTGTCAGCAGTTATAAGGTTATGTCAATTGAAGATTTTTTGAATGAGTATGGAATTGATAAAAGAAAAGACATAAGTGATGAGCAGGATGATTTATATGTGATGGTTGCTGAATGTACTTTAGATATAACGGGAGAGATGAAAGGATTTCCTTATGCAGATATCAGACTGGCATCGGGAGCTTTTTCACAGGGAGTATCTAATGATTATATAAGAGAAATTAACAAAGATGTCAATTTTTCTAAGTTTGAGCAGGGGACAAGCATTACTGTAGATATACCTTTCCTTATCCACAGCATATCATTTCCTCACAGCATAAATGCTGATAAGCTGAACAAAGAAGAATGGCAGTTGTATTTCTCAGTAACTCCAGGTAAGTATGTGAGAATGGGTAAATAATATGTGGAATGAATTAAAAAGAAGATATGTTAATACAGAAATGCTGTTCTGGCTTGCAGGAGCAGTTATTTCACAGGAAGTTCTGCTTACAATTTTCTTAAGGTCTTTACAAAGAAATGCGTCGGGAACACCGTGTGTATTAGATGTATTGACCTGTATGTCACAGAATTATGTATTTCCTCTTATGATGATTATAGCATCTGTCTGCAATCAGAGAATGATGAAATGTGACAGAAATCCAATGATAATTCTGAAATACAGTTCGAGAGCAGGAATATATCTGTGGCAGAGTATCTGTACGATAGTGTATTCGGCAGTGTTGTCATTAATATATGAACTGGCTGCAATTGCATATGCAGCAACTAAGTTTGATGTGTTTTTTAACTGGAACAGTTATTCAAGTTATAAATTAATGAATCTGGATGTATTGCCGGCAGGTGAGGTGACGAGCATACAGGTAATGTTTGTTTACTGGATATTAATGGCTTTGATGATTGCAATAACATGTTTTATAGGAATTATATTTGAAATAATATTTTCGTCAGATGTTATATCAGGTGTGGCTGTTATTATATTTGCAGGAGTAGATATATTTATACCGCTTACCTACCATAAGCTGATTATATTCGGGGCTGCATGGTATAGTTACGGAGAGTGCGCCAGAAAGCTTGGCATAGCTGCTTTAATTATGGCTGTTCTGATTATTGCAGGTCTTATTCTTCAAAGAAAGCGTGAGTATTATGAATACAAAAAAGAAGATGAGTAACAAAAGTATAAGAGGCGTTATATGGCATGATATTGCAAGAGGTTTCTATGCTGACAAATTCAGATATTTAATTGCTGTTCTTATGCTTGCCGGAGTGCTGATAATATTAGGAAATCATGAATTTGGAATGATGGATACGATATTCTTTATTCAGGGAGGTTATGATCCTGTTCTTATTATTAAGGAGGGAAAGATTGTATTTCCTTTTGTGTGGATGCTGATTCAGTTTCTTGTCCCATTCATGATATACAGTTATTGCAATGATGACTGTGAAGGCGTAGGAATTGATTTTCTTATGAAATGCAGAAGCAGAAGATTATGGTGGAACAGTAAATGTCTGTGGAACTGCCTGACTGTGCTTTCTGTATATGCAATTCAGTATGCAACAGCATTTGTATATGGATTATACAATGGAAACCTGAGTATGAAGGTTAATTATGAGCTTTTTGAAAAGATTAGTAATAAGTCTGTCCCGGATAATACGGCAAATGTGTGGATTATAGTGTATATGCTTGTAATGCCGGTTGTTGTTTCTTTGGTAACAGCACTGGTTCAGATGACAATCTCCATGTTTACGAATCCGATGATTGGCATGCTCGCAGTTATGGCATGGAATGTTATGTCAGTATTTATAAACAATCCGATTATGATAGGAAATAATTCTATGGTGGTAAGAAGCAGTGTGTATAATGCACAGAGAATACAGGTATGGCAGTCAGTCGCAGTATGCATTGTCGTGTATATTGTTGTGTATGTGGCCGGTATGATTGGATTTAATAAAAAAGATATTCTTGTGAGGGAGGATTAAAAAATGTATATTAAAATAACAGATGTTAATAAGACAATAAAGAAAGCACCAATATTAAGGGATATCAATCTGGAATTCACAGGTGGAAAGGTATATGGATTAAGAGGAAAGAATGGTTCGGGAAAGACTATGCTTATGCGTGCAATATGCGGGCTTATTACTCCGGATTCAGGAATAATTGATATTGATGGAAAGATACTTGGAAAAGATATATCTTTTCCGGAAAGTATAGGCGTGTTAATTGAGAATCCTTCATTTATAGGTAATTATACAGGATTTAAGAATCTTAAGGTGCTGGCATCTATTCAGAACAGAGTAAGCGATGAACAGATTAGAAAGGCGCTTAAGGATATAGGGCTTGACCCTGATGATAAGAGAACTTACAGAAAGTATTCTCTGGGAATGAAGCAGAAGTTAGGAATTGCGGCAGCAGTTATGGAAAATCCTGATATTATTATTCTTGACGAGCCGATTAATGCACTTGATGATGTCAGTGTTGAGAAGGTTCATGATATATTAGAAGAACAGAAGAAAAGAGGAGCGGTAATAATTATTGCATGCCATGATAAGGAAGAACTTGACCAGTTATCTGATGAGATTATAGAGATATCAGATGGCAGAATTATCAATAAAACCTGTTAGTAGTATCATTACATAGTACTGGAGTAATGTTACAAAATTGTAATGTTCCGTAATATTGAACAAACGACACCGGATTAGTTAAGTGGTAAAACATAATTAATCTATATGAAAGGAATTAATTATTATGGAAACAATACTTAAGATTGATAACATTGAAAAGTATTATGGAAACAAATCAAGCCTTACCAAAGCGATTGACAATATTTCGTTTGAGGTTGGAAAGGGAGAATTCGTTTCTATAATGGGAGCGAGTGGTTCAGGAAAGACGACTCTTCTTAACTGTATATCAACACTTGATAAGGTGACTACAGGTAAGATATATGTCGGAGGCAATGAGATTACCCAGTTAAAGGGTAATAAGCTTAACAAGTTCAGAAGAGAGGAGTTAGGATTTATCTTTCAGGACTTTAATCTTCTTGATACTTTAACAGCATTTGAAAATATTGCACTGGCGCTTTCTATACAGAATGTTCCGGCAAGGGAGATTGGATTAAGAGTAAGACAGACTGCAAGAGAGCTTGGCATTGAAGATGTATTAAACAAATATCCTTATCAGATGTCAGGCGGACAGAAGCAGAGAGTGGCAAGTGCAAGAGCCATTATTACGAATCCAAAGCTTATTCTTGCGGATGAGCCGACAGGGGCGCTTGATTCAAAGTCATCAAGGATGTTGCTTGAGAGCTTTAATTTTCTTAATACTGAGCTTTTGGCAACTATTCTTATGGTAACGCATGATGCATTTACAGCAAGCTACGCAGGCAGAGTGATATTTATCAAGGACGGTAAAATCTTCAATGAGATACGTAAAGGTGAATCTACAAGAAAAGAATTTTTTGATAAAATCATTGATGTTGTGACATTGTTAGGAGGCGACCTTAATAATGCTCTTTAAGATATCTTTAAAGAACATCAGGAAGAGTTTAAAGGATTATACCGTCTATTTCTTCACTCTTATTCTTGGTGTCGCAATATTTTATGTGTTTAATGCAATTGACAGTCAGAGCGTTATGCTTGATGTAAGAGAAAATATGATGGATATTATTAAGCTCATGAATAACATGCTTTCAGGAGTGAGCGTATTCGTATCGTGCATACTTGGATTTCTGATTATATATGCAAGCCGTTTTCTTATTAAAAGACGTAATAAGGAGTTTGGCATATATCTTACACTTGGAATGAGCAAGAGAAAGATTTCAGCGATTCTTTTCTTTGAGACACTGGTTATCGGCATTGTTTCACTTGTTGCAGGACTTGTTATTGGTACAATCCTTTCACAGTTTATGAGCGTGATTGTTGCTAATATGTTTGATGCTGATATGACTAAGTTTAAATTCATATTCTCAATGAAGGCATGCGTCAAGACTTTAATATATTTTGCAATTATGTATGTGTTAGTTATGATATTTAACACATTCAGTATCAGCAGATGTAAGCTTATTGATCTTCTCAATGCAGGTAAGAAAACTGAGAAGGTTACCATGAAGAACCCGGTTGTCTGCACAATAGTATTCGTCATAGGTGTTGGTATTCTTTCTTATGCATACTGGATGGTTACAAGGGGTGTTAGAACTTTAAATACTTTTGATAAAATAGGTATTCCTATTGCACTTGGATGTGTCGCTACATTTTTAATATTCTGGTCTGTTTCAGGATTTATGATAAGAATATTCACAAGTATTAAGAGTGTGTATTATAAAGGTGTGAACAGCTTTGTGTTAAGGCAGTTCTGCAGCAAGATTAACACTACTGTATTCTCGACAACTGTTATATGTATCATGCTTTTTATTACAATAAGCGTGCTTTCTGCAGCACTTTCAATGAAGGATTCGCTTTCAAAGGATCTGGACAGTATGTGTCCTGTTGATGTACAGCTTGCAAAATATTCATATGATGCGATGAGCGAGGCATATGCCACATCACAGAATATGAATGAAAAAGACAGGGAAATGCTGGAAGATTCCAAATTAAGTATAATAGAAACACTTAATAACAGTGGATTTGATGCGCAGAAGTATTTTAAGGATGTTGCAGAATATAATATATACAACACCGGATTGACAGTTAAAGATACATTAGGGGATATTAATACAGATGATTATAAGTTTATGGCAGATACTATTATGCCGGTAATGACTATTGGCGATTATAATTCTGTTGCAAGACTGTATGGTAATAGTACGTATGAACTTAATGACGATGAATATATTATAGTGGCAGATTATAAGAACATGGTTATGATTAGAAATCAGGCATTAAAGAAAGGAATTACATTATCTGTCAATGGAAAAGAGTATAAACCAAGATATAATGAATGCAAGGATGGTTTTGTAAAGATTGGCGTTCAGAATATGAATGATGGGATTCTTGTTGTGCCTGATAATGCGGTAAAACCACAGCAGGTACGCAATATGGGGCTTAGTGCTGACTATAGGGCAGACACTAAGGAAGAAAGATATTCTATTGAAACACAGTTAGACAATTTAATGAAAAATTTATCATTTAAAAAGAGCTTCATTAGCTGGAATTCCAGAATTGAGCTGGCTGAAAGCAGTGTCGGGCTTGGAGCATTAGTTACATTTATTGCCTTATATTTAGGAATTATATTCCTTATAAGCAGTGCAGCAATTCTTGCGTTGAGAGAATTGTCAGACAGTGCAGACAATAAGGAACGATATGGAATGTTAAGGAAGCTTGGGGTTGATGAGAGAATGATTGATATGGCGCTTTTTAAGCAGATTGGAATATTCTTCGCATTTCCGCTGATTCTCGCACTTATACATTCTGTGTTTGGAATTAAATTTATTAACATAATTCTTGCAACTATGGGAATGAGTTCAATGGCAGCATCTATCGGGCTTACGCTCGCATTCGTTGCAGTTATTTATGGTGGATATTTCCTTATAACTTATCTGTGCAGCAGAAGCATTATAAGACCTATAAGATAAGTTTTTCATTATTTCATTGTTTTTTTAATATGTTTCTGTTATAATCTTCACATAGAAGTTGTTCGTGAACAACATGGAGGAATTTAATATGGAAACTAATATTTTGATAGAGAGTGGAACTAATGAGTTAGAGGTTCTTGAATTCACAATAGGGAATAATCATTATGGTATTAATGTTGCCAAGATTAAAGAGATTGTGCCATATAGTCCGGTTACACCGGTTCCGAATGCACATCCTAGTGTAGAAGGAATATTCATGCCAAGAGATTTAATGATAACAGTTGTAGACCTTGCTAAGGTTATTAAAAGTGCTCCTTCAGGAGATATTTCGAAGGATATGTTTATTATAACTAATTTCAACAAATTGAATGTCGCTTTTCATGTACATACAGTTGTTGGAATTCACAGAGTATCATGGGCTGATATTATTACTCCGGATACAACAATAAGTACTGCTGACAATGGAATTGCTACAGGAATTGTTAAGATTAACGGTCAGCTTATTATTATTCTTGATTTTGAACGTATTGTATCAGATATAAGTCCGGAGACAGGTCTTAAGACTTCTGATATTCTCAAGCTTGAAGGCAGACCAAGAAGTGAAGCACATATTGTCATAGCAGAGGATTCACCTCTTCTTATTAAGCTGATATCTGATTCACTTGTTAAATCAGGTTATGATAATCTTACATTATGTCATAATGGTCAGGAAGCATGGGATTTTATATCAGATGCTAAGGCAGGAAAAGTACCACTTGATATAGATTGTGTTATCACTGATCTGGAGATGCCGCTTATGGATGGTCACAGACTTACAAAGCTTATTAAGTCTGATGACAAGTTAAAGAATATTCCGGTTGTTATATTCTCATCACTTATTAATGAACAGATGAGAGCAAAGGGAGAATTACTTGGTGCAGATGTCCAGTTGTCAAAGCCGGAAATCGGACTGCTTGTATCAGAAATCGATAAATTACTCAGATAATTTTCTTCATTTTACACTTCCTCTTATGGGACGCCGCCTGACATGGGCGGCGTCCTTTTTTGCGCGGGCAGCGATGAGAGAACCTCGAGGAGCGCCCACATGCAAAATACTGAAGCGATGACAACATTCAAAAAAGATGTTATAATCACATGGTTATGAAATGGAGGTACTTATGATTTATAATGATTTAATTGATGATATAAAGAGCGCTGATTATGTACTTTTTGGCCTGGGGAAAGAAATATATTCTTCTGATGATACAGAAATATATGACAATCTGAAGAAGCTGTTTGCTTCTATGGAACATGTGAATTACTTTATTGTGTCTACTGATAAAGCCGGTACAATCAGGAATAGAGGCTTTAATGAAAGAAGAATTGTCTGTCCGGTCAATGAAAATAATGCTGAAGAAGAGGAGAAACAGTGGGATTTCTACAATAAATGGCTGTCATCCTCACTTGCAAAGAAGCTGGTTATTGTGGAACTGGGAGAAGATTTTTCTAACCCTAATGTTATAAGATGGCCATTTGAAAGAATTGTGATGATTAATCAGAAGGCTAAGATGTATCGTGTTCACAGTACATTTTACCAGATTCCTAAGGAAATCGGGGACAGGGCATGTGCTTTTGAGATGAATGGAGCACAGTTTATAAAAGAACTTGTAAAATGTTGTTAATAATCAATATTTATGATAATATTTTAGTATATTTTGATTGGATGGGAGGTAAGAATTTTGGCTGATAATGAACAGCAGGATGATTATCTTAGTAATATGCTTAATGCGCTGAATGAAAAGGAACAGGAGAGCCAGTCTTATAATGATCCAGAGACAATTGCAAGGCAGGCTAAAGAGAAACTTGAGGCTGAGAATGCTGTTAAAGAGGCTAATGAGCCAGAGCGTGAAGCTGATGCAGACGCTAAGTTAGAGGCGCTTCTTGATAATACTCCGCTAGAAGAGGCAGCGGAGGCAAAGTTGACATCAGATGATAATTCAGAACTTTCAGATGACGATATGAAAAGACTTATGAATATGAATCTTGATGATATTATTGATGATGTTAAGTCAGACAGTGCGTCTATAGATGATCTGTTTGGAAGTTCTCCTGATAAAGAAACAGAACATAATGGAAAAAGTGCTGATACTCAGGCACAGACGATTAGTGCAGATGATAAGAAAAAGTTAAAACCACAGAAAGAAGGCTTTTTCAAGAAGATTAAGAAAGTGTTCTTTGACAGTCTTGAGGATGATACAGAAACTGTAGAGAGTGTATCAGAAGCTGCAGAGAGTACATCAGAAGCTGTGGGAGAGAAAGAACGTATAGAAGAGAATGTAGTAAAAGAATCGTCTGATAAGGGGAATTCATCATCGGGAGATGAACCTAAAGATGAGAATGAGCAGATTATAGAAGATGTGTTCGGAAACAAGAGTACGCTTGATGAGTCACAGGTTCCTAAGAAAGGCTTTTTTGCAAGACTTAAGTACAGGCTTGAACAGATGAAAGCAAAGCACATTGAAGAGGAGAAGGCTGAGGAAGAAGCCGAAAGACTTGAAGAAGAAGAAAAGCAGAAGAATAAGGAATTAAAGAAAGCTGCAGCAGCAGAGAAGAAAGAACAAAAGAAGCAGGCAGGAGAGGCTAAGAAAGCACAGAAGGCTAATAAACCTAAGAAGGTAAAGCCTAAGAAGGTAAAGAAACCGAAAGAACCACCTAAACCGCAGGATATTCTTAAGATAAAGCCTGTTTCAATTGTTATGCTTGTATTATTTGTGGCGGGTGTTTCGGTACTTATAAGTGTTTTAAGTTCAGGCTTTTATTATAACAACAGTGTTTCTCAGGCTAAAGATTATTACAGCAATGAGCAGTATGAGAAGGCATATGATAAGTTAAGTGGAATAAAGCTTAATGGCAGTGACAAGACTCTTTATAAGCAGGCTTCAACAATTATGTATGTTCAGAAACAATATGATTCATATGAGAATTATATGAAGCTTAACATGAAGACAGAAGCACTTGACAGTCTTATTAAGGGAGTGAACAGATATAATAGTCTTCGTCCGCAGGCACAGGAGTTAGGCATTGATAATAAGTTTACTGCTGTATATAAGCAGATAGTATTGGCTTTACAGGATACATTTAAGATATCTGAAACAGAAGCAATAGGATTATCATCAATGTCAGATACAGATTTTACTAATTATTATTACAGAATAGAAGAATACGGAAAGGCAGTACAATGATAGCAATTATCGATTATGACGCAGGTAACTTAAAGAGTGTTGAAAAGGCTCTGGTATCATTAGGAGAGGAAGTTTTAGTCTCAAGAGATTCAAGTGCAATCTTACAGGCTGATAAGGTTATTCTTCCGGGAGTTGGTTCATTTGGTGATGCAATGAACAATCTTGATAAGTTCGGACTAGTTGATACTATTAAGAAGGTGACAGGTAATGGAACCCCATTCCTTGGAATATGTTTGGGATTACAGCTTTTATTTAAGGAAAGTGATGAGACTCCGGGGGCGGAGGGACTTGATATTCTTCCGGGAAAGATATTAAAGATTCCTGCTAAGGATGGTTTCAAGATTCCGCATATGGGATGGAATTCTCTTGATATTAAGCCTGAAGCGAGACTTTTTAAGGGACTTGAAGGTAATCCGTATGTGTATTTTGTGCATTCTTATTATCTTAAGGCAGCAGATGAGGGGATTGTGGCAGCAACTACGGAGTATACTACACATATTCATGCTTCGGTTGAAAGCGGCAATGTGTTTGCATGCCAGTTCCATCCTGAAAAGAGCAGTGATGTCGGACTTAAGATATTAAAGAATTTTGCGTCATTATAATTGCTAAAAGGAGTTGCTGATGTTTACTAAAAGAATTATACCATGCCTTGACTGCAAGGATGGAAGAGTTGTCAAAGGAACTAATTTTGTTGATTTAAGAGATGCAGGGGATCCCGTAGAGGTTGCATCAATGTACGATAAATCAGGTGCAGACGAACTTGTATTTCTTGATATTACAGCTTCAAGTGATGGAAGAAACACAACTGTTGATCTTGTAAGAAGAGTGGCAGAAAGAGTGTTTATTCCGTTTACTGTAGGCGGTGGAATACGAAGCACAGATGATTTTAAGGTACTTTTAAGAGAAGGGGCTGATAAGATATCAATTAATTCGGCAGCTATTATGAATCCACAGCTTATATCTGATGCGGCTGATAAGTTTGGAAGCCAGTGTGTTGTAGTTGCAATTGACGCAAAGAGGAATAGTGATGGTCATTGGAGCATATATAAGAATGGCGGAAGAGTTGATATGCATATGGATGCTGTAGAATGGGCTATGAAGGCAGAAAAGCTCGGTGCAGGAGAGATTCTTCTTACAAGTATGGACTGTGACGGAACGAAAGCCGGATATGATATTGAACTTACTAATACAATTGCGTCAAATGTATCAATACCTGTAATTGCTTCAGGTGGTGCAGGCAGTAAAGAACATTTTCTTGAGGCATTTACTAAGGGAAAAGCAGATGCAGCACTTGCAGCTTCACTATTCCATTATAAGGAACTTGATATTATGGAGCTTAAGAAATACCTTGCAGATAATGGTATTCCTATGCGTATGTAGGAGGATATGGATATGTCAATGATAGATAATGACTGGCTTCCTGCTATTAAGGAGGAATATTCCAAGCCATATTACAAGGAATTATTTACATTTGTTAAGGATGAATACAGCAAATATGTTGTATATCCTCCGGCAGATGATATATTTAATGCGTTTCATTTTACACCACTTAGTAAGGTTAAGGTACTGATACTTGGTCAGGATCCTTATCATAATGTACATCAGGCACATGGACTGTCTTTTTCAGTACTTCCTGGAGAGGAAGCACCGCCTTCACTTAAGAATATATATAAAGAACTGCATGATGACTGTGGATGTTATATTCCTAATAACGGATATCTTAAGAAATGGGCCGACCAGGGAGTGCTTCTGCTTAACACAGTACTCACTGTAAGAGCACATCAGGCTAATTCACATCAGGGACACGGCTGGGAGCAGTTTACGGATGCAGTTATTAATGCTGTCAATATGCAGGACAGACCTATTGTGTATATGCTGTGGGGTTCGCCTGCACAGAGAAAGGCATCAATGCTTAATAATCCGAAACATCTTATTCTTAAAGCACCACATCCGAGTCCGTTATCTGCGTACAGAGGCTTTTTTGGATGCAGACATTTCAGCCAGTGCAATGAATTTTTAAAGGCTAATGGGGTAGAACCGATTGACTGGCAGATTGAGAATATATAATACACTTGATTTTTTAACAAATATTATGTATTATCAATTCTGTTTATTATTAAATTAAATAGGAGATAGTATGTTAAAAAAGTATTTGTATATTTTTCTTATTTCTATGGTTCCACTTATTGAGCTTAGAGGTGCAATTCCTGTATCGCAGGGATTCCAGTTACCATTGTTACAGTCATATATTGTGTGCGTAATAGGTAATATGCTTCCTGTACCGGTTATTTACCTTTTTGCAAGAAAGGTTCTTGAGTGGGGAAAGGATAAGAAATATATTGGAAAGTTCTTTACTTTCTGTATTGAAAAAGGACACAAGGGTGGAGAGAAGCTTAAGGAGAAGGCTGGAAGAGGTCTTTTTGTAGCATTATTACTTTTTGTTGGAATTCCGCTTCCGGGAACAGGTGCATGGACGGGAACACTTGCAGCAAGTTTTCTTGATATGGGATTTAAGAAGAGTGTAATAGCAGTTTTGTTAGGAGTTTTGCTTGCAGGAGTGATTATGGGAATCGCAAGTGCGGGAGTATTTACAGCAATCTTTAGTTTTGCATAAGATTATTAATTGACTTAAAATCCAGTATTTAAGCGCTTTTTTGAAGGCTTTGAAATATTTTTTGAAAATTTTTTAAAAAAATTCAAAAAAGTGCTTGACGGATTCCGATAATTGAGTTAAGATATCATTGTTGCTGCGGTACACAACTGCAAGACAACGAAAGCTATGGCTTGTTGGTCAAGAGGCTAAGACGCCGCCCTCTCACGGCGGAATCAGGGGTTCGATTCCCCTACAAGCTACTATATGTGATACGGAAAGAGTGGGCAGAGATGTCCACTCTTTCGTTCATATATAAGAAAACTGAATACTTTTAGAAAGGGTGAGTACTGCATGGGAAAAAGAGAAAGCTATGAAGCTAAGACAACAGAACTTATACAGCCGGTTGTTGAAGCTAACGGCGTGGAACTTTTTGATGTTGACTACGTAAAAGAAGGCAGCGACTGGTATCTGCGTGTCTACATTGACAAAGAAGGCGGAGTTACTATTGATGACTGCCAGAATGTGAGCAGAGCTTTCAATGAGATACTGGACAGGGAGAATTACATTGATGACCAGTATATATTTGAGGTGAGTTCTCCGGGTCTTACAAGACCTCTTAAGAAAGAAAAGGATTATGAAAAGAGTATTGGCAGAATGATTGAGATTAAATTATTCAGTCCTGTTGATAAATCTAAGGAATATTCCGGGGTTCTTAAGGAATATGATAAAGATACGGTAACAATCAGTATTGATGATGTAACTAAAACATTTGACAGAAGTAATCTGGCTATGATCAGATGGGCATTTGTTGATGAAGTATAATATATTTTTGGAGGAAATTAAAAGCAATGAATAAGGAATTAATTATGGCACTTGATGCTCTTGAGAAGGAGAATGGAATCGATAAAGAGATTATGTTTGCAGCTATCGAGAAATCTCTTATGGATGAGTACAAGGCTGAGTTTGATAAGGCTGATAATGGTCGTGTTGAGTTAGACAGAAGAACAGGTGATTTCCACATTTATTCTGACAGAACTGTTGTTGAGGAGGTTATTGTTCCAGAGAACAGAGAGAATAAGAAAGAAAAATATGTATCAGGTACTGATATTGCATTAGAAGATGCCAGAAAGATTAAGCCTGACTGCCAGCTTGGTGATGTTATTACTGTTGAAGTAAAGTCTGAGGAGTTCTCAAGAAAGGCTGCCAAGAATGCTAAGAATACTATTGTGCAGACTATCAGAGAGCAGGAAAAGAATGCTCTTTATAATGAGTATCATTCTAAGGAGAAGGAACTTATTACAGGTATTGTGCAGAGAGTTGCTGACAATGGCGACCTTACAATTGATCTTGGAAGACTCCAGACAGTTCTTAAGGCTGATGACAGGTTCAAGGATAAGAAGTTTGAACCGGGCGACAGAATTAAGTTATATGTTGTTGATGTAATTAACAGAGAAAAGGGTGGTCCTGTTGTAAGAGTTTCAAGAAAGTCACAGGAGCTTGTTAAGAAGCTTTTTGAAGAAGAAGTTACAGAGATTAAAGACGGCGTTGTTGAAATCATGGGTATTGCAAGAGAAGCCGGCTCAAGAACTAAGATGGCAGTAAGAGCTAATGTTGCTAATGTAGATCCTGTAGGTGCATGTGTTGGTATTAATGGTGCAAGAGTTAAAGCTATTGTTAATGAGCTTGGCAATGAGCAGATAGATATCATTGAGTGGGACAGCAATTCAGCACAGCTTATTGTTAACGCATTAAGCCCTGCAAAGGTTGTTTCAGCAGTAGCTGATGATGAAGAAAAGAAGGCTAAGATTGTTGTTTCTGAGCAGCAGCTTTCTTTAGCAATCGGTAAGCAGGGACAGAATGTAAGACTTGCTGCAAAGCTTACAGGATATGGAATTGATATTAAGAGCGAGGCTGAACCTGAAGAACATACAGAAGAAGAAAACTTAGAAGAAGAGTATGTTGAACCATCTGAAATAAGCCTTGATGAAGAATAATTATTAGGAGTGATGCATAGTGGCTACAGTAAAGAAGATTCCACAAAGACAGTGTATTGGCTGCGGTCAGATGAAGGATAAGAAGGACTTAATCCGTATTCTGAAGACACAGGATGAATCAATTGTTATAGATGCTACAGGCAGGAAGAATGGCAGAGGGGCTTATATATGTGCGAATGAAGACTGCCTGTCTAAAGCATTTAAGAATAAGGGACTTGAAAGGTCATTTAAGATGGCAGTAGATTCTGCTGTCTATGATGAGTTAGCAAAGGAGCTGAATAATATTGGAAAATAAACAGAAAATCCTTAATATGATTGGACTTGCGCAGAAAGCCGGAAAGGTTGCAAGCGGAGAGTTTTCAACAGAGAAGGCTGTTAAAACCGGAAAGGCATACACAGTTATTGTTGCAGATGATTCTTCAGATAATACTAAGAAAATGTTTACAAATATGTGTACTTATTACAAGGTTCCGATACATTTTTTTAGTGACAAGGTGAGTGTTGGCCACGCGATAGGAAAGGAATTCCGCGCATCACTGGCAGTCCTTGATGAAGGATTTGCAAAGACCATAGAAAAATATTTTGAACAGGGTTTAGAATAACAGCAGTGCTGTTATTTGGAAAAGAGGTTAAATGGCAAATATGAGAGTACATGAATTGGCAAAAGAATTAAATATAACATCTAAGGATATTACTGATATGCTTAGCAACAGCGAGAAGACTTATAAGTCTGTAAGCGGACTTACAGATGCAGAAATAACAAGTGTGAGAAAGAAGTTTGCTCCTGCACCTAAGGCTGAGAATAAGCCGGCAGCACAGCCAGCAAAGCAGTCACAGCCTGTAAAGAATGATAACAGGGACAACAGACAGCAGAATCAGACTCCAAAGCAGTCACAGCAGGGAACACAGAATAAGTCTGGTAATGCTGATGATAAGAAGCATATCTCACAGGTATATTTCCCACAGAACAGTTCAAGGGATAAGAATCCTAGAAGAGATAATAATAACAGAGACGGACAGCGCGATAACAACGGCGGCTACAGAAATAATGACCGTAATAATGGCGGTTATAGAAATAATGACCGTGATAATAACGGCGGTTATAGAAACAACGACCGAGGTAATAACGGTTACAGAAATAATGACCGTAATAATAACGGTGGTTATGGCAACCGTGATAACAACGGCGGCTACAGGAATAACGACCGTAATAACAATGGCGGCTACGGTAACCGTGATAATAATGGTTACAGAAATAATGACCGTAACAATGGCGGCTATAGAAACAATGACCGCAACAACAATGGCGGTTATGGCAACCGTGATAATAATGGCGGTTATAGAAACAATGACCGCAACAATAACGGCGGTTTCAGAAATGACAGAAACGGACAGTCTGGAAATGGCGGCTTCAGAAAGGATAATGACCAGAACCGTGGAGGATTTAACGGAGGTCAGAGAAGAAATAATGACAGAAGAGATTCTGCACCTAAGGAAGAGTTTGATTTTTCAGCTAAGCCAGATTCAAGAAGACATGATTCAAGAATAGACAGCAAGAAGAATGACAGAAAGAGAGATAATGAGGCTAAGGAAAATCTTAAGTTCGCTAACAGCAGATTTGATAAGAAGCCTATGACAAAGCCTGAGAAGAAGGAAAAGGAAGAAGAGACAATCAAGCAGCTTGTTCTTCCAGATACTCTTACTATCAAGGAACTTGCAGATAAGATGAAGGTAGCTCCTGCAGCACTTGTTAAGAAGCTGTTCTTACAGGGTAAGGTTGTTACTATTAACGAAGAGATAGATTACGATGCAGCAGAAGAGATTGCTCTCGAGTTCAACTGCATATGTGAGCATGAAGAGAAGGTTGATGTTATTGCAGAACTTCTTAAGGAAGATGAAGAACCAGAGGATAAGCTTGTTCCAAGACCACCAGTTGTCTGCGTTATGGGACACGTTGATCATGGTAAGACTTCATTACTTGATGCAATCAGAGAAACTCATGTGACAGCTAAGGAGTCAGGCGGAATCACACAGAAGATAGGTGCTTACCAGGTAAATGTAAATGGTAATCTTATTACATTCCTTGATACTCCGGGTCATGAAGCATTTACAGCTATGAGAATGCGTGGTGCTCAGGCTACAGATATTGCTATTCTTGTTGTAGCTGCAGATGATGGTGTAATGCCACAGACAATTGAGGCTATTAACCATGCAAAGGCAGCAGGTGTTGAGATTATTGTTGCTGTCAATAAGATTGATAAGCCTAATGCTAATATCGAGAAGGTTAAGCAGGAGCTTACTGAGTATGGTCTTATTGCAGAAGACTGGGGTGGTTCTACTACATTTGTTCCAGTATCAGCACATACTAAGCAGGGTATTGATGAGCTTCTTGATATGATTCTTCTTACAGCAGAGGTTAATGAACTTAAGGCTAACCCTGACAGAAAGGCAAGAGGTATTGTTATTGAGGCTGAGCTTGATAAGGGACGTGGTCCTGTAGCATCTATCCTTGTACAGAAGGGTACTCTTCATGTGGGGGATGCTGTATCAGCAGGTTCTTGCTATGGTAAGATAAGAGCCATGATTGATGATAAGGGTAACAGAGTAAAGGTTGCCGGACCATCTACTCCGGTTGAGATTCTTGGTCTTAATGATGTTCCTAATGCAGGTGAAATCATTATGGCTGCTGATTCAGAGAAGGAAGCAAGAAGTACAGCAGAGACATTTATCAGCGAGGGAAGAAAGAAGCTTCTTGATGATACTAAGCATAAGGTATCTCTTGATGCACTCTTTGAACAGATTCAGGCTGGTAATATGAAGGAACTTAATATTATCATCAAGGCTGATGTACAGGGTTCTGTTGAGGCTGTTAAGTCAAGTCTTGTAAGACTTTCTAATGATGAGGTTGTTGTTAAGGTAATTCATGGTGGTGTTGGTAATGTTAATGAATCCGATGTAGTACTTGCATCAGCTTCTAATGCTATCATCATTGCATTTAACGTTAAGCCTGATAATCAGGCAAGAATTGTTGCAGAGAGGGAAAAGGTCGATTTAAGACTTTACAGCGTTATCTACAATGCTATTGAAGATGTTGAGGCAGCCCTTAAGGGTATGCTTGAGCCTATCTATGAAGAAAAGATTATCGGTCATGCAAGAATCATGCAGATATTTAAGGCTTCAGGAGTTGGTAATATTGCCGGCTGTATCGTTGAAGAGGGAAGAATTACAAGAGATTCTGTTGTCCGTATAACAAGAGGAAGTGAGAAGGTTTATGAAGGACCTATCGCATCTCTTAAGCACTTCAAGGATGAGGTTAAGGAAATCAAGGCAGGTACTGAGTGTGGTATGGTATTTGAAAAGTTCAATGATATCCAGCCAGAGGATATGATTGAAGCACATATCATGGTTGAAGTGCCAAGATAGGATTTAGTTTTTATTTGGAGAATATATGCGTAAAAATAGTGTAAAGAATACCCGTATTAACGGCGAGGTATTGAAAGAATTAAGTAATATAATCAGAAGTGAGATTAAAGACCCTAGAATCAACCCTATGACTTCGGTTGTAGCGGTTGAGGTCGCTCCTGACCTTAAGACATGTAAGGCATATATAAGTGTTCTTGGTGATGAAAAGTCACAGAAGGATACGATTACAGGTCTTAAGAGTGCAGAAGGATATATAAGAAGACAGCTTGCAAGAACTGTCAATTTAAGAAATACTCCTGAAATAAGATTCATTCTTGATCAGTCAATTGAGTATGGTATTAATATGTCTAAGCTTATTGATGAAGTTACAGAACATGATAATAAGATGCACGTTGAGGTTGAAGACGAGACAGAATAAAGAGGTTAGTCATGAATATTATTGAAGAAATCGGACATGCAAAGGTTATAGGTATCACAGGACATATCCGTCCTGATGGTGACTGTGTTGGTTCAACATTAGGTTTATATAATTATATCAGGAAGAATCTTCCTGAGTGCGAGGTTACTGTTTATCTTGAAAAGCCGTCAGATGAATTTAATTATTTATCTGGTGTTAATGATATTAAGCATGAGGCCGAGGATAAGCATTTTGATTTATTCGTAGTACTTGACTGCAGTTCAATGGATAGAATTGAACCATTTATGAGCTGCTTTGAAAATGCTGATAAGACTATCTGCATAGACCATCATATAAGCAATAATTCGTTTGCGGATGTTAATTATGTAGAGCCACAGTCAAGTTCGGCATGTGAAGTTCTCTATACAACATTTGACGAGGATAAGGTCGATAAAAATGTTGCAGAGTGCATATATACAGGAATAATCCATGATACAGGTGTGTTTAAGTATAGCTGTACATCAAGAAGGACAATGGATATTGCCGGAAAGATGATGGAGATGGGAATTGATTATTCTGATATCATTGATAACAGCTTTTATAAGAAGAGTTATATACAGAATCAGATTCTTGGAAGAGCTTTGCTTGAAAGTGTGTTGTTTTATGATGGCAGATGTATATTTTCAAGTGTATCTATTGAAGAAATGAATTTCTATGGTGTCACTGGCAAAGAGCTTGGTGGAATTATTGAGCAGTTACGCTTAACAGACGGAGTTGAAGTGGCTATATTCCTTTATGAAACAGATAAGGACGAATACAAAGTAAGTCTTCGTTCAAAGAAAATGATTGATGTTGCAAGAATCGCTGCTGGCTTTGGCGGTGGAGGACATGTGAGGGCAGCAGGATTCTCTGCCAAGGGCAATGTCCACAGTATCGTTAATAAGATTGGCGAAATGATTGAGCAGCAGTATAATGAGGATAATGCATGAATGGTGTTTTAAATGTATATAAGGAGCAGGGATTTACATCTCATGATGTAGTAGCAAAGCTTCGGGGAATACTTAAAACTAAAAAAATTGGTCATACAGGTACACTTGACCCTGATGCGGTCGGTGTGCTTCCTGTGTGTATCGGTAAGGCTACAAAGCTGTGTGACCTTATAACTGACTGGGGAAAGACTTATGAGGCTGTAATGCTTCTTGGCACAACTACAGATACTCTTGATATATCAGGAAAAATTGTTGCCCAGTCAGAGGTTAATGTGAGTGAAGTGGATGTCCTTAAAGCATGTAATGAATTCATAGGTGAGTATGAACAGATACCGCCTATGTATTCAGCTTTAAAGTATAATGGACAGAAGCTTTATGAGCTTGCAAGAAAAGGTATTGAGATTGAAAGAAAACCAAGAACTGTCCATATTAATACATTAAGGGTGAATGATATCAATCTTTCAGATAAACAGAAAACGGTTACTATTACTGTTGACTGCTCAAAGGGAACTTATATCAGGTCATTATGTGATGATATAGGTAAGAAGCTTGGGTGTGGTGCATGTATGATGAAGCTTACAAGAACGCGGGTAGGCAAATTCATGCTTGACGACACACTTACGCTTAACCAGATATCGGCTCTTGTGTTAAAGGGTGAAATAGAAGACAGGATAACCTGCATAGATAAGATATTCAGTGATTATCAGGAGATAACATTTGCAGAGGAATACAGCAGGTATCTTCACAATGGCAATAAGATGTCAGGAGAACAGATACCTGCAGATGCTGCAATCAGTGATAATGAGAAATACAGAGTGTACGATTCTGATAAATGCTTTATCGGTGTATATGAATTTCAAGATGAAGTGCTTTATCCGGTTAAGATATTTTACGAAGACAACAAGTAAAGGGGCGTGATCATCTTTGGAATATATTCATGGAACAGATGATTTTCAATTAAATAAGAAAAGTGCAGTTACATTAGGAAAATTCGATGGAATTCATACAGGACATCAGAAGCTTATTGAGATTGTAAGGCAGAAAGCAGATGAGGAGAATCTGCTTGCGGTTTTGTTTACTTTTGACAGTCTGCCGCTTTCAATATGTCCACAGAAGTATCAGCATTTTATATCTACAAGCAGTGAAAGACGCAGACTGTGTGAGAATTTTGGCATAGATGTTGAGATTGAATATCCGTTTACGGAAGAATTCATGAATATGGAGCCTGAAGATTTTATATGCAGGATTCTTATTGATAAGCTGCATGCAAAGTATGTTGTTGTAGGTACTGATTACCGTTTTGGAAAAGACAGGGCAGGTGATGCAGCAATGCTTGCAAAAGCAGGAGAAGAACTTGGCTTTACAACTATTATTGTTGAAAAAGAAAAATATCAGGATAAGGAAATCAGCAGTACATATATAAGAGAAGAATTAAAGGTTGGCCATATGGAAACAGTAAATGTTCTTCTTAACAGACCTTTTAATGTTACAGGTGTGGTTTCGATAGGAAACCAGCTTGGACGGAAGCTGGATTTCCCTACTATTAACATATATCCGACGGAGTATAAGCTCCTGCCACCTAATGGAGTATATGCTACCCAGACGACTATTGATGGTGAAAAATTCTACGGGGTTACTAACTTAGGAACTAAGCCTACAGTAAGCGATGCACCGGAGATAAGTGTTGAAACATTTCTTTTTGATTTTGACAAGGATGTATATGGCAAGAAGGTTAATGTTGAATTCATACATTTTATAAGACCTGAGATGAAATTTGAAGATGTAGAAGGGTTGAAGAAACAGATTGCTGCGGATTCAGATTTTGCAAGAAATATGTTTCTTATTGGATAATTAACACTTGCAAAGGTTTAATGCCTGTGATACAATAATCAAGTATGAGCCGCCACCCAGCTATAGGACACTCCGACCTGAAGCTTAGTGGCAGGAGATTAATATTTAGGAGGATTTAGACATGATATCTAAGGAAAAGAAAGCAGAAATCATTGCTACTTATGGAAGAAAGCCAGGAGACACAGGTTCTCCAGAAGTTCAGGTAGCTATCTTAACAGAAAGAATCGCTGAGTTAACAGAACATCTTAAGGTTAACCAGAAGGATCACCACTCAAGAAGAGGTCTTCTTAAGATGGTTGGTAAGAGAAGAGCTTTACTTGCATATCTTAAGGATACAGATATTGAATCTTACAGAAATCTTATTGAGCGTTTAGGCTTAAGAAAGTAATTAATCAGGGCGGAGTGTATAACTCCGCCCTATTGCGTTGTTAATGGCAGAAGGGATACCCCGAGACCACTGAAATGTATACCATGGCGGTAGTTTATGGTGTGTTTTTCAGTTGTTTCGGACCTTCTGTTAAATATATATTTTTTATGGAAGGAGTTCATATGTTTAAACAGTATGAAATGGAACTCGCCGGAAGAACTTTAAGAGTTGATATCGGCAGAGTGTGTGCACAGGCTAACGGTGCTGCATTAATGCATTATGGTGATACTGTTGTTCTTTCAACAGCAACAGCATCTAAAGAACCAAGAGAGGGAATTGATTTCTTCCCATTAAGCGTTGAATATGAAGAGAAGATGTATGCAGCAGGAAAGATTCCTGGTGGATTTAACAAGAGAGAAGGTAAGGCATCTGAGAATGCTATCCTTACATCAAGAGTTATCGACAGACCTATGAGACCATTATTCCCTAAGGACTATCGTAATGATGTTACTCTTAATAACATGGTTATGTCAGTTGATGAGAATTGCAGACCAGAATTACTTGCTATGATTGGTTCTGCTATTGCAACATCTATTTCTGATATTCCATTTGACGGTCCATGTGCTACAACACAGATTGGTATGATTGATGGAGAATTTATCGTTAACCCATCTCAGGCACAGTGGCAGGATGGAGATCTTCAGCTTACAGTTGCTTCAACTAAGCAGAAGGTTATTATGATTGAAGCAGGAGCTAATGAGATTCCAGAAGACAAGATGATTGAGGCTATATATAAGGCTCATGATATCAACCAGACAATCATTGCATTTATTGATAAGATTGTTGCTGAGGTTGGCAAGGAAAAGCATTCTTATGTAAGCTGTGCTGTTCCTGCAGAGATGTTTGAGGCTATGAAGCAGGTTGTATCTCCAGAAGAGATGGAAGTTGCTGTATTCACAGATGACAAGCAGACAAGAGAGAAGAATATTGATGCTGTAACTGAGAAGATGAAGGAAGCATTTGCAGATAATGAGGAATGGCTTGCAGTTCTTGGTGAAGCTGTTTACCAGTACCAGAAGAAGACTGTTCGTAAGATGATCTTAAAGGATCACAAGAGACCGGACGGAAGAGCTATTAACCAGATCAGACCACTTGCAGCTGAGGTTGATATTATTCCTAGAGTTCATGGTTCTGCAATGTTTACAAGAGGACAGACACAGATCTGTGATGTTGTTACTCTTGCACCTTTATCAGAGGCACAGAAGGTTGATGGTCTTGATGAGAATGTAACTACTAAGAGATACATACATCACTATAATTTCCCTTCATACTCTGTAGGTGAGACTAAGCCATCAAGAGGACCAGGACGTCGTGAAATCGGACATGGAGCATTAGCTGAGAAGGCACTTGTTCCTGTTCTTCCATCAGAGGAAGAGTTCCCATATGCAATCCGTGCCGTTTCTGAGACATTTGAATCTAATGGTTCTACATCAATGGCTTCAACATGTGCATCTTGTATGTCACTTATGGCAGCAGGTGTTCCTATTAAGAGAATGGTAGCCGGTATTTCATGTGGTCTTGTTACAGGCGAGACAGATGATGATTATATTGTACTTACTGATATCCAGGGACTTGAAGATTTCTTTGGAGATATGGATTTCAAGGTAACAGGTACAACAGAAGGTATTACAGCTATCCAGATGGATATTAAGATTCACGGTCTTACAAGACCAATCGTTGAAGAGGCTATAAGAAGAACAAGAGAAGCAAGACTTTTCATTATGGATACATGTATGAAGCCTGCTATTGCTGAGCCTAGAAAGACTGTTGGTGAGTATGCGCCTAAGATTATCCAGACATCTATTGACCCTGCTAAGATTGGCGAAGTAGTTGGACAGCGTGGTAAGACAATCAACGCAATCATTGATGAGTGCGGTGTCAAGATTGATATTACTGATGATGGATTCGTTTCTGTATGTGGTGTTGAGCAGGCAGGAATGGATAAGGCTATGAAGTATATCAAGACTATTGTAGAAGACTTCGAAGAAGGCAAGATATATGAAGGTAAGGTTGTAAGCATTAAGGAATTCGGTGCATTCGTAGAGTTTGCTCCTGGCAAGGAAGGAATGGTTCACATTTCTAAGATTTCTAATGAGAGAATCAACCATGTTGAAGATGTTCTTACACTTGGCGATCATGTAAAGTGCAAGTGTATGGGTAAGGATAAGATGGGAAGAATCAGCTTCTCAATTAAGGATGCAATGTAATAATGTAATTGGCATGAGAACATGCCGGTTACATACGGGTTTGAACAGATTGTATCTGTTCAAACCCGGCAATATAGAAGCATGAGTTATATTTGGTTATAGAAAAGAGGATACGATTATGGTAGATCAGAATTGTGCATATTGTGTAGAGGGTGACCTCGTAGCTAAGTTTGGTATTAAGATATGTGAGCTTGAGACATCAAAGGTATATCTGTTCAAGGAGCAGAGTCATCCTGGAAGATGTATCGTAGCACATAAGAAGCATGTTGGTGATATGAACGAGTTAACTGCAGAAGAGAGAGCTGCTTACTTTGAGGATGTTGCAAGAGTAGCAAGAGCTATCATGGCTGCTTTCCACCCAGATAAGGTTAACTATGGTGCATATGGTGATACAGGTCATCACCTTCATTTCCATCTCTGCCCTAAGTATAAGGACGAGTTCGAATGGGGTGGCGTATTCCTTATGAACCCAGATAAGAAGTATCTTACAGATGCTGAATATGCAGAGATGATTGAGAAGATTAAAGCTAATATGTAACTGTTCAGAGCCAGGCAGAATTTCATAAATCAGATTAGAAATGCTTGCATTTCTATATCTGATTTTGAAATTCTATCTGGCGGATACGCCACACCTCCAAAATGCGAAGCATTTTGGAGGCTGGCTCTGAATAGTTACAACAATAATTTGAAATGAGGTATTTTTATGTCAGGACATTCAAAATTTGCGAATATCGCGCATAAGAAGGCAGCCAATGATGCAGCTAAGGGTAAAATCTTTACAAGACTTGGTAAGGAGCTTATGATAGCTGTTAAAGAAGGCGGTCCGGATGTTAATAATAACAGTAAGTTAAGACAGGTTGTTGCTAAGTGTAAAGCAGCTAATATGCCTAATGATACAATTGACAGAGCTATTAAGAAGGCTGCAAGTAATGATATGTCTAACTATGAATCAGTTACATATGAAGGATATGGTCCTAACGGAACAGCTATTATCGTAGAGGCTCTTACTGATAACAGAAACAGAGCAGCTTCTAATATCCGTAGTGCATTCACTAAGGGTGGCGGTAATGTTGGTACTCCAGGCTGTGTATCATTCATGTTTGATAACAAGGGACAGATGATTGTAGACAAGGAAGAATATACCGGAGATGCTGATGAGCTTATGATGTTAGCTCTTGACGCTGGTGCAGATGATTTCAATGAAGAAGAGGATTGTTATGAAATCCTTACTTCACCAGAGGAGTTTGATGCTGTTAATCAGGCATTAGCTGATGCCGGAGTAACATTTGCTTCAGCAGAGGTTACTATGATTCCACAGACAACTGTAGACCTTACATCTGAGGATGATATTAAGAAGATGAACAGAATCTTAGGACTTTTAGATGAAGATGATGATGTTCAGAATGTATATCATAACTGGAATGAACCAGAAGAAGATGAAGAATAATTAATCATGAAAGAAGATTCTCATGCAAGTTTGGCATGAGAGTCTTTTTTTATTGTTGTAAATGTGTTATCATTATATCATTAATTGCGTGTAATGGAGAATAACTATGCTTTTACAGGACATACCCGAGGATAATAACCTGGTAATTGAATTAAGTATGAATGGACAGAAATATGAGTTTCCATCGAAGGTTATCAGAAAAGTTAACCAAAGCGTATTGGTTGAGCCAATAAGAATTAATGGAAAGATATTAAGCTTTAATTCTTCAGGTGGCGGTATTATGGTAAGTGTATATATGATAAGGGACAGTAAGCCACCAATGTTATGGAAGGGCGTTGCGGTTAATTCAATAAGAGAAGATAATGGAACATTTTATAAGATTACAGCTAATGGAGAAGGCTTTGAAGTTAACAGACGAGGGGCTTTCAGGCTGTTTATAGGTATCTCGGGAGTTGCACAGTTAGGGACTAACCGTAAGGCAGTTGATGTTATTGTTAAAGATGTGAGTGAGAGTGGATTCTCTTTTGTTGGCATGGAGGATATGGACAATGTCATTAATATGCCGGTAAGACTTGTATTTGCTGACTTTAATCAGAATTATAGTCTTATGGGGATTATTGTGAGGAAGGTTGTTATCGGTGAGAACAAGATAGTATACGGATGCAGGTTAGGCGTGCGTAATGCTAACCTTGAACAGTATATAAGCCAGAAGCAGAGACAGATGTTATCAATGAACCATGGCAATTCTGCATTTCAGAATAAGGAGATACTGGAGAAAGCTCTTAAGGAACCGGGCAGGGCAGACAGGACAACACAGGAAGACGAACCGGATGATAAGAATTATAAGAAAAAGCAGATTAAGAATGACGGAACATATAAAGAAAGAGATATTAATAAAGTTGGTAAAACTGAAAGAAGAGATATATTCAGAGATACACTTGAAAGAAAGAAGGTATGATTATGAAACCTACTTTAAGGCAGATTGAGGAAAGAGAAAAGCAGAAAAAGGAAAAGCGCCAGATTGATACACTGATTAAATATGACCGTGCCAAGATATGTCCAAAGTGTGGTGAACTTATGCGTTATGCATTTGGAGAAGTGTTTAAGTGTGACAACTGTGGAGCAGAGGAAATGACATCTTTTGGCAAAGTGAGGAAATATATAGAAGACCATGGTCCTTCTAATGCAGCTAATATATCAGATGGAACAGGGGTTCCTGTATCAACAATTAACAGATATCTGAGAGAAGGAAGAATAGAGATTCCTGACGGTTCGGACAGCTATATCAAATGTGAGGACTGCGGAGCAGAGATAAGATACGGAAGATATTGTCCGGCATGTGCAGCAAAGCATAATAAAGGTCAGAATGTCGGTATATTTAATTCTGAAGCAGGAGAAGTTCCGAAGCATAAGAGAGATGCATATGGTAAGATGCATACTCTTGATGTAATGGAGAAGACAAGGAATAAAAGATAATAACAATATAATAATGAAAGAACAGTAACAGCCCGTTGGTTAAGAATTTAACCGGCGGGCTTTTTTGCTTTATAGGATTAGGGTGTCAAAAGGTCGTTTTGAAATATTGTATCGGCATATTGCACAAAAAATGTCCTTTTTTATTCCGAGGTCCGATATTAAGAAACTCTAAGCTTCATGAGCAGGCTTTCTTTATTCACGCAAACAGTGCCATTCGCCATCCATGGCTCAGTGGCACTTCCATCAGACATCGTGTCTGATGGTTGCTAAGAATTTTACATGAAGCTAAGATTTTCTAAATATCTCCCCAGTCATAAAAAAGTTCATTCTTTGTGCAATATGCCCTGCAAACTTTAAATTATGACCTTTTGATACCCTAATCCTATAAAGTAAAAACGTTGATAAAAAATGAGGATATACGAGGAGAAAACCATGAGAAAACTGTATGTTACGGAGAAAAATATTAAAGAATATAGAAAACTGCTTATCAGAGAGGAGAAAGGAACACTTACTGTTGAAAAGTATATAAGAGATATACGGAAATTTTATGAGTATGCTGATGGCAAATGTATAAGTAAACAGATGGTTATTGATTATAAATACTATCTGGAAAACACCGGAAATTATAAGATATCCAGCATTAATTCATTTCTTGCATCTGTTAATCATTATCTCGAAGTTATGGGGTACGGTGATATGAAAGTGAAGATGATAAAGGTACAGAAAAATATGTTTGTCTCAGAGGAATGCGAACTTACGAAAGGTGAATATGAATGTCTTATTGATACGGCTGTTTCTATGGGAAATGAACAGCTTGCACTTATTATACAGACTCTGGGGAGTACCAGAATAAGAATAAGTGAACTTAAATCAGTAACTTTGGAATCTGTAATCATGGGCGTAGCAGATATTCATAACAAAGGAAAATTAAGAAGAATATTATATCCGTCACAATTAAGAAATGCACTCATAAGATATGCAGACAGACATGGAATAGTGAGGGGCAGCATATTCATAACAAGAACCGGAAGCCCTTTAAACAGGTGCAACATCTGGAAAATGCTGAAGCAGTTAAGTGTGGCAGCAGGAATAGACCCATCAAAAGTATTTCCACATAATATGAGACATCTGTTTGCCCGAAGCTTCTACAATATTAAAAAGGACATAGCACGTCTTGTGGATGTGCTTGGTCACAGCAATATTGAGACAACCCGTATATATGTGAAATCATCAGGGGAAGAACATAGAAAGCTGCTGGACAGTATGAAGATGGTTGTAAAAAGTGATTATATAATTAAAAAAGTAGTGGATAGAAAATGTTTTGTAAAAAGTACAACATAATAAATATTATGTTGTAAATGAATTTTCTGAATATATTAGCTGCTGTAAACAGGCTTATTTACTGTGTTTTATAAAAATCAGACAAGATAATAGAAAATATTTACAATTGATTTTTCGACAATTCAATTGTAAATTCGATATAATTAGATACAATAACTGTTGTATTTTTATTTTGATTGTGGTAAAGTACATGAGATGGTTTGTGATATTTACAACATAATATTTATTATGTTGCAGATAGTGCGTGCCATTATATCCAAAGTCAATCAGTTCTGATAGGAGGATGTATGTGGTATGTAGTAATGGCTGGAAAAGGCAGAGAGAAGATTGCCATCGAAAAATGCAGGAATGCATTGAGTACAGATGCTGCAGTCAATATTTTTGCGCCTACATATCAGTATCTTAAAAGATATTCAGGGAAGTGGAATCTTGAAGAAGACTGGTTGTTTCCAGGCTATGTGTTTATCGAAAGTAATTTACCCAATGAACTTGAAAAACAGCTTAAGAGAATACCAACTACGGTTGTTCCTGTGCGTATAGGAGGAGGCTTTAATCCTATATATGAAGAGGAAAGAGCAATCCTTAAGATGCTGATGGATGAAAACAACTGCATCAGAATGTCATGCGGAATAATTGTAGATGACAGGCTTATAGTCGAAAAAGGTCCACTTAACAACTGTCAGACCTATATAACTCGAATCGACAGACACAAGAGAATCGCTGAACTTGGAATTGAACTTTGGAAAGAACCCCGCCGTATAAAGGCAGGGCTGGAAGTAAGAGCAAAATTAACCGCCGAGGAGTATGCGGCGGGAAGGATAGCGTAATGGAGTTGATGTAAGAAATCTAGATGAAGAAATATAGTAGGAGTATTTGATTGATAAATATTGTAGCACGAGATTATCTAAGAATAAGTTATGATATTGCAGTTTTAATTGATGTCTACCGGGCAAAATTAGTGGAAAAGGCTTTGAACTCACACCAGAATCTTATATTTGTAAATTAGAAACAAAGGAGAACTAAAAAATGAAAGTAGTTTTATTAGCTGGAGGATTTGGAACAAGAATTTCTGAAGAATCAACATTTAAACCTAAACCAATGATTGAGATTGGTGGTATGCCTATTCTTTGGCACATTATGAAAGAATATGCATATTACGGACATAAAGAATTTATTATCTGTGCCGGATATAGACAGGAATATATAAAAAAATGGTTTGCTGATTATTTCTTATCTAATTCAGATGTTACTTTCGATTATAACGATGGAAAGAATGAAATGACAATTCATCGGAGCCATTGTGAGCCTTGGAAGGTAACTGTTGTTGATACCGGTCTTAACACTATGACTGGTGGAAGAATTAAACGAATCCAAAAATATGTTGGAGATGAACCTTTCTTCATGACATATGGAGATGGCGTTTGCGATGTTGAGATTGACAAGCTTTTGGAATATCACAAATCCCATGGAAAGATTGCTACTTTAACTGCAGTTCTTCAAGACCAGTCGAAAGGCGTGCTTGATATTGGCGGTGACAATGCTGTTAAGTCATTCAGGGAAAAGAGTATATCTGATGGTGCTCCTATCAATGCTGGATATATGGTTTTGAATCCTGAGATTTTTAATTATATCGAAGGTGATAAAACTGTATTTGAAAAAGAACCTCTTGAGTCTTTAGCAAATATGGGGGAACTGATGTCATACAAACATACGGGATATTGGCAATGTATGGATAACATGCGCGAGAAAGAACAATTAGAAAAATTAATATCTAAGGGGAAAGCGCCTTGGATTAGATGGGAGGACTAATTGATGTTTGATTTGGAGTTTTACAAAAGAAAAAAGGTATTGGTAACAGGCCATACTGGATTCAAAGGCTCTTGGTTATGTAAGATGCTTGTGAATGCAGGAGCTGAAGTTACTGGTTATTCTTTGAACCCGCCTACAAATCCAGCTCTTTTTGAGATAGCGGGAATTGAAAACGATATCCACTCAATTATAGGTGATATCAGAGATTTAGAATCTTTAAAAAAAGCATTTGATGTAGCTCAACCTGAAATTGTACTTCATTTAGCTGCTCAACCGATTGTTAGAGATTCATATAAAAATCCTGTTTATACATATGAAACAAATGTGATGGGTACAGTTAATATTTGTGAATGTGTAAGACATTCTAAAACTGTTAAATCATTCTTAAATGTTACGACAGATAAAGTTTATTTAAATAAAGAATGGGCTTGGGGTTATAGAGAAAACGAAGAATTAGATGGATATGATCCTTATTCAAATTCAAAATCGTGCTCTGAACTTGTAACTCACTCATATATCAATTCATTCTTTAATGATTTGGGTATATCCGTAAGTACTGCTAGAGCTGGTAATGTTATCGGTGGAGGAGATTTCGCCAATGATAGAATCATTCCAGATTGCATTAGAGCTGCAGTAAAACATGAAGATATTGTAGTTAGAAATCCTTTCTCAACTCGTCCATATCAGCATGTACTTGAACCTTTATATGCATATCTAATGATTGCAGCAATGCAATATGAAGATAAGAAGTATGCTGGATACTATAACGTTGGACCAGACGATGTTGATTGTTATCAAACTGGTGCAATCGTAGATGTATTTGTATCAAAATGGGGAGAGGGCATGAGATGGGTTAATAAATATGATGGTGGCCCACATGAAGCTAACTTCTTAAAGCTTGATTGTTCCAAGTTAAAAACAACATTTGGGTGGAAACCTCACTGGAATCTAGATAAAGCAATTGAAAAGGTTTGTGAATGGTCTAAGTGCTGGGTAGAAAATGGCGATATCCGTGCATGTATGGATAAAGAAATAAACGAATTTTTGAATATAGATAGGAGATAATTGCATGAAAAAAAGAGTATCTGATTATTATGGAGAATTTTTAGTTAAAAACGGCATAATAATGGATTTTACTGTGCCTGGTGGTGGTGCAATGCATCTTGATGATGCTTTTGCTCATACTGATGGTATGACATGTATCTTTGTTCAACACGAACAATCTGCCGCTATCGCCGCGGAAGCATATGCAAGATTACATAAACAAATCCCGCTTGTCTGCGTTACTACAGGTCCTGGCGGAACAAACACGTTGACAGGTGTAGTTGGGGCATGGCTGGACTCAATACCAATGTTAATTATTTCTGGTCAAGTACGTTATGCGACTACTGCTAGGGCAGCGGGGGTTCCAATTCGTGCAATGGGTGATCAAGAATTTGATATTACTAGAGTAGTCGCTCCCATGACAAAATATGCTGAAATGCTTAGCGACGCAAAAATGGCAATGTATCATCTTGAAAAAGCACTATATCTAGCAAAAGAAGGTAGACCGGGTCCGGTATGGCTAGACGTACCACTTGATATTCAAAGTGCAATGATGGAAGAAAGTGATTTTGTTCACTTTGATCCGCTAAAAGAAGGATACGAAGAGAATGTGTACGATGTTGATGATGCTACAATTGAAAAAGTAATTGAATTAGTAAAGAAAGCAGATAGACCTGTTTTTAATGCGGGGAATGGTATTAGAATTGCAGAAGCTCACAAAGAATTTATGGACGCTGTTAATTTATTAAATATTCCAGTTGTTACGGGGTGGGATAGTATTGATTTAATTGAGGATACACATAACCTATATGTTGGTCGTGCAGGGTTAATGGGTGATAGACCAGGCAACTGGGCAGTTCAAAATAGTGATTTACTTCTTTCGGTAGGATCAAGACTTGGTGTAAGACAAGTTGGCTATGATAAGACAAAATGGGCAAGAGAATCATTTGTAATTATGATAGATATTGATAAGGGAGAATTAACAAAACCATCTATTCATGTTGAGATGCCAATTCAAGCTGATGCAAAAAAATTCTTAACTAAATTAGTTACAAAACTAAATGGTATGCCGTTGAAACCAAATGTAGTTTGGAATGAAAGATGTCAAGGCTGGAAGAAGAATTATCCTGTAGTATTACCAAAACACTATGCAAAAGCTCCTTTAGCTAATGTCTATTGCTTTATTAAGGAATTAAGTAAGAGATTACCAGAAAACAAAATTACAGTTGTAGGTAATGGTAGTGCGTGTGTTGTTGGTAGCCACGGTTATGAAATTAAAAAAGGTCAAAGGTTTATTATTAATAGTGGCGCTGCTTCAATGGGGTATGATTTACCTGCAGCAATTGGTGCTGCATTTGCAACAAATAAAGAGATTATATGTTTGTCAGGTGATGGCTCGATTCAAATGAATTTGCAAGAGTTACAAACTATCGTTCATCATAAACTACCAATTAAAATATTTGTAATCAACAATGAAGGTTATCACTCTATGAGACAAACAGAAAGTAACTTGTTTCCAGAACACTCAAAATTTGGTGTTGGACCACGTGACAGTTTTGACATCTCATTTCCTTCTATGGAGAAAATTTCAAATGCATATGGCATACCTTATGTTTCAATTTCAAACAATGATGAAATGATGAAATTAGATGATATTTTAAGCAAAGAGGGTTATTGCATTGTAGAAGTCTTTGTTGATAGAGAACAAGTATTTGAACCAAAATCTGCGACAAAAAAATATCCAGATGGAACTTTAGTGTCACCACCTCTAGAGGATTTAGCACCATTCCTTCCTAGAGAAGAACTTGAAGAAATTATGGTTATTCCTATGCTGAATGATGGAAATCCATTGTTCAATAAGTAAATTATGAAAATAAAAAATGTTATTATTACCGGTCCAACTGGTGCTGTTGGAATCGCATTAATTAATGAATGTATAAAGAATGGTATAAGTGTTACAGCTGTTTGTCGAAAAAGTTCGAAAAGAATAGACCATCTGCCAAAGAGCCAGTTAGTAAAAGTTGTTGAATGTAATCTAGATGAGTTGCTCACTTTAGAAAAAGTCTTAAGGCATGATTACGATGTTTTTTATCACTTTGGGTGGGATGGAACATATGGCGAATCTAGGCAAGACTTATACTTACAAAACAGTAATGTGAAATATACTCTTGATGCAGTTAATCTTGCTAAATTTTTAAATTGTAGAGTCTTTATAGGCGCAGGGTCTCAAAGTGAATTTGGGCATATCGATGGAATTCTACATCCTTATGCTCCATGCAATCCTGATAATGGTTATGGAATTGCAAAATTACAAGCATGCCAGATGTCAAGACTACTTTGCAATAATTTAGGAATGCGACATGAATGGTGTAGGATAGTTTCATTGTTTGGACCTTTTGATGGAGAATATACCTTGATTTCTTCACTGATAGCTTCGCTAAAAAAAGGTGAAAAGTTTAAAACAACAAAATGTGATCAAATATGGGACTATATATACTCAAAAGATGCTGCAAGAGCATTTTTATTGGTTGCTGCAAATGGAAAAAATGGCTCAATTTATTGTTTAGGCAATGGTAAAACAAGAACTTTAAAAGAGTATGTTTTAGCTGTAAAAGAAATTGTTAATCCCGAATGCGAAATTGGTTTTGGGGAAATAGATTATTATCCAAATCAAGTAATGCACTTGGAAGCTGACATCTCAAACTTGGTTAACGATACTGGATATATCCCTAAATATACATTTGAAGATGGTATTAGGGATTTAGTTTTTAACGTAAATAAAAGATAAATATGCTACTAAAAAGGAGGTCAATGAAGGAATTTTGATAACAATAGATAAAAATTCAATCGATGTAGCTATTTTTGCTTTAGAATGAAAATATCAAGTATTTTAGAAATCTTGGTATGTATATTTTGCAACAAACAATTCAACTAAGACGTAAAAACAAATTTACAATCGGTTAATAAACATGGGGATTGTAAACTTGAAGAAGTTCTGACTTAAGGATACATTGCTGTATTACATACTAAAAAGCACAATATAAGCAACATTTATATTTGGGGATCTGAAAACTTGGTTGAAGAGTTTGAATTAAATGGTTTTAATGTTTGCAATAGTTTAGAAGTTTAGAACTTATTAATTGGTTATAATCCTGATTTTCCATATGAACAAACGGCTGATGCTGTGCAAATTGTATTATAGCATGTAATTGTAATAAGAAAAGGACTTATTCAAGTGAAAATAGAAAGCTTTTAACGCCTGGGTGTGGTGCTCAGTCAATTTTATGCTACAAACCCTTCAACTATCGAAGATGATTTTTAGCGGATATGTGTGAAACAGAAAGTTACTATCATGCTACGAACGAAGGTGGTTATATTAGCGGGTGTGACGTCTATAATCAGTATGGGTTAACAATAAAGAAATTACAGTAACCAAAGAGAAATTCGGATTAAGTAAAGCTGCGCGTCAAATTAATAGTAGATTGGATAAGAGCAAATTGTTGGAGAATGGATTTGAACTACTCCAAACAAGGAAAGATGCAATAAGAAGATATTTAGAAAAATGGATAAACTAAATGTAGATTATTAAACAGTTTTTAAGAGGTTAGAGAGATGATGGTAATTGCGTATCAAAGTTCAGAATTTTTTTCAAAAATATGTTTAGTATCATTATGTTCATTAATTGAAAATAATTTAAATGAAGATGATATATATGTATATATTCTTTCGAAAGATTTTTCATATGAAAGTTTGGAAAATGTTAAAGGTTTGCTCAAAAAATTTGGGTTTAACAGAGATAATGTAGAAATAATAAATATTTCAAATCTAAAAGACAGATTTGATTTGACTTTTGATGACTATGAAGGTAAATGGGGGATTGATTCTTTTTGCAAATTGCTTTTAGGAAAATTGCTGCCTAGTTCAGTCAAAAGAGTTTTGTATTTGGATAGTGACACTGTGGTGTGTGAGAATTTGCATGATTTTTATCATATGAATCTTGATAATTATGCCGTGGCAGCAGTCAAAGATTTTATTAGTAAAGAGTATTATGACTACTTTGGTTTAACTGATGAAGAGGATGTATATTGTAATTCCGGAGTTATGCTTTTCAATTTGTATAATTGGAGAAGGATGGGGATAGAACAATCAATTTCTAATTATCTAAAAGAAAAAAAAGGATTTGTATTTTTTTCTGAACAGACAGTGTTAAACGTTGTTTGTAGAAAAAGAATTAAGGTAGTAGATTTGAAATATAATTTAACATCGGTTCCTTCTTGTTTGACAAAAAAACAGATTTATTATTTAAGAAAACCCTACAACTCTTATTCCGATAAAGAAATAGAATATGCAAGAAATAATCCAGCAATAATTCATTTTACAAGCATATTTTTAGTGTACGGTAGAGCTTGGATTTTAAATAATAATCATGTTTTGAGCAATTATTTTAATAGATATTCGATGGATGTTCCACAATTTTCTCCTGTCATAGCTACGAAGAAAAGTAAGTTTATTTATATGATTATTCATATTGTTCCAAAGAATTTAATGTGCTTTTTTGCGGGACTATACTACAAAAAAGTTCGACTTACAAAATATGAAAAATATAAGAAACGCGTTTTGAAAAAATGATTAGGAGTTGTTTATATGATTGATACGTTTACTAGTGTAATATACATAGTTTTCTTTTGCTTCGTATATTTCAGTATATTTACTCTTGATAAAATGAATGTTAAAAGAAAACAATATTGCATAACCATAGGCATTCTTTTGTTTTTCGGATTAGCGTTTAGAAGTTTTGACCAGGGGTTAAATGATACAAGAGAAGTTTATAAAGGAATGTTTGAAATAGTAACAAGTAGCAACTGGTCATCATTGAAAGGTAGCATAATTGCAGAATATACATCTCCACTTTTTATAGGTATTATGAAAGCCATTAGTTTTCTTGGTTTTAATAGTTTTAGAATCTATATAATTGTAATGTCTGCTATTTTTGTTTTTGCTTTTGAAAGATTGCTTTTGAATCATTGCCACAATAAAATGATAGCTCATTTAATGTTTGTTGCTTTTATTTATCCATTTGGATTTTATTTAATAAGACAATGTTTTTCAATGAGTTTGATGGCATTTGCAATAAATTCGTTTTTGAGTAATTTTAACAAAAAGAACTGGTGGAAAAAATATAGCGGATTTATATTTTGGAGTGTATTATCCGTTTTTATCCACTCAATAGCAATTGTTCCAATAGGTGTCGTTATAGTATTTTTTATGATTTTTAGATATTTTAAAATAGATAAGCGAATAGTTTATATTTTTATGATTGGAATAACACTTGCATTGATTTTGATGCCTAAAAGTTTTTTGTTCTTGCTTGACTATTTACCGGTAGGATCTAAATACAGTAATTTATATGCACTTAATTTATATACTACAGAAGGAAATGTATGGATAGCTCCTTTGTTAGTAAATACATTAATAGCCGCTTACCTTATTTTTCGATATAGTAAAAGTTCAACAGTGATAAACGATGTTTTAGTTGCGTGTTCGCTTGCGGTAGTTTTATTTGTTGCGTCAACAACCATTGTCGAGGATATGGTAAGAATTTCTTATTATTTTTGCATACCTCAATTACTGATAACGAGCAATAGTTTTGTAAAACAAAGCACTTTAGAGAAAAAAAGAATCAAAAATCAGAATTATTTCTATCTTGGCATTACGGCATTGGCAATTATGTATTCAGTTGTGATTGCATTGCCTAATAATCACATTATTTTTTGAGGTGACAAAATGAATGATAAAATAAATAAGATTTCTGTCGTCATGACATCATACAATGGCGAAAAATATATAAGGGAGCAATTGGATTCAATAATAACAAACATTACAGAAAATGATGAATTGATTATTGGGGATGATGGCTCTACTGATAACACTATCTCTATTATTGATGAGTATTTAGATAAGTTTCCACACATAAAGCTTGTTAAGAGTCAAAAACTAGGAACAACAAATAATCTTGAAAGACTAATTAGTATGACAAATGGGGATATTATTTTTATAGCTGATCAAGATGATGTTTGGGATAGCCAAAAGGTTAGCAAAATTTGCAATGCTTTTCAGGATAATCCAGAGATTGATTTGGTTTTTCATAATTCAAAGGTGTCTGGCGCAGATATTAACGATATTCTGCATATTTCTTTGTTTGATTATTTATCTGTTTCAAATAAATTCTTTGATAATCTCTTGTATTTTCATTTTTGGGGATGTATGTTTGCGTTCCGAAAAAGAGCAAAAGAATACCTCATCCCTTTTAGATTTGGGTTCGATAGTTGGATAATGTTTTGTGTGTCTTTTTTTAAAAATTGTTATCTTGAAAAAGATATTTTAATGACGTATAGAAGACATGGAAATAATCTATCTACTTTTAAAAGACATAACATTATGCATGTAATTGCAGCTAGAATTAAGAGAATTGTTTTGTTTTTATTTTACCTGCCTATAACGTATTATCGATATAGAAAATCAAGGAGGACGATTTAATGCCTGTTTTATCTATATGTATTCCAACGTATAATAGATGTGAATATTTGATGAATAATCTTCAACATATTTGCGAACATCAAGAATACGATTTTGAAATAATTATTTCTGATAATGCGTCAACTGATGATACTTACAAAAGGGTTACAGAATATATTAAGAATAATAATATTGATAAAATCAAATATTTTAGAAATAGAGAAAATATAGGACCAGATGCTAATTTTAAGCGCGTGTTGTCTCTTGGCCAAGGAAAATATTCCTTGCTTCTTGGTGACGATGACTATTTAAATGATGATTTTTTTGAGAAAGTCCTTCCATTTCTGAAAAAAAACGAGTTCTCATTTGTTGCATTATCATCTAAAGAAATGATGAAAAAATCAGAAGGTAAAGAGTATTGCAGTTTTGGAATAAGTGATATGGATAAATTTTTGTTACTATTAGGCCCTCATATCACATTTATGTCCATAATGATTTTTAATTCTGAAATCTTACATAAAGTGTTAGAAAACAATATAAACTATGAAACCAATTTATATCAATCATTCTTAGCTATTAACGTAATTCACAAAAATGAAAAAATGCGCTATTCAGTATACTTTTATAATCCGTTTTCATTTAATGGAGATACGTCTGCGGCCAACTATGATTTCTATACTGTTTTTGTAAACGGAATTATTGCTTTATATAAAATTGCACTTCCAAATTTATCAAATAAGGAAATACGGAAGATTTATAGTAGGAGTTTTGGTTATTTTATTTTTAAATTTACATTAATACTGAAGGCAATAGGTGTTAAGCAAAAAATTAATAAGTCACATTACAATAATTTAAAAAATAGTTTATGGTTTTGGCTTGCTACATTTCCATGCTATATTACTCCATCAGTATTGTTATCTGGACTTTATAAACTTTATAGATTGAGGAAAAGAAAATGAATAGTAAATTAAGTTTAAAAGTTAACTACATCTATAATTTTATAAGTCAAATACTTACTCTTATTATACCGATGGTGACAACTCCTTATATTGCGAGGGTTCTTCGAGAGAATGGAAATGGTCAATATAGTTTCTCGTTTTCTATAATTACATACTTTATATTATTTGCTAATTTAGGTTTTAATACATATGGACAACGTGAGATTTCAAAATATCGTAATGATCCAATGAAAAGAACGAAGGTCTTGGCAGAAATTTCAATTGTAAGAAGTATTACAACCTTCATTGCCATTTTAATATTATTCATTGCATTGTTTTTTGGCATATTTGGAGAAAAATATACTCTAATTATAGTTGCTCTTTCAATACAATTAATTGCAGTTCCGTTTGATATCAATTTTTATTATCAAGGATTAGAAAATTTTAGAGCAATTGCGATTAGATCTATTATTCTAAAAATTATGGGATTGATAGGAGTGTTTTTGTTTGTAAAAACAGAAAATGACACGTGGATTTATGCACTTTGCTTATCGATTTCAGTAATGTTGTCAAATCTTGTTTTATGGCCATCTGTACTCAGAGATTGCACAAAAATTACTTTTCGAGACGTAGAATTAAAGAAGCATATTAAACCAGCGATAGTTATCTTTTTGCCGGCATTAGCAGTTACGATTTATTCTGTTTTAGATAAAACAATGATAGGATTTTTAGCTGTTTCTCCTGATTATGAGAACGGTTGTTATGAACAAGCGTATAAGCTAAATAGCATAGCATTGCTTTTGATAACAGTTATTTCTCCTATTTTTTCTTCTAGAAATAGTTATGAACATGCCATGGGCAATGAAGACAAATTAAAGAACAATATATATTTAGCAAGTAATTATGTATGGCTAATTGGCTTACCACTAACAGCATTTTTCTTGGTTCTTTCACCCAATTTGTGTTCTTGGTTCTTGGGAGGAGGCTTTTATGAGGTTCCATTGTTATTAAGAATAATGTCTGTTAGGTTTCTATTATCGGGGTTTAGTGAAATATTTGGAAACCAACTTTTTGTTTCGATTGGAAGGGAAAAATACACAACTATTGCAACTTTTAGTGCGGCGCTTGTGAATTTCTTTTCTAATTTTATATTAATAAGAAAATTTGGTGCGGTTGGTGCGGCAATTACAACATCAATTGCTGAATTTGTTGTAGTTTTTGTCTTGTTGATTTATGTTGTTAAAGGTAAATATATATCTATTAAAAAAATAATTGTACAATCTAAAAATTATTGTATAGCGTCTACAATAATGTTTTTTATTTTGTTTATTCTACAAAGAAGTTTTGAATATGGAATATTATCTTTCTTGCTATTGGGAGTTGGTGGGACTGTGATATACGCAGTTATTTTATTATTGCTGAAAGATGAAACGGTTCTTTATTATTTCAATTATTTCCTTGATAGGTTAAAAGAAATTAAGTATAAACGATACTGTTGAGCACCCAGAACGAAAGGCAGCAATAATCGTCCCAAAACCAATACCACCAGCGACTACGAGAAGGATGTACCGGGTAATCCTCTGAAAGCAGAGTATCTGATTCCTATTTTCGTTGGTGAGCAACTGGAGCAGGGCAAGATGGCCGTAAAGGTTCTGAGAACCAATGATAACTCTTGCAGTTATTTCTTTACTCTATTATTGAGTAGAGTTCACAAAAGAGCAAAGAATAGTTATCGGTGATCCATCGTGATTTTTATACGGAAGGAAAATGCAATGAAAGAAACCTACTTACCTGCGATATTGGCATCTTATGCAAAAGACGCAGATGTGCTTGCGGCAATGGTGGGAAATTATCAAAGTAACACCCAGAACATCCGAGGAAAAGTTCAGCTTGGAAGTGCATGGTGGTTCTGTGATCACAAGCGTGGAATGGAACGTCAGATGAATGCTCTGTAAGCGCTACATAATCCACCGTAGTGCCAATTGACTGTTTCTGTCGTAAGATTAGGATAGTTGGAGTAAATTACTCTAAGTTCTAATCTTGAACGACAAAAGTTGTAGCATTTCGCTGCTATTTATATCAAACTTTTGAATCATTTTACTCCAAATATTTTTGGAGGATTTTATCAATGACAAAAGCTCAAAAAGATAAATACTGGATGGATTGCATCCAGCAATGCCGCGTTAGTGGCTTATCAGACCATGCATGGTGCCATCAGAATGGCATATCTACAAGCTCTTTTTATTACAACATCAAAAGGCTGCGCATGAAAGCATCTGATGTACCTGTATCTGTCCCAAAAGTTGCAGCGAAACAGGAAGTTGTACCAATTCACTACAATGAACTGCCTGAAACAAAAGCAGTAAGTGCTAAAAATGGAGCGAATTCTGTTGCAATCCGTCTTGAATACCATGGTGTCATGCTGGCTATCAGCAATGATGCAGATGCCACCATTATCCAGGCAACGCTTTCTGCGTTGCAACAGCTCTGTTAGGTGATTTCTCTGGCGTAGCAAAGATTTATCTGGTATGCGGCTTATAAAAATGTTATCTCAATCCATAGATGCGAGCAAGTTCATCCTCATTTTCTTCCCATTTCGGAGTCTCATCTGGAATCGTAGAATTAGCAGTATTCATTGCTTCTTCAAGCATTTCAATGGATGGAGTTGCGTAAATCCTGGTTGTTTCAGTAGATGAATGTCCAAGAATTACAGATATCATCTCCAGTTCAACACCGTTTCGGT
>OGLE01000257.1_pt1 | contig 53794 bp, 50 predicted proteins | sample 1572671 | NCBI WGS metagenome assembly OGLE01 (sample SAMEA2581923, study PRJEB24529) | metagenome | biome: Human gut stool | place: China | collected 2011 | reverse complement strand
ACATGATCATGCAGAGCTACGACTTCTACTACATGTTCCAGCACTACGGCTGCAATATGCAGTTCGGCGGCGACGACCAGTGGAGCAATATGCTGGGCGGCACCGAGCTGATCCGCCGCAAGCTGGGCAAGGATGCCTACGCTATGACCGTGACCCTGCTGACCGACTCTCAGGGCAAGAAGATGGGCAAGACCGCCGGCAACGCTGTCTGGCTGGACCCCAACAAGACCAGCCCCTTCGAGTTCTACCAGTACTGGCGCAACGTGGGCGATGCCGATGTGATGAAGTGCATCCGTATGCTCACCTTCCTGCCGCTGGAGCAGATCGACGAGATGAGCACCTGGCAGGATCAGCGCCTGAACGAGGCCAAGGAGATTCTTGCCTACGAGATGACCAGCATGGTGCATGGCAAGGAAGAGGCCGAAAAGGCTCAGAATGCTGCCCGCGCACTGTTCAGTGGCAACGCAATGGATACCGAGCACATGCCCAGCACCCAGCTGACCGAGGCTGATCTGACGGACGGTGCCATCGGCATTCTGACCCTGATGGTCAAGGCTGGTCTGGCTGCTTCCAATGGCGAGGCTCGCCGTCTGGTGGTGCAGGGCGGTGTGTTGGCAGACGGCGAAAAAGTCGCTGCTCCCACTGTCAGCTTTACCGCAGAACAGTTGGCCAAGGGCATCGTCATTAAGAAGGGCAAAAAGATCTACCACAAGGTAACGCTGTAAAAAGCATTATAAAATTTATGGGCCAGAAACGTCCGTAGGCGTTTCTGGCCCATTTTTTACATTTTAGCGCGCAACAGCTGCTGTCCGGCAGTCACCCGGCCGGAGAGCAAAGGCTCTATCCGTGCAAACCGGCTGCTGTTGGTCACGATCACGGGGGTGGTCAGCGTGTAGCCTGCCGCTGCAATGGCCTGCATATCGAACCGGAAGAGCAGCTGGCCCTTCTGCACATGTTCTCCAGCCTGTACAAATAGCTCATAGCCCTTGCCCTTCAGCTCCACGGTGTCCATGCCAACATGAATGAGTACCTCCAGCCCGTTATCGCACAGCAAACTGATGGCATGATGGGTCTTGGCGATCTTTTCCACAATGCCGTCTGCGGGTGCTACTACCTCGCCGCAGCTGGGCTCGATGGCACACCCTTTGCCCAGCACCTCGCTGGAGAACACAGGGTCCTTGATCCGGGTCAGTGCGCGGATACGTCCTGAGACCGGTGCATAGAGCAACTGCCCGCTGTCCGCAGGCGCAGCTTCCATTGCGGGGTCATCAGGGGCAAATAGCGCACTTTTCTCAAAATGTGCCAGCAGTCGCTGCCGGATGCTGTGCATAAGAGTAGCAGGTTCTTTCATTCCGGTTTCCTTCTTTCGGCAGGGGAACTGCCGTGGCGGTGTTTTTCTTGTCTCTACGCATTCCGCAAAAACAGGGCCGAAAGGGAAGTTGTCCCCTCGGCCCCGACTTATGCTTTTACAGCTCGTATGCCTTTTTCAGTGCCTCATAGGCGGCGTCCTCGTTTTCCGCGTGGACGAGCAGAGAAATATCCAGATCGCTGGTGGTGATCAGCAGCACCTCAATACCGGCCATAGCCAGCGCATTCAGTGCCCGCGCAGCCACACCACAGCTGGTGACCATATCTTCACCGAACAGATTCAGCTTGGAGTAACCCACACTGATCAGAGGAGAAGCCTTGGCGTCCTTATCCAGATTTGCTGCCGAGATCGCCTTCATCACCAGCGACAAATCGCTGCTGGATGCGGTAAAGCTAAAATCAATGGTGGTGCCGTGGGGAGCGCTCTGGCTGATCATATCCACTACTACGCCGGTCTCTGCAAAAATATCCAGATACCGGGACAGACTGTTGCCCCGGAACACTACGTCCTGCACGCTGATCATCATCAGGTCGGTCTCGATATTGATCTTCGATACTCCGTACATAAAAAGTCCTCCGTTCTGCCCGGGTTGCCGGACAACGCTCAATCATTTCACATTTTTATGTAAGTGCTAAAAAGGATGCACTGATATTATTTTGCGCGATTTTTTGTATCCTGTCAAGGCTGAAATCAGAATAATTTGCCCGCACACCATGCGCTGCCGCCAATTTTTGCGTGTAATCGTGCAAAAGGTAGGTGCGCACATTGGTTTTTCCGGTATCATAATGGGTCACGGTGGGGTGCAGCTGCGGCGCAAGCACTTCACACTGCACCGAGCCGTTCGGCTGGGTGGTCTTTTGCAGCTGCAAGGTCAGGATCGCACCCACCAACTGATCCGGGTGGCTCTGGGTGCTGAGGAAATTGCCCAGCGAGAAGGCGACAAAGCTTCTCCGCCCGTCCGCTGCGGTCAGCCACTGGGCATCCTGCAGCACATGCGGATGGGTGCCCACGACGACATCTGCACCCCAGTCTGCCAGATTCTGCGCCAGTGTGCGCTGACTGTCCACGACGGCGTGGCTGTTCTCTACGCCCCAGTGCACTCCCACCACCACAAAATCTGCCTGCTGACGCGCCAAGCGCACCTGATGCTCGATCACATCGGTCTGGCTGGTGTAGATGACATTGGCTGTCATATTCTTATTCTGGCGGATACCGTTGGTGTGTTCAGTATAGGAGAGATAGGCGATGGTCACACCGTTGACGGTTTGCAGCGGGATGCGGTCGTAGTCCTCTTCGCCGCGCCACAGACCGGTGGTGACTACATCCTCCGGCATGGACTCCCAGAATTGCAGAGTAGCCGCAATGCCGGACGCGCCCTTATCATAGGTGTGGTTATTGGACAGGCTGAACACCCGCACCCCGGCACGGTACAGCGCCCGCGCACAGTCGCCGGGGGTGGAAAAGCATGGGTAGGTGGAGGGTGCAAGGGTGTCGCTGCAAAGGGTCTCCTGATTGATCCAGTTCACATCCTGTTCCGCATAGAAAGGAGCAATGTGCTCATAGCAGTAATCAAAGCTGTACTTTCCGTCTTCGCCTGCCCGGCGGGCGGCCTGATTATAAATGGGAGAATGGATCAGGTTATCTCCTGTTGCGGAAAAACGGATGGTTTCCACCACAGGCTGCGGTTCGGGCTCCGGCTCCGGGGTCGCAACGGATGAAACAGGGGATAACACCTCCTCCGGCGGCTCGACGCCGCCCACCGGTACATCTTCTCCCGGCAGCCTTGTCCAGATCCCCAGACACAATGCTATCACGCTCACAGCCAGAACCGACAGCACCACCGCTCGGAGCGTTTGTTTTTGGCCGCGCTTACGGGCAGCCGGACGCCGCCGCTTTAAAGGCTCCTGCTTCATCGTTCACCTCTTCTCCCGGCGTATGCCGGGCAGCTCGTTTTTCAAAGTGCAGCGATCAGATCGCCCATATCGTACAGACCCGGCTCTTTTTTTGCCAGATAGACCGCAGCATTTACTGCACCGTTGGCAAAGATGCTGCGGGAATAGGCGGTATGCCGCAGGGTGATCACCTCATCCGGGCCGCAGAACAGCACCTCGTGGTCGCCCACGATGCTGCCGCCGCGCACAGAGCTGATGCCGATCTCCTTCGGGTCACGCTTCTGGCGCACGGAGGAGCGGTCGTACACATAATGGTACGCGCCGTTATTTTCCTCGTTGATGGCGTCGGCCAGCATCAGCGCCGTTCCGCTGGGGGCATCCAGCTTGTTGTGGTGATGCTGCTCCACGATCTCGATATCATAGTTGATACCCAGCACAGCAGAGGCGCGCTTGCACAGCTCTGCCAGTACATTGATGCCCATGGACATATTGGCGCTCTTGAACACCGGAACGCTGCGGGACAGCTGCACTACCTTCAGCTGCAACTCCTCCGAAAGGCCGGTGGTGCACACCACGATGGGCAGCTTGTGGGTCTGGCAGTAGGGCAATGCCTTTTCCACTGCGGCAGGGGAACTGAAGTCGATGATCACATCGCCCTTGCCGTTCAGCTTTTCCAGACTGTCGTAGACCGGAATGCCGTTTTGCTCGCCGTCCTTCATATCAATACCGGCCACCACACAGCAGTCCTCCCGCTGTGCGATCATATCGCACAGCACATGGCCCATGCGGCCGCCAATACCCTGAATCACGATCTCTGTCATTGCTGTTTCCTCATTTCTATAATATGGCAGAATGCCCGGAAGCTGAAGATCCCGGGCATTCTGTACGCTGTTGTTATTCCTTGATCAGACCTGCAGCCAGCAGAGCCTGCTCGATCTTTGCCTTGTGGGCATCGCTGGGCTCTACCAGCGGCAGACGGCATTCGCCTGCGTTCCAGCCCAGCACGTTCATGGCATACTTGACCGGAATGGGGTTCACCTCGCAGAACAGAGCCTCCTCCAGCGGCAGCATTTCCAGCTGCAAAGCGCAGGCCTTGGCGGTATCTCTGTCAAAGAAAGCCTGACAGCAGTTATGCACCAGTTCCGGCGCAACATTGGACACCACGCTGATGACACCCTTGCCGCCCAGTGCCAGCAGGGGAACCACCTGATCGTCGTTACCGGAGTAGATGTTCAGCGCATCACCGCACAGTGCAGCAACTCTGGCCACCTGAGAGATGTTGCCGGAGGCCTCCTTGATGCCGTTGATGAGCGGGTGCTTGCTCAGCTCCAGAGCAGTCTCGGGTGCAATGTTCAGACCCGTGCGGGAGGGTACATTGTACAGGATGACCGGGATGCCGCCGGCCTCAGCCATGGCGGTAAAGTGCGCCACCAGACCGGCCTGCGAGGTCTTGTTGTAGTAGGGGGTGACCATCAGCAGGGCATCGGCACCGCAGGCGGCAGACTTTGCTGCCAGTGCGCAGCCGTGGTCGGTATCGTTCGAACCGGCACCGGCAATGACCGGTACGCGGTGATTGACCGTATCCACGGTGAACTTGATGGCGGCCAGCTGCTCCTCATCGGTCATGGTAGAACACTCGCCGGTGGTGCCGCAGATGATGATGGCATCGGTGTGGCGGGCGATCTGATCCTCGATAATGCGGCCCAACTCGTCAAAGTTGATGCTTCCGTCCTCGTACATCGGGGTGATGATGGCAACACCCGCACCGGTAAAGACAGGCTTCTTCATAGTAAAAAACTCCTTTGCTGCGTGTATCGCGCAAAAATTCAGGCATTAGTCCATATAGCCCTTTGCTGCCAGCAGCTCGGCCAGCAGCACAGCACCGCCGGCAGCACCGCGCAGGGTGTTGTGGCTCATGCAGGCAAACTTGTAATCAAACAGGGTGTCCTCCCGCAGACGGCCGATGCACACAGCCATACCGTTTTCGGTGTTGCGATCCAGCTTGGGCTGCGGACGATCCGGCTCAGTAAAGTAGTGCAGGAACTGCTTGGGAGCGCTGGGCAGGTTCAGTTCCTGTGCAGGGCCGCGGAAGTTCGCCCAAGCTTCCAACATCTGCTCCTTGGTGGGCTTTTTGTCAAAGCTTACGAACACGGCTGCGGTGTGGCCGTCCGAAACAGGCACACGGAAGCACTGTGCAGTGATGACCGGCTTCTCGGCATTGACGATCTGGTCGCCCTCAATGTGGCCCCACAGCTTCAGCGGCTCGCGCTCGCTCTTTTCCTCCTCGCCGCCGATGTAGGGGATCACGTTGTCCACGATCTCAGGCATCCGGTCAAAGGTCTTACCAGCACCGGAAATGGCCTGATAGGTGCACACCAGCGCCTTGCTCACGCCAAAGTCCTTCATCAGGGGATGCAGGGCAGGCACATAGCTCTGCAGGCTGCAATTGGACTTGACGGCGATGAAACCGCGCTTGGTGCCCAGACGCTTACGCTGGGCGGGAATGATCTCGATATGGTCGGCATTGATCTCAGGTACCACCATAGGAACGTCCGAGGTGAAACGATGGGCACTGTTGTTGGAGACCACCGGGCACTCAGCCTTGGCGTATGCTTCCTCCAGTGCTTTGATCTCGTCCTTGGGCATATTGACAGCGCAGAAAACAAAATCCACCTGCGAAGCAACTTCCTCTACCTTGGAAGCGTCCAGAACGGTCATCTTCTTCACGCTCTCCGGCATGGGAGTAGTCATGGCCCAGCGGGAGCCCACTGCATCCTCATAGCTTTTGCCCGCACTGCGGCCGGATGCAGCCAGCACGGTCAGTTTGAACCAGGGATGATTCTCCAGCAGAGTCACAAAACGCTGACCCACCATACCAGTTGCGCCTACGATACCCACTTTATACTGTCTATCCATTTCCAGCACCTTTCCTTTCAAAAAAACAAACAGCAAATCTTATCATTGTGCACAACACGGCTTGCAAACCGGACAGCGATGCAATATAATAGATACTGTTTATACAGATTCTATAATATCATTGATACGTTGTCCGTGTCAATCATCGGAAAGGCAAATGCACAGTATGTTAAAAAAAGATTTTTGGTATGATTTACCCAAAGAGCTCATTGCACAGGAACCTGCGTCTCCTCGGGATGCGGCACGGCTGATGGTTCTGAGCCAAAAGGACGACAGCATCCAGCACAAGGTATTCCGCGACCTGCCGGAATTTCTGGAGCCGGGAGATCTTTTGGTAGTGAATAATTCCAAGGTGCTGCCCGCCCGCATCGTGGGCGTCAAGCAGCCTACCGGTGCCGTGTGCGAGCTGCTGCTGCTGCGGCAGGTGAAGGGAGACCAGTGGGAGTGCCTGGCAAAGCCCGGCAAGCGGATGCAGCCCGGCACGAAGGTAAGCTTTGGTGACGGCAGCCTGACCGCTGTGGTGGACGAGACCATGGAGGACGGCAACAAGTACGTTACATTCTATTATGATACCGAAACGCTTTATGAAAAGCTGGATGAATTTGGCAAGATGCCGCTGCCGCCCTACATCACAAAGCAGCTGGAGGATCAGAGCCAGTACCAGACCGTCTATGCCAAGGAGCTGGGCAGCGCAGCTGCTCCCACCGCCGGGCTGCACTTTACCCCGGAGCTGATGGACACCATCCGCGCCATGGGGGTCGGCATTGCCGAGGTCACCCTGCACGTTGGTCTGGGCACCTTCCGACCTGTGCAGGAGGACGAGATCTCCGACCATAAGATGCACAGCGAGTGGTACTCCATCAGCGAGGAGACCGCCCGGCGCATCCGCGAGACAAAGGCCGCAGGCCACCGGGTCATCGCTGTGGGCACTACCAGCTGCCGCACACTGGAGGCTGCCGCTGCCAAGTACGGCGAGATCAAGGCTTGCAGCGGCAACACCTCCATCTTCCTGTACCCGGGGGTGAAGTTCAACTGCATCGACGGTCTGATCACCAACTTCCATCTGCCGGAGAGCACCCTGATCATGTTGGTGTCCGCCCTGTACGGCTACGAAAAGACCATGCACGCCTATGAGGTAGCTGTGGCAGAGAAGTACCGTTTCTTCTCCTTTGGCGATGCGATGCTGATAGTCTGATGCAAAATTCGCGCTTTTTGCGATATTTGTATGTGAAAGGTAAGGATGCGATCTGCATCCGCTGCTCCCCTTACAATTACGGCAGACCGCTGCTGTGATCATTCTGATAACTTGCAGGCTCGTGGCCTGCATCGAGGCTGCACGGCTGTTTTCCGTGCGCAGAAAGGAACGAATAATCATGCCTTCTTTGACGACTTACACCCTGCTCAAGCAGGAGCACAGCGCCCGGCGGGGCGAGTTCAAAACCGTGCACGGCACGGTTCAGACCCCTGCCTTCCAGAACGTTGCCACCGCTGGTGCCATCAAGGGCGGCCTGTCGGCGCAGGATCTGAAGGATATCGGCGCGCAGGTCATGCTGTGCAACACCTACCATCTGCATCTGCGTCCCGGCGACAAGCTGGTAGCGGATATGGGCGGCCTGCACAAGTTTACCCGCTGGAACGGGCCTATCCTGACCGACAGCGGCGGATTTCAGGTGTTCAGTCTGGCAAAGCTGCGCAAGATCACCGAGGAGGGCGTGACCTTCGCCTCCCATCTGGACGGGCACCGCATCTTTATGGGGCCCGAGGAGAGTATGCAGATTCAGGCAAATCTGGGCTCTACCATCGCCATGGCCTTTGATGAGTGCGTAGAGAACCCCGCCCAGCACGATTACTCCAAGGACAGCTGCGAACGCACCACCCGCTGGCTGAAGCGCTGCAAGGCCGAAATGGCACGCCTGAAGCACGAGGGTATCTCGGTCAACCCGGATCAGCTTCTGTTCGGCATCAATCAGGGCTGTACCTATGCAGACCTGCGCGTGGAGCACATGAAGCAGATTGCAGAGCTGGAGTTGGACGGCTACGCCATCGGCGGTCTGGCTGTGGGTGAGCCTACCGAGGTGATGTATGAGATGATCAGTCAGGTGGAGCCGCATATGCCCAAGGACAAGATCCGCTATCTGATGGGCGTCGGCACCCCCGGCAACATCATCGAGGCCGTAGCCCGTGGTGTGGATTTGTTTGACTGCGTTATGCCCAGCCGCAATGCCCGCCACGGCCATCTGAATACATGGAGCGGCATCATTAACATTAAAAATGCCAAGTATGAGCGGGACGAGCGTCCCATTGACCCCGCCTGCGGCTGCCCGGTGTGCCGCAACTATTCCCGCGCCTACATCCGGCACCTGCTCAAGGCAGATGAGATGTTGGGTATGCGCCTAACCGTGATGCACAATCTGTGGTTCTACAATCACCTGATGGAACGCATCCGGGATGAACTGGATGCCGGTACCTTTACCGCTTTCCATGACAGATACGTTAAACTTCTGGATACCCGAATTTAAACTTTAGCCTTGCAACAAGGCTGATAAGAGGGTATAATAGCATTATCTGAATTTTTGAGAGGAGATTTTGCCCCATGCAATTTCTGACTACCACGTCCGAAGGCTATATCAGCCTGTTCTTCACGCTGGCACTGATGCTGGTCCTGCTGTACTTCATGATCTACCGTCCTCAGAAGAAGCAGGAAAAGAAGGATGCCGCTATGCGCAGCAGTCTGGAGATCGGCGATCAGGTCACCACCATCGGTGGTGTCATTGGCCGCGTTGTCGCCATCAAAGATGACACCTTTGTTCTGGAGACCGGCGCTGACCGCGTGAAGATCCGCTTCACCAAGTCTGCGATCTCTTCGGTCGAAAAGCTGAACATGGACAAGGCTCCTGCCGACAAGAAGTAAGCGTTTACACCGTGCATACGTGAACCGCCTCCCTGCATAGACTATGTGCAGGGAGGCGGTTTTGTTATGTCTGAGTCTCGAGGTTTCCCGGCGGAGCTTCTTTCGTTTCTGCTTTTCGGGGTGCTGGGGGTAGCTGTAACGGCGGCAGCTTTGGCATGTTTTGCGCAGCTGATGGCCGGGCAGGGTTGCTCCGGCAGTGTAGTGCCGATACTTGCCACAACAGCCGTGTGCATGGGCAGCCTGCTGTGTGCACTGACGGCAGCGTTTCGTAAAAAGGCGCGCGGTCTGCTGACCGGACTGCTCCAAAGTACATTTCTGGCAGTGCCGCTGGCGCTTTCTGCTATATGGAACGGCACAGCCGCTGAGCCTGCTGTGGTATGCCGCCTTCTGGCGGTGCTACTCTGCGGTTGCATTGGTGGGCTTCTTGGAGTCACCCTGCGCAGTCGCAGACACACGCTTCGTTGATCGATCCGGCAAATCGAATCCATCAGAGGGAGAAAACAGCGTATGTGGATCTATGAACAGACAAAATCAGAAGAAAACTTTTCTTTGCTGCCGCAGACGGTCGGCCTACCGGTGCAAACAGCAGAGTCTGCCCTGTCGCCCGCGCCGGCACAGGCAGCTGAACCGGCAGAACAATTGACGCAAAAAGAGCCCTGCACCCCGGCAAAGCGCCACGCCACCCGAGATTGCTGGCTGCTGGCTGCGGCGTTTCTGCTGGGGTGTACGGCAGCCGGTGTATTGCAGGCCGTATGCGATGCCCGGCAGACAGAACTGCTGCAGTATTATCTGGAAGCGTGGCAAAGGCTGTTTGCGCCGGGCAGTATGCAAGGAGCGGTACAGCTTTTCGGCATGGAATACCTGACACTCGGCCTTGTGGTCAGCCTATTTCTGGTATTGGGGCTTTCTGCCCTTGGCCCAGTAATGATCTTTGGCAATATGATGTTGTACGGCTTGGGCAGCGGGCTGCTTATGGTACAGCTTTGCGCCGCAGGCGGATGGAAAACGGTACTTCTGGCGCTGCTGTGGACAGGCCTGCCGGCGGCAGCAGCAAGCGGCTGTCTGTGCTTTTTCGGGGCTTGTGCTTTGCAGGTCAGCAGCCGGATCCACGCCTACTCCTTCCGCAGGCATCCCGGCGGACAAGCCCGCCCCGGGGTACAGGCACTGTTGGGACAATATCTGCTGACCATGGTGGTGCTGCTGCCGCTGTGCGGTGCGGCAGCAGGGCTTTCGTATCTTGGCAGTCGCCTGTGAACAGCATCCTTTTCTTGCGGGTTTTGGCACAGTGTGTTACAATAACAAAAGACCATAATAAATGAGGGACAGACATGAAATTGAAATCCGTCTATGTATGCTCCAATTGCGGAGAGACAAGCCCCCGCTGGATGGGGCGCTGCCCCAGCTGCGGCAGCTGGAATACCATGAACGAGGATGTTGTTGCTGAAGCGCCAAAGGCGGGGACTCCTGCCGCCCGTCAGGCTGCCGCGGCTCGTCAGGAGGGCGTGACCACCCTGACCGCCCGGCGGCTGTCAGAGATCAGCACCACGGAGGAAAAAAGCCGCATCCTGACCGGTATCTCGGAGCTGGACCGCGTATTGGGCGGCGGCATCGTGCTGGGCGGCGTGGTGCTTTTGAGCGGTGAGCCGGGCGTGGGTAAATCCACTATGCTGTTACAGCTGTGCGGCGCCATCTCCAACCAGCACAGCGTATTGTATATCACCGGCGAGGAGTCTGTCCGGCAGGTCAAGCTGCGTGCAGCGCGGCTGAAGGTACCGCAGGATAACATCTTTCTGGCGGCGGAAAATGACGTGGATGAGATCTGCGGTCTGATCGAAAAAGAAAAGCCGGACCTTGTGGTCATTGACTCCATCCAGACCATGCGCTGCATGGATATCTCGTCCTCGTCCGGCACGGTCAGTCAGGTGAAGGAGAGTGCCGCCCGGCTGCTGGCGGTAGCCAAAAAGCAGGAGATTCCCATGTTTATCGTGGGTCATGTGAACAAGGACGGCGCAATTGCAGGCCCCAAGGTCATGGAACATATCGTGGATACTGTGCTCTACTTTGAGGGCGACAAGATGCTGCCGTACCGCATTCTGCGGGCAGCCAAAAACCGCTATGGCTCCACCAATGAGCTGGGAATGTTCGATATGACCGGCACAGGACTTGCCGAGATTGAAAACCCCTCCCAGATGCTGCTGGAAGGACGTCCGCTGGGGGTTTCCGGCAACTGTGTGGCCTGTACCATGGAGGGCAGTCGTCCCATCCTGAGCGAGATACAGGCACTTGCCACCAAGACGAATTTTCCGGCACCCCGTCGCGCCTGCAGCGGATACGACTATAACCGCATGAACCTTTTGATCGCCGTGCTGGAAAAGCGGGCAGGGTACTTCTTTGGAAATCTGGATGTTTACGTCAACATTGTGGGCGGCATTGCACTGCGGGATACCGCCTGCGACCTTGCAGTCTGCCTGAGTATGGTCTCCTCGCTGCTGGACCGCCCGGTCAGTGATAAGCTTATCGCTATCGGAGAGGTAGGTCTGGGCGGGGAAGTGCGCAGTGTGCCCAATCTGGAACAGCGCCTGCACGAGGCTGAGCGTATCGGCTTTGAGCGGGCTGTTATCCCCAAGCACAGCCTTGCACACCTGAATGCCGCAGATTATCCCGGCATGAAGCTGGTCGGTGCAGCGTATATCGCAGATGCCATCAATGCGCTAAAAAATGACCGCCTGTGATGAAACGAGGAACCTATGTCGATTTATCTGGACGAAAGAAACCCCGGCAAACACGCACCCTTTGAGGATGCCGCGCCGGATATTGTAGAATATGTGCGTTATCTTGAAGTGATCGCCGGCAAAAGTGCCAATACGGCGTTCAGTTATTACTGTGACCTGCGCTCCTTCAGCCGCTTTATGAAGCGCCGCCGCGGGCTTGTGGCCACGGATGCAGAATTCAAAGAGATCGATCCCAAGGGGCTGGATACGGCCTTCTGGGGCAACATAACAAAAGAGGATATCTACGAATATCTGTATTTTCTGAACCGGGAGTGCGGCAACAAAAAATCCTCTACCGCCCGGCGGCTGGCCAGTCTGCACGGTTTTTATGATTATCTGGTCAATCAGGTCAACCGCTTATCCGAGGACCCTACGGCGGCCATCCGCCCGCCCAAACAGGATAAGGTCTTGCCCAAGTACCTGACGGCAGAGCAATCCATTTCGCTTTTGGAGAGTACCCAGACCCAGAGCGATTTCCCGGAGCGGGATTATTGCATGGTGGTGCTGTTCCTCAACTGCGGTATGCGTCTTGCAGAGCTGGTAGGCATGGACCTTGGAGACATCGATTTAGAGCAGCGTCAGATCCGCCTGTTCGGCAAAGGCCATAAAGAGCGTATGGTCTATCTGAATGATGCCTGCGTGGAGGCACTGCAACTATATCTGCGCAAGCGCAACACCATGGAGGGGCTTTCACCCAAGGAAAAAGCGGTGTTTATTACCCGTATGCGCAAGGAACGTATTTCGAACCGCAGAGTAGAACAGCTGATCTCCGGTGCAATGAAGGCTGCGGGGCTGAAGGGCTTTTCCACCCATAAGTTGCGTCACACCGCCGCAACGCTGATGTATCAGACCGGCAATGTGGATATCCTTACCCTCAAGCAGCTTCTGGGGCACAGCAGTGTGGGAACAACGCAAATTTATACGCACCTGCAAGAATTTCAGGTGCGCTCTGCCATTGAGGAAAACCCGCTGGGCAAGGTACTACCCATCAAAGCTGCAAAAGCAAGTTTGGATACAACAGATGCAGCAGGGGAGACATCTGTTGAAAATGACCCGGCGGGAGAGGACGCTTCTGAGCCGTCCGGCCCTATGGCGGCCTTTGAGGGCGCTGCACAGGATGGCTTCCGGGCAGATATCTCGGCAATGTCCAACGATGAAATAGACGATTCATCGCGCGATACTTAAACCTGCACAAAACGTCTGAGACGATTCAAAGACCTATGGCGCGATCCGGCTTGACCGGATAACGTCATGGGTCTTTATAATTTACATTATAAGCAGTCAGCAGCAATACATACAGGAGCATCCATAGAAACGCGCAACGTAATGTCTACACAAAAACAAATAAACAACCACAGCCGCAACATGAAATGTTATAAAGCAAGCACATAGATGCTTACTGGAATAAAATGAATTACAAATGAACTGATGCAGCAGCGCATAACACAGGAAGCATCTGTAAGCATGAGACAAATAAAACCATAAAATATGATAAAAATTGCAGAATGTGCAAAACGGCTGAACTAAGCCCGAAAATGAGCCAGCTGAGGCTGAAACGCCAAAATTCCGGGAAATGGGCATTTTTCACTTCCCTGAGTTTCGCATAACGTGCATTATACGAAACAGTCACAATTAAAAAGAGAAGCTGCCCTTCTCTCTTTCTGTCAGATTTTCGGCAGCTTCTGTGGATGCTATTCAGTTTACACATGCCCGCTTCTGCGCCGCTGGACGTATTACCAGCATGTTCAAGCGTTCAACTTATGCCTGCAGTATCGTTTCTTTTCCTTTGGTGGTGCGATGTTCATTTCACCGGTAGCGGTTCTGTGCCGAAGTATGTACAGATGGCTTCGTAATAAATGCGTGCCACTGTCTTGCAGCCCTGTTCACTGCCAAAATGCTCCACATCCTCATTGTTCGTCACAAAACACTGCTCTGCCAACACTGCCGGACAATCCACATCCTCCAGCAGCGTAAAGCTGCGCTCAGGCCGAACCTGCGTGTAGGTATTCTCCACCAGCTGCTTCTGGTCGTTTTCCAGATAATAAATGTAGCGTACTCCCCCTCGCCCGCGCAGCCTTGCGCCGATGCTCTGCATTCCACCGGCCAGCAGTTTTGCAAAATAAAAACTTTCCTGATGCCATGTACGCCCGGGCACTGCCGGATAGCATTCAAAACCGGCTGCCGTAGAGCCATTGGCCGCGGAGTTGCCGTGGATGGACAGCAGCAGCTGCGGGCTTTGAGCGCTGGCTGCTGCTGCACGTTGGGCAGGTGTCGCGGTTTCATCAAAGCTTTCCCGGGTCTGCAGCGGAATGTAATTAGAATCCTCTTCTAACCATTGGAGCAGCGCAGCAGCCGTAGCTGCGGTGACCTGTTTTTCTTCGACCACTCCCCTTGCGCCCGGGTCACTGCCGCCATGTCCGGCGTCTATTGCCACCCGGTACGGCGGGTCGCCCACCACAGGACGAAAGTCCTCCGCTGAGACTGAGACTGCGGATTCTGCGGGTGCGTTCAGTTCCAGCGCCGCCTTCCATAAAAACAGGCCGAAATAGAGCATCAGTGCCGCAAAAACAAACAGCAAACCGTGTAAAAATCGGTTCCTCGTTTTGCAGCGGTGCGTTTTACGTTTGCTATGTTTATTTACTGGTCTGCGCTGACTGGTTGGCATAAAGCTTTACTTCCTGTTCGTTTTACATTCCTATTTATATAATACGAGTATACTCGCCTTTTCCTTGCACTGCAACAAAAAAAGACTGCCAATTTTTCAAAAGGCAGTCCTTACTGGGTTATTTCAGTTCTACAACCGTCACGCCGCTTTCGCCTTCGCCGTAACGGCCAAGACGGAAGCTTTTTACCATGCGGTTGCCGCGCAGATGCTTATGGATGGCGGTGCGCAGTGCGCCGGTGCCGTTGCCATGGATTAGATAGACCACCGTTTGTCCGTTCAGGATGGCGCGGTCAATAAAGGAATCCACCTCCGACAGTGCCTCATCCACCGTAAGTCCCAGCAGATTGCACTCCATTTTGGCGGTGCGCTGTACGCGCTCTACCCTGCCGTTGGGACGGTTGGTATCGCCGGTCAGGCGGGAATACCGCTGCTGCGCCTTTGTCTTAGGCGCAGTGGATTCTTTTACCAGCTTTTCCGGCTGCTTCAGGCCCTTGAGGGGCACCTTAGTCTTGATGATACCGGCACGCACCAGAACATCGCCGTTTTTGTCTGGCAGCGCCAGAACGGTGGCCAGCTGGTTCAATTCTGCAATGCAGACCTCCTGTCCCACCTTTACATCCTTCAGCGGTACAAACTCCTTGACGGGGTTATGCACCACCTCCGTACCGGCAAACAGCTTTTCGGTCTCCTTTTTGGCAATTTCGCGGGCACGCTGCGCCTTCTGCTGGGCGCTCATGCGCTCGTCCTTTTGCAGCTGGCGCAGTTCATCGGTCAGTGCGTAGGCCTGCGTTTCCACCTGCTGTGCCAGCGTGCGCGCCTTGGCACGGGCAGCTTCCAATTCATTTTCGCCCTGCTGGATCAGTTCATCCCGCTTTTTGCGGGCTGCTTCCAGCTGATGGGAAGCTTCGTTGCGCAGCTGCTCCACTTCGTTCTGACTTTCCTTCAGCTGCAGCTTCAAGTCGTCCAGCTGACCCAGAACCGCATCCAGACGCTTATCCTCGGCAGACAGATGCTGCTGAGCCGCTTCAATGACGCGGCTGGGGATGCCCAGCTTTTCGCTGATCAGGAATGCGTTGGATTTGCCCGGTACGCCCACACTCAGCTTATAGGTGGGACGCAGGGTCTCCAGATCAAACTCGCAGCTGGCGTTGACCACACCCTTAGTCTCCAGTGCAAAAACCTTCAGTTCCGCATAGTGGGTGGTCGCCATCAGCAGCACACCACGGCGGCGCAGCTCCTCAATGATGGCAACTGCCAGCGCGGCGCCCTCGGCGGGATCGGTACCGGCACCCAGCTCGTCCAGCAGCACAAGGGTGTGCGGCATAGCCAGTTCCAGAATACCGGTGATTTTTTTCATGTGGCCGGAGAAGGTGGAAAGGCTCTGCTCAATGCTCTGTTCGTCGCCGATATCCACCAGAAATTCATCAAACACACAGATCTCGCTGCGCTCGTCAGCAGGGATCAAAAAACCGCACTGTGCCATAGCGCACAGCAGACCGGCGGTTTTCAGGGTGACCGTCTTACCGCCGGTGTTCGGGCCGGTGATGATAAGGGAATCGTATTCCCCGCCCAGTGCAATATCCACAGGAACACACTTTTGCGGGTCGATCAGCGGGTGGCGGGCGCGAATCAGGTTGAAGGAAGAATCCGTCCGCACAGCTGGTTTGAAGGCCTTCAGTTCCAGCGCAAGCCGCGCTTTCGCCAGCAGGATGTCAATTTCCAGCATGGCCTTGTAGCTGTACTGGAACTGCGGCTCAATGGCGGCCACCTGTGCGGTAAAGGCCACCAGAATGCGCTCGATCTCCTGCGCTTCCTGTGCGCGGTATTGCAGGATGCGGGCATTGGCTTCCACCACTGCCTGCGGCTCCACGAACACCGTAGCACCCGTAGAGGATACATCGTGGATGATACCGCTCACTTCGCCGCGGTATTCGCTCTTGACCGGCACAACATACCGGCCGTTGCGCATGGAAACCACACTCTCCTGCAGGTATTTGGAGGTATCCATATTGCGCACCATGCTTTCCAGCCGGTCGCGGATGCTGTTTTCGGTGGCGCGGATCTTTTTGCGCAACTCTGCCAGCGTGCGGGAGGCGGTATCCGCCATGGCATCCGGTGCCAGAATGGCACTTGAGATCTGCTGCTCAAGACCCGGTTCCGGTGCAAGTGCGTAAAACAGATCATCGGTCGGCAGCGCGTCGTGCTCGGAGGAGCCATACCAGCTGGTCAGGTGCTGAAAATTGCGCAGCGCACCGGCCACCATCAGCAGTTCGCCCATGGAAAGCACGCCGCCCTTTACGGCACGGGCGGCAAGCTGGCTGACCCCCTCTACCCCGCCAAAGCGCGGCGAGCCGTTTTTAATCAGCAGGGTGTTGATGGCGTCCGTCTGCTCTAGTGCGTAGCGCACCTCGTCCGGGTCGCACTGCGGCTCAATGGCCAGCAGCATAGCACGGGCTTCCTTGCATACGCAGCCCTCCGCTGCACGCGCAATGATCTTATCCAGTTCTAATGTTTTTAAGTAGCTTGTTTCCATACTGTTCCTTTTTGGTCAGGGCAGCACGCTTTTCAAAAAGGCATAGCTTTTCAGCGGCTTATCCAGATGCGTCAGAGCATAGTTTTCAGCCACTGCGGAAAGCTTTTCCAGACTGCCCACAGAGATCTTGAATGCAAATATTTTTTTGTCCTCTACCAAGCAGATGTGGCGCAGTGCAAACAGCGCAGCCTTGTCCAGATTGCAGTTCTTGCCTGCCTTTGCCGCACAGGACGCACAGAGCAGATGCCCTTCCTGTGCGTCCAGATAAAAGGCATCTCCTTCATCGTAGGTGCCACAGTCCCGGCAGCAGACAATCTGCGGCATAAAGCCGCACTCACTCATGGTGCGCAGCTCAAATACTGCCTTGATCACCCGCAGGTCGGTGCGGTGCTCGTTGATCATATACAGACTGTTCAGCACCAGACGCAGCTCCCGGGCTGCTTCCTCTCCGGTAGGCGAAAGCGCAGCGGCCAATTCGGTAAGATACATGGCAAGGCTTACCCCTTCAATGGAGGAGGAAATGCCATGGAAGATGTTCTGCACATCGGCTTCCCGCACGGTATACATATTGCGTCCGGGCACCAGTGTAAACTCCGAATAGCAGAACAGCCCGCAGGCACTGAACAGCTTGCTTTTCAGCCGCAGGCTGTTTGCAGCCATTGCTGTGATCACGCCCAGTTTCGGGGTAAGGATCGTCAAAATGCGGTCTGCTTCTCTATAACGGGTCTCCTTCAGTACCAGACCCATGGTCACGAATGGTTCCATCGTCCGTTTCTCCTGCCGGATGCTCGGCGGGCAGCTGCACCAGTTGTTTGTAATCGAGATAACGGAGAATATTCCCCGTGCAGGCAAAGGCCTGCCAGCTTGCAGCAGCATCCATCTTCAGCGCTCCTTCCCTTTTCTGTGCACAGGCTGCTTTTGTTATAGTGTCAGCCTGATTCTAGCACAGCATACAAGGGAAAACTGTCCTGCTTTGGCATCACTCAGCGGTTGGAAGAATTCTGCTTAAAGCCGAAGTTATTCAGCAAAAATTCGTTATCCCGCCAGTCGGATTTTACCTTGACCCAGCACTGCAGATTGACCCGGCAGCCCAGAAACTCCTCGCAGTCGGCACGGGCAGCGCTGGCGATCTTTTTAAGCATGGCACCGCCCTTACCGATGACCATGCCTTTGTGGCTCTCCCGCTCGCAGTAAATGTTCACATCAATGTCGATCAAGTCTGTGCCCGGGCGCTCCTTGAAGCGCTCCACCACTACCGCAATGCCGTGCGGAATCTCATCCCGCATAAAGAGCAGTGCCTTTTCGCGGATGACCTCAGCCACCAATTCTTTTTCCGGCATATCGGTATAGGCGTCATCGTCAAAGTAATGGGGACCTTCCACAGCGTAGCGGCTCAAAGCATCGAACAGTTCCTCGCTGCCTTCCTTGTTGCGCACACTGATGGTATAGATCTCATCGAACACGCCCAGCGCCTTCAGCTCTGCCTTGCGGGTTTCCAAATCGGCAGGTTCTTTAACAAGGTCGGTCTTATTAATGACGGCAATGGCCGGGCCGCTGCGGTGCAGCGCCTCCACAAGTGCCATCTCAGATTCGTTCAGCGCGCCGTAAGGCTCGAACAGCATCATGGAAACATCCACATCCGCAATGGAATCGCTGGCAGTCTTATCCATGCGCTTGCCCAGCTTGTTGTGCGCTTTGTGCACACCGGGGGTGTCCAGCAGCACATATTGCAGCGGCCCCCGGGTGATCACGCCGGTAATGCGGGTGCGGGTAGTCTGGGGCTTAGAGGTGACGATAGCCACTTTCTCGCCGACCAAGAGGTTCGTCAGGCTGGATTTGCCCACGTTCGGCCGTCCGATGACAGCAACGAATACAGAGGAGGTGTCGTAATGCTCCTGAACGGGTGTTGTAGTACTCAAAGCGAACTCCTGTCTTGTTTTTATGTTCTGGGATATCATTCCGTATAGCTGACCGTGCGGGGCAGACCCAGCTGCAGCAGCACAGCCTCTTCTTTTTCGCGCATACGCATGGCCTCTAGACCGCCGTTTTCGTGGTCGTAGCCCAGCAGATGCAGCATGGAGTGTACGGTCAGAAAGGCTACCTCCCGCTGCAGCGGATGCCCATACAGATTCGCCTGCTCCATGGCGCGCTCCATGCTGATAACGATATCGCCCAGCATCATGCAGCCGTTGTTCTCGTCGATATCATACTTGCCGTTCTCACCCAGAGGAAAGCTCAGCACATCAGTAGGCATGGGCTTATTGCGGTACTGGTTGTTCAGCTCGGCAATGGCAGCGTTGTCCACAAAGGTAACGCTGATCTCGGCGGGACGGTCGAAATGCTCATATTCCAGCACGGCATTGCAGGCACGGCGGATCAGAATGCGGAGCCCGGAGGGCACCTTAACAGCTTTCTGGGAGTTGGTGATCAAAACTTTATTGGACATATCGGTCCACTCCTTTCAGGGATTTATTTAAAATTCTTATTGTTTTCTTTATTTTTCGCATCGGCAGCCGGATGGGCGGCACGTTCGTAAGCCTTTACGATCTCCTGCACCAACCGGTGACGCACAACGTCTTTATCGGTAAAGTAGCATTGTGCAATGCCGTTCACATCCTTCAGCACCTTCAGCGCGTCCACCAGACCGCTGCGGGTGCTGCCCGGCAGATCGATCTGAGTTACATCGCCGGTAACGACTACCTTAGAGCCCACACCCATACGGGTAAGGAACATTTTCATCTGCTCCGGGGTGGTGTTCTGCGCCTCGTCCAGAATGATAAAGGAATCATCCAGTGTGCGCCCGCGCATATAAGCCAGCGGGGCGACCTCAATGATCTGCTTTTCCACCAGACGCTCGTAGGTCTCTGCGCCCAGCATATCAAACAGGCCGTCGTACAGCGGCCGCAGATAGGGGTCTACCTTCTGCTGCAGGTCACCGGGCAGAAAGCCAAGCTTCTCGCCCGCTTCCACCGCCGGGCGGGTCAAGATGATGCGGGATACTTCCTTGGCCTTAAAGGCTTTCACCGCCATGGCAACGGCCAGATAGGTCTTGCCGGTACCCGCCGGGCCGACACCGAAGGTAATGGCATTGGAGCGGATGGCGCTCAGGTATTCCTTCTGTCCCAGCGTTTTGGGGCGGATCGGGCGTCCCTTGACCGTGACGGTAACAAAGTCCTCGGTCAGTTCCTTTACCCGCTTCTCTGCGCCATCGTGTGCCAGACTGATGCAGTAGTGCACAGTCTGATCTTCCAGCGGGGTGCGGTTCTCGATCAGAAGAAGCATTCCCTCCACGGCGCGGTTCGCTGCCGCCACATTGGCAGGCTCGCCGGAAATGCGAAGCTGTGTGCCGCGGCAGACAGCGGTAACAGAAAACTCTTTTTCCAATAAGCGAATATTCCGGTCACAGTTGCCAAAAACAGCCGCTGCGATCTCTACACTATCCAATTCAATACACTTTTCCGCCATGGAGCTCCTCCCGAATTGCAGAATTTGATGACTATATTGTACCACCAAAATCTTCAGAAGAAAACTATGAAAAGTGCACAAAATATTTTCCCGCGTTCCATCGGTTTTTCCATACGAACCGTGTTTTAAAGCTTTTTGATGGCTTTTTTCAGAAAACGCTTGACAAAGTATATCGGGAGACGATATACTTTAAGCGCAATATATCGGCTAACGATATAAAGACGTCCGATAGCATCCATGGAGTGTTTCAGTATGGAAAATCTTGCATTGACCGAATCGACCTATTATATCCTGTTGTCTCTTTACCATCCGCAGCACGGTTATGGCATCATGCAGCAGACGGAGCAGCTTTCCGGGGGCAGAGTTCATCTTGCCGCCGGGACGCTGTACGGCGCATTGACCTCCCTGTGTGAAAAAGGCTGGATCCGTCCCCTGCCCGCTGAGAGCGGCAGCCGCAAAAAGGAATACCAGCTTACCGCAGAGGGCGTACAGATTTTAAAGCACGAGCTTGCCCGCTTGCAGCAGCTTGTGGCAAATGGTGAGAGCATCCTGAAGGAGGAAGCCTTATGAAGGAAAAGAAAACCGTTTTCAAGCTTTTCTTTGTGTGGGATTTTGAAAAAGAAGAGCGCTGGCTGAACGAGATGGCACAGGAGGGCTGGGTACTGGACAATACCGGGTTTTCCTTTTATACTTTTGTGCGCTGTGAACCGGGCGAGTATATCATCCGCTTGGAGATGAACCCCAGCAGTGATTACCACGCCTTTGTAAAGGAACTGGGTGCAGAATATATCGGCGGCTGCGTCAACTGGGTGTACTTCCGTCGGAAAGCGGAGCTTGGCAACTTTGAGCTGCTCTCAGATATCGACTCCCGTCTGACGCATCTGAGCCGAATCAATCGGATGCTTTCCCTGATCTGTCTGGCAAACCTGATTCTTGGCATAATGAACTCTCTGAATCAGGCTCGCTACGGCTGGCTGAACCTGTTGTGCGCAGCAATGCTCTCCTATGCACTGGGACGTATCCACGGCATGAAAGCAGCGCTGGAAAAGGAACGCAGTTTGCACGAATGATTTGTCAATCCCTTCTTCGCCACAACCGCAGAGAAAAAAGCGGCGTATCTTTGGATAAAAAGACCATAGCAAACTGTTCTCCATCGTGATACAATAGCAAGCGTTGTGTGCCGCCGCCCGGCGGCCGTTTGGACTGCTTGAACACAAAGGAGAAGGAACCATGGAACAGCTTTTTCTGATGCCCGGTGAAGAACGATACGAGCGCTTCAAGGATGGCAACGGTGTTCCTAAGGTACACTACTCCTACCGCTCTATGCGCGGTGCCTTCTTCGACTGCGAGAGCCGCAGCTTAGAGGAAGCCCAGCGTCTGTGTGAAAACTGGCTTGTGGGGCAGGATCGCTGCTACCGCAATTAACATAAAACCATAACCCCCCTGCCGTATTTGCAGCCTTTTTTGCAAAACGGCAGGGGGTATTTTTGTTATATAGGCTTTACTGCCACACCTGCGCACAGACAAGTTCCAATACACTACCGGCGATGCAACGGGATTTATCCGAGATCAGGAAGCAGTTGGAAAGCTCCTCCCGCCGGGGGTCGATATCCGCGATCTTAAAGCCCGGCGTAACCGGATAGCCGCTGCGCAGCAATCCGCGCAGAATACCGGGGATCTGTGCTGTGACCGGGATATCAGCTCCTTCTGGGGTGCGGATAGTGGCGATAGTCTCGCCCTTCTCTACCAAATCGCCGATTTTACGCACATTCATAAAAACACCGGCGGCCTGTGCATGGATCACCCGCTCTGCACCGTACCCGCCAATGACGCCGGGAATGCCGGTATTGGGGATAGCGCTTCCCTCCCGGATGATCCTGCCCAGCCGGTGGCCGCGCTTGGTCTCCACTACGGCGTCCACGTCCTGCCCGGCTACAAAGCCGGGGCCAAGGGCAATGGTCAGCGGTGCCATATCCCGGCGGGTACCAAGGTTGCGCTTAGCCAGAATGGCATCCACTACGACCTCCGGCTTTGCCCGGGCAATACAGGCTCCCTCTGGGTCAACGAGCACCGGAACAGCGCCCTGCGCCCAGACGGACTGTGCCTGCTCCAACGCTTCAATGCGGACGGCGCGCAGACCCTCAACAGTGGCTTCGCCTTCATACACTGCTTCACACAGAGCTACCTGACGGCGGATGGCTGCGGGCCGTGTTGTTTCCAGCACCAGCACCCGCAGCCCGGCGCTCCACAACCGGTGGATGGTACCGGTGGCAAGGTCGCCGCCGCCGCGCACGATGATCAAAGCGTCCTTTTTCATTTTATTTCCTCCCCGGGGAAAAGTGTCTGCAATAGCACCTCCATGGAGCCGCCACAGGCAGCAACAGCCGCATCCTCGTTTTTGCCGTCAGCCGAAAGCTGCAGGCATTGCAGGGCGGGCACAGCCTGTGCCAACAGCTTCTGAGCCGCCTGTACCGTGTAATGCTCCATAATGCCGCCGCCCACACTGCCCACTGTATTGCAATCGGGCAGAACGAGCATTTTTGCGCCAACATCCCGCGGGGTGGAGCCGTGCCGCGCAATAATAGTAGCCAGTACCGCCGGGGTATGGGCTTTTTCTGCCTGCACCATCGCATCCAGCAATGCAATGGGATAGCCCTCTGTCTGGGGGCGGGCATTTTTGACCTGCACGATCTGCGCCAGAATAGAAAGCGCGATCTCCGCAGCCGTCTGTGCACCAATGGCAAGGCCGATGGGTGCGCAGAGTGCATCGATCCGCTGGCTGTCCAGACCGTTCTCCAACAGCTGACGGCGCACCAATGCAGCACGGCCACGGCTGCCCATCATGCCCACATAGGCCGCAGGCTTTTGCAGAATCCGGGTAAGGCAGTCCAGATCAAAGACGTGGGAGCGGGTCAGCACCGCAAAATAGGTCTCCGCCCCGCCGGGCACATCCTGAAGCGCCTGCGCAAAGGGAGCGCAAAGCACGGTATCCGCTCCGGCGGCGCGTAGCTGCTGGGCAAATTCCTCCCGATCATCTATGGCAAGCACTGGCATGCCGAGAAGCTTTGCCTGCTTTACAAGGGCAGCAGCAACATGACCGCCGCCGCAGACCACCAGCTGCGGCACCGCACCAAAGCGCTCAGCAAATACCCGCTGACCTTCCAGTGTAAGAAAGCCCGTAGCGGTACAGGCCTGCAGGACGGCAAGCTGACGTTGCAGAAGCCCAGCGCTCTGGGTCTGCCACAGGTCGTCTCCGTCCCGCAGCAGCAGCTGACTGCCTGCCTCTACGCCTTCCAGCACGGTAGCCAGCGTATAGCTGCCGGTCTGGCTTGTACTTTGCAGAACGTCTGCAAGCGTTTGTCTGTTCATTGGTGTTTCTCTCCCTTAATTATTGCTCCACAGGTGTTACCTTATCAAACTGTGTCTGATCCAGTTCTGCCTGCCAGCTTTGCCAGTCCTCCGGCAGCATACGCCATGCAAGTCCGCACCCTGCCGAGATCTCACGCGGCAGCGGGATCAGCCGTCCGGGCACCTGCCGGGCATGGCATTGCTTTTCCCACTCCATAGCCTCTAAGGTAGTACGGAAGGAAAGCACGATATAGCTTCGTTTTACTCGCATAAAATCTCCCGGGCAAGTGCGCAAACTGCCTGCGCTGCCTGCTGTACCTCCTGCTCCGTATTGAAATGGGAAAAGCTGAACCGTACCACGCCCTGCTCGGCCGTGCCAAGGGCCTTGTGCATCAGCGGAGCGCAGTGCGCCCCAGCACGCACGCAGATGCCGTAGTCTTCCCACAAAATATCTGCCACCCGGGCAGAATCCTCCAGTGCGATGTTCAGTGCCACAATGGGTGCGCGGGGCTGCATGGTCATATCACCGTATACTGTTACGCCCGGTGCAGTACGAACCTGCTCATAAAACAGGCGGGCAAGGGCGTTTTCCCGGGCAGCAAGGCTTTCTACGCCCTGCTCCAGCAGCCAGCGCACACCGGCGCAAAGCCCCGCAAGGCCGTGCACGTTCAGCGTGCCAGCCTCCAGTGCGGTGGGCATCTGCAAGGGGTGCATTTCGTCAAAGCTGTGCACGCCGCTGCCGCCAACAAGGAGCGGCGCAATTTGTAACCCGGGGCGCACATAAGCTCCGCCGGTGCCCTGCGGTCCCAGCAGAGCTTTGTGCCCGGTAAAGCAGAGAGCATCAATGCCCAGCTGCTGTACATCAATGGGCTGCGCACCGGCAGTCTGGGCTGCATCCACGATCAGCAGCAGACCGTGCCGGTGGGCAAAATCCGCTGCGCGGGCAAGGTCGATGCCATTGCCGGTCACGTTGGAAGCCCCTGTCACCACCAGTGCCAGAGTCGTGGGACGCAGCAGCGCTTCCCACTGGTCATAACAAAGCCGTGCAGCGTCATCCACCCCGGTATAGGAAACCTCTACTCCCTGCGCCCGCAACCGGTATAGCGGGCGCAGAACGGAGTTATGCTCGCATACCGTTGTGATGACATGATCCCCCGGATGCAGCACACCGTTCAGCACCGTGTTCAGTGCCATGGTCGCATTGGCGGCAAAAGCAATGCAGGAAGGGTCTGGCGCATGGAAAAGTTCTGCCAGCGCCAGACGGGTGTCCAGCACGATCCGTGCGGCGTGAAGGGTGGGCTCGTGTGCGCCGCGCCCGGAGTTGCCTGCCGTGTGCAGTGCCTCCAGAATAGCCTGTTCCACCTGCGGTGGTTTATGCAGAGTGGTGGCCGCGTTGTCTAGATAGATCACGGTTTTACCACGTTTCCGGCCTGTGTCAGCTTTTCGGCAATGGTGTACATATTGGTCACGCTGCCCACAGCCAGCTTCTCGGTAAGGCCGTAAAAGTTCAGGCAGGTACCGCAGGTCAGGATTTCCACGCCCTGTGCCTCCAGTTCCTTGAGATCCTCCAGCATGGCAGAGCCTTCACAGGTCAGCGCCGCGCCGCCGTTATAGAACAGAATGGTCTTGGGCAGCTTGTCCTGCTGGGTCAGTGCAAATACAAAGGCCTTGAGCAGGGTCTTACCCAACTCCTCGCTGCCTTCGCCCATCGTGGCAGAGGCAATCGCAACCACCGTATCGGTGCGGGCATCGGGGGTGCAGACAGAAGCATCTTCTGCTGGGGCGCTTACTACTTCGCCCAGCGTGAACAGCACACGGTATTTGCGCTCTTCCAGCTTTTCAGCGCTGTACTGATATCCCTTCTGCTGTGCCATCTTGGTCAGGTTTTGCACAGCGATCTCGTTGTCCACAAGTACCTCCACCTGTCCTGCGCCCTGCAGCTCGGAAATGGCCTTTTTCGCTTTGACGACAGGCAGCGGGCAGGCATCGCCTAGTGCATCCACTTTGATAAATTCAGCCATGTTGATTACTCCTCTCATTTGTCTGTTACGGTGATCTCAATTTTCTGCTTCGGCAGAATCTCTCCAACGATGCTTGCCGACAGCCCTGCGGCGCGCAACGCCTGTTCTAGTGCCGCGGCATCCGCCGGGTCTACCGCCAGTAGCAGTCCGCCGGAAGTCTGCGGGTCGAACAGGACTTCCTCCATGGCAAAGCTTACGTTTTTAAACCGAACGAACGGCCCGGTATGGTTGCGGTTGCGCTGCCCGGCGGCGGTGTACAAAAACGCATCGGCTGCTTTTTGGGCACCCGGCAGCACTGGCACGGCATTTGCATGGATGACGCAGGAAAGTTTGCCGCCCATCATTTCATGCAGATGGCCGAGAAAGCTGAAGCCGGTCACATCCGTAGCGGCATGGACGCGGTATTTGCGGCTGATCTCTGCCGCTGTTTTGTTCAGAGTGGTCATGGAGCGAATGGCGGCTTCCATCTCCTCCGGGGCGGCCTCGCCCACGCGGTTTGCCGTGCACAGCAGCCCCACACCCAAAGCTTTGGTCAATACCAGCTTATCACCCGGCACTCCGGTGTCGTTCGTGTACATCCGGTGCGGGTCTACAAGGCCGGTCACGGATAGACCGTATTTCACCCCACTGTCTGCAATGGAGTGCCCGCCTGCAAGACTGCCGCCGGCTTCTGCTACCTTTTCAGCACCGCCGCGCAAAATCTCGCCCAGCACGTTCAAATCCATATCCTCCGGGAAGCAGACCAGATTCAGTGCGGTCTTCACCTCGCCGCCCATGGCGTAGACATCGCTCAGGGCGTTTGTGGCAGCGATTTGCCCAAAGGTATAGGGGTCGTCCACCATCGGCGGAAAAAAGTCCACAGTCTGCACCAGTGCAATGTTGTCCGTAATACGGTAGACTGCGGCATCATCCCGGCTGTCATAGCCGACCAGAAGATCCGGGTCTTTTTCGCCCCGGGGCAGCTTTTCCAGAATACGGCTCAGCACCCCGGCACCCAGCTTTGCGGTGCAACCGCCCCCGGTACAGAATACGATTTTATCTTCCTTGCTCATGCGCGTTCTTCCTCTTTGAAATGCGTCAGCACGCACAGTATGCCCTGCTGACGCAAAAGCTGTTGTATTTGTATGCCCTCCTGCTGCAATTCCGGCGTATCAACCTGATTGAGTACGGCGTAAAACTGCCGGTCTCCCACCGCCTTGCGACCGCCCTGCGTGCTTGCAAGCAGCTGTGCCAGCACAGGGGGCGTAAGGGGTGCATCCGGCGCAGCCGCTAAAAACTGCGGACGGATGGTATCGTAGCGGAAGCAGGCCTCCCGCAAGGGCCTATCCAGCGCCGAAAGTCCTGCTACCGCCAAAACGATATCGCTTTGCGACAGCAGCACCGGCTCGTGCGCTGCCGGGAGCTTGCAGGGGCGGTGCTTTGCCCCGTCTGCTTCTATAAACACCGCATCCGCCTGTGCCATCCGGCGCAAAAGCTGCGGCTGCGGCAAAGTCAGCTTCCCGTTTTCTGCCGGGGTTCCGATCACTGCATAGTGACCCGCTTGCCATAAGGCGGTAAGCGCTGCGTCATCCGGTGCATAGCAGGCTGCCGGTTGCCGGATGTGGGTGGTCGTAGTCACAAGCACCTGCCATCCCTTGCGGGCACAGTGGTCTGCCATAGCATACAGTAGGGTTGTTTTTCCCCCGCCGCCTACCAGAGAAACGATATGCCCTTTCTCTGCCAGAAACGGAAGCTCTTTTTCGTTCAGCATCTGCTTTTAGTGCTTGGCTGCAACTGCCATTGCGATCTGTTCCGGGGTAATGGGCAGCTCGTAGAAGCGGGTGCCGATGGCGTTGTAGATGGCGTCCGAGATGGCGGGCAGCGGCGTATTGATGACCACCTCACCGATGGACTTTGCGCCAAAGGGGCCGTTGGGCTCATAGCTATTCTCAAACTCCACATGGATATGCCCGATATCGTTGCGGGCAGGGATCTTGTACTGGAACAGAGAGTTCTCCTCCGGGTATCCGTTTCTGTCGTAGGTGATGTTCTCGGTCAGGGTCATACCGATGCCCTGCAAAATACCGCCCTCTGCCTGCACACGGGTCAGGTTGGGGTTGATGGGGGTGCCGCAGTCCACGCAGGCGTCAAATTCCAGCACCTTCACCTCGCCGGTCTCGGTATCCACCTCTACCTCGGCAGCGCCCACCATATACGGCGGCGGCGACAAAGGCGAGGTATGGGTCTCGGTAAATTCCAGCGGGATCTTATGGCCAAACTGAGAAGCAAAGGCGATCTCGGACAGGGTCTTTTGGCGGGTGGGGTCAGCGCTTTCAAACACGACTTTGCCATCAAACTCCACAGCATCCGCCGGGCATTCCAGCAGCTCTGCGCCCAACTTGCAGATCTGTTCCCGCAGCTTCATGGCGCACTTTTCGGTAGCCTTACCGGTGACATAGGTGGTGCTGGAGGCGTAGGAGCCGGAATCGTAAGGGGAAGAATCCGTATCCGCACCAAAGACGGTAATATTATCCAGCGGGCAGTCCAGAACCTCGGCAGCGATCTGCGCCAGCGTAGTATCGCAGCCGGTGCCCATATCGGCAGCACCGATCATAAGGGTATAAAAGCCGTCATCGTTCAGTTTGAGGGTAGCACTGCCCACGTCCATGCCGGAAATGCCGGAGCCCTGCATGGCCATACCCATGCCTACGGCACGGATCTTGCCGTTGCCCATATCCCGGGCGGGATACTTGTGCGCCCAGTCGATCATCTCGCGCACCTTAAGCACACACCGGTCCAGCGCACAGCTGGTATTTACTGCGCCGTAGTAGGCGGGCATCACATCACCCTCCTGTACGGTATTCTTCAGGCGCAGTGCAATGGGGTCCATGTTCAGCTTGTGCGCCAGCTCGTTCACGGCAGATTCCACCGCAAACAGACCCTGTGTAGCACCATAGCCGCGGTATGCACCGGCAGACATGTGGTTGGTGTACACCACATCGCTGACAAAACGGAATGCCTCGGCCTTGCCGTACAGCGGAATGGACTTATGACCGGACAGGCCCACGGTAGTGGGGCCGTGCTCGCCGTAAGCACCGGTGTTGGACAGGGTGTACAGGTCAATGCCCTTCACGATGCCGTCCTTGGTAGCGCCCAGACGGACGTGCATCTCCATCTCGTGGCGCGGCGAGGAAGCCGTCTGGCTTTCCACACGGCTGAAGATGAGCTTGGAGGGCTTTTTGGTCATCCAAGTCACAAAAGCCGGGTACACCTCGCTGACCGCGGTCTGCTTAGCGCCAAAGCCGCCGCCGATGCGGGGCTTGGAGACACGCACCATGGACTTGGGAATGTGCAGTGCATTGGCAATGTTGCGGCGGGCGTGGAACACGATCTGGGTAGAGCTGAGCACATTCAGCCGCCCATAAGTATCAATGGAGCAATAGGTGCGGAAGGTCTCCATCATAGCCTGCTGGCAGGCCTTGGTGTGGTACACATGGTCGATGACCACATCGCACCCGGCTAGCACAGCGTCGATATCACCGTTGCCGCATTCATCATGTGCGCAGAGGTTGCGCTTGTTGTCGGCGCCCACGGGAGCAAGGCTTTCCCAGTTATCCTCCGGGTGCACAAGGATAGGATTATCCTTTGCGGTGTGGAAATCCAGCACGGCTTCCAGCACCTCATAATCCACTTTAATGAGCTTGAGTGCCTTGTCCACGCACTTTTCATCCTTACCGGCTACGATGGCCACCACGTCTCCCACAAAGCGGACGTGGCGATCGATCAGCAGACGGTCGTAGGGGCTGGCCTCCGGGTAGGTCTGGCCGGCCTGCGTATAACGGCGAGCATCCTGCGGCACATCCTCCCAGGTAAAGACAGCCTCGATGCCGGGCACTTTTTTGGCAACGGCGGTGTTGATGCTGCGGACGATGGCGTTTGCATGGGGCGAGCGCAGCAGCTTGACGATCAGGCAGTCCTGCGGGATGATATCATCCATATAAACAGGCTGGCCGGTAACCAGCTGCATCGCGTCTTTTTTGCGGAATGGTTTGTTGACGGTTTTCACTGTACGCCCTCCTTCTGCTTTTTCCATGCCAGAAAGCTCATAATGCCGCGCAGCTGGCCTTCGTAGCCGGAGCAGCGGCACAGGTTTCCGGCAAGGTATTCCTTCACCTGCTCTTCAGTGGGGTACGGCTGCTCCCGGAACAGAGCCAGTGCATTCATAATAAAGCCCGGGTTGCAGAAACCACACTGTTCTGCACCCTGATCTGCAATAAAGGCACCAAACTCGGCAGCCTCTTCCTGCAAGCCCTCCAGCGTAGTGATCTTGTGCCCATCGGCGCGGGCTGCCAGCACGGAGCAGGACAGCACAGGCTTATCGTCCATAAACACGGTGCACAGACCGCAGTTGGAAGTTTCGCAGCCGCGCTTGACGCTCTTGCAGCCGTGTGCACGGACAAAATCGATCAAAAGCATATCCGGAGCGATCTCCTCGGACACCCGGATGCCGTTCAAGGTAAGTGTGATCTGCATTTACTTTTCCTCCTGCATTTTACGTTGTTCCAGCTCCAGCACTGCGCGCTTTGTCAGCACGCCTGCCAGATGCCTGCGGTATTCGGCGCTGCCGCGCATATTGGAGCCGGTAACGATCTGCGCTTTTACGCCTTCGGCAAACTGTGCGGCAAGCTGTTCTGCCGCAAGGGCAGGCTCTGCCGGGAGTTCGAACCGCACAGCGCGCAGCGGACGCGCACCAATCACGATGCGGTAATCTCCGGTCTCCATCCGGGCGGCGGCACAGGTCAGCACCGGGATATCGGTCTGGCTGTTGCGCACCGACTGGTAATAAAGCTGCATCGGTGTCTTTTTTACGATCAGCCGCACCAGAATGTCCCGGTCGTAGGGGCGCTGGGCATATTCCTGCAAAGGCAGGATGCCGCCTTTGTACAGTTCTACATCACAGTCCATGGCAAGGAACATGGTCAGCACGTCCGAAAAGCCGAACCGGCTGTAAATGCTGCCGCCCACAGTAGCCAGATTGCGCAGCTGCACGCCCACGATATGGCGCACAGCCTCCCGCATAGCGCCGTGGGTGTAGGCGGCAAGCCCCGGGTGCTGTTCCAGCTGGCGCAGGGTGACCATAGCGCCGATGGAAAAGCCCTCCTCGTTCTCCTCAATGGTATCCAGTCCCAGACCGGAAAGGTCGATGGCGGTGCCGACATTGATGGTTTCCATCTTCAGCCAGATCATGCCGCCCAAAATGCGGTTCTGTTTTTTCTGGTTCAGCTGCCACGCCTCCTCCAGACTTTCTGCCCGCTTGTATTCTCGGATCGTCATCATGTGCAGTACCTCTCTTTTCTATCGCTGCGATATCTCTGCTTTTATTTTAGCACAGCTTTCGGTATAATACTATTATAAAATGCTGCTGAAGGGGTGTATTTGTATGAAAAAGTCGCTTACAGTCGGCTGTGTGATCATGGCTTCCGGGCTGAGCCGCCGGTTTGGTGCAAACAAGCTGCTGGCAGATTTTTGCGGGCAGCCCATGCTCTGCCGGGCCTTTGCCGCTACCGCTGCACCTAGTATCTCCGCCCGCATCGTGGTGACCCGCTCGGAGGAGGTGCAGGCACTGTGCAGGGCGCAGGGCGTCCCGGTGCTGCTGCACAGCCTGCCCGGCCGCAACGATACCGTTCGGCTGGGGCTTTCAGCGCTGCTGGAGCAGCTGCCGGAGCTTAGCGGCTGTATGTTTCTGCCCGGGGATCAGCCACTGCTGCGCCGGGAGACAGTAGAAGCCATGACCGCTCTTTTCTGCCGTGAGCAGCCCTCCCCGGCAGAATGGCAAAAAGAAACAGAACGGGAGATCTTCCGTCTGGGAGCCGTGGCCGAAAACGGCCCGGCGCCTCTTGTCGGAAGTCCCGTTCTGTTTGGAAGCAGTTTCTTTCCGGAACTGCTCACCCTGCCGGAAAATAAAGGCGGCAACATACTGCTTAAAAAGTACCCTGCGCAGGTGCGCACGGTCTGCATTGCGGACAGCGCAGAGCTGCTGGATGCAGACACCCCGGAGGTGTTGCAGCAGCTGGAAGCCCTTGCCCGGCAAAAAAATTAAAATTTATTCTGCCATATCGTTCTTGGGCAGCAGCACGTTCAGCAGAATTGCCACAAAGGCGGCCGGAACAATGCCGGACTCGCCGCAGATCAGCTGGAGGGCCTGCGGAGCCTGTGCCAGAATGCCGCTGTTGGCACCCATGCCGTAGCCCACGCCCAGTGCCACGGACACGATGGTCAGGTGGCGCGGAGTCATCTTTTCCTTGGTGATCAGCTGGATGCCGCTGACCACGATGGAAGAGAACATCATAACGGCAGCACCGCCCAGAACGGCCTGCGGCATGATGGAAATCAGCGCGCCCAGCTTGGGGATCAGGCCGCAGAGGATCAGGAACACAGCGCCGGAAGCCAGTGCCATACGGTTGACCACCTTGGTCATGGCCACCAGACCCACGTTCTGGCTGAAGGAGGTATTGGGCAGCACGCCGAACAGTGCGGCAAAGGTAGAGCCAAGGCCATCACAGATGACGCCACCGGACAGCTCCTTATCGGAAGGCTCGCGGTTCATGCCGCCCTCCATCACGCCGGAGATATCGCCCACAGTCTCCACTGCGGTAACGATGAACATGATCAGCACTGGCAGGATCGCACGGGCATCGAATACCACCTTGACCGGCATCAGCTTGGGTACTGCGAACCAGGAGGCCTGTGCCACCTTGTTCCAGTTGAGCACCCATGCCTTGGTGAACTCTACGCCATCAGCAGTCACGCCGGTAGTGGGCAGCACCAGACCCATAATGAAAGCAACCACATAACCGGCCAGAATGCCGATGAGGATGGCGGAGGAGCTGAGAAAACCGGTAGTCCAATGCTTGAAGAACAGGATGACCACCAGCACGAACAGTGCCAGAAGCAGGTTCTCCACAGAGCCGAAGTCCTTGGCCTTGTTGCCGCCGCCGAAGGAGTTGATACCCACCGAGATCAGCGAAAGACCGATGGAAAGCACCACCGTGCCGGTGACCACCGGCGGGAAGAACCTGCGCAGCGGCTTCAGGAAGAAGCCCAGCACGCTTTCAAAAATACCGCCGATGATGGATGCGCCCATGATCGCGCCATAGGCCAGCACACCGCCGCCCATCGTGCCCACAACGCTGTTGAACACGCCGATAAAGCCGGAACTGGTACCCATGATGATAGGCACTGCACCGCCCACGGGTCCGATGGTGAACAGCTGCACCAGCGTGACGATACCTGCCACGAACATGGCACTCTGCAGCAGGGTGACCTGCAGGTCTGCAAACTCGCCGCCTGCAATGCCGCAGGCGCTGGTGATGATCAGCAGCGGGGTCAGGTTGCCCACGAACATGGCGCAGACGTGCTGCAAGCCCAGCGGGATCGCCTGCCGCAGAGACATTTTGGCTTCAAACTGATAAGCCGCTTCTTCAAGCTTGACTTCCTTCAAAAAATCCACTCTCCTCAAGGTTTTAAAGGTTTATGCGGTTCGGATGCTTTGCAAAAAAAGCGAAAATATTATAGCAAAATGCAGATAAGATGTAAAATAAGTATGACTTTTGCATGAAAAATTGCTGCATCCCACAAGTGAACTTTTCTTCGGCAAACAAGCAAAAAAGCAGGACTTCCGCATGATTTGTCCAGCCTGATTCGGCTGGCATCATACAGAATCCCCTGCTTTTTTCGTGCTTTTCTCTGTTTTTTGTGCGATACGGAAAAATTTTTGTTTCTGCGGTCAGAGCAGTCCATAATCCCGCAAACAGCGCGTCAGCCCTGCCTGTGTAGTGTCAAATACGATGCCATGCGCCTGCAGCTTGCTGCAATCCATCGCAAGATTCCGTGCCCAGTCAGCTTCCTGAATATCGACCGTGATCCCCAGTGTCTCAGCAAACTGCCGGGCGGTCAGTACCATGTTTTCAGCGTTTTCACTGCCAAAGTTATAGACCCCGCCGGGCAGGGTCAGGGCAGCTTCCAGCAGTGCTACCGCCTGCCGGACGTAGGTGATGCCCCGGAAGTCCCGGACAGAAAAGCGGACAGATTCTCCCTGCTGCGCCGCACGCAGAAGGTTCAGCGGCAGGTTGCCCCGGATGGGCAGCCGGTAGCCCGGCAGGTCGTACATCCATGTGGCGCGCAGCAATACGGCACCCGGGCAGAGCGCCTGCACCCGCTGCTCCATTTCCAGCTTGCCCTGCCCGTACACATTGGCAGGCTTTAACGGAATCGTTTCCGGCAGCGGGCCGGACTGCTCCACACCGGCATAGACCTGATCCGAACTGAAGGCCACCAGCTTTGCGCCGATCTCCGCTGCGGCACGGGCAAGCCAGACCGGCAGCTCCACATTGGCGCGGTAAGCCTGCTCCGGGTGATCGGCACAGTAACCGGTATCCGAAATGGCTGCGGTGTGCAGAATGCCATCCGGGCGCTGCTGCAAAACTGCTTGCCGCACGGCGTCCTCCCTTGCTGTTGCCAGAAAGCCTTTGGGAAAGGTGCACAGCTCGTAACGCCCCGCCCATTGCTGCACCACGCGGGAGCCCACAAAGCCGCCTGCGCCGGTTACAAGGATCTTCTTCATTTTGTTCTCCCGCAATAAGGCATCAGATAAAAAATTCCAGCACGAACACCACGGCGCAGCAGCCCGCAGCCACCTGAAACAGACTTGCTCCAAACCATGCGGCGGCAATGCCCACCACCAACGCAACAGCACCGGCTGCCGGGCTCTGCGTTGCCTGAATGATGGCCGGAAAGGTCATCACAGCCAGCGTTACATAGGGCACATAGTACAAAAACGACTGGATAAAGCGGTTTTTGATCGGTTTACGGATCAGCGTCAGCGGCAGGATGCGGATGACATAGGATACCAATGCCATGACCGCAATATAGATATAATTGTTATGCGTCATCTTCGTTTTCCTCCTGCCTGACCGGGAACAGCACCGCTGCTGCGCCGGAGATCGCCACCGTTAAAAGAATGGTGCGGGTACCCTCGGAGAGTGCCGAGATGCCCGGCAGATAGCTGCACAGAAAGCTCAGCGCAAAGCTGATGACGACCAGCACCGCAACGATCCGGTCTTTGCGAGCCGGCGGGATGATGATAGCCAAAAACATTCCGTACAGCGCCACACTCAGGGCGCTGACCACCCGCAGCGGCAGCAGATTGCCCGCAATAATGCCCAGCGCCGTACCGGAAGCCCAAGCCGGTGCCGCCAGCAGGATAGCGCCATAGGTATAGTACGGATTCAGGTTGCCCGGGCGGGCGATAGTAATGCCGAACAGTTCGTCCGTGACATCATAGCCGATGAGCAGCCGATGCCAGAAGGGCGTTTCCGGCGCAAAGCGCTGTGCCAGTGCACAGCTCATCAGCAGATACCGCGCATTGGCGATCAGCGTAATGACCGCCACCTCAAAATAGGTGGCGTTTGCCATGATCAACGCAAATGCGGCATATTCTCCTGCGGAGGCATTGTTCAGCAGGCTGACAAGAAACCCCTGAAACGGCGTAAAACCCGCCTTGCGCGCCGCGATGCCCAGCGAAAACGATACCGCAAAGTAGCCCAGTGCAATGGGCACGCCGTCCCGCATTCCGTCGCAGAACACCTTGCGGCTGAACTGATCCGCCCTTCCTGTTTGGACGAGCTGCGGCTCTAAAAGCCTCTGCTTCGATTCCATAGTTGATACTCCCCCTTTCCTATTTTGCAAACAGCAGATTCTATTATACTCCCCTGCGGGCAGAGAAGGAAGGGGTTTCGGGCTTTTTTTGTGTAAAATGCTACGGTCAAAATGCTTAGAGTTTGCGCTGATATAGGAACCACTTTGAATGTTACGGCTTGTTTGATCGTGCTGGAAGATAAAAACACCCCGGAAGGTTTCGTTTTTGAAGGACCTTCTGGGGTGTTGGTGCTATAAGGGATTACTCGAGCTCGGTAAGTTTATTTCTTCGCTAAACAGATTTGTTTAGTATATCTGTTCTTGGATGTTCACTTTTCCATGAGATTGCCGTGGTAGATGCGGCTTGCTGATTTTTTAGTATCAGGATAGTATCACACAACCAGCGGGATCTCTGTGAGTATTATAACGTATTCACGTTTAAGATGCAACTGCTTTTCAGCAGGGAGATTCTTATTATTTCTTTAAGGTACAATCTCTGCTTCTAGCTGATCATGCTGAGCTTCTGATTCCATCCATTTAGCTAGCTGCAGGAGAATCTTTGCACTCTGTGGAAACTTCAATCTCAGTTCCCGCGCCTGCGCTCGGTAACATTTTGCTTGTTCATAAAGGGTTCGGCCATCCTGTACAATCCGTGCACCACGGGAATTAAACTTTCCATAGAATACCGCTTTCGTCAATTTCTCATTCTGTTGTTTTTCCAGAAACTCTCGGATAAATTCATGCGGAAAAGCACCGTCTTTTCCATTACAGCTTTTTCCCATAATATAGCCTAAAATCTCTGGAAACTCCTCATACAAACATTCAGCCCAGCAGTCAAATGCACGCTTGTCCTGATACGCCTCCTCGGGCAGATAATAGTCGTTTTCTACATCAAACGATCTTGAAGGATTCTCTTCCAAAAACATTTTCATCTTACCCGGATGCCTAAAGAAGAGCCGCTGCAAACACAGAGGAGGTTTCTGCAGCAACTCCTTTTTATAGAGTAGCAGACAACACTTAGCCCATTCATCAGTATAATATTGCTCGTCCACTCTGCGGACAATACCAGAAAGGTATCCCCTTTCCTCCGCATTGACTCCCTGTTCAGCAATTGCCTCAAATACTTTCCTGAATAGATCAAACAAGTGCTCAACCTGTCCACTATTGCCATACAGGTAAAGTAAGAGCCCTCCCGGATGGTACTGCAATAGCTTCTTGTATCTCCGTTCGTTGTAGGACCACCTCATGTCCTGATTCGCCCAATACGTCTGTTCTCTCTCCCGCGTTGTCAGCCATGGGTCAATTTCTTCACGCCGCAACGTAGACAACAGCCGAAGTTTTTCATTTTCTGACATTTTTTCAAAGACAGAAGATGCTTCTTGAAAATTCCCCTGATCGAAAAAGCCAGCCAACAATTGTTGTTTTTCTTGTTTTCGAATTGCTTCAGCTACATCCGAAAATTCTTCACATGTAGTGTTTTTAGCAAGAAATACGCCCCATGCGTGCTGGTCCCTCATTGTTTCCAGCAGCCGCCACACTGCGTCCATCCCAAATTCTATTTTCAGTGCTGCAAATTTCTCCGCTCGAATTCGTTCTCTTTCCTCTTCCTCCTTCGTCCAGCTCTTTTCTTCTTGATTGTCTAAAAGCTCTTCCATAGGCAGGCAGTTCCATTCCAGAAATATCCATCCAAATTTTCCCACAGGATCACTGGATTCCGTGCAGCGTATCCATGTTTTCAGAACTTCTATCCAATCTGTCCAACCATATTCTTTACTACCACAAAGTTCAGTTCTTAACCAATATTGCATTGGTTGTAATGCTGTTGATGAGAATTGTGTTGCATCAAACTGCTCTGCCATCTCCAGTAGAACATCCTGTCCCAGCCGACGATACTCTTTCAACAGGTTTTCTATTTGCCCAAGCCATTTCTTCTGTAGTGCTGTACGATAAACAACTCGTGTGATTTCATCGTAAGCTTCAAACAATTCTTGTTCTAGGATTAATTGAGCGGGTCGTTCCTTCTTTCCTCGGCGATGTCCTCGAATCAGTGAGGTTTTACGGAGCAGTTCAATGCCGAATTTCACTCCGAAATCTGGATTTTGCTGAATTATCTGAATCGTCAGAACCTTTTTCTCTTCAAGAGTCAGCGCCGTATGAGAACTCCATAGGCAAAGTGCATCTAACAGATGCTGTTTTGCCTCTTTATCATTCTGTTCTCCTTGCAATGCTAGCCGATACAGTATTTGGCAAGCTGAAAGACATGTATTCTCTCGTTCTATTAAAGTGTCTAGCGTCCAGAGGATTTCATTTTGTCCCCCCAGCTGTTCTTCTTTCTTTAAAAATTCAAGCACAGCTTCCGGAGCTGCTTCAGCAAGGATTCGAAGTTCCTTTATGATGCACTCTTTACAATTATCTTTATGAAAAAAGGAAAGGACTTCCCTCACCTGAGCATCAATCATATTTTGATCTGACCCAGTCTCCGCAAAACAAATGTAATTTTTAAGCAACCGTTGAAGAATGCCATACCTTCTATGATTTTGTGCTGCATCTGTGCAGGAGAGTGCCGCACAGATTTCCTGGTGCATCCGTTGCCCCATGGCACTTTCTATGTCTATGTTCAATGCCAGCCACGCTTCTTCATCATTGACGATTTGATACCACGCTCCAACTTTTTTGATTGGGCTGTCATCTATCCGCAATAGTTCCTCATATTTTCGTTCCACTACAGGATATGGTGTTTCAGCCAATCGTGCAACCAGCTGTTTCTCTTTCTCGTCTAAAATATTGTAGTGTCGCAGAAGTACAAGCGGTTGCAACAAATCAATATCTGCCGCACTCATCCATTCCGGCTGTAAATCAGCTTCATTTCCCGGAATTTTTCGGATGAGTGCTGGAAGATTTCCGTGTGTATAACTATAAAGTTCATCAGCATTTGCGCTATCGATGCCCATCTCCTGTAACGCCTGAAGATACTGCGTTTTCCATTGCGGAAGCAATCGAATTACATTCTTTTTTGCAGCACCCTTTCCCTCGCAGAGAATAGTTTGGTTACGTCCTGATACCCGCCCGTTATACGGAAACCTCAACAGGAAATATGCGTTTTCGCATAAGCTGTCCAAATTATGATACGTCGTTTCGCTGCAAACAACAGTCACCTGTTCGGCCAATGCCGAATCTTGCATCAGCGCAGCCAAGCAGAATCCATATGCTTCGATTCGGGATTCTGCCGCCACACGGCATATCTTTTCATTCACCTTTTTGCGAAAAGCTTCCAGCTGCTCTTCCCTACCGATTTGGAACATTGCCTGATTAAGCGGAGGATTTGTCCTTTGTACAAACTGCTCCCATGCATGCGCAACAGAATCTATTTCCATCGCTTCATTTTCCAGATAGTTTTGTATTAGCCATGCACAAACCGCCGGTTCCGAGTTAAGCCAATCGCACAAAACAGATGCGTCATATACATAGACTGCTTTCCATTCATCTCTGTGTTCCGCCTCCCACTCTGTAAGTGATATATTGTAAGCCCATATTTTAGGCACTACGAGATAGAAAGTAGTATCTGATTTTTTCACTCCAAGCGGACGGGTTGTGCGTTTTCCATAATCGCTGTTGATTTTTTCCAAGGAATCCGCATTGGTTCCAAATTCCCACACGCTAGTTCCCTGTGCCACATAAGGCGTTTTTGTTCCGTTATCCACGATTCCATCATATCCCGGTGCCCAAATATCATCTTCCTCTGGCGCGCGAAGATACGAATAATCCGGGCAACTGCTTCGGATCAACCGCTTGATAATTTCTGGCAGCAGTCCTTCCGACTTTTTCTTTTGTTCGCTCATCAATCGTTCGAGCATTTTACTTGTGAACAATTTCATAGACATCCCTCCACAAGCAACTTTGTTTTAATTTCAGGGTAATATTCTTCCTAACTAAAGAGTAAAAAGTTAGTTTTTCCGCTCACGAACACTCGACATTAGACATTATTTGTTATCTTCCGCTGTCATCGAACTTCCGCCAATCCCAAAGAACTTATCAAAGAAGCTCTTCAGCTTATCAATCACACCCTGCTTCTTCTGCGCACGGCCACCGCCGCCAAAGCGGGAAACAGGCGGCATCAGTTTGTCAATATCAGTGCCCACAGTTTTGATCTCACCATCACGGAACGCATTGGCCAGATATTTGCGCGTTTCCGGCTCCTTCAGCTTTTCCTCTTGGATGATCTTTGCAAGCTCTTTCTCCCGCTGTTCGGACACATAGGTGTTCCACTCTGCTATCACATCATCCACATCGTTGACCCCTGCAATAAAGGTTTCAATCAGCTGCCTTTTGCTGCGCAGTTCCGGGCTGGCATCAATTGCCTTGCGAATCGTGATGAGCACTTCTTTATCATCGCAATGGGTATCATGGTACTTTTTGACCAGCATCAGGATGTAGTCAATGTTGATCTCGACCTGCCGAATCAGCTCCACCTCAAACACCACGTCATCGGTGATGTCCTCTTTCGTTTCATCACGCTTCTTGTTTCGCCATTCATCCCGCAAATCCTGATAGCGGCCCAAATAGTCCTGTAAATCCCGTTCAGAGATCAGTTCGTTGCCCTTGAAATCATCAAAGGAGGACAGCAGGTTTCGCATCCGCAGCAGTGCACCAAACAGCACGATAAAATTCTTCTGGTTCTGCTCTCCGACGATCTGCGGCTCTGTCAGCGGGAACTTCTGCGTCAGGTCATCGATCATGTCCGTATAGCCCTGATGGTATTTTCCCTGCTCATCCGTATAACCATGGTAATAGTCCGCGTATTTGCGCAGCAGAACGATGCCTCCCGCATTTTTATCTCCGAACAGCGAAATTGCCGCATCCACTTTCTTTTGCAGGTTGCGGAAGCAGACGATATTGCCAAAGGTCTTGATGCTGTTCAGGATACGGTTCGTCCGGCTGAACGCCTGAATCAGACCGTGCATCTTCAGGTTTTTGTCCACCCAAAGGGTGTTCAGCGTAGTAGCATCAAAGCCCGTCAGGAACATATTAACCACGATCAGCAGGTCGAGCTCTTTATTCTTCATGCGGAGCGATACATCTTTGTAGTAATTCTGGAACCGTTCACCATCCGTCGAGTAGTTCGTGTGGAACATCTCGTTGTAGTCCTGAATGGCGGCATCCAGAAAATCCCGGCTGCTCTGGTCGAGGTTGGAGGTATCTTCCGGGTTTTCCTCGTCCAGAATGCCATCCGTTTCCGCTTCATTGGCTCCATAGCTGTAAATGGTAGCAATGCGCAACCGCTTGGTCGGGTCTGCCGCCATCTGTTTTTTGAACTCCTGATAATACAGCTTTGCCATCGGCACAGATGCCACGCAGAAAATCGAATTAAAACCGCTGACACGCTGTTTTTGCTTGATTTCCTCCACCGCACCACGCTGGGCAGAGGCCACCTCCGCCACATTCGTCAGCAGATTAAACTCATACGATTTGTCTCCCCGATAGGTTTTCTGGTCGAAGTGGTCGAGGATGTACTTTGTCACCAAAGAAATACGCTTGGGTGCCATGAACGCCTTTTCCCGGTCGATATCCCAAACCTGTTTATCGTCCATGTCTGGCTCCGCATCCATCGTCTTGATGTAATCCACACGGAATGGCAGCACATTCTTGTCGTTGATGGCATCAACGATGGTGTAGGTGTGCAGTTGGTCACCGAACGTCTGCGCCGTGGTGAAATAGCGTGGATCAGTGGAGCTTCCTGCGTTGACTGCAAAAATCGGCGTTCCTGTAAAGCCGAACAGGTGGTACTTTTTGAAATTGTGAACAATGGCCTTGTGCATATCACCGAACTGGCTACGGTGGCACTCGTCAAAGATGATCACAACATGCTTCTGGTAGACCTCATGCCCCGGATTCTTCTTGATGAAGGTCGCCAACTTCTGGATGGTGGTAATGATGATATGCGCTTCCGGGTTTTCCAACTGGCGTTTCAGAATCGTTGTACTGGTGTTGGAGTTTGCCGCTCCCTTCTCGAAGCGGTCATACTCTTTCATAGTCTGGTAGTCCAAGTCCTTGCGGTCTACCACAAACAGTACCTTGTCGATGTAGGGCAGCTGCGATGCCAGCCGCGCTGTCTTGAAGGAAGTCAGCGTCTTGCCGGAGCCAGTGGTGTGCCAGATGTAGCCACCGCCCTCAATGCTGCCATACTTTTTGTAGTTGTTGGCGATCTCGATGCGGTTCAATATCCTCTCGGTTGCCGTGATCTGATATGGGCGCATCACCATCAGCATCTTTTCTGAGGTAAAGATGCAGTACCGGGTCAGCACGCTCAGGATCGTGTGCTTTGCAAAGAATGTCCGGGTAAAGTCGATCAAATCCGTCAGCACGCGGTTGTTCGCACCAGCCCAGTAGGAGGTAAATTCAAAGCTATTGCTGGTCTTTTCCTTTTTCGTCTTGCCGTGTTTGGCGTCCTTGATGGCATTGTAGCGGGTGCTGTTGGAGTAGTACTTGGTATTTGTGCCGTTAGAGATCACAAAAATCTGCACATACTCATATAAGCCGCAGCCCGCCCAGAACGAATCCCGCTGATAGCGGTTGATCTGGTTGAACGCCTCCCGGATGGCCACCCCGCGCCGCTTCAGTTCCACATGAACCAGCGGAAAGCCGTTGACCAGAATCGTCACATCGTAGCGGTTATCATGCCGCGCACCGTCTGCTTGTTTTACCTCGTACTGGTTGATGACCTGTAGGCGGTTGTTATGGATGTTCTTTTTGTCGATCAGTGTGATATTTTTGGAGCTGCCATCATCCCGGTGTAGCACCTGCACATTATCTTCCTGAATCTTCCGGGTCTTTTCGGGAATATGCTCGTTGGGGTTGGCAATTACATCACTGAAAAACTGCTGCCACTCCGTATCGGAAAACTGGTAGTGGTTCAGCTCTTCCAGTTGACTGCGGAGGTTAGCAATCAGTTCATCCTCGGTATGCAGCGGCAGATAGGTGTAGCCCTGCTCGCACAACAGCCGGATAAACTCTTTTTCCAGTTCCGCCTCGCTCTGGTAGCTGTCAGAGCGCACCTTGGAGGGCTCATAGGCAGCAACAACGGTATCTTCATTGGTAGCCGCAACGATATTGAAAAAGGACATTTTCACACCCGCCTTTTACTCATACAAACCTGCTTCTTCTCGTTCCACTCGAATATCTCGCAGTTTTCTTCCCTGATAAAGCCAATGCACCGGCCCTTGTAGCGGATAGGTCGTCTGCATGATTTTTTGAGCCAACGCAGAAAGCGAGTAGGCTTTACCCTGATACTCAATTTGCCTATCATCTTTTACTACGGCTACAACCTCAGGATGATTTTGCAGCACGACCTCTGCCCCCATCGGAATACCACATTTAATAAATGAGAACGGGGCTTTGCGTTCTTTTGCTTCTTCCTGAATTTCAGCCGCAACTTCTTCGTCTGCAATCTCATGGCCTTCCGGGGTAAGGCGCTGCAGTTTGTCCATTGTGCCGCTTAATTTTGCAATGCTCTCCAAAAGCGCATAAGCATCCTCTTTTGTCATTGCATAAAACTCTTTTGTTCTTGTCTTGCCATCGAACGTATCAATAGCGCGCAAATCAGGATTCAAACGGTCGATCAGGCTATGCAGTTCTTTATCTTGTAGCGGAGTTGAAACATCGTAAGTAGCATATACCCGAAACGCAAATGGGATACATTCGCTTCGATTTAACTGTTTCAGTCGATTTTCGATATTGGTCGCATAGCCAATTTTTACATAATCGGGAAAAGAGGGATTTGTCAGGATATAAATTACACCAGCCTTTTTTGCTGCACTCACGTTGCAGCCACCTCCTTAAACGTCAACAATTTATCTCGATAATATTCATACTGCTTTTGTCTTGCTTCAATCTCTGCTGGCAAGCCGCTCGTCAAATCATTGCAGATAACATCAAACCGGTCAAGGATAGAAACAATGCGCTTTTGCTCCTCAATAGACGGTACTGCAATCACAGCCTTTGCAATATTGTCATTGTACAATCTCGGAATCGTTCCACCCTCAGATGCTTTCCACGGTTTCAGTTCATAGCAGTAGCGAAGATAGCTATTCAAAACAATACTTTCATCGTTATCAATCCAAACGATATTGGAATCTTGAAAATATGCTGGTTTGCCGTCATAAAGGACTGTTCTGCCAATCGTTCCCGCCGCAGAAATCAGCACATCGCCTTTTTTCGGAAAATTATACTTCGACCGATATTCGTTAAATGTTTCCTGCGAAATATAGGCATCTGCTTCTTTTCCAAAAGTTCCAATTTTATAGAACGGAACACCGCTCACCGTATTTGTCTGGCTCTTCAAAATACGCTTACACATACAGATAGAGCCAATATCACCTAAAGAGATTCTCACATAGCCAAGCACATACTGCAAGAGCCTAATCAGTGCTCTGCTCTGCTCTGCTCTGCTCTGCTCTGCTCTGCTCTGCTCTGCTCTGCTCAAAATTGTGTTACCAGTTTCTGCAAATGTCAAGAGCTTATCTCGGTAATACTCGTACTGCTTCTGCCGGGCTTTGATTTCAGCAGGCAAGCTAATATTGAGGTCAGAACAGATTTTCTCAAAGTTGTCCAGCACATTTACAATGCGGTTTTGGACACCGAGGGGCGGAACAGGAATCATAAATTTCTTCATATTTGAAGCCAATATATGTTTAACTGTTCCACCAGTTGTTATCTTTTTCAGTCCAGCTTTTCCCTCTGTTGATCTTAAATAATGCATTACAAATCTCGAATTGCAACGTCCTGCATTACTCATTATAATCAATGCATGACAGTTTGATCCTGCATATTTATCATCGACAACCGCACACTCGCCTACATGACCAGATTGCACCATCAAAATATCGCCATCTTTTAATTCATTGCGAATATGTTTTTGGTGAAATTCTTTTGAAACATATATAATTTCATTATCTGAAATCACCCCATCATGGATGTTGGTTCCTTCCAAATAACGCACGCCTTGTTCTTCACCGGTAAAATATGGTGTTACCGTTCCAACAAAGCCATTCCGAATAAATGGAAATTCTTTTTCCATTGGCTTCCATTCTACCGGCGTGTTAAAAGTTAATAGCTTATCTCTATAAAAACTATACTGTGTCTTTCTAGCTGTCATTTCTGCCGCAAGCTGTCTTTGTAGTTCTGTTACATTCTCCGTATAATCATCCAAAATTCGGACAATTTCATGCTGAACTTCAAAAGGAGGAACTGGCAAAGTAATGTTCACCAACGTATCCGGTGTCACTTCGATAACCTTTGTTCCATGCGCCAGCTTGCGCTTTTGTGCAAAAAACATCTGCGAATGGAAGTAGTAAACTAGATATTTGGCATTCTGATTGTGATGAATAATCGCCGAATGTCCACTGACTGCCACAGGCTCGTCACCCAACCATGCAAGGCATTTACAAACATCTTCAATGTTTTCGCTTGTAACTGCCATGACAATGTCATTGGGCTGTGCCATCTTCTGCTTTTTCGCACATTCTTCACTTATAAAGGTAAATGTCTTATCCGTGAACAGGCCATATTTTGTATAAATCTGGCCGTAATGGATGCACGGCACGCCCTCTGTAAGAAAATCTTTCTTTTGAAAGTTTCCTCCACGAGAAATTGTTGCAATTTCACCCAGTTTCTTGTATTCCACACCATCCGGGCAAAGATTCCGAATCATTTCGTCCAGCTTACTCATTTATATCCTCACTCAAACTTTCCAAATACCTGTCAAAATCGCTCTGGTACAGCCGATCCTGCACCACACGGTACTTTTCAAACTCCGTTTCGGCGTGCATCTTTGCCAGCTGCGCCGAGATTTTTCCTGCATCTTTCAGCACTTCCAGATCATCTGCCTGCAAATAGATGTCCAGCCGCTTGGCCCAGTCCTCCATGGTCATGGGGATATGACGGCGGGCACGGTTCTCGGCAAGGTCAAGGTATGCCGAAATGATCAGCTCCATGGATTTCATTTCATCTTCGGTCAGGTAGTTTTTCGCTACCGAAACATCGCTCTTTTTGATTTTGCCGTTGGGAGCGTCCTTCCATGTGTGGAGCCCCATGTGCGGCTTTTCGGCATCCGCACGCTCATAGATCAGTTCTGCCGCCGTATGGCGATGCACGGCATAGTGCATCTTGTTCTGTACCTTCGCAAAGAACTCTTTTGTGGTCAGCGCATTGCGGTCATAATCCAGCGAAGTAGCGTAAATGTCGGTGAGTTTCTGGTAGAAGTTGCGCTCCGAAATACGAATTTCCCGGATACGCTCCAACTGCTCTTCAAAGTATTTCTTGGTCAGGACTGTGCCGCCGTTTTTCAGGCGCTCCTCATCCATTGCCCATCCCTTGATGGTGTACTGCTCCACGATCTGGTTCGCCCAGACACGGAACCGCACCGCCCGCTGGTTGTTCACCTTGAAGCCGACCGCAATAATCATTTGCAGATTATAGTGGTTCACGCTGCGAGTAACCTGTCGGCCACCCTCATTTTGAACTATTCGGAATTTCCGAATAGTTGCCGCTTCGTCCTGCTCATGGTCAGCATAAATCTTTTTGATATGCTCATTGATGGTCGGAAGCCCCACATCGTAAAGGGTCGCCATCATCTTTTGCGTCAGCCAGATGTTTTCATCCTCGTAGCGCATCTCAATGCTGTCCTTGTCCTCGCCCGTAGAGGCAACAAAGGTCAAATATTCAGCCGCAGAAGAACGTATCAATGCAGAATCTTTCTTTTCGTTTTCCATCTCAACTCTCGATTTCTGCCACGATCTGGTCAATGGCGGCCCGCAGTTCGTTTTCTCGTGCTACGATTTGCGCAATTACAGCGTTCAGCTTCGCAATGTCGATCTTCTCGCGGGTATCCTTGGCTTCCACATAAGTGGAAACGGACAGATTGTAGTCATTTTCCTGCACCTCGGAATACTCCGCCAGATGGGAGAAGTGTGCTTCTTCTGCCCGCTGTGCAAAGGTGTCCACTATTTTGTTAATATTCTCCGGGGTGAGTTTGTTGTTGTTCGTCACCTTGACGCACTCGGAAGAAGCATCAATGAACAGCACCTTATTGTCCGTTTTGCCCTTTTTCAGCACCATGATGCAGGTGGCAATACTGGTACCAAAGAACAGGTTGCTCGGCAACTGGATGATACAGTCAATGAAGTTGTTGTCCACCAGATATTTGCGGATCTTCTGCTCTGCGCCGCCACGGTACATGATGCCGGGGAAGCAGACAATTGCAGCCGTACCGTTGGAAGCCAGCCATGCCAGCGAGTGCATGATAAAAGCCAAGTCTGCCTTGCTTTTCGGAGCCAGCACACCAGCCGGAGCAAAACGCGGGTCATTGATGAGCAGCGGATTCTCGTCACCGGCCCACTTGATGGAGTACGGCGGATTCGATACGATCAGCTCAAAGGGCTCATCATCCCAGTGCTGCGGATTGGTCAGCGTGTCCTCACAGGCAATGTCGAATTTGTCAAATTCAATGTCGTGCAGGAACATATTGATGCGGCACAGGTTGTACGTTGTGATGTTTATTTCCTGTCCAAAGAAGCCGTTGCGCACGGCATCCCGTCCCAGCACCTTTTCTGCCTTCAGCAGCAGCGAACCGGAACCGCAGGCCGGGTCATATACCTTGTTGATCTCTTTTTTGCCTACGGTGCCCAGCCGGGTCAGCAGCTCCGAAACATCAGCAGGCGTAAAGAACTCGCCACCGGACTTGCCCGCATTGCTGGCGTACATGGTCATCAGGTATTCGTAGGCATCGCCAAAGGCATCAATGTCATGCTCTTTCACATCGCCAAGGTTCATATCTGCTACGCCGTTCAGCAGCTTCACGAGCTTTTCATTGCGTTTGGCAACAGTCGCACCCAGCTTATTGCTGTTGACATCGTAATCATCGAACAACCCTGCAAACTGCCCCTCGGAGGAGCTGCCCTTTGCGGATTCCTCAATGTGCCGGAACACCGTTTCCAACGTTTCATTGAGGTTTTCATCGCTGGCCGCTTTTGCCCGTACATTGCAGAACAACTCACTGGGCAGGATGAAGAACCCTTTTTCCTGTACCAGCCCTTCCCGTGCCTGCTCTGCCTCTGCATCAGGCATATCCTCATAGCGGAAGTCCGGGTTGCCTGCATCAATTTCGCCCTGATTGATGTAGCTGGCAATGTTCTCCGAAATATAACGGTAGAACATCGTACCGAGAACGTAGCTCTTGAAATCCCATCCGTCCACTGCGCCGCGCAGATCATCAGCAATCGCCCAGATTGCACGGTGCAGTTCTTCGCGTTCCTGTTCTTTTTTGGTGTCTACCATTTTTATTTCCTCCATCAAATGCGGATTTCCGCATTGTTTTCTTTCATTTTAACATAGTAAATGTACCACTATTGGTACACCATGGTGTTTTTCCCAAAAAGGATATACCTTTCCTTTATACTATCCTAGTAAAGCGTACCACAGCTTTTCCGTGATTGCAAGCCGATAAAAATTTCTATTGCATTTTTCGGGGTCGAATTATCACTTATATGTACAGACCCCCGCCAACATCCGCTAGCGGGGGTCTACTACGCTTACAGTTCTACGCTGTTCTGCCTGTTCTTCTTCTGGCTCTTATCTGCGGTCTGCTCCTGCTCCCTCATAAGCCCAATGACCTGCTGCATCTTTTCGGCACCGAAATAGTTTCACACTCGCCTGAAATCACGTTTCATCGCATAGAGCTGAGAGTTTTCAGCCTCCACCTCTTTCAGTTGCTGGCTTAGATGATGGGTAGCTTTCTTCTCGTCCTGGTAGAAGTGCAGATACTTATCCCGCTCATCCTTGACCTCCCAGTACTTCCGATGGAGGGCAAAGAGTACCTTCACCAACTTCTGGATCAGCGGCATGGCCTTCTTCTCCCGATAGCTCTTGGCGGTCTCAAATGTGGCTGCTTCCGGCACCCATTCCTCCGGCCGCTGGGAGTACTGCGCTGACAGGTTTTCCAGCCCATCCATAATGGGAGCCAGCTTGTTCAGTTCCTTGCTCTGCTTCTGGTAGGTCAGCTCTGCTTTCTGTACCCGCTGTTCAGCGGCTTCTACGGCTGTCTGCGCTGTTTCCAGCTGCTCCTGCATCTCGATCAGGTCGGTCTGGCACTCCTGCTTGGCGGCTTCCAGAGCCGCTACCTCTTTACTACGCTCCTGCTTTTTGAAGTCCAGCACAGACAGGTGCTCTTCGTGGGTGCCTTTCTGTTCCCACTCGATGCCGTGCCGCTCCATCACGGCAGCAAGCTGCTCTTTTTCGGCGTTGATCCACTGGTTCAGCTCGGATTCTCGCTTGGAGCCGCCTGCAAAGCCCAAGGCCTTCAGAGCCTGCTTCAGGGAGACCTTGGTGTCCAGTCCTTTGCCTTTCCAGCCGGACACATACGGCACGAAGTCGATGTGCAGATGGTGCGTAGCTTCATCCATGTGGAGGAATGCTCCGAACACCCGCAGTGTCGGGTTACGTTCTTGGAAGCCCTGCATATACTCGTCCAGCAGTTCCTTTGCCAGTGCGCCGTTCTCGGTCAAGACACCCATATCATCTTTGTTGCCGATCTGGACGATCAACTCATGGAAGAGCTTTTCCTGCTTGCCTGTCCGCAGGTGCTCATAGTAGTCGTTGATACAGCGGTCCTTGTGCTTCTGCTTGGCGTTGTAGCGGTTCACTGCCTCGTCAAAAAGTTCGTGGTACACCTTCTGAATCGGCTCATCCCGGTACACGATATTTTGGCTGCTGCGCTCCGGGTCTACGTTTTCAGCGGTGAAACTTCTCCGGTTATGGTTGAGGGAGCCGGGACCCCGCATTGCGGAAATAGTTCTTTTCAATCGCACGTCCTTTCTCTGTGGAAGTAACTGGTGCCGGACACGGCAAAGGCTTTGTTACTTTCGTCGAAAGTAACGCAAAAGCACTTTTGACAGACGTTCCGTCCATCAAAAGATGCCTTTGCGCCCTGCCGGGGGCTTCCGTCTGCGGACGGGGTTTCGCTGTACCTCGCCGCTGCCCGGTCCAACACCACCTTCCTGCGTGATTGCATTCACAGGAGCGTGACACGCTCCTGTACTTTGCCAATAGAGGGACTCACCAGCGGAAGCTTTCTGGCACGCCTCGTCTGTCCAGATACTCCTGCCGAGCCTGCTCCCGCTGTTCCTCGGTGGGTGCTGTCTTGTACTGGGCATACAGCTCATGCCGCAGCATCGCATCCAGTTTTTGCTCCAGACCCTGCTCAATGACCTCTTCGTACTCATTTTCGCCGCTCAAATGATAATGCAGCAAGGCGACGAAAAGTTCCTGCGAAATCTGCACATTTTTCATCGTTATCACCATCCCGTGTCGGTTGTGTCGATTGTGACGGTATTTTACATAGTAGCAAAAATACCGTCACAACCGTCACGAATCGTCACGCCCCAGAATTTTCCAGCGTTAATTTGACCACTCTGCCCTCATGGGTGCGCCTGCTTTCGTACCGAATCCCATAGTCGTTGTAGAGCCTGTCGGCACTCACATTCAGCTTCCGGGTCAGGATGTTTGCCTGTATGCTCACACCAGACAGACGTTCCAGCAGTTCCGTGGGCGCACCGCTCCACTCCGGCTGTTCCGGGGTGAGCACCTTTGCCACCGCTTCCAGAAGCGGGTCGGGCGGCAGCTTCCAGAGTTCCGTTTCGGCTCCTTGGAACTCCCACACGCAGCGTTCCCGGTCAAACTCCAATGTCAGCTCCTGATCCGGCTGGTCACGCCCCACGATGTCCAGTAGTGCGGTGTTGTCCGTGCGCCGCTTCTTCTGCATGATGAACGCGCCATCCGCTGCACCCAGCAGACCATTGGTGCCGGAGATCATATCAAAGCTGTCCTCGGCTTCCATCTTCCGGGTGTGATGAACCACCAGCAGGCAGATGCCGTACCTGTCGCTGAAAGTTTTCAGTTTGGTCACGATCTCGTAGTCGCTGGCGTAGCTGTATCGGTCACCGCCGATCTCCCGCACCTTCTGCAGGGTGTCGATGATGATGAGCCGTACATCCGGGTGCTCCCGGATGAATCCTTCCAACTGCTGGTCAAGTCCCTCGCTCACGGACTTAGCTTGCGTTGCGAAGTAGAGATTGTTGGTCTCCTCTACCCCGAACATCCGGGAGAGCCGCCGCTGCAGCCGGGCGTAATCGTCCTCCAATGCCAGGTAGAGGACGGTGCCCTGATGCACCTCGTACTCCCACAGCGGAAGCCCCATCGCCACATGGTAGGCAAGCTGCCCCATGAAGAAGGACTTACCCACCTTGGGCGCACCTACAAAGAGGTAGGTGCCGCTGTACAGCAGGTCGTTCACGATGGGTCTCCGGGGTGGATACACCGTGTCGTACAGTTCGGTCATTGATACCGTGTTCAGCCCGAAATTGTTTGACTTTTTCGCGGCTTGCAGATTGATTTGCTTGTCAGAATTTGTTATAATATTGGTGTTGATTTTTGAGGACGACTGTACCGCATCTGCGCCAACAGATGCACCCGGTACGGTCGTTTTTCTATTGTCCGTCATTCGCATTCCTCCTTAAGTCCGTTCAACGTCAGAGCCACCATTTGCAGGGTCTCCAGCAAGTCCGGCGGGACTTCTTCATCCACGGCCAGCCGCTGCAATTCCTGATAGATCAGCTCCATCTGGCCTCGTAGGGCTTTGTAGACCCTTGGGTTGCCTACCACGGTGATCTCCCGGTCAGTCAGGCGGCGGATGATATACTCCTGTTTGGTCAACCCGGAGAGCTTTACTTTGGCTTCCAGAACCTCGTCCTCTTCCGGGGACATTCGGAAGGCTACCACCTTGTTCCGCCAGCGGCCTTGCTGGTCGAGTACTCGTTCCATTTTCATCCCTCCCTTCGCTCCATGTCCAGCTTCTGCGCCATCTCCTGCTGCTTTGAGGGGAAGAGGTGGGCGTACTTATAGGTGATGTCCACGCTCTCATGCCCCACCCGGTCTGCGATTGCCAGCGCCGAGAAGCCCATCTCGATCAGCAGCGATACATGGGAGTGCCGCAGGTCATGGATTCGGATGCGCTTCACCCCGGCTTCCTTGGCTCCCCTGTCCATCTCGTGGTGCAGGTAGCTCTTGGTCACCTCAAAGATCCGCTGGTCTGGCTGGACTTTGTAGAGGGATTTCAGATAGTCTCTGATCTCGTCCGTCAGAAACTGCGGCATCTGGATGACCCGGACGCTCTTGGGCGTTTTCGGGTCGGTGATCACATCCCGGCCTTTCAGCCTTTGATAGGATTTGGTGATGGAGAGCAGCCCCTTGTCCAAGTCGAAGTCTGCCGGGGTCAGAGCCAGCAGTTCGCCCTCCCGGATGCCACACCAGTAGAGGACTTCAGAAGCGTAGTAGGATTGCGGCTTGTCCATCATCGCTTCCGCAAATTTGAGGTACTCCTCCTTCGTCCAAAAGAGCATTTCCTTGTGCTTTTCCGACCCCATGCACCCAGCTGTGGCCGCTGCGTTTGATTTCAGCCCGTAGAACCGGACTGCATGGTTTAAGATGGCACTGAGTTGTCCATGCAACGTCTTGAGATAGGTCGGCGAGTAGGCCTTGCCGTTCTTGTCCCGGTAGCTCAACATCTCGTTCTGCCATGCGATTACATCCCGTGGCTTTATCTCGCTGAGCCGCTTTTCTTTGAAATACGGTAAGATTTTCGTTCGGATGATGTGCTCTTTGGTAGACCAGGTGTTTTCCCGGAGTCGCTTCTTTTTGTCCGTGATATAAATTTCCACAAAGGCTTCAAATGTCATGGTCAGGTCTGCCGCCTGTTGAAGAAGGAACTCCCGCTCCCACGCCAGAGCATCCTTCTTGGTGGCAAATCCCCGTTTCAGCTTCTTCTGCTTCACACCTTGCCAGTTCTCGAAGTAGAAGGAAGCGTACCATGTGCCCTGCCTGTTGTCCTTGTAGGCTGGCATCCTATCACTCCTCCCCTGCCCCGTAGATCTTCTCCTGATAGTACCTCCTGCTTACCCGGCCTCCCACGGTCGTGTAGCCCTTGGCTCTCAGTTCCTCGTTCCACTGGGCAATCATTTTGTACGCCAGACCCTGGGAGATGTCCAGTTCCTTTGCCAGCTCGTCTGCCTTGATAAAAATGCTGTTTGCCATTTTTTGTCCTTTCCTTGTCGGTTTCATTTCGGTGCCGCTTCATCCTCGCTGACTTCCGGCAGGCATATCCCCTTTGCGGTGCTGTGCCGTCCCCTTGTGGAGCGCTCGCTTCCTTTCGGAAGGTCTTGGCGGTTTGGGTCAGTTTGGCGGTCATTCAATTTTACTAAGCATTTTTGCTTATCTTTTTGTGTTCTCATTATACTAAACACATTCCGTTAAGTCAAGAGGTTTTCGGGTAAAATCTTAAACTTTTTTGTTTATTTTCTATTGCACCTCCTGTTTTTCTGTGCTATACTGGGTTCAACAAATATGTTTAAGTCAGGAGGCAATCGCATGGCAGTCGGTGACCGCATCAAACGTGCCCGCAACCTCCGAGGTATGACCCAGAAAGAACTGGGCATTGCCATCGGGTTTGAGGAGAAAAGCGCAGACATCCGCATCGCACAATACGAAAGCAACACCCGCACTCCTAAAGAAGAGTTGCTCCGCAAGATTGCGGAGGTGCTGGACGTGAACTACCGTTCCCTCTATGAGCCGACCCTGTACGCCGCAGAGGATGTGATGTACACTCTGTTCGAGCTGGACGAGCACTATCCCGGCACCCGGCTCTATGAGGTCACAGACACCACCGACCCAGATTTCCCTGAAAAGCACATGGCAGTCAGTTTCCGCTATCGCCTGCTGGATGAGTTCTTAAAGGAGTGGCAGCTCCGTAAGAAGCAGCTCCGGGAGAAGCAGCTCCGGGAGAAGCAGCTCCGGGAGGGCGAGATTACCAAGGAAGAGTATCTGGAATGGAAGCTCAACTGGCCACAAACCGCCGACGGCTGCGGACGCTACGAGCCGAAGAAAAAGTGGCGTAAAGAATAAAAGACACAAAAATGCCCTCTGAAAAACTTACCGTTTCTCAGAGGGCATTCTCATGTCTCTCTTTATGAATAATCGCCCGATAGTATCAAAGCAGTATCAGAAAGCCTTTCAGCTCTCAAAATATTGCATTGCATCAATACTTTTCAAGGTTTGCAGATTACTCGAACTCTACAAAGACTAACGCTTTTTGTTTAGGAATTATTCTCTGTAATGTTTCTCGTT
>OGLE01000244.1_pt1 | contig 54624 bp, 49 predicted proteins | sample 1572671 | NCBI WGS metagenome assembly OGLE01 (sample SAMEA2581923, study PRJEB24529) | metagenome | biome: Human gut stool | place: China | collected 2011 | reverse complement strand
GGGCTCGAACCTATGACCCTCTGCTTGTAAGGCAGATGCTCTCCCAGCTGAGCTATGCTCCCATTTGTTGGCCGCCGTTTTCTGACGGCTGAAATAAGATAACATATTTTAAGCCCGATGTCAACACTAATTTGCAAAAAAATTAATTTTTTTATTTTTTCGGTCTCGGCACCGTTTTATTATATATTACATTATATGAATTGTAAAGATTTTTGTTATTTTCCTCTTTTGTGTTTACTTTTAAGATTTAGTGTGCTAAAATATAAAAACAACAGGGCGATTTCATTATTGATTTTTGCCTGTTTTTTTCACTTTGAAACCAACTGCGCGTAATTTAAATATGCGGCTGTTTCGGCTCCTTGATTTTTGCCGCGGCAAGGGGCTCGCAAGGCCAAAACAATATCGCGGTGCGAAAGGCATTGGAATTATTATGAACAGTAAATTAAAAAACGCCGATACGGACTTTCTTTTTGACTGCGTGCTCTCCTTAAAGACCCATGAGGAATGTTATGATTTTTTTGAGGATCTGTGCACCGTAACCGAGCTTAAGGCTATATCTCAGAGAATAGTCGTGGCCAAAATGCTGTCTGACGATCGCGTTTACAGCGACATCGTAAAGGAGACAGGCGCGTCCACAGCCACAATTAGTCGAGTTAACCGTTCTCTTCAATTCGGCTGCAACGGATACGAAAAAATCTTTGAGCGCGTCGAAGAAAAAGACAAATAAATATGAGTTACGGTTATTTTGCGGAATTCTATGACAGCTTCACAGATGACGTGAATTATGACAAAATCGAAAAATTTGTATGCTCCCTGTTATCCCGAGAAGGAATAAACGGGGGGCTTTTGCTTGACCTTGCGTGCGGCACGGGTTCTCTCGCGGTGCGCCTTTCCGAAAAGGGATATTCCGTAATAGGCACCGATATGTCTCCCGAAATGCTGTCGGTTGCACAGCAAAAGGCGGCAGTTAAAAATGCCGACATACTCTTCTTGTGCCAGGATATGACACAGCTTAATCTTTACGGCACAATCATCTGCACCGTATGCACGCTTGACAGTCTGAATCACCTCAAAAGTCTTGACGAAATAAAAAAAGTGTTTTCCCTCGTTTCGCTTTTTACGGAGGAGGGCGGAATTTTCGTTTTTGACGTCAACACCCTTTACAAGCACAAAAAAGTTCTCGGTAACAATGCGTTTATCTATGAAAACGGCGACGCTCTTTGCGCGTGGCAAAACAGCCTTGACGGCGACACGGTAAATATTGAGCTTGACTTCTTTGCGGAGGCGGATAACGGCCTTTACGAGAGATATTCGGAAAGCTTTTCCGAACGCGCATATGAGCTTTGCGACATAGAGGACGCTCTCACCGAAGCGGGTTTTGAAATTATAGGTATTTATGACGGATATGACAACACACCTATAAGCGACAATTCACAAAGAGCCGTATTTGCGGCTCGGAAAGGCAAAAACAATGGGTAAGCTCGTAAGAATGATAGACGAAGAAGGTACGCTTTCCGTAATAGCTGCGGACAGCACCGATATAGTACGCGAAATGCGCTCAATACACGGCACGTCAAAGGTTTGCTCCGCCGCACTCGGCAGAATGCTTACCGCGGCCACCATGATGGGCAGCACTCTCAAAGGGAAAGACGATTCAATCACGGTAAAAATAAACGGCGGCGGTCCGTGCGGCACGGTTTTGGCGGTTTCGGACTCCGACGGCAATGTCAGAGGCTGCATAGGCAAAGCCGATATTTCTTTGCCTCTAAACAAAAAAGGAAAGCTCGATGTTGCCGGAGCTGTCGGCAAAAACGGCTTTGTAACAGTTATTAAAGACCTCGGGCTTAAGGAACCGTACATCGGCAAAACTCCGATAGTATCCGGAGAGATAGCCGAGGATATAACCTCATATTACGCCGTCAGCGAACAAATACCCACGGTTTGCGCGCTCGGCGTTCTCACGGAGCATGACAACGGCGAAATAATATGCGCCGGCGGATTTATGATACAGCTGCTCCCAACGGCTGACGACACGATAATAGAAAGAGTTGAAGAGAGCATAAAAGACCTGCCGCCCGTCACAAAAATGCTTTCCGACGGTATGACTCCCGAAGAAATATGTAAAAAGGCACTCTCAAAATTCAACCTGCAGCTGCTTGACGAAACGAATACGGCTTATCGCTGCACATGCTCGCGCGAAAGAGTCGAAAAGGCACTCATCGCAACAGGAAAGAGCGGCCTCTCGGAGATGGCTGAGGATGAAACCACAGAGGTTGTCTGCAACTTCTGCCATAAAAAATATCATTTCTCAAAAGAAGAGATTCAAAAAATGCTCAAAAGAGTTTAAAATCAAATTCATAAGCGCATAAAAAGACCGATTCGCCAGAGCGAATCGGTCTTTTACATATATACATATATGCCGTATAAGCTTTTTTACTTTTTCACCGCTTTATAAGCCTTGGAAATTTCCGAGAGCTTTTTATCGAATTCCTCACCGCAAAATTCCTTAAGGCATTTAATGCGATAAGTCGAAAACAGATTGTCGTTTCCGCTTACATCCTCACGACTGACAATATAAACATAGTCGCCTGCGATAAACGCCCCTGTCTTTCCGGGTTCTATGGCTGAAACGCTGTCAAAAAAGCCGTCCGGATACGAGGCGTCGTTTTTTCCTATTACAACGGTATCGGAATCGGTGTTAACGTTTTCGAGAGCCGCTCCGACCTCGTCTATGCTCGCACCGTCGTTAACAGCACCCGCATACTGCGTAAAATTCTGCAAAAGTGCCTGCTTTTCAAGCTCATCGGTATCGCTTCCCGACGGGAGATAGCCCGTTACGGCCTTAAAGGCAATAAAATTCTCGGAAAAATACGAACGCAGTTCATCGTCGGTAACAGGCTCGTCGCCGTTTTCCGAATAGTAATCCGCCATTACGGCATCCTTGTATTTTTTGCTCTCTTCAATTTTCTGGAGATCCTGCTTGGACACTCCGATGGTATTGTAGTATACGGAAAAGACGTGCCAATAATTATTGACATTTTGCGAAATCTCGTTTTTGTCCTCGGACGAAAGCGAGAGAGCACGGTTTTTAAATTCCGAATTTACAGCAACATAGGCTGCGACATCGGACAGCGCGGCGTCGGAAATCTCTTGCTGCGACTTGTCCTCATCGGAATTCTTTTCTATATCATAATAGTAATTATAAACGCCCTCGGAAACGGGTACGCCGTTCACCGAAACGGAGCTTTTTTTATTGCACGACGAAAACGCCAATGTCGCCGTAAGAACTGTTATAAGCAAAATTACAGCTTTTTTCAATCGCCGAACCTCCGTTAAATCAGATATTGGTATCATTGTGTGCTTTGAGATATTCGTCGAGAAGCTGCCTTTTGAGCTTTTCCTCTTCTTTTTCTCTCATAAGCCTTGCGCGAACCTCTTTTTTATTTTTACCGATAACGCCGTTCCTGTAAAACGCCACGGCGAACATCCCCACAAGTGCTCCGCTTGCGGCACATATAAAGTCGCCCATTGTGTCTATAAGGCCGTAATCCGTTGTCGGTGAAGAGCACTGGAGCGAAAGCCCGTAGAGGTGATCCATGGTAAATTCATATATCTCCCAGCCGACGTCAATGCCGAGTGAGAAGCAAAGGCCGAACATCGCCGCGAGAGCCGGAGAAAGCTTTGAATAATTTTTCTCCTGCATAAGCACCGCAAAATCATAGCCGAACCACGCTGAGATAAAGCCGGAGCAGGTGTGCGTTACTATGTCGAAGCTGCCGAAATCGGTTCTGTTATTAAGAGTAGAGCCTATTACAACGCAAACAAACATGAACACGTTGAGCATTGTCTGATTTTCGTAGCCGATTCTTATAATAAACGATCTGCCGCCGAACACCTGGAAATAGTCCCAAAGATGCGTAAAAAGAATGGCAAATATCGCTTCGAGGAACTCCACCACGGAGCCGTGGAAAATGCCGTAAATTCCCCAAAGCATCAAAGCGACGCGAATTAAAAGCCAAAGTATTCTGTGGCTCTGAGGCAAATAGCCGGGATAATTTTTCATCAACCAAAAGTCCTTTACTTAAATCTTGCTATCATACCCATGCTTGCGGAGCCATTACTGAGGTATTTTGAGCCTATCAGGTCGCCGTTGTCGGAGTATGTGGAGCCACAGGCTATTATCTGACCGTCGGAGAGCACGCATACGCCGCCGAACGAGTCGTCACGACTGCCGCCGTAGCTCTGTATGCTCTTGAGCGAGCCGCCGTTAGAGAAGGTCACAACGAGAGCATCTGAGCCTCCGCGGTTTCCTACCGCCTTGAGGTCACGGTTGCTTGAGCACGAGCTTCCCACCGCAACATAACCGTCGTCAGTAGCTTCTATGGCATTGAATTCCTCATCGAAATAACCCTTTACGGCAGTGTGCCAGCCGAACGAACCGTCACCGTTATATTTCACGACTACCGCGTCAAAGGAGCCTGCGTTGCCGAGTGACGCGAGGTCGCCGTCCGAGGAATTGCTCTTGCCTGCTATAACGCATCCGCCGTCATTTGCGGGCGTTACCGACACAAAATTGTCTATGCCGCTGCCGCCGTACTGCTTGACCCACAGCGTATCGCCGCCGGAGCTTAGCTTTACTACGCCTGCGTCGGCTCTGCCGCGGCTTCGGAACAAAGCGCCCGATTGGAACGCTCCGACCGCATATATGCTGCCGTCGGAGGCGGTCTTTACATCGTTGAAGGTGTCGCCGTTTCCGCCGAAGGAGCGAACGAAAATCACGTCGCCGGACGAAGAGTATTTTACGATGATTGCCTTAGAAGAGCCTACGGCGCCGGCATCCGACGCGTTACCGTCAGATGAAAACGTAATGCCTGCCGCTATATATGAGCCGTCCGGAGAAGCACTGACGGAATAGAAGCCGTCCGTTTTGCTTCCGCCGAAGGAACGTATCCATTGTATATCACCCGAGGAATTTAACTTGTATATAACAGCGTCGTAATCGCCGTAGCTCTGCACGCCGAGATCGGTGGATTTTGAGTAGCCTGCCGCTATTATATTGCCCGAAGAATCGGTATCGACGGACGACAATATTATACCGTTATTTGACGGGAGATATTTCTGCCATTGCAGCCTGCCGTCCTTGTCATATTTAATCACGACAGCTGCCGGAGTGCTCTTAACCGAAAGATTTTTAAGGCTGCCGTCGTCGGAATTTGCCTGAACCACGGCAACAAAGCCTCCGTCGGGAGTTTTGGCGGTATCGTTAAACGAATCATTACCGCTTCCGCCGTAGCTTGAGCCCCAGTTTGCGCTGTTGTCGCCCGGCGTTGCGGGAGAGGTTGTATAGACCATGGTGTATGTGACCGTTTCGCCGCCCGGCTTTGTAACGACATTCCCGTTTCCGTCGGTTACGGGAAGCTCGGTAACGACGGGTCCGCCCGTGGTAGGCGGCACGATTATCATTGTGGTCAGCACTTCGCCGCGCGCATTGGTAACCGCCTTGCCGTTCTCGTCCGTAACGGGGATACCGACTTCCTTTGAAATATAGACAACAGAGGTCTTTACATTACCGTTTTCATCCGTAACTACCACAACCTCGCCGTCGCCGGAATTTGCGATGTTCTTTTTGCAAGCCGACATTACGCAAAATACGGCAAGCAGCATAACGATGGCAGCTATGACTATTTTTTTATTTGAATTCATCGTTTTAAACCTCCGTGTCAGATGAAGCACTTTAAAAACACATAAACATATACGTTCGTATTGTATCATATTGCATAAGCTTTTTCAATTCAAAAATCATAATATTTGTTACAATATTATGTAATTAAATACTATACATTATCCGAACATTATGATATAATACGATACTGTATAATTAGGTTTTTTATGCAGTACGGTGTCCGCTGCGGCAACGCTGCAAAAATCTCGGAAGGATGTATAAATCAATGGCTTACAGAACACACAACTGCAACGAGCTTACATTTGACGATTTAAACAAAACCGTCAGCCTTGCAGGATGGGTAGACACCATTCGCGATCACGGCGGAGTAGCATTCATCGACCTTCGTGACCAATACGGCGTTACCCAAATAGTAATAAACAACGACGAGCTTTTAGAGGGCGTAAAAAAGGAAAGCGTTATCTCGGTTACGGGAAAAGTCGTAAAGCGCGACGAGGACACCGTTAACAAAAAGATTGCCACGGGCGAGCTTGAGGTACGTGTAAACGAGGTCGAAATTCTCGGCCCATGCTCCGAAACACTCCCCTTTGACGTTGAGACCTCAACCGACACAAGAGAGGACGTAAGACTGACATACCGTTTCCTCGACCTCAGGAACAAAAAGGTTCACGACAATATTCTGTTCCGCTCCGAGGTAGTAAGCTATCTCCGCAAGAAAATGGAGAGCCTCGGCTTCCCGGAAATAAACACGCCCATACTCACCTGCTCTTCTCCTGAGGGCGCAAGAGACTATATAATTCCCTCAAGAAAGCACGAGGGCAAATTCTATGCTCTGCCGCAGGCTCCGCAGCAGTTTAAGCAGCTGCTTATGGCTTCGGGCTTCGACAAATATTTCCAGATAGCTCCCTGCTTCCGCGACGAGGACGCAAGAGCCGACCGTTCCCCGGGAGAGTTCTATCAGCTTGACTTTGAAATGGCCTTTGCCACACAAGAGGACGTTTTCGCCGTAGCCGAAGAGGTTCTCTATGACACATTCACAAAATTCGGAGGCGGCAAAAAGGTAAGCCCCGCTCCGTTCAGAAAAATACCGTTTGAAGAGGCAATGCTTAAATACGGCACCGATAAGCCGGATCTTCGCAATCCGCTTGAGATTTGCGACCTCACCGAGTTCTTCTCGGACGTTGACTTTAAGCCATTCAAGGGCAAACCCGTCAGAGGAATCGTGGCTCCCGGCTGCGGCAAAAAGAGCAAGGGCTTCTTTGAAAAGCTCCTCGAATATGCTCTCTCGATAGGAATGAAGGGGCTCGGTTATCTTACCGTGCTTCCGGACGGTTCCTTCAAGGGTCCTATTGACAAATTCCTCGTTCCCGAAAAGAAGGCGGAGCTTAACAGCATGCTTAGCCTCAAGACTGACGACACGCTCTTCTTTATAAGCGACAACATCAAGGTTGTAAATCTTCTTGCCGGTCAGATAAGAACGGCCCTCGGCGAGAGACTTGAAATTATCGACAAGGACCGTTTCGATATGTGCTTCATAACAGACTTCCCGATGTATGAAAAGACGGACGAGGGCAAGCTCGACTTCACTCACAATCCGTTTTCAATGCCTCAGGGCGGTATGGACGCTCTCGAAAATCAGGATCCGCTGACAATAAAGGCTTATCAGTACGATATAGTCTGCAATGGTGTTGAGTTGTCCTCGGGCGCGGTCAGAAACCATCGTCCCGACATTATGATAAAAGCATTTGAGCTCGCAGGCTACACAGCCGATGAGGTCGAAAAGCGTTTCGGAGCGCTGTTCCGCGCATTCCATTACGGAGCACCGCCTCACGCCGGTATGGCTCCCGGTGTTGACAGAATGATAATGCTCTTAAAGGACGAGGAAAATATCAGAGAGGTCATAGCTTTCCCGATGAATTCAAACGCCCAAGATCTTCTTCTCGGTGCGCCCAATACCGTTTCGGAGCAGCAGCTGCGCGAGGTTCACATAAAGCTTCGCCGCCCCGTGCCCGAAAAATAACCGACATACTAATCGAAAGAAAGTGATCTTATGACGATAGACAGAAGCCTTGTAGAATACCTCGAAAAGCTCGGCAGAATACACCTGAGCGAGGAAGAGCGCTCCGCTTCTGAAAAGGATTTGCAGAGCATACTCTCATACATTGACACTCTCAATGAACTTGACACGGACGGTGTTGAGCCGGCTTCCCACTCTTTCCCGGTTGCAAACGTAATGCGTGACGACACAGTTACAAACGGCGCCGATACGGAAAACATTTTGAAAAATGCTCCGCAAAGTCGCGACGGCTGCTTTGTCGTTCATAAAACGGTTGAGTGAGGTAAACTATGAATATTTGCGAAATGACGGCTCTTGAAATATCAAATGCCGTAAAAAATAAAGAAATTTCCGTAAAGGACGCAGTTGACGCATTTTTTGCGGCAATAGACGAATACGACGGAAAATATCACTGCTATAACACCCTCTGCAAAAAAGAGGCTTATGAAAGAGCCGAGGAAGTGCAAAAGGGAATTGACAGCGGTAAATATAACGGCAGGCTCGCAGGCGTACCGATAGGCATTAAAGATAACATCTGCACTAAGGACATTCTTACAACCTGCTCCTCCAAGATACTCGAAAACTTCATTCCCACATACAATGCAACGGTTGTAAACCGTCTGAATGACGAGGGAATGGTAATAATAGGCAAGCTCAATATGGACGAATTTGCCATGGGCAGCACAACCGAAACCTCGGCAACGGGAGTCACACATAACCCGTGGGACACAGACAAGGTTCCGGGCGGAAGCTCGGGCGGTGCGGCAGCCGCGGTGGCAGCAAGACTCTCTCCCGTGGCTCTCGGCTCCGACACCGGCGGCTCTATCCGTCAGCCCTGTTCTTTCTGCGGCGTTTCAGGCCTCAAGCCGACTTACGGTGCGGTTTCGCGTTACGGGCTTGTAGCCTATGCGTCGTCTCTCGACCAGATAGGCCCTATGGGTAAAACGGTTGACGACTGCGCCGCTCTTTTTTCCGTAATCCAAGGCAAGGACGAAAAAGACGGCACCTCCATGGTCTATCCGAAATTTGACTTTGATAAAGCCGTCAAAGGCGACGTCGACGGCAAAAAAATCGGTATTCCCGAAGATTATCTCGGCGAGGGCATTTCGCCCGACGTAAAGGACGCGGTTCTTGCCGCTGCCGATATCTTCCGTGCAAACGGTGCTTCTGTTGAAACCTTTAAGATGCCGATAGTAAAATATGCAATACCCGCATATTACATTATTGCCTGTGCGGAGGCGTGCTCAAACCTCTCGAGATATGACGGCATAAAATACGGCTATTCAAGCCCCAACGCCGACACGCTTATGGAGACATACGTGAAAACGCGTTCGGAGGGCTTCGGCATGGAGGTTAAGCGTCGCATAATGCTCGGCAACTTCGTTTTAAGCTCCGGCTATTATGACGCATACTACAATAAGGCTCTTAAGGCTAAAAAGCTTATACAGAACGCCTTTTACGACGCCTTCAAAAAATATGATATGCTCTTAGGCCCCGTAGCTCCCACTACGGCGCTTAAAATAGGTGAAAGCCTTTCCGACCCGCTTAAAATGTACCTCGGCGACATATACACGGTTATGATAAACATAGCCGGTATGCCGTCAATGTCCGTCCCCTGCGGATTTGACAAAGACAATATGCCGATAGGTATGCAGATTATAGGCAAGCCGTTTGAAGAGGCGGAAATTATGAGTGCCGCAAAGGCATTTGAAAATGTCACCGACTTTCACAATAAGCTGCCGGATTTAGGCTAAGGAGGTAAAGCTTTATGGAATGGGAAATAGTTATGGGACTTGAAGTCCACACGGAGCTTGCCACCAAGACTAAAATCTTCTGCGGCTGTTCCACCGAGTTCGGCGGTGAGCCGAACACTCACGTTTGCGAAATTTGCTCCGGTATGCCCGGAACACTTCCGCTTCTCAACAAAAGAGTTGTGGAGTTTGCCGTGAGGACCGGCATAGCAACAAACTGCACGATTACTCAAAATAACAAATTCGACCGAAAAAACTATTTTTACCCCGATCTGCCGAAAGCGTATCAGATATCACAGCTTTATTTGCCTATCTGCCGCAACGGTTTTATAGAGGTCAAGGATAAGGACGGCAATTCCAAAAAGATAGGAATTCACGAAATTCATATGGAGGAGGATGCTGGCAAGCTCGTCCACGATGAATTTGAGGACTGTACTCTTGTAGACTACAACCGCTGCGGCGTGCCGCTGCTTGAAATTGTTTCGGAGCCGGATTTCAGAAGTGCCGAGGAGGTGCTCTCGTATCTTACGGAGCTGCGTTCGATTCTTCAGTACATCGGCGTTTCGGACTGCAAGATGCAGGAGGGCTCTTTAAGAGCGGACGTGAACCTTTCGGTTCGCCCAAAGGGACAAAAGGAATTCGGAACACGTACCGAGATGAAAAACCTCAACTCCTTCAGAGCAATAGCGAGAGCTATCGAGTATGAGGCCGAAAGACAAATCGAGCTTCTTGAGGACGGCGAAAAGGTAATGCAGGAAACGCGCCGTTGGGATGATAACAAGGGATACAGCTATGCAATGCGTTCCAAGGAGGACGCTCAGGATTATAAATACTTCCCCGAGCCCGACCTTCCGCCGATTGAAATCTCGGACGAATATATAGAAAATGTCAAAAACACTCTGCCCGAGCTTCCGGAAGCAAAAAAAGCTCGCTATATGTCACAGTTCGGTCTTCCCGAATACGACACCGGAATCATAACCTCGGACGTAAATCTCGTAAAGCTCTTTGAGCATACCGTTGAAATCTGCAATTCGCCTAAGGATGCGGCAAACTGGATAATGGGCGAGCTTATGAAAATGCTCAATGACACCGGCACCCTGTCAGAAAATATGTCGTTTAATCCCGATTCGCTCGGCAAACTCATAAATATGATAAAGGCCGGTAAAATCAACCGCGGCACGGCAAAATCGGTATTCGAAAAAATATTCACCGAGGATGTCGATCCCGAAAAATATGTTGAAGAAAACAACCTCGGTCTTGTCACCGACCTTTCGGCTATTCGCCCCGTAATTGAGCAGGTAATAGCCGACAACGAAAAAAGTGTAAGCGAGTATAAAGCAGGCAAAACCCAGGCAATGGGGTACATCATGGGTCAGGCAATGCGCGCTCTCAAGGGCAAGGCACCGGCTCAAGAGGTTCAAAAAATACTCAAGGAAATTTTAGGCTGATGAATACCAAATATCTTTTTCTTGACATAGACGGCACACTCGTAGGTTTTGACGGCGTTATGCCCTCGTCGGCGTCGGAGGCGCTGAAAAAAGCTCACGAAAACGGTCACAAGCTCGTAATCTGCACCGGCAGACAGCTCTCGCAGGTTTATCCGTGGCTTTTAAAGGAGATTCCCTTTGACGGTTTGATTTTATCGGGCGGAGCTATGGTTATAAATGACGGCAAAGTGGCAGCTCATCACTTTATAAGTCAAAGCAGTCTTAAAAAGCTGACCGACTACTTCGAGAACAGCAACACCGCATATTATCTGCAAACACAGAGTTTTCTCGTATCCAAAAAATGGTGCGTCGACCGCACGCTTTCGCTCTTTAATAAGCTTGGATACACCAAGGAGGATTTACTGACGCTCTTCGGAGAAACGGTAATCGATGATAACGCCGGAGGCAGGAGCGATGTTGAAAAGCTGATATATTACGATTCGGGTGTTGATTTTTCCGAGCTGCAAAAGAATATAGGCGATGAATTCTATATTGTCGGATACAGCTTCGGCAATCTCGGCAATACAAGCGGGGAGATTGCGGCGCGCGGAGTCAACAAAGCCAGCGGAATTAAAGAATATCTCGATTGCTGCGGCGGAGACATAAACGACGCATTCGCATTCGGCGACGCGGAAAACGATGTCGAAATGTTTAAGAGCGTAAACACGGGCATCGCAATGGGGAATGCCTGTGACGAGCTCAAGCACTTGGCCTCGTATATAACCGCCGATATCACGGATGACGGTCTATACAAAGCGTTTGCGCATTTCGGTTTGATCTGAATTTTGATTATAAAGCAAAAAAGCACGTTTGAGTTATTGCTCAAACGTGCTTTTACTGTTTATTTGTTATCTTCCGAGATACGGCATGGGATTAGTTCGTCTGCCGTTTACATAGACCTCAAAGTGAAGATGCGGTCCGGTTACGTTACCCGAGGAACCTATATTCGCAATAGGCTGACCTGCCGAAACCTTTTGACCGACACGCACCTTAAACGAACCGGGTAAGGTATGTGCATAGAGCGTTGAAAGGCCGTTGCCGTGATTTATGACAATATAATAGCCCCAGCTCGGATGATATGTTGCCGTGGTTACGGTTCCCGAAGCCGCTGCTACTATTGTAAGACCGGTACTTCCGCCGCCCGGCTTTACTATATCTATACCGCCGTGACGTCTTGCTCCGCCGTAGCCCGAAGAAACGGACGTTGCGCCTATTGCCGGCCAAACGAATCTGCCGCCTGTTGTAATGACCTTGCCGCCTGAGCTGCCTTTTCCGGTGATCGGCGCCTTTGTGCCTATCTGTATAACCTCGTTTACAGGCTCCGAAAGAGTCACTCTTGAAACCTCTTTCGATGAAACACGAGTACCGTCAATATAGGTTACAAGCTCTGTAACCTGCTGAACTCCGTTCACACCCTTTGTTGTAACCTTTTTTGTGCCTGTATAGAGATTGGCATTATTTACGTTTGTGCTTGTATAGGCTATTGCTTCATTATGAGTTTCGGTCTTTGTGACCTGCACTCTGACATAGTTTACCTCACTCGAAACAAGCAGCTTGTCGCCGGAACGAATCGTCTCGGAAAGGCCGGGATTCAGCTGTACCAATTCGGAAACGGTGAGCCCGTTTGCGGAAGCGATTCCCGAAACGGTATCTCCGTCCTTTACCGTGTAATACACCGCTTCGCTCTTTTTTGATTTGAGCTTGGCGGATAGCTTTTCCGCGTCCCAAACCGTGGCCTCATTATCGGGATAAAGCCCCTGCTCATATGTTATGTTTTCAACGAAGCTCTTTGCCGCGTTGGGGTCGTCTATTTTATAATCGCTGAGTATCTTATCGAAAACGCTTGTAGCGTCCGTCTCATTTTTAACGGCGCACAAGAAATCACCGTTAATATATATGCCGCAGGCATTGGTGATATTGCTGTCTGAATTTTCTATGAGCTTATCGCACATTGACGAGGAGTCGGTAAGGTCGGTCTTATTTACGACCTTGAGCTGATACTGCGCAGGCTTAATAAGCTCCTGCTCCTTACCGGAGGCAGACGCAGCGGTTTTGAGCCTTGTTTTGGCCTGCTGCTCGGCGTCGAGATATTCCGACTCGTTTTTGGCATAGCCTATTACGGAGCCGTTATATTTTATCTCAAGAGCGAGCGTGGCTTTGTTCCAATAGCCTATCGTGGAGCAAAGCACACCGAGGCAAATAATCGGGACAAGCAGATTTACCGCAAAAGTAAACACTATGCCATGCCTCGAAAATGCCTTCTTTATATAAATACGCAGCTTCGCTTCGGCGGATTTTCTATCTGTATGGATAAGGGAATTTAAGCCTGAACTGACTCTTTTTATATCTGCCATAAGGAGCTTGAATTCCGCGCTTACGGTTTTGAAGGTCTTGAGTATAAATTTGTCAATCACAAGAAACACGGCAAAAAATACCGCTCCGACTGTTTTTACGGGACGCGAAAGCCCCCTCGACAACCATTTCCCGAATTTCATAAATCCGGAGCCTGCCGTAAAACCTATGTGATATATTAAGTTGTAAAGCTTTTCAAAAAACATAACAGCCTCACAATAAAATAGTAAAAGTTATTTTACCATACAATGCGACAAATTTCAACCTTACGCTTTTACATACCCGTTGCCGAACATCTTATCTATTTGACGTTTTATTCCTTTGTGCTCCGGCAAAAGCAAACCGCCGTCTGTCGCAATTATCATTTGAGCACTCTTTTGCGCCTCGTTGAGCATTCCGGTGTCCGTCAGAATATCCGCAATCCGCAGCGACGGCAATCCGTGCTGCTTTGAACCGAAGAAGTCTCCGGGGCCACGCATTTTAAGGTCCTCATCCGCTATTAAAAAGCCGTCGGTAGTCTTGCACATTATATCAAATCTGCGTTTTGCCTCATCGTTTTGTGCATCCGACACCAAAATACACGTGGAGGGCGCACTTCCCCTGCCGACTCTGCCGCGAAGCTGATGAAGCTGCGAGAGTCCGAATCGCTCGGCATTTTCGATGACCATAACCACGGCATTCGGCACGTCCACACCTACCTCGATAACCACGGTGGACACAAGAAGCTGTATTTTGCCGCTCTCAAAATCGCGCATTATGTTGTCCTTTTCCTTTGGCTTCATTTGACCGTGCAAAAGTCCGAGCCTGTAACCCCTGAATGCGGTATTTTGTAAAAGCTTGTAATACTCCTGTGCAGGTATCAGGTCGCTGTCGCCCTCCTCGACAAGCGGACAGACGATATATGCCTGAAAACCCCTGTCAAGATGCTTCTTTATGAATTTGTATATTCTCTCATGCAGAGCCTGAGACACACAATATGTCTCGGTTTTTTGCCTGCCCGGCGGCAGCTCGTCGAGCACCGACACCGAAAGGTCGCCGTAAATTATGAGTCCGAGCGTTCTCGGTATGGGCGTAGCCGACATAACGAGAATGTTTGGATTTTCTCCCTTTTGGGAAAGCGATGCCCGCTGTGCCACACCAAACCTGTGCTGCTCATCGGTGACGGCTAATCCGAGGCGGCTAAACTCAACGTCGCCCTGTATAATCGCGTGCGTTCCTATGACAAGCTTCGCGGAACCGTCGCGCAACTCTTTTTTTATTTCTCTCTTTTCCTTAGCCGTGCTGCTTCCGGTCAGAAGCACAATCTTTATATCTGTACCGTCAAAGATTTTTGAAAGAGTTCTGTAATGCTGCTCGGCAAGAACCTCCGTAGGTGCCATAAATGCGCTCTGCATACCGTTTTTTGCCGCGTTATATATAAGTGCCGCCGCCACAAGAGTTTTACCGGAGCCGACGTCGCCCTGAAGCAGACGGTTCATCGGCTCACCCGATTTCATATCGGACAGTGCCTCAAAGACCGCTCTTTTTTGCGCTCTTGTCGGAGAAAACGGCAGACGGTGATAAAACTCTTCAGTACAGTCATTTTTGATAACCATCTCGGTTTTTTCTTCACCCGTTCGTTCCTTGATGGATAAAAGTCCCAGCTGCAATATGAAAAGCTCGTCGAAAATAAGCCTTTTTCTCGCCCTGTCAAGTGACTCGAAGCTTTCCGGAAAATGGATGTTGCGTATTGCATAATCAAGAGAGCAAAGGTCGTTTTTCTCAAGTATTTCGGACGGCATAAAATCAGGTATCTCTTTGCAGCCTTTTAATGCCTGCATTGTGCATTTTTCCGTGAGTTTGGAGCTCACATCAGCCGTTTGCGGATAAACGGGACGTATTCTGTCCTTATCCTCTCCTTTTGAAATCAACGGCGATACCATTTGTCTTATGCCGTGCTTATCTACTGTGATTTTGCCGAAAAAGAGATACTCTTCGCCCTCCTTCAGCATACTGTCAATAAACTTGTTGTTAAAAAAGACAAGATTTAATATGCCTATGCCGTCCGTAACGCTTGTTTTTGAAAGCAGCCTGCCTCCGGGTAATCTTACCTTAGAGGGAGTGTAGCTGACAACGGCACGAATACAGCATTCCGTATCAACCGGAGCTTCCCTTATGGGAACAACGCGGCTCCAATCCTCATACGCGCGCGGATAAAAGCGCAAAAGGGCGCCGACCGTATCGACGCCGAGCTTTGAAAATGCCTCGGCACGAGCGGGTCCGACACCCTTTAAATATTGTATTTCGGTTGAAAAGTCCATTATGAACACATCCGAGAATTGTTTTTGAAAACGTCCTGTTATTCGACGGACGAAATGAAGTAGTAAACCGGCTGACCGCCGTTAATGACATTTACCTCAACATTGGGGAAACGCTCCTGAAGCCGCGCCGAAAGGACATTTGCCGAGTTTTCGTCGGCGTCCTCACCGTAAAACACGGTTATAAGCGAGCCGCCGAATTTTTTGACAAGACGGCGTGTAACTCTGTATGCGGCGTTTACAAGGTCATCCTCCACAAGGGTTATTTTGCCGTCCTCCATGCCGAGGTACTGACCCTCCTTGATTTTTTGTCCGCCGAACACGCTGTCACGTGCGGCAAACGTGACCTGAGCCGTATGAACGCTCTCGGCTGCCTTCGCCATATTCAAATGGTTTTCCTTGCTTGAAAGGCTCTCGTCAAAATTGAGCATTGCGGTAATGCCTTGCGGAACAGTCTTTGTTGCGACAACACTGACGCCCCTGTCAGCAAGATTTACGGTTTGCTCCGCCGCCATTATAATATTTTTATTGTTCGGCAAAACAAAAACGTGCTTTGCCGGAGTTGACTCAACGGCATTTAAAATATCATCAGTACTCGGATTCATGGTCTGACCGCCCGAAACAACTACATCACAGCCAAGCTCCTTAAAGAGCTCTGCCATACCGTCACCTGCCGCAACTGCGACAAAGCCGTAATCTTTGGTCGGCTGTACTCTATTGATTTCGGTGTCACGACTTAAATTTTCTTCTTTGTTGTCCTTTTTGGCATCCATACCGACATCGGCATTCGCGTGCTGATAACGCATATTGTCTATTTTTATATTTATGAGCTGACCTATTTTGAGAGCGGCCTGAATTACATTGCCGGGTTCGTTTGAATGGACATGAACCTTTACTATATCGTCATCGTCAACCACAACAACGCAGTCGCCTATCGACTCAAGATATGCCTTTAATTTGAGCGGTGTGCTCTCCGGATTTTTCGATTTGGTTATGAGGAACTCGCTGCAATAACCGTATTTGATGTCTCCCGAAGCCGCCGCCACGACGGATTTGCTTTCCTCGGCATTGCTCTTTGCGGGCGAGGCATCGTCATTGCTTTCTATAAACTTGCCCTCGTTTATATAGCCTCTGATACCGTCGAGTATATAGAGAAATCCCTGGCCGCCGGCATCTACCACGCCTGCCTCTTTGAGAACGGGCAAAAGCTCAGGTGTTTCGGCAAGAGCCTCCTGCGCCGCGCGGTAAGCCTCGTCGAGAACAGCACCGCAGTCATCTGAGGCGAGTGCCTCCGCCGCTGCCGCCGCCTTGCGTACAACGGTTAAAATAGTACCCTCGGTGGGCTTCATAACAGCCTTATAAGCCGACTCTTTGCCGAGAGTGAGAGCTGCGGCAAGGTCTTTGCCGCCTACCTCCTTTTTACCCTTGAAGCCGTTTGAAATACCTCTGAAAACGAGCGATAATATAACGCCGGAATTTCCTCGCGCGCCTCTCAAAAGAGCTGCGGCGGTTTTGGCCGCGACGATACTCAAATCCTCGTCATCGCTTACCACCTGAAGCTCCCTGACTGCCGCCGAGGAGGTCATTGACATATTTGTTCCGGTATCGCCGTCCGGTACCGGAAATACGTTGAGCGCGTCAACGTCCTTTCTGTGATTCAGTATATTGTTAGCGCCGGAAATGAAAGCGCGTTTAAACTGCTTACCTGTTAACAAAACTTGTACACTCCTATTATTCTTTCATTCCGTCAACAAACACATTGACTTTTTTCACGCCGAGACCCGTTGACTGCTCGACGGTATATCTGACCTTGTTTGTTATGGAATCCACTATGGTTCCGATATTAACGCCGTAAGTCACGATTATGTGAAGATCTATTATTAAATCGCCGCCGTCGGCACGCACGCCGACGCCCTTATCCGGATAATTCTTACGTTTAAAAAGAAGCGACCGAAGCCCCTGTGACGCGCCGCTGTTAGCCATACCCGCAACGCCGAAGCACGAGGTTACGGTTTGACCGATAAGCTCCGAAAAATAATGCTGATGTATCTCAATAACGCCGAGATAATTTTCAATTTTAATCATACATCGGTTTATATTGCAAAAGCGCAATATTCTCCTTTCCTGTGATGTTGTTATTATATACCATAAACCGCACAAATACAATATTGTATCCGAACGGCGGCTCAGCTTAAGCTCCAGCGGCAAATCCCCGCATAGAGATGGTCGGAGGAATACGAGAAATCCGGCTTTAGGCCCTTTTTATACGCCGCAAGGCCGCTCCTGTAACAAACGGGAACAAACGGCATATCGTTTAAGAAGCTGTCAAGGAACTCTGAAAGCCCTATGCTACCCTCGCAAAAGGCTTCGTAATCGGTAACCGCACGCAACGAGAAATCTATACCCTTTGACGCAGACCCCTTTTCCGAAAAGAACGGGCGCAAATCAAGATTTTCGGTAAGCTTGATTTCTCCTAAATACAGGTCAAAATCACCGGAAGCGATTTTCTGGTTGTATTTATCAAGCGGAACGGCATCAAATGTCACGGAAAAGCCTATGCTTCTGAGGCTTTCGGCTATGCTGTTCGCCGCCGCCGCGCGGAAGCTGTTTTCGCTGTTCACAAGAAGAGACACCTTAAGGTTCTGTGAGCCGTTTGTAAGAGAACCGTCCTTTGCATATTTATTATATCCTGTTTTTGTCAGTATGGACTTTGCCTTGTCGACATTTGCACTCTCGGCGAAATTGATGTTTGTAATTCCCGAAAGTTCTGAAAACGCAGGATTGAACAGAAGCGGAGCTGCTGTTGCATAGCCCTGATACGACGACGAAGCAATGTCTTTTTTATCTATTGCATAATATATTGCGGTTCTGACGGCGGACGATGAAAGAACGTCCTTTGAGTCGTTAATACCGAGAAAAACAAGGTTGTTCATATTGACCGTACTGCTGTCAACGGAGACATGGCGGTAAACGCTGTCGCTCATATCCTTGAAGAGAAAGTTCACATTGCCTATTTCGAGAGCATTTTCGGCATAGGTGAAATTTTCTATTTCATAAAGCTTTATCTCGGGTATATTTACGCTGCCGCCGTAATTTTCATTCTTGGAAAACACCCCGTCGCTGTACACATAAGGGCCGCTGCCTATCGGTATATTTTCCGTCTTATCGGCTGTACCGTTTTTTACAACGGGAAAACTGAGTGCATTCAGCACATACGGGTCCGGTGAAGAGAGCGTAAACGTAACAGCTCCGCCGGACGCCTTTGCCGACTGAATATTTGACAGCAGCTGCCCGTAGCGCGACGACGCCTTTGCTTTATTGAACGAATATACGACGTCCTGCGGCGAAACGGATGAACCGTCCGAAAAGCGCGCACCTGAGAGTGTAACGGTAACCGAAGTTCCGCTAATATCACCCTTTTCGGCTATCACATTTTCGGGCGTATAGTCTGCCTTGACCTTAAAAAGCGGGTCGTAGGCTAAATCCGTAAGGCTTATATTTTCCGTGCCGACGGCAAAAAAAGGATTCAGCGAATCATTATTGGAATACGGCAAAACAAGGTCGTTTGCCGATGAGGCGGTGCTGTCGCCCGAGGCGGCAGAGCCGGTCTGCTCATCCGAGCCGCCGTTGCCGTTATCCTTGCGGCAGGCCGAAAAAATACATACCGCAGAAAGCAAAAGGCATATTGCAGAAAATATTTTCTTTTTCACTGTCGCACTCTCCTTTTAAAGCGATATTCTCTGAATCCGAACGGTTTTTGCCGTGTCACGGCTTACGGTGAATATAACACCGTCAAGCTCGGCTTCACCGTCGGGATTTTGAAAGCGCACCGGCAAATTGGTTTTCATCTTTTCTATCGCAAGCTCGGGGGTAACGCCCAATACGGACATTTTAGGCCCGGTCATGCCTACATCGGTTATATATCCCGTACCGTGCGGCAATATTTGCTCGTCTGCCGTGGGCACATGGGTGTGAGTTCCAAACACAGCCGAAGCCCTTCCGTCAAGATAAAAGCCCATAGCGCGCTTTTCGGCAGTCGCCTCTGCATGGAAATCGACAATTATTATATCGGTTTCTCTTTTCAGCTTCTCCAATACACGGTCTATACATATAAAGGGATTTTCGAGCGGCTCCATAAACACCGTGCCGCAGAGATTTACCACGCCTACCCTGTATGCGCCCCTGTCAACTATCGTATAGCCTCTGCCGGGAGCCTCTTTTCCGTAGTTTGCTGGCCTTAAAAGAAACTCGTTTCTCTCAAGCTCGTCATATATTTCACGACGTCTGAAGGTGTGGTTGCCGCCGGTTACAACATCCGCGCCGCTCGTAAAAATATCATCGGCGGACATCGGCAATATGCCGTTCCCGACAGCGGAATTTTCGCCGTTTACAACCGTCACGTCTATATTATTTTCTCTTTTAAATTTCGGTAAACAATTCCTCAGCTTTTCGCAGCCCGATGCCGATACGACATCGCCCACGGCGAGGATGTTTATTGTATTTGACATAATGCACCGTTTCTGTTTGTTTTTTCGAAAAGCTAAGCCCCGATAACACTCAAAGTTTTTCTCTTTAAGGCATCAGGGCTTAAAAATTATTTCGCGTAATCGACAGTCCTGTTTTCGCGTATGATGTTGACCTTTATCTGACCGGGATATTCAAGCTCATCCTCAATCTTTTTGACAACTTCGCGCGCAACAAGTGCCATCTGATCGTCACTTATAACTTCGGGCTTAACCATTATGCGAATCTCACGGCCTGCCTGAATTGCAAATGACTTCTCAACGCCCTCAAACGACGTTGCTATTTCTTCGAGTTTTTCAAGACGCTTGATGTAGTTCTGAACATTTTCGCGTCTTGCGCCGGGTCTTGCGGCTGAAATTGCGTCCGCCGCCTGAACGAGACAAGCAACAACCGTCTTTGCCTCCACGTCGCCGTGGTGAGCCTGAATTGCATGTACTACATTCTCGTTTTCCTTATATTTCCTTGCGTATTCAACGCCCAAATCGACATGAGAGCCTTCAAATTCACGGTCAAGCGCCTTGCCTATATCGTGAAGAAGTCCCGCTCTTTTAGCCGTTTTAACATCGGCACCGAGCTCTGCCGCCATAAGCCCCGCTATGTAGGAAACCTCAAGCGAATGATTAAGCACATTCTGGCCGTAGCTTGTGCGGTATTTTAATTTTCCGAGTATCTTGACAAGCTCCGGATGTATGCCGTTTACACCTGCGTCAACTACTGCGCGTTCACCGGTCTGACGTATGGTCTGCTCAACCTCGCGCTTTGATTTTTCGTACATCTCCTCAATGCGTGCGGGATGTATTCTGCCGTCGGAAATAAGCTTTTCGATAGTAAGTCTTGCTATTTCGCGACGAACCGGTTCAAAACTTGAAACGGTTATGGCTTCCGGTGTGTCGTCGATTATAAGGTCAACACCGGTTATTGTTTCGAGTGTGCGTATGTTTCTGCCCTCGCGGCCGATTATACGGCCCTTCATCTCGTCATTGGGAAGAGTAACCACCGAAACCGTGGCTTCTGCAGCCTGATCGGCGGCACAGCGCTGTATTGCGGTAGAGATTATCTCACGCGCAAGAGCGTCCTGCTCATCCTTGGTTCTCTGCTCAAAGTCCATAATTTTAACGGCCTTGTCGTGAGTGAGCTCCTCATCGAGATTTTGCAAAAGCAAGGTCTTAGCCTGTTCCTTTGTATAGCCCGAAATTTTTTCGAGCATATCGAACTGGCTCTTTTTGATTTTTTCAACCTCTTCGAGTTTTTTATCGGCTGTTTTGACCTTTTCGTTTAAAGCTTCTTCTTTTGCTTCAAGAGCCTCTGTCTTTTTATCGAGAGACTCCTCTTTTTGAATTATTCTGCGTTCCTGCCGCTGAACCTCCGCTCTGCGCTCTCTGTTTTCCTTTTCAGCCTCGGATCTCAACGAATGGATTTCGTCCTTTGCTTCCAAAATCGCTTCTCTCTTTTTATTTTCCGCTGTCTGAACAGCCTGATTTACGATTCTGGTAGCTTCCTCCGTAGCCGAGCCTATGGCAGACTCCGCCACCTTTTTACGGTGTACCTCGCCGAGTACAAATCCGACGACTCCGAAAACAACTGCAGCTGCGACTGCGGCTATTATAGCTATCGTTACAGGATTCAAAAAGTTCTGCACCTCCTTTTGGTTTTTAGTTTTCCGATTATCATGCTTGAAAATAAGAAAATTTATTGGTTTTTGACAGTGTAACGGTATCATTTGTAATACTGTTCGCATTTTAATACACTATCTAAGATATTTTATATCTTTTTATATAATAAGTCAAGAAAAAGCGGACCGTTAGGCACAAAAACTGTCGATATATAAGATACAAAAGACGCGCCGCAAATGCTCACAGCCGTTGCGACGCGCCAAACACGATTTAAAATTTTTAACGTATAGCCGAAACCGAATTACGCGAGCTTGAGATCCTCCCAAAGCTTTGAAAGAAGATCAAGCGTATCCTGGTCAAGATTGTGGAAGAACTGCGTTTTCACTTCCTGCTTGGGGTAGAGCACCTCGTTATCCTTATACTCATACCTGTCATCGCTGAGAACAGCCGTAACGGGGCAGAGATAGCCGAGATAATTGGCGTTGTGGAGGGCTACCTCGGGCTCGCACATATAATTTATAAACAGCTCAGCAGCCTTTTTGTTTTCAGAGCTTGACGGGATGCACATTACGTCAACAAATTTATTTGTTCCCTCCTTGGGGTAAACAAATGCAAGATCGTCATTTTCCTGCTTCATTGTGAGGTAATCTCCTGCGTAATACGGAGCCATGGCGGCTTCGCCCGCCTCCATCTTATTAAATACCTCATCCATAACATACGACTGAATCAGCGGCTTTTGCTCCTTGAGCTTTTCCTCCGCAGCGCGCCACTCATCGGGATTCGTCGAGTTTACATCGTAGCCGAGTAGATACTGTGCCACACCGAATGCGTCGCGTGAATTGTTGAATGTGAGAATTTCGCCGGAATATTTCGGATCCCACATAGCGCTCCAGCTGTCGGGCTTTTCGGAAACCATGGTCGTATTATAGATAAGTCCGACCATACCGCCCGTGTAAGCTACTGTATACTCGTTGTTTTCGTCAAAGAAAAGGTTTTTGTATTCGTCGCCGATACCCTCGTAATTGGTTATCACCGAATAGTCAAGCTTCTGTAAGAGTCCCTCGTTCTTTAAACGCTCTGCCATATAATCCGACGGAATTATAACGTCGTAATTTACTCCGCCGCTCTTGAGCTTTGCATAAAGGTCCTCGTTACTGTCATACATATTATAGTTGACCTTTATTCCCGTGAGCTTTTCAAATTCGGAGATGACGTCAACGCTTCCGCCCTCGCCGTCGGAAATGTACTCACCCCAGTTATATACATTTATTTCGGTACCTTTAAGCTCCTCGATATTATAATTTCCGAGAAGAGCGGCCGTATCAAGCTTTTCGGTTTTAAGCGAGCAGCCCGAAAGCATAAGTATTCCCGCAAGCAAGGTCAATGTTAATACAACAGAAATTATCTTTTTCATTTTTCACGTTCCTTTCTCAACCCTCTGAGCCTTTGGCTCTTTTACGTTCCTTCTTTTCGCTGCGCGCCTGAAGCACATTCATAAGAATCATAAGCACAAGCACCGATACAAATATCAGCGTCGATAACGCATACATATCGGGTTTTACCTTCTTCTTTGTCATTGAGAAAATGACTATCGGAAGAGTCTGGAATTTTGCGCCGCTTACAAAATAGCTGATTATGAAGTCGTCCAGCGAAAGCGTAAAGGCCATTATAAAGCCGGTTATTATACCGGACTTGATATTGGGAAGCACAACCTTGAAAAAAGCGGAGGTCGGTGTACAGCCGAGGTCCTGCGCCGCCTCCGAGAGATGGCGGTCGGTCTGTCGAAGCTTCGGCAATACGGAAAGTATGACATAAGGCAAATTAAACGTGACGTGAGCTATTAAAAGCGTGGGGAAGCCCAAAACGCTGCTCGACGACACTATTTTGCCGGCAAATACAAAAAGGAGCATCATCGAAACACCCGTAACTATTTCCGGATTCATCATAGGTACGTTTGTAACGGTCATAACGGCACTTCTCAGCCACCGTTTTTTCATTGCATTTATTCCGACTGCCGCCGCCGTTCCGATAATAATCGAAATAAGAGCGGAGGTAACGGCTAAAACAAGTGTGTTACGAAGAGCCGTAAGAGCCGTGGCGTTACGGAACATTTCGACATACCATTTCAGCGAAAATCCCGACATAACGCTTGTGCTGTTTGAGGCGTTAAACGAGAACACCACCATAACGAGCATCGGGGCATAAAGAAACAGCATTATAAGAGCGATGTATATTTTTTTGAGAGCTTTCATATTATCATCGCCCCCTCTTCATTATCGGCAAAGCGATTCATAATAAGCATACATACTATTATGAGAAGCATCAGAACAAGTGAGAGCGACGCTCCGAGATTATAGTTGTATGCTGACTGGAACTGCATTTCAATGGAGTCTCCGATAAGCAGGAATTTTCCGCCGCCGAGCTTTTGGCTGATATAAAAGGTACTTACCGACGGGACGAACACCATTGTTATACCGGAAACAACGCCGGGCAGGCTTAGCGGAAAGATGACCTTTTTGAGCACCTGAAGCTTACCCGCTCCGAGATCCTGTGCCGCTTCAACAAGGCTTTTATCAAGCTTTGACATAACGGAGTATATCGGCAGCACCATATACGGCAAAAAGTTATATACCATTCCGAGGATTACCGCGCCCGGAGTGTTGATAAGCTGTGCCGTGGGCAGCCCCACAGCCTTTAAAAGCGAATTTATAAGGCCTGTATTTGAGAGAATCGTTATCCACGAATATGTGCGGATAAGGAAATTCATCCACATGGGGAGCATTATGAGCATCATTATGGTTCGCTGAGTGTTCGCACGGCTCTTTGCCATAATATACGCGAGCGGATATGCAAGAATAAGGCAAATGACCGTAGCCAAAACCGCATACCACGCAGATCTGCCGAAGATAGCTCCGTAGGATGAGAGCGCCTTGATATTGTCAAGGGTAAATGCGCCGCTGCGGTCGGTAAAAGCGTAGTAGATTACCATTATAAGCGGAGCCAAGATAAAAAGCACCGCCCATATCATATACGGAGCGTTTATGAGCTTTAAGGTGAGAGAAGACTTTTTCATGGCTTACTCTCCAATCTCGGAGACTTCGTCTTCATCCGTAAGCTCTGCATTGGGGTCGGAAAGCTCGTCAAATTCTTCGCTGAACGAGCTGTAATCGCCGTAAAGACCCGAATATTCGCTCTTTTTCATTATCTGAATTTCATCCGGCTTTATCGAAATACCTATACGGTCGCCGACTTCGGCTTTTTCGGTGGTCTGTATCATCCACTTAAAGCCTTTAATGTCAACGATTATTTCATAGTGAACGCCCTTAAACGTAACAGAGGTAACGTCGCCGGATAGCATACCCTCCCCGGGCGGCACCATATCTATATCCTCCGGTCGCACAACTACATCTACGGGTTCGTTAAGGCCGAAGCCCTTATCGACGCAGCGGCAGCGCATACCCTGGAATTCGACGTTGTAGTCGGAGAGCATAACACCGTCCACAATATTGCTTTCGCCTATGAAATCCGCAACAAAAGCGTTCTGCGGTTCATTGTAAATATCGGTGGGCGAGCCTATCTGCTGAATAACGCCGCCGTCCATAACCACTATGGTATCGGACATGGAGAGTGCTTCCTCCTGGTCGTGCGTTACATATATAAACGTTATGCCGAGCCGCTGCTGTATGGCTTTGAGCTCGCTTTGCATATCCTTGCGAAGCTTTAAGTCAAGTGCTCCGAGCGGTTCGTCGAGAAGCAATACGCGCGGTTTAACGGCAAGGGCGCGCGCAATTGCGACGCGCTGCTGCTGACCTCCGGAAAGCGAAGAAACATTGCGTTTTTCAAATCCCTTGAGGTTTACGAGCGAGAGCATCTCTTCAACGATTTTTTTAATTTCACTTTTTGACTTCTTCTGAAGCTTTAAACCGAAGGCGATATTGTCCGCAACGTTAAGGTTGGGGAACAGTGCATAACGCTGAAAAATGGTGTTCACCTGTCGTTTATGAGCAGGAACACCATTTATTTTTTCACCTTCGAAAATGACATCGCCGCTGTCCGGAGAGAGAAACCCGGCTATTATACGAAGTGTCGTCGTTTTACCGCAGCCCGAGGGTCCGAGTAAAGTGACGAATTCGCCGTCGTGTATCTCGAGACTCACATCTTTTAGTATAGGCTGGTCATCAAAGCTTATTGAAATGTTCTTAAGGTCAATTATTACTGCTTTGTTTTCCAATTATGCAGCCCCTTTCCAACCGATAGATATTGTTGGGAAGTACAAAAGTATGCACTCCCTAATTGGTATGAGATAAATATAATTTGAAAATCATAAAAAGTCAATGTTTTTATCGAAAAACGGCGGAATATATTTTCCCGACGATACCGCCGAAGCCGAAACGAGCAAAAATGTGTGCTTCGCCGCATTTTCGGGGCATAAAAAAAGTAAGCGGGGAAAACATCCTCGCTTACCTTTATTTCTTTAAATTATTCCTGTGCGGGAGCGCCTACCGGGCATGTATCTGCACAAGTACCGCAGTCAATGCACTTATCTGCATCTATTTCATACTTGCCGTCGCCTTCGCTGATAGCCTCAACCGGACACTCAGCAGCACAAGCGCCGCATGAAATGCAGTCATCCGAAATCTTATATGCCATTTTACATGACCTCCTTTATTATGTTTAAACACATTGTAACATATATTTTTTGAATTTCAATACCATATTTGATAATGTAAAAAATTTTTTATCACTCTTTGCTTTTTGCAAAAACGGCCTTGAGATTTGCACCCTTTAAAATGAATATTTCGCGGAAAAGCATAACCGAGAGAAAAGAAATAGTACCGCCCATAAGCACGTCGCTGAAGAAGTGAGCGCCGACAACTATTCTGCTTACGGCAACAATTCCCGTGAACAATATCGGGCATATCCAAAGGGCGGCTCTTTTGCCCTTACTCTTTATACCGAGAGAATCCGCGAGCATTATAAGCCCGTAGCTCATTCCCGCGGCGCAGGTGTGACCGCTCGGGAAAGACTTGCACGCGTCTGTCGTGCCGAAGAGCGTCATCATTTGCGCCTTGTCCATCTGACCGTTTCTCACATACCATCTTGTGAAATTCGCAAATCCGCCTATCGAAGCACCGCCGGCGGTATTCATAGCGCGGTAACGCATACGTCCGAACGGAATTTTAACTATCGCAACCACGGCATTTGCGAGTATTACGGTGCAAATCATTGCAAACGCAAAGTTTATAAGCTTTTTTATGGATTCATCGGAGAAATTCTTTACGGCAAGGGTTCCGAACAGCATAAAAAGCGCCGCCAAAAACAACGCAACCCCCGACAAAAAAGCCGAGCCCTTGTAGCTCTCCGCATTCAGGTGTTGTAAAAGATAGCCCACGGTCTCACTTAAAAATGCGTAATATGCCGCAGTACCCGCTATGACGCCTATAACTTCAACAATATCCTTTATCGGGCGTTTTTTCCAAAATCTGCGAACACCCCAAAAGAGTATCTGTATACTGAATGCAAGCATAAAATAAACAGGCGCGCTGCCGACGCTCTCAAATGTGGCACCGAACGGGTCGTTAGTGTAATACGAATGTGACGCCAAAGCATGCCGCGTCAGGATATCGCTCACCTGCAAATCGGTAAACGTAGCGGTTAAAAGAAGTCCGCCGAACAAAACTACAAACAGCAATATTGAAATCAGGGTTTTAGATTTTTTTGTCATTTCATGTACCCCTTTCGGATATTTTACATAAATTTTACCATAAATCAACATTCAAGGCAATTAAAATTTTTATCCTGCCGTATGGTTTGACAATGCATTTTGCGTATGCTAAACTCTTTCTAAAAAATTAACGGAGAGATAAATGAAAACACTTTACATATCGGATATGGACGGAACGCTCCTGAATGACGGCGGGAAAGTAAGCCGCCGCAGCGTCGAAATAATAAATGAGCTTATAAAAAACGGTATGCTGTTTACCGTTGCTACCGCAAGAAGCGCAATGTCTGCCGCAGAGCTTTTGAAGGATATTGACATATCCGTGCCGGCGGTGCTTATGAACGGTGTGTTTCTGTTTGATTTAAAGAACAAAAAAGCGGTTGCCTACCACGAGATACCGAAGGACGCCTTTTTTGCGATAACGGAAATATTTGTGAAAAGGAACAAATCGCCGTTTGTCTTTTTCTACGGCGACGACGGAAAATTCACAATAGAATACACTGATTTCAAATTGCCTATTCACCGTGATTTTTACGAAAAAAGGAAGGGTAAATTCTTCGGCGAATTTAAAAAAGTCTCCGAATACGAGATTTTAGACGATATGCACCCCGTTTTTATAAGTCTTTCCGACGAATATGACGAGCTGAAGCCCATCCATGACGCGGCGCAGAAAATAAACGGAGTTACCTGTTCTTTTTACGCCGACACATACACCCCATACTGGTTTCTCGAAATATACAGCAGTAAGGCGAGTAAGGCTAACGGCGCACAGGAGGTTATGGCCCTGGTCGGCGCGGACAAAATCGCGGCGTTCGGTGACAACAGAAACGATATACTTCTGTTTTCGCTGGCGGACAGAAAATACGCCGTCAAAAATGCTGTCCCGGAGCTTCGGCAGATTGCCGATGAAGTCATAGGGGAAAACAATAATGACGGCGTAGCTGAATTTTTGAAAAAGGATTTTAAGGCATAATATGTTTTAAAATCGGTATTTTTTTGATAATGAACGACAGTACGGCGCATATAATATATGCTATAAACGGCATAAACACCGAATAATACACGGGATGCTCCGCAAAAACAGCCACTTTATCAAACGCAAACAAAACGAGCATATGCGTAACATATATTCCGAGGCTGAGCGACGACAGGGCTCTTATGAATTTTTCCGGAATAATCCTGAAAAGCCGCTCCCATTTGATATATTTCGCTGCCGTAAATACGGCGGCGGACATAGGCAGGCAGGCTATCGACGTATAGTCCATAAACAAAGTGTCGGTTTCCCCGCTTTTTTTGCTGACAATATATGTTCCGAAAAACATTAGGGCGGCTCCGAAAATACCCGACATATAAATAAGTATACGCGCCTTTTTGGTATAATCCTTGTTTTTTATAAGCCAGCCCATAAAGACAAATACCACATAGCCCGTTACTATAACCGGAGTCAGTCCACCGTATACGGGAATTACAAATCTGTTGACGAGCGGCAAAACCGAATTGAACACAAAGCCGAGAACGCACACATACTCTATGGTTTTGATGTTTTTCTTATCCGCGGCGAGCGAAAACAGCGGCAGGCACATATATACGGCAAAAATGCAATAGAAAAACCAAAATACATAATTTGCCTCGTTATTGAATATCGCAAGGAAAAGCCCCTTTGCGCTCATGGGCACGGTTGCCTGCTTTAACACAAACGGGCGTACCCAGTAAAGCAGCGACCAAAAAAGAAACGGTGCAAGTGTTCTTGCGGCACGTTTTTTAAAGAACGTCTTTGTATCGTATTTTTTACGGTAATCAAGTAAATTTGCACCGGTTATCATAAAAAACACGGGCACGGCAAAATGAGCTACGGTCTGCAAAAACATATATATGAACCAAAGGCGTGTTTTCTGATAATCAAAAACTCCGCCGGAGCAATGCAGCACCACAACGGCAAAACAAGACAGAATATTGAGAATATCGATATAATAAAGCCTTTTTGGGCTGTTTGTTCCATCGGCAGGCAATTTACCGCTCCCCATTTTATCAACTCCTTTTAATGTTTATATCATAAGTTACTTTGACCGTTTTGTCAATTACGCGCGCATAAAAAGGGTTTGACAACAACGCCGCTAAATGGTATTATAAACAGCGGAAATTAAAAATCTATACTTTATCGCTTCTCGGTAATACGAGGCTTTGATTTTTAATATCATATATTATATCGTGCGGCAAATCGGCAGATACCGTGTCCGATAATGCGCCCACGCCGAAAACGGTAAAATCGCAGAAATGCGTTTTTATATTTGCGGAACAAGCCGAAAGTAAGCTCCGCCTCGGATGTCCTCGCCGTGTAAAATTCAGAGGACAAAACTTAATATGCGGGTATGGCGGAATTGGCAGACGCGCAAGATTCAGGTTCTTGTGGAGGCAACTCTGTACAGGTTCAAGTCCTGCTACCCGCACCAAACAGTATAAATCCGAACTCCAAACCAATCGGTGAAGGGTTCGGATTTGTCATTTTTATAGACTATCCGAACTTTAATTCAAAACGCAAAAATTAAATTCGGAGGTTACTTATTATGAAAACAGAACTTAAAAACATCGGCGCTTGGGGCAGAATGCATTATGATTTTCTTTACCGCAACAATCAGACGGTCATCAATGTTATGCGGTTGCAAGGCACATTGCATGATCATATTATGGGCATTGATAAAGCCGCTGAGGATATGTTCAATCTTATTGTCAAGCAGATGGCTGAAATTGAGGGCGTAACCGAGCAGCTCAAAGCTGCTGACCAAATGGAATGGATCCGCTGCATGAACAGTATCAGAAGCAGAGCAAGAGAATTTGTGCTGAATGAACTAATATATCAATAATACCAAAAAGGCGAGGGACACTCATCCCTCGCCTTAATCCTTGCTTTTGTTTTTTTCTTGTTCTGCTTTCCATGCCGCAAATTCAGCCTGTCCTTCTTTTGAAAGAAAGAATTCGCGAATATCCGGCAGCATTGTACGAGCAATGGCTTCAAGAATATTATCCGGAATCTCCGATGTTCCGAAACGGTTTCCTAATATTCTGTATTTGATACGAACAAATAGTTGCCTGAGAATGTTGCCGTATTGCAGATTGCAGATGTCACGCCAATACGGAATCAGCTGTTTTTTTGAGTTCATTTATATCCATAGAATTCTCCGTTCAAAGGGTTTTAGGGATTTGCCTAACAAGGTCGTGTGGACACAGGCGGCGATGCTCGCTAAGGTAATGCCGTAGCAACATCATCCGAATTTGGATAGCCGAATTCAGTGCTTGCTGAGACACAATCATAATGAATGTACTTTGTTATTGCTTATTATATCAAAAAATATCCAGATAATATAAACATCAAATAGTTGTTCTAAATCGTACAATATATTTTCAAGCGACAAATCTTGTGTTATAATATAAAAAACATTATGTTGAGATGCTTTTTATGGCTGAAATAGAAGACCGTTATTATTCCATGCCTGAAATCATGAAATATCTCGTAATCAGCAGAGATACAGCGTTGCGTTGGATTGCCACAAAAGAGATGCCTGCGCATAAAGTCGGGAAGAAGTGGAAGTTCAAGGCTTCCGAAATTGACGAATGGGCAAATAGCGACAAGGCAGAAAAGTAGGGAGACTGTTTTATGGGAATAATTCAAAAAATAATTTCCAAACATAAAGAAAAAGTAAAAGCCCGTAATGATATGTGCGACAACCTAATTATGCAGATTGATACAGCTCTGCAAGAAATAACTATCTTATTTTCTGATTTGCAGTCTTTTGTTGAGCCAAGCAAAGAATCAGAATGGCATAATCGCAATGCTTCTCTAATTACAAACGTCGCTTTAACTAATACTCAAAAATTAAAAAAGGCAGTACACTATAAACAACTATTGGAGAAACAAGCTGAACTATATCGTAGTGCTGACTCTCTTAAACAACAAATTAGTATTCATAACGATAGGGTTGCCGATTCCAAAATTCAAAATGCGTATACCTTGATTGGCGATGTTGAAGGGCGAAGATTAGACAAACAACAAATGACTTGTATTGTCAAAGATGCTCATAATCATCTTGTGATTGCCGGAGCAGGAACAGGTAAAACAACTACAGTAGTTGGTAAAATTAAATTTCTGTTAAAATCGGGAAAATATAAACCGGAAGATATTTTGGTATTGTCTTTTACAAATGCTTCAGCAAGTGAGATGAGCCAACGAATTAACAAAGAAACCGGTTGTAACATAGATGCATCTACCTTTCACAAACTTGGGTTGAATATTATTACTAAAGTAAATGGCATCGTCCCTAAAATTACGCAATTAAATTTGCGGAAGTTCGTTAAAGAGCAGTTGTTGTTGAATATGCAATCAGATGCATACTTAAATCTGTTAAGTTCGTATTTATTGTATAATCGCGTTGTTTCTAAGTCCGAGTTTGAGTTTAAAACGCAGGCCGAATATGAAGAATATTTGCGATTAAATCCGCCAACAACTATAAATAATGAAACAGTAAAAAGTTATGGCGAAATGGATATAGCTAACTTTTTAACACAAAACGGAATACAATATATCTATGAGAACCCTTACAAAATCGATACACGCACAAGTGAATACGGCCAATATAAACCGGACTTTTATTTACCTGATTATGATATCTATATTGAGTATTTTGGTATAAACAAGAACGGCGAAGTTCCAACTTATTTCAAAGGCGCTAACGGAATGACAGCAAGCCAAACATATCAAGCATCTATGAAATGGAAGCGAGAAACCCATGCTGCTAATAATACTGTCTTGATTGAATGTTATGCTTATGAAAAATTCGATGGCTTCTTGCTTGAAAACTTAAAAGAAAAACTTATTTTAAACGGCGTAAAGCTAACACCAAAATCTACAAAAGAATTATGGAAACAAGTGTCTGCTGACGGCGATTCTATTCTTGATGGCGTTATTGAGTTGTTTGAAACAGTTATCAATCTTATAAAAAGCAATGGATATTCAATTGCTACCGTGCGGCAGTTAAATGTTGGAAATAGTAATGCTCAAAACAATAATACCATTATATCACTTCTTGAACCAATATTTAATTCATATTGTGCTTATTTGCACGAACACAAGGAAATTGATTTCAATGATATGATCAATATGGCAACCCAGTTTGTTGAACAAAGGAAATATATCAGTCCTTACAAATATGTTATTGTTGACGAGTATCAAGATATTTCCAAGGCTCGTTTCTCATTGTTAAACAGTATGAGAAAATCTAATGATTATGATCTGTTTTGCGTGGGCGATGATTGGCAGAGCATTTATCGTTTCGCAGGTAGTGATATCGGATATATTTTGAACTTTGAACAATACTGGGGTCCTACCGAAATCAGTAAAATTGAAACAACCTATCGTTTTACTCAAAAGCTTATAGAAATTAGCGGAAATTTCATAATGCAAAATCCGGTTCAGATCAAAAAGTCCATCAAAGGGAAAACTGATGCTGTAGGGTTTGCTTTAGGTGAAATTAGCGGATATACCGATAAGTTCTCCATTGAGTTTATGGCTAAAAGACTCGAAGATTTGCCGAGAGATAGTAGCGTGTTCTTCATCGGAAGATACTCCTTTGATGCAAAATTGTTGAGCGATAGCGGATTGTTTGAATGTCGATATAATAATGTTAGCGGATTCGTGGAAGTAAAATACCGAAAGCGAAACGATCTAAAAATGAATTTTATAACTGCACACAAATCAAAGGGCTTACAGGCAGATTATATCTTTATTATTAATAATAAAAAATCAAGAATGGGTTTTCCCAGCAAAATACAAGATGCTGCTATACTAAACTTATTACTCGATAATTGTGATCAATACCCATTTGCAGAGGAACGCCGCCTTTTTTATGTCGCATTGACAAGAGCGAAGAAAAAAGCGTTTCTTGTTACTGTTAATCATCAAGAATCCGAATTTGCTATGGAACTCAAAGAACGCTACGGTAACGAACTTAAACGAGAACCATGGGAATGCCCGTTATGTGGCGGGAAATTGTTGAGAAAGAAAGGACCGTATGGAGAATTCTTTGGATGTTCAAATTATAAGACTACAGGATGTAAATATAAAAGAAGGATTAATTAAAATAATCAGTCCAGAGAAATAAATTTTGCGGGCATTGTCGCAGCAAGCACTGAAATGCAAATACAACGGCGAATACAGGTATAACGATATTATTCACCCAAACGGTATGCCGTCAATCGTTCCGGAGGATTTATTCAACCGTGTGCAGGAGCGTATGGCGGCAGCCAAAAAAGCCCCTCTATGTAGCCTACCACCATTTGATTGCCGTTATCAAAGCAGCGATTGCAACTATTGCTTCAATAACGAGATATGCAATTTCAAAGGCGGTAGGCTTTTGTTTTTGTCAGAGGACGGGTTCTTGAAACCGTCTTAATAACATTCTCTTTGTTTTGCTCATTATTATTTAAGTGCTGTTGTTAAACCGTGATTTTTAACACATAAACTCGGTCTTGACTATCCTACTAAATCGGTAGTATAATAGGGATATATTTTGAAACGGAGGATATGTTATGATTTCAACAAAAGGGCGCTACGCTTTGCGCGTTATGATAGATATAGGCCGCCACCAAAATGCCGCACCGGTCTCTGTTAAAGATATATCCTCAAGGCAGGATATATCGGTGAAATATCTTGAACAGGTGGTTTCAATTCTGAGTAAGGCCGGCCTTATACGCAGCTTTCGCGGCAATGCCGGCGGATACAAGCTCAATGTTGACCCCGAAAAATGCACGGCGGGAGACATTCTCAGAGTCTGCGAGGGTTCGCTGTCGCCCGTTGCCTGTTTACAGGACGAAAACAACTATTGCGAGCGCAGCTCATACTGTGAAACACTTGATTTTTGGCGCGGCTTTTACGATGTTATCAACAAATATGCCGACAGCGTCACTATTCAGGATTTAATCGACAAGGCAGTAGGCGCAAACGGCTCTTACTGCATCTGATAAAAATAAATTCGAAACAACCCATATACGGCATCGCAGACAGCACGCTGCCTGTTGCGCAAAAATACTTATTATAATACAAAGGCGGAAATTATGCTGAATCAGTTTTCACGTACCGAGCTGCTTCTCGGAAAAGAAGCCATGGAAAAGCTGCAAAATTCGCGCGTTGCCGTATTCGGCATAGGCGGCGTCGGCGGCTACACCGTGGAGGCGCTTGCAAGATCGGGCATTGGTAAATTAGACCTTATAGACGATGACAAGGTCTGCCTTACGAATATAAACCGTCAGATAATCGCAACGCATTCAACAATAGGAAAATATAAGGTCGAGGTTGCCGAAGAACGCATCAAGGACATAAATCCGGACTGCGAGGTTACAACGCATCGAAAGTTTTACACTCCGGAAACGTCGGCGGAATTTGATTTTTCACAGTACGACTATGTTGTTGACGCCATAGATACCGTATCGGGTAAAATCGAGCTTGTTATGCAGGCGCAAAAGAGCCAAACTCCCATAATCTGCTCAATGGGCGCCGGTAACAAGATGGACCCGACTGCATTTGAGGTGACTGATATTTATAAGACTTCGGTCTGTCCGCTTGCGAGAGTTATGCGATACGAGCTGAAAAAACGCGGAGTTAAAAAACTCAAGGTTGTTTATTCAAAGGAAAAGCCGCTTGTACCCATTGAGGATACGGCGATAAGCTGCCGCGAGCACTGCATTTGCCCTCCCGGTACGGCGAGAAATTGCACGCAAAGACGCGCTATCCCCGGCAGTAATGCGTTTGTCCCGTCGGTAGTCGGGCTGATAATAGCAGGTGAAGTCGTAAAAGATTTGACGAATTACAGGGCAAAATAAATACACAAAAGGGTGTTTGAATATGACAAGAGACGAAGCATACGCGCTCCTTACGGAATACAACAAAGAGCCGTTTCACCTTGAGCACGCCGAAACGGTTGAAAAAACAATGATGTATTTTGCCGACAAACTCGGCTACGGCGGCGACAGGGATTTTTGGGGAATCGTAGGTCTTTTACATGACCTTGACTTTGAAATGTATCCCGAAGAGCACTGCATAAAGGAACAGGAAATAATGCGCGAAAGAGGCATTGACGAAAAGATAATTCACGCAACGGCAAGCCACGGGTACGGCATAACGGTAGACATTAAGCCGGAACATGAGATGGAAAAGGTCCTTTATGCGGTAGATGAGCTTACTGGGCTTATAGGAGCCGTTGTAAAAATGCACCCGTCGCACAGCGTACAGGATCTTGAGCTTAAATCCGTGAAGAAAAAATTCAAGGCGAAGAATTTTGCCGCCGGCTGCTCTCGCGAGGTCATACAGCGCGGTGCGGATATGCTCGGTATTTCGCTTGATGAGCTGATACAAAATACAATTGACGCCTTAAAGTCATTTCAGGACTGAAAGCATTAAAAATGTAATAATCAAGGCTTAGTTATTTTTTAACTAAAGGCTGCTGTAAAAAACGGTGGGAACTAAATTTAAGCTCCCACCGATTTTTTATTTAATGCAAAGGATTGTCGCCGCCATCGTAAACTGAGCGGCATAATATAAGATGTGATTTAAGAATATGTTGAATTTTGTATTCTTATTCTCGGCGAAATACATACCCGAAAGCACGGCGTCGGACAGAGTAAAGAGGACACCGCCCACAGCCATAACAACCCAAACCTTTTCAAATCCGGTGGCAATTGCCGCTATAATGGCCGAAACCATAGTCAACGCCAGGAAGAAGGTATAGAGAAATACAATGAATTTAAACTTACCGAAATGATTTTTCATAAGCTTTTCGGTCAATATATTGCCGAGAGCTATAAGAAGCGATACGCCTATGGAAACAGCAAGTGTTTTGCCGGTAAATCTGTAGCTTTTATAAATCGCCACGTTAAAACAGATGTGACCTAAAAGGAATGAGATAAAGCCGGAATAAAGATATGAATCCTTATCCTGCAAATAAATCCATTTCAAGTCAAGCCAAATATCGCCGACCATTCCGAGTATAAGCCCAAACGCCACCCAAAGGCCGAATTGAATATTGTCGCGGTTTGCGCTTGTTGCGGCAAAAGCGGTTGAAATAAAACAGAGACTCGCCGCCGCCTTGGCATACAGTGCGGAAATTCCGCCCTTTTTAACGCGCAAGAACAAAAATATACCTGTCATAACAATGCCGATTGCCAAAAGCACCCAATATAATGTCCAGCTCATAGTTATCCCCCAAATTTATTTTCTGTTTAATCAATGAGCAGATTATATAATATTTCAACAATAATTGCAATAGCTTAGGCTGTTTTTTTGTTAAATAAAAGACAATTTCCCGACAACGCTTTTAGTCTCGCCATCGTACAGGACAAAAACCGCAATCTCTTTTTATCGCGAAGGCAATTCATTGTACATTGCCTCAAAAAGCGCGGTTTCCGAAATACGCTCCTTTGTATCTCCCGTCATAAATTCACTTCCAAATAGTAGTAACAGTTCGGTTACCTGTCAAGGCTTTTTTGGGGAAATTTTAAAACACAGCGACCCGAATGCAAAATCCTTTTTTCGGTCTATGCAAAGAAGCCGTTATGGTATCGCTATATAAAAAAGCCACGGAAAACCGTTGATTTCCCATGGCTTTTGAAGTATTTGATTGAAAAATCGTAACCGATTATCTCTTTGAGAACTGCGGTGCGCGACGAGCGCCTTTGAGACCGTATTTCTTTCTCTCTTTCATTCTCGGGTCACGAGTCAAGAAGCCGGCCTTCTTGAGTGCCGAACGAAGATTTTCGTCGTACTGAAGAAGAGCTCTTGAAAGACCGTGGCGAATTGCGCCTGCCTGGCCTGTTACACCGCCGCCCTGAACGTTGCAGACGATGTCGAATTTGTCAGCTGTGCCGGTGAGAGCGAGAGGCTGACGAACTATAAGTTTAAGTGTTTCAAGGCCGAAATAATCGTCGATATCACGATTGTTTATCGTTATTTTGCCTGAGCCTGCATAAACGCGAACTCTTGCAACCGACTTCTTTCTTCTGCCTGTGCCGTAAAAATAAGGATTAGTCTCGTACATTTATTTTTGCCTCCCTTTCTCAGAATTCTTTAACTTCGGGCTTCTGAGCCTCATGTGTGTGTTCGCCGTCTTTGAAGATACGAAGTCTTGTAAGCTGCTTTCTGCCGAGTGAGTTATCGGGAAGCATACCCTTAACTGCCTTTTTAAGAGCAAATTCGGGCTTTTCAGCCATAAGGGTCTTATACTGAATCTTCTTCATGTTACCGATATAACCGGTGTGATGATAGTACATTTTCTTTTCAAGCTTGTTGCCTGTAAGAACTATTTTGCCGGCGTTGATTACGATTACGTGATCGCCGCAGTCAGCGTGAGGAGCAAATGTCGGCTTGTGCTTGCCGCGAAGAAGCGTAGCAGCCTCCGCAGCAACGGAACCGAGGGTTTTGCCGTCAGCATCAAGAACATACCAGTTACGGCTGATGTCGGCAGCCTTAGGCATATAAGTTGACATAAAACATAACCTCCGAATAATTATTTCTTTTTTATTGCCCGAATATATTATCACGAAGAAACGATTTCGTCAACACCGTTTTTTCAATATTTTAACGATTATATGATTTATCTCTCGTTTTCTCGCATTTTCTCTTGTTTTCTGCTATATTGCTTATTTATTATTTTTGAGTCTTTGCCTATCGCAAAAGCTCTTTCGGACAAAAGCGAGGCGGCGTTTTTCATACAATGCTCAAGGCTTATACCGTTTTCCTTTATTTTATGTATTTCGCATACTCCGAGTTCCTCGGCGGAAATATCGTTTTCGACGTCGCCGCTCAAAAGGATACACGGAACACCGAATTTTTCGGCTATGTCCGAGACCCTCTTAGGAAGCTTGCCGAATAGGGTTTGCCTGTCCGTCTTGCCCTCGCCTGTTATAACCGCATCGGAGCGACGTATTTTATCCTCAAGCGATGCAGCCCTTGCCAGCACATCAAATCCGCTTTGGAGCTCACAGTTCAAAAAGGCGGATAATCCACCGCCGATGCCGCCCGCAGCTCCGGCTCCCGGAAGATTTATAATCTTTTTGCCGGACGCTTTTTCAAAAATCTCTCCTATATTTCGTAAGCCGTCGTCCAAAAGCTCCACATCGTTCTTCGAGGCTCCCTTTTGCGGAGAAAAAACATAAGCCGCTCCGTTTTCTCCGCACAGAGGATTTGTGACGTCACACGCGAGAGTGAACTTTATATCCTTGAATCTTTCAAAATTCTCGGTTCGCCGTATTTTCTTAACTCGTATCATATTTTGACCGTCGGGCAAAACCTCGACGCCGTCCTCCGAAAAGAACCGCATACCGAGGGCATACAAAATGCCCGTCCCCGCATCCGTGGTAGCACTGCCGCCGAGTCCGAGAATTATATGTTTTGCCCCATGCTCCGCAGCGTCGCAAATCAGTTCTCCGCTTCCCAATGACGACACCTTCACGGCGTCGCGCTCGCTGCTCTTGAGAAGCGTCAGCCCGCTTGCCGAGGCTATATCAATTACAGCGGTACCGTCGGGCAAGACGGTGTATTCCGCCGTGATTTCACGAAGCAGAGGGTCGTGCACCGCCGCTTTTCGAAGCTGCCCTCCGAGTATATCGTAAAAACAGCGAGAGGTCCCCTCTCCGCCGTCGGCAAACGGCAGAGAAAGCACCTCAAAATTTTTGTTACACCGAAGAAGTCCGTCTTTAACCGCGGCGCAAGCATCCTTTGACGTAAGACTCCCTTTAAAAGAGTCGCAAACAACAGCTATCTTCATAATCAGAACACCATATATCCGAATATTTCCTTGAGCGTATCGAGCGGCGACTGACCATCGGCAATCTTTACCGCGATGTGCTTTTTGCCGTAATCCATTATGGACACTCTGCCGCGCATCATGGAGGACAGGTTCAAAACCGTATTTGTATCTATATCGTTCACATAAAGGATAACGGAATTGCCCTTTTGCCCTATTTCGTATATACCCTTTGCGGCGGCGGTATTACGAAGAAGCGAAACATCGATAAGTCCCTGAACCGACTGCGGAATTTCACCGAATCGGTCGCGAAGCTCATCCTTAACGTCCTCTGCATCTTCTGTATTTTTAATGTCCGCAATTCTGCGGTAAACCGCAAGCCTCTGAGGAATGCTCTTGATGTAATTATCGGGAATGTGAGCGTCTATCTGCATATCTATGAGACACTCCTTCTTACGCGAAATCGGCTTTTCGCCCTTTTCCTCCTCCACGGCTTCACCGAGAAGCTGCAAGTACATATCGTAGCCTACCGCCTCCATATGGCCATGCTGCTGCGCACCGAGGACGTTGCCCGCTCCGCGGATTTCAAGGTCACGCATGGCAATCTTAAAGCCGGAGCCGAATTCGGTATATTCCCTTATTGCCGAAAGTCGTCTGTTCGCTATTTCCGACAATTCCTTGCCGCGCTTAAACGTGAAATATGCCGACGCTCTGCGTGTGCTTCTGCCGACTCGTCCGCGTATCTGATGAAGCTGTGCGAGTCCGAGCCTGTCGGCATCCTCAATAATAAGCGTATTGCAATTCGGAACATCGACGCCCGTCTCGATGATGGTGGTGCAAACGAGTATGTCTATGTCGCCCTCAAGCAAGTCACGCCAGATTTCAGACAGCTCCTCCTCGCCCATTCGGCCGTGTGCCACGGCTATACGAGCCGACGGCATCATTTCCTTTATCTTAGCCGCCGTGCTTTCGATTGATTCGACACGGTTGTGGAGATAATATACCTGACCGCCTCTGCGGAGTTCCTTCTCCATGGCCTCGCAGAGAATTCCCATATCATGCTCTATAACATATGTCTGAACGGGGTATCTGTCCTGCGGAGCCTCCTCTATTACGGACATATCGCGTATGCCGGTCATAGCCATATTAAGCGTTCTCGGAATAGGCGTCGCCGATAAGGTCAAAACATCAACCGTTGGGAACAGCTCCTTGAGCTTCTCCTTTTGAGCCACGCCGAAGCGCTGCTCCTCATCGACTATTAAAAGGCCGAGGTCCTTAAATTTTACATCTTTTGAAACAAGACGGTGCGTGCCTACGATTATGTCAAGCGAGCCGCGCTTCAAATTTTTAAGTATTTTCTCCTGCTCCTTAGGAGTTCTGAAGCGTGACAGCATCTCTATCTCGACAGGGAAACCGTCAAATCTTTTAAGTATGGTACGGTAATGCTGATACGCGAGAATTGTTGTGGGAACAAGTATCGCGCATTGCTTACCGTCTGCCGCGCATTTAAAAGCCGCACGAAGCGCGACCTCGGTTTTTCCGAAGCCGACATCGCCGCAGAGAAGTCTGTCCATGGGATAAGGCTTTTCCATATCGCCCTTTATTTCATCGATTGCTCTGAGCTGATCGGACGTCTCGTCATATTCAAATCGCCGTTCGAAATCGCTCTGCATATCTATATCCGGAGAAAATGCATAGCCGGGGCTGTTTTGCCTTTTTGAATACAGGGCTATGAGCTGATCCGCCATATCCTTGACTGCGGCACGAACCTTATTTCTCGTTTTTTCCCAGTCCTTGCCGCCGATTTTATTCAGCTTTACTGTTCTGCCGTCGTCCTCGTGAGGGCCTATATATTTTGAGACAAGGTCAAGCTGCGTTACCGGAACATACAGAACGTCGCCCTTTGCATACTTGATTTTGATATAATCCTTAGTTATTTTGCCGACCTCAAGCTTATTGATGCCGTCAAACACGCCTATACCGTGGAGCGAATGAACAACGTAGTCGCCCTTTTTAAGCTCATCAAGCGAGTGGAGGCTCTGTCCCTTTTTAAATCCGCTCCTGCTTTTTCTTTTTTTTGACGCAACGGCGTTTCTGCCATAGGTAAAGGCATAAAATTTTTCGTGCGGATAGCCGAAGCCGCCCGAGAGCGCACCGGGCAAAACCGAAACTCTGCCACGCGGAAATTCGGCAGGCTCGAGCGGAAAATAAAGTGCCGGAATATCCTCGTTTTCGAGATCCTCAGCAAGGTTTTTTGCAGCCTTTTCCGTTCCTCCCATTACTACAACCGTCGAGTCCTTTTGAACAAGCGGAGACAAATCGTCCAAGAGTATGTCGAGCTTTCCGTTCCATACGGGAAGTGTTGACGCCGTAAACGTTACAAGGTCGCGTACCGGTACGTCAAACGAACCGCGCGCAAAATCGTCGAGAAAAACAGTATCCTTTTTTTCATATTCGCGTGTAAGCTCCGGGAAGGTCATCGTAAACTCGTCGAGTCCGCGGCAAAGCTCGCCGTCCTCAAGGAGATATTTGATATCCTCGTTTTGGAGCTTTATTGCGGTGTTTGCCTTTTCCTTGACTCCGGCGCTCTCGCAAACAACAAGCAAAAGCGAATCGGCATAGCTTAAAATTGTCGCTTTCTCTTCGTAAGCGAGCGGAAGATACTTATCGGCAGAGCTTAAGCTCACGCCGTTTTTGAGCCTGTCTATATCCTTTTGCAGCATTTCGCGAGCCTTTTTGGCTCCCTTACCCTTTACGGTATCATAAAATGCGGTAATCTTTTTCATTAAGTCGTCGCCGCCCGAAAAGACTATCTCGGTTGACGGCATAAGCGTCAGCTTATCAACATTGTCGGTTCTTCGCTGAGACATTATGTCGAAATGAGCCATGGTGTCAACGGTATCGCCCCAAAACTCTATTCTGACGGGATTTTGGTCGTCTGGCGAAAACAGGTCGAGTATTCCTCCGCGCACGGAAAACTGACCTACTCCCTCCACCATATCGGCTCTCGTATAGCCTGCGGAAAGAAGCACACTCGTTATGTCGCCGAGCTTAATATCCTCGCCTCGCCTTATCGTAAGCGAATGTTTTTTTAAGTCCTCGGGCGGAATAGTCCTCTGAACCGCCGCCTCTGCGGAGCAAACCACTATATCGGCGGTGCCGTTTAAAATATTTGTGAGCGCATTTATACGGCGCTGTTCATATTCGTGGGAACGATTTTCCGCCGAGGTAAACGAAAAGTCCCTCGCCGGATACAGAAACGAATTCTTGCCGAAAACACGCAAGTCCTCGCAAAGCTTCGTCGCAGCCGCTTCATCGGGCATAATGACAAGAGCCCTGCGGCCCAAATTGCCGCAGAGCGAATTTATAATATGAGCCTTGTGGATTCCCGAAACGCCGAGAACTCCGACAGGCAGATTTTTGCTTTTTACCGCCTTTTCGAGCGTCTTATATTCGGGCGAGGCCTTTAAGACCTCAGCAAATGCTGACATATTAAATTAAAGCTCCTTCAGGAATTATATTTGTTCATAGCTTCGTCTGTTTTGCCGTCCAAAATAAGCTCCACCGCACAGCAGGCATTATCAAGTGCCTTTTTAAGCTCCGGTGCCTCGTCCTTTTTGTACTCGGAGAGAACCCATGCGGCAAGGTCGTAATCGGGATGAGGCTTTTTGCCGCAGCCGATTTTGACTCTCGGAAAATTTTGGCTGCCTATACAGGATATTATGCTCTTTATACCGTTATGACCGCCGTCTGAGCCCTTGCGGCGTATTCTCAGTCTGCCTACGTCAAGCGATATATCGTCAAAAATCACAATGATTTTTTCCGGAGGTATCTTATAAAAATCTGCCGCAGCCTTTACGGCCTCTCCGCTTAAATTCATATAGGTCTGCGGCTTCATTACAATGCAGCGGTGCGAGTTTATAACCGTATCGGCTATAACCGCCTTGAACTTGAGTTTATTTATTTTAAAACCGTGCTTTTCGGCAAGAAAGTCAACGCACAAAACCCCCGAATTATGACGTGTCAGGGTATATTTTTTCTCGGGGTTACCGAGCCCTGCCACTAAAAATTCGGGTGCGCCGACAGCTTCCGTTTTTTTGAATCTGCCTAACATTATTGTGTTTACCTGTCCTTATTTATCTTTTAGGCACCAGCCTATCTTATTAACCTGACGTGCTCGTGCTATACCGAGCGAATCGCCGGGAACGTCCTCTGTTATTGTGGAGCCTGCCGCGGTATATGCGCCGTCACCGACCGTCACGGGAGCTACAAGATTTGTGTTGCAGCCTATAAACGCATCGTCGCCTATGGTGGTTCTGAATTTCGCCTTGCCTGTATAGTTGACCGTTACCGTTCCGCAGCCGAAGTTTACCCTCTTGCCCACGTCGCTGTCGCCGACATACGTAAGGTGCGAAACCTTTGTGCCGGTATCTATATTGGAATTTTTCACCTCGACGAAGTTGCCGAGATGCACCTTTTCGCCTATCACCGAATTGGGTCTGATATGAACAAACGGGCCTATATTTACGCCGCTCATTATCCTTGCGTCAAAGCTTTGAACGCTGTTTAAATACGCATCATCGCCGACAGTTGTATTGTGAAGAAGCGTATTGGGCCCTACGGTGCAGTTTTTGCCTATCGTTACGTTTCCGCGTAAAATCGTGCCGGGCAAAATGAGTGTACCCTCGCCGATTTTTACGTTCGGGGAAATCATAACTCCGTCAAAGCACGGGATATTCACACCGCAGTCAAGCTGATGCTCTATCTCTCTTAAGCGAACAGTCTCGCTGATTTCGTGAAGTGAGCACATATCATAGACGGCGCTCGTTTCGCATCTGCAATCGGTTTGGAACCGTGTTTTTTTATCACAGGCGCGGAAAAGCTCCTCGGCTGAGCGCGATGCGCCGTTTTTAATGAGTGTCATGAGTTTTTTTGAAGAGAACACATACGCTCCGGTCACGTCCTCACCATTAGGCTGTCTTGAAAAGACGGCGGCCGCCTCATTTCCCTCGTTCACGCAGAGAGAAAGCGCGTTTTTAAGGGAGTTGCCGCTCATAAGCGGTACATTTCCATAGAGAACATATACATAGTCAAATTCGTCTGCAAAGCCGTCGGCTGCAAGCAGAAAATCGCTGTCATTTTCGGCATCCGGCGATACAAACACCCGGCTGTCGCCCTTTATTGCTTCAACACCGGAGCTATCACTTTCAATTATAATTGCCGTTTTTTCCGCATCAGCCTTTTCGGCATACGATTTCACATACGAAATGAGCGGCAAAGACAAAGCCTCACACATATAAATGGGTTTTTCGCGTTTTTTATTATCTGCGGCTATAATCAGCGCACCTGTTTTAAGAGCCATAAGAGCACTCTCCCAATATATTTGTATTCTGCCGCCGTATCTGCCCGATACCTTTGCGGCAACAATATTATTGTATCACAAAATGTCTTTTCTTACAATAAAAACATCCGCCTCATTGCACACAACAAATCAACACTCCGGCCCGACTTGTTAGTTTTTACCAATATAAGCAGTTTAATTTTGTAGTGTTTTTTCGAAAAAAGTTCTTTTCTTTTTTTGTTTTCTCTGATATATTATACACAGGAAGGATCCTAAAACCAATTTAAAAAAAGGAGAGATAATCCATGGATTTCAGTTCTATCTTTGAAACAATCAAGGGCTTCTTCGAGGCTAACGTGCTTCCGACCCTTAAGCCTATCATCGACGCTATAATGGGTCTCATCGGCGGCATCATCGGCGGCAAATAATCAAGCCAATCGACAAGCGGTGTAATTTCGGTTACACCGCTTGATTTTTTATAAGGATTTGTTATGAAGCACTTCAAAATCTCATTATGTATATTGCTGATGCTCGCGTGTCTTTGCTCCTGCGGCAAAAAAAAGCAGGAGGATTATACCACACCTGCCGTCTCATATCCCGAAACAACCGTTCCCATCGAAACGACAACAAAAAAGGTTGAAAAAACCACGGCCGAATCCGCAAAGCCTCAAAGCACGGCTCCCGCCGCAGTCAGCACGGAAACAACGGAATACGAAGCACAATACGGCGATTCGCAGCTTGACTTCGATACGGAGAACAAATTTGTTGACGCCGTAGTCGCGAAATACGGAATTGACCGCGAAGGTCTTATAACCGCATATTCGGTAAAGGGCAGAGACAGTAACTACGTCTGGCAATTTAACGGCAGCCGAGACGAAAACGGCAAGCTCATAAGAAACGCCGACACGCTTAAATACGTTTATTACGTAAACGCCGATTGCTCCAAGGTAAGCCGTACCGGCGGCTATACGGGAAATGACGGTTGTTCCTTAAAGGACGGACTGACGGTATTTTTACTTACACAAAAGGTTCTGATACCTAATTTGCAGGAGCAGATAGACCAAAACTCATAATCACAATATAAAAATATGTCGGACTGTAAAAAGCACGTTTTTACAGTCCGATTTTTTGTACGTATTTCAAAAAACTCTGACGGAGATTTTAAGACGCTGTTTTTTTGTCTCTCCGATTTTTCCGCAAAACACAAACCGTCCCTTGTGCCGCACCGATATTATCTCGTCCTCTTTCGGTATGTATGATGAATTGACGGTCATTTTGCCGTTTACAAATATAAGCTTTTGCATAAAAAGCTGCTGTGACTCGCTGCGCGATATTTTATAAACCGCGGCAACCATCGCGTCAAGGCGCAAAGACGGCACCGTAACCGTCCGCTCCTCCGGCAAGGCTCCGACAAAGTCCGGAGGAGATAAGGTCATCTCACATCGCACCGTGGTGTGCTTGACCCTATCAAGATTGTCGAGCACAAAGCGCGCAACCTTTTTTTCGCAAAAAACGTATCCGCAATTATCATCCGTGAGAATATCGCCTATTGTCTCTCTCTTGATGCCGAGCCCCATAAGCGTACCGAGAAAATCACGGTGAGTGAGCTCGTCGGCAAACTTTTTTGCCACCGGTGAAATTTTCACCCACACAAAATCGCATTCGGCTGCTTTTTCCTCCTCGCTCTTTTCGCCGAAAAGAGCCGCACGACGCTCGGCAAGTGGATAGCCGCCGTAAAGATACACCCTCGAAAACAGCTGCGCAGATGCTAAAGTGCTTTGCTCGTCAAGCGTTAAAAAATCGGAGCTTACGGTTCTTCGCTGCTCGACGGCGCGCAACGACAGCTCCGCGAAGCGCTTCTTCAGTTTGTTTTCGTCATTGTCCAAAATCCGAACGCCTCCTTTAAATCTATAATATATCGATAATATAATATCAAAACACAAGTCGCGTGTAAAGTACCGTTAAAAAAGGGGCGATTACGGCGGCTCGTCCCTTAAGCGAGGAAACCAAAATTTCGTTATTGTTGAGTAATAATGCGTCAGATAAGCGAACGATAGAGTTCTGCAATCTCTTCAACGCTTGTGTCGCGGGGGTTACCGGGGCGGCAGGCATCCGCATACGCAGACTCCGAGAGGAACTGTATATCCTTTTCTTTAACGATTTCTTTAAGGTCTGCGGGAATACCTACATCGGAAGCAAGGCGTTTTACTGCATCAACAGCAGCCTTTCTGTACTCATCCTGAGTCATATCGTCCGTACCCTTTACGCCCATAGCCTTTGCTATATCTCTGTATTTTTCACCGGTAGCCGGAGCGTTATATTCCATAACAGTCGGGAGAATAATTGCATTTGCAACACCGTGAGGTGTGTCGTAAAGCGCGCCGAGCGGATGAGCCATAGAGTGAACTATGCCGAGGCCGACATTTGAGAAGCCCATTCCGGCTATGTACTGACCGAGAGCCATTTCCTCTCTGCCCTCGGGGGTGTTTTCAACAGCGCCTCGAAGAGCGCGGGAAATTATTTCGATTGCCTTTAAATGGAACATATCGGAAAGCTCCCAAGCACCCTTTGTGATGTAGCCCTCAATAGCGTGTGTAAGAGCGTCCATACCGGTTGCGGCAGTAAGCCCCTTTGGCATACTCGACATCATATCCGGGTCAACAAAAGCAACTACCGGGATATCGTGAACATCGACGCACACCATTTTTCTGTTTTTCTCGGCGTCGGTTATAACATAGTTTATGGTAACCTCAGCGGCTGTGCCTGCGGTTGTGGGAACGGCAAAAATCGGAACAGCCTTATTCTTTGTGGGAGCCACTCCCTCAAGGCTTCTGATATCTGAAAATTCGGGATTTGCAACAACTATGCCAATCGCCTTAGAGGTATCCATTGAGGAGCCGCCGCCGATTGCGATAAGATAATCGGCACCCGAAGCCTTAAATGCCTCAACGCCGTGCTGACAGTTTTCTATTGTGGGATTAGCCTTGATGTCGGAGTATATCTCATAGTCAAGTCCGGCTTTATCAAGAACATCCGTAACTTTTTTGGTAACTCCGAATTTAAGAAGATCGGGGTCCGAGCAAATAAAAGCTTTTTTAAAGCCTCTGCCCTTTGCCTCGTCGGCAATGCTCTCTATTGCGCCCTTGCCGTGATAAGAAGTCTCGTTAAGAACAAATCTGTTAGCCATAACTTATTCCTCCGTATTCAATAAAATAAATTTAACGGCAACGTGGGTAAACGTTTAACCATCTACGTTAAAATTTTAACAACCGTTTTTTGAAAAATCAATAGGCAATACTCACAAATAATCAAAAAAATTTTTGGCACTTAAAAGACCTGCCCTCGCCGCAAAGCGAAAACAGGTCTTGGAATCATAAAACCATATAAGACTTACGAGCCGGAAACTATCCAGCCTATGCCGTATGTCACGGTGGTCATTATAAGCCCGGCTATAAGCACGCCGAGGGCGATTATCGGAAATGCCTTTTTAGGCGGTATTTCTAAAAGCGACGCCATAAGCGCGCCCGTCCAGCCGCCGGTTCCGGGAAGCGGAATCGCAACGAACAGCAAAAGCCCCCACTGCTTACCGCGGTTTATTTTATCTCGATTCTTTTCGGCTTTTGCTTCAAAGTGCTTTATTATTTTGTCAAAGCCCTTTATCTTTCTCAGCCACTCGAATATCTTTTTGATGAACAAAAGGATAAACGGTATCGGCACAAGATTCCCGAGATACGAGATGATGAATGCCTGAAGCATATTCATATTGAGCAGTCTTGCGGCTATCATACCGCCGCGGTTCTCAAGAATCGGGAACAGCGAAATTATAAACACCGTAAGCCATGACGGTATGGTATCTCCGAACAGATGCACCATTTTTTCCGCGAGATTTTCTGTCGCGGACAGCGTCATAAAGTACTGCGAAAATGTAGACAGCATATAATTCTCCTTATAATCAGATAGAGTGCTCCGTCAAATAAGCCTTTGCTTTTTTGAGAATAGCCTTGTCGTTTTCATAATTAAGGGTCTTATAAGCATTATCATAGCTTAACCAAATGTAGTCCTCAATTTCCTCCGGCTGAATAACGGTTCTTGTATCTTTTGTGGAGGCGATATAAATTATAACCGTTTTTTCTATTCTGCCCTGAATCGTATACTCCGAACGGCTCTTAAATTCCGGAAGAATGGCTATATGAAGCCCGGTTTCCTCAAGGACCTCGCGTCTTGCGGTATCCTCGTTGCTCTCGCCCTCTTCGACGTGGCCTTTGGGGAAGCCCCAATTTGCGCTGCGCTTGTTTTTGATAAGCAAAAATCTTCTTTCGCCCGCTATTTCCCGGTAAACTATCGCGCCGCAGCTGCGCTCATAAAGACAATCTATCGAATAGGAGCCTTTTTTGTACATAAACGCGAGCGCGTCACGCACATCATTTACTATAAATCTTTTACTCTTTGGCGACACAACAATAATTACGCCTTTTGTCTTAGGTATTTTAACGGTGGCTATTACCCTGCCGTCAAAATTTCTTACGGGGTGATTTATGCCCATAATAAAGGCGCCCTTTACGGGAGAGTGCGGCTCAAGCCCGCTTTCGACGGTACCGTAATTAAGGCGGTACTGCGTCTTGCTGTTGCCGTCAAAGAATCCTATGGGTCTTGTGACCCTCACTTTGACAAACCTTCCCAGCATCGTGGTTCTCCTTAGAAAAATCTGAAAATATTATACAGGTTTTTTTCGCTCGTTTCAAGACAAATTTAAACATTAAGTCTCAAATCACGCCTCAATGTTTAAATTGACATTAAAATTACTGTTTTTGTAATAAAATTTTAATCAAAAGGGATTGTGAAAAGCAGTAATTTACGATAAAATATACTCATTATATTAAGCTGTTGTGTGAAAGGGTGTCAATTATGGCAGATGACAAGAAATTCGGCAATAACGATTTTGAGGATATTTACAGTTCTTCCGAAAAGGACGGTTACGAGGATATATACAGCGACAGCGAGGAGGAGGGACGTGCAGTCTCTTCCGACAAGAAGGGCGATGACGATTTCGAGGACTTCTTTACGGGGAGAGACGACAAATCAGACAACGAAGATTTCGGAAACGAGACTCCCGTTCCGCGCCACAGAGAGATAAACACAAGCCCGGAGGTAAAACCTTACAGCTACAACTATAACAGAGCCGCAAATTCAAGAGCCAAAAAGGTTTCCGACGAGCACGGCTTTACCGATATTTCAAGCGGCAAGCAGCCGAAAGAAAAAAAGCCTCACCGACACAGCGCAGGCAAGATAATCGGTATAGTCATATTGATTTTACTGGTGCTCTGCGCCGCCTTTGCCGCAGTTACATACCATCAGGCAAAGAAGCTGCTCGGCGAGGTCAACTACTCTCCGCTTCAGGAAAACGAATACATAGATTCTTCAAAGCTCGCACATTCGGATTCGGTACGCAACATTCTCCTTATAGGCGTTGACGCGCGCGAGGGGGAAAGCTCAGACAGCACAAGGTCCGACACCATGATGATTCTTTCCATTGACGAAAAGAACAAGCAGTTAAAGCTCACCTCCATTCTTCGCGACACATATGTTGAAATTCCGGGCTGGAAGTGGAACAAGATAAACGCGGCGCAGAGCCACGGCGGCAGGCAGCTGCTTGTAGACACAATAGAATACAATTTCAAAGTGGATATAGATAACTATATGCTTGTGAACTTTGATATGTTTACCACTATAATCGACGAGCTCGGCGGCGTAGATGTTGAAGTAACCGAAAAAGAGGCAAACTACATAAACGCGCGTTACAATATGACTCAGGCCGAAAAAGACGCTTTCCCCGGAACCACAAACGCAGGTGTAAATCACTTCAGCGGTATGCAGGCTCTTTGGTACAGCCGTATGCGCTATCTCGACAGCGACTTCTACCGCACACAGCGTCAGCGCAAGGTCATTTCGGCAATTATAGATAAGGCAAAATCAAATCCGACGGCACTCTATTCGATAGCCGAAAAGGTTATGCCGATGATTGAAACGGATCTTACCACGGACGAGCTTGTAAATCTCGCAAAGGGCTCCGTAAAATATATGAAATACGATCTTGCTCAGATGCAGGTTCCGATTGACGGAAGCTGGAAGAGCGTTAAAAAATCAGCCGGCAACGTGCTCTCGATAGATATGGATAAAAACGTTTCGGCAATGCGCACATTCATATACGAAAAGGCGGACACCTCAAATAACGAGACTACAACGGAGAATTCCAAAAAGAAATAATTTTTCAGGAGATACAATATGAAAAAAGCTGAATTATCACTTGCCGGCGAATTTAAAGTAGGCAAGGTTGACGACAGGATCTTCGGTTCGTTCATAGAACACCTCGGCAGAGCTGTTTACGGCGGAATATATGAGCCGGGTCACCCCTGTGCCGACGAAGACGGGTTCAGAAAAGACGTTATCGACGAGGTTAAAAAGCTTCGCGTACCGATAGTGCGCTACCCCGGCGGAAACTTTGTTTCCGGATACAGGTGGGAGGACGGTGTGGGTCCCGTAAGCGAACGGCCGAAAAGGCTTGAGCTCGCCTGGGGCGTCACGGAGCCCAATCTCTTCGGCACGGATGAATTTATGAAGTGGTGCAAAAAGGCGGACACAGCTTGTATGATGGCCGTAAACCTCGGTCTGCGCGGAGTCGACGACGCAAGAAATCTTGTTGAATACTGCAATCACCCGTCCGGCTCATATTACAGCGATATGCGACGTAAAAACGGTGCCGAAAGCCCTTACGGTATAAAGCTGTGGTGCCTCGGAAACGAGATGGACGGCGGTTGGCAGCTCGGCCACAAGGAAGCGAAGGAATATGCTTTTTTGGCGGATCAGGCATCAAAGGCAATGAAACTCACGGACGACTCAATTGAAACCGTAATTTGCGGCAGCTCCAACGATCATATGAAAACCTTCGGCAAGTGGGAGGATACCTGCCTCGACATAGCCTATGACAGCGTAGATTACATATCGCTTCATCAATACTACGACAACAAGCTCGGCGACACGCAGAGCTTCCTCGCTAAGAGCATGGCTATGGACGAATTCATAAAAACGGTAATTTGTATATGCGATTCCGTAAAGGGCAGAAAGCATTCAAAGCACACCGTCAATCTCTCCTTTGACGAGTGGAACGTTTGGTTCCACTCAAACGGCGACGAGGTAAAGAAGTGGAGCACCGCTCCGCACCAGCTTGAAGACGTATACACCTTTGAGGACGCACTTTTGGTCGGGCTTATGCTGATAACTCTGTTAAAGCATGCCGACAGGGTTAAGGTCGCGTGTCTTGCACAGCTTGTAAACGTCATAGCCCCCATTATGACGGAAAACGGCGGCGGAATTTTTGAGCAGACTATATTCTATCCGTTTATGCACGCGTCAAATTACGGCAGAGGAACCGTTTTACTCTCAAACACAGTATGCGGCAAGCACGACACAAGAGAGTTTACCGATGTTCCGGACGTGGACTCCGTGGCGGTTTTAAGTGACGACGGCAACGCTCTTACCGTATTTGCGGTAAACAGAGACCCGAACGAAAGCTATGATATGTGCATAAAGCTTTTGGATCTTGAAGACTTTTCGGGCAAGGAGCATATTGAAATGTGCGGCTTTGACAAAAACGCTGTCAACGGATTCGACAAAATAAACGTCTTCCCCGTAAACGGAGAAATCCCCACGGTTGACGGCAAGACGGCACACGCCGTTTTAAAGCCGTTTTCATGGAATGTTATAAGATTTTATAAAAACAAATAATAAAGAAGGATTGAGAATTATGGCAAAATGTCCCAAGTGCGGAGCAAAGCTTCATTGGTACGACTTCCGTGCCGAATGTAAGCACTGCGGAGTTAATATCCCCAACTACAAATGGGAAGAGAGGCTTGAAAATGATGCCGATACGGCCGAGACATCATTCGCAAAGCTGCATTACAAAATGAGTAACTTCAAATACGGCACGATAGGCTCTCCGCTTATGATAGTGCGCCTTGTTTTTACTCTTTTGCCGCTTGTGGCTCTTGTTGTGCCGCTTGTAAAAATCACACTCTGCTTCCCGTTTTACGAAAAAACGGAGAGTGTTTCATTTCTCACGTTTATACTTAACTATTTGACCAAATATGATATAAAGGCTTCGCTCTCGCTGATGCACGGCGAGGCGCTCGGCGGTGTTTTTGCAAAAATGTTTCTCGGCGTGGGATTTGCGTTTTTGGCCGCCGCGCTCGGAGTTGTAAATTTCTTCGTTGTGCTTATAGCGTCAATGTCACTCAGCAGCAAAGCCGACACGGTATTAAACATCCTCAGCACCGTTTTTTGGAGTCTTTCGGCATACTTTGTTTACGCCTTTTTAAATGCCGCGGCCGAAACAAGCGTAAACATAATCACAGGCTCGGTATCCCCGTTCTTTGCGGTAGGAATAGCGTTGTTCCTCGCAAATGTCATAATCAATATTGCAGTGTCCAAAAAATTCAAAAACAAAAAAGCCACAGATCCGTCTATGGAGGAAGCCATAGAAAAAGAGCTTTGTGAGCTCCGTGAAAAAGACAGCGAGCCGGTAGCCGAATAAAGTCTTAAAAACTTGTCCCCCTCATACATTTAGTATGAGGGGGTGTTTTTTTTGAAATGTATAATTTTGACTAAGAGAGGGCTTACGGCGATAACCGCTGTCACATTATCCGCGCTGCTTATCGTATTCGGAATCTGCGGCAGAAAAAGCGCACTCAGCTCTGCCGCTGCCGAGGAGGGCAAACGGCTTCTGCCCATCTACTGCGTTGAGACGGACGAAAAAAAGGTCGCAGTCACCTTTGACGCTGCTTGGGGAGCCGACGACACGGAAAGGCTTATAGAAATTTTAAAAAATCACAATGCCAAGGCTACGTTTTTCGTCGTCGGGGAATGGGCGGAAAAATATCCCGACAGCGTAAAGGCGTTTTATGCCTCCGGACACGAGATAGGAAATCACTCTGCATCGCACAATATGTATTCGAGTCTTACAGAGAGCGAAATCATAAAAGACATAACACTCTGTAACGAAGCGGTAAAAAAAGCCATAGGAATTACACCCGTTCTTTTGCGCGCTCCGTCGGGGGATTATACAAATGACACGATAACCGCGGCGACAAAGCTCAATATGAAAACAATACAATGGTCCGTCGATTCGCTTGACTGGAAGGGACTTGACACCGATGAAATAGTAAAGCGCGTAACGGATAAGACCGAGTGCGGTTCAATTATACTCTTTCACAACGATATAAAAAACACGCCCGACGCGCTCGACCGAATTCTCACGGAACTTGAGAAAAAAGGCTATTCGTTTGTTACGGTAAGCGAGCTTATATACGACGGCGATTACAAAATAGATTCCGCCGGCAAGCAAATCAAAAATGCCGCCGCGAATTGAACGCTCCGCCGTATAAAAAATTCGATTGGAAATTTTATCCGAAAAATACGTTTTTACTTGTCTCTTTACCGTATAAAGAATTTATAACTGCGCAAAATATAATATCATCTTACAGGAGGTGACATTATGGAAAATAAGGGTGTAAAATGCGATGTATGCGAATGCGTACACAACACCGCCGGCTGCGGCTGCGACAGAAGCGTTATCGAGGTAACTCATGACTGCTCATGCACAAATCAGCAGATTCAGGATCCGCATTTCTGCAAAAGCTACGAAAAGAAATAAGCACACGAATTAAAGAAAAAAGGAGCCGTAAGGCTCCCTGCTGGTAAGACAGCAAAATTCAAATTTCTTGGAACAGGTATGATTTCGGTCATGCCTGTTCCGCTTTTAGCAGCTCATCCACGGGAATATAACCCACAAGGTCGTACTCGATATGTACCTTCTGCCTGCGCTTGCCGCTGGACTTATCCGGTGCATCTACATAGACCGCCTTGACAAGCTCTCTGAGGGCATAGGGGGGTCAGCTCCGTGACGGTGCTGTTCCTCTTTACCCGCTGAACAAACTGCTCTATATTCTCTGCCTGTTGT
>OGLE01000242.1_pt1 | contig 54775 bp, 49 predicted proteins | sample 1572671 | NCBI WGS metagenome assembly OGLE01 (sample SAMEA2581923, study PRJEB24529) | metagenome | biome: Human gut stool | place: China | collected 2011 | reverse complement strand
AAGGCAATTACTATAGTTCTCTGCCGGCAGAAATCGCTATGTTGTGGCTGCAAAATACTAAATATTCTTTGACATAATAAGCAATATGTGACGATATGATGATATTGGCTATGCGAAGTTTGCGTTCATAAGATAAATTTACCAATAACGAACCTCATTTTTCGTTCGAAGTGCGTGTGATGATCTTACCTATTGCCCCTGTAATACTATAGTATTCATCTAATAGCCGATCCAGATATTCCAAACCACTTTCTGTAATTGAATAATATACACGCGTTCGTTTCACTCCAACCTTGATCTGTTCATACTCTAAATAGCCTTTCTCATTCAGCCGATACAATGTTGGATACATAGTTGCCTCATTAAGTTTATATCCCCCCTCACTATACTCTAAAAGTTCATTGGCAAGCTGATAGCCATACTTCTTCTCTGAACGCAGAAGTAACAACAATACCAGCTCAATTGTCCCATTTTTGATGTTACCTTTTGTTACTTTTGGTTCTTTTTTTTCTGCCATATTCTCACACCTTTGAGGTTATTAGCTCATGTTTAGCCTGTTTCAGCCAATTACGGCTGTCTATTGTTAGTATACAGATTTTTTTATGTACTGTCAATTGATGCATTAACATTTAATACTTTACAAAGTAAATTACTTATTGACAGACTTATAACGTAAAGATATAATGTTATACATCATATAATGTTATACATCGAAAGGAGGGTGGAAAATAATGAAGAAGACAATAATATCTATATCTCAATTGTCAATTATAATCTCACAAAAAAATGTTCTTGTTCCACAACAGGCAAGCCCATCATAAGCAGAACAAGAACATAACAAAAAATCCAAGAACCATTATACCATACAATCTCAAAATGGTATAGCAAAAATTCTTTACAATTATGAACGGAGGAAAAATTATGAATTTCAAAAAAATTGCAACTATCACTATGGCTGCTTTATTAGCAATTTCAAGTAGTATGCCGGCATCGGCCGTAACAAAAAACTGGCGCGTATATCATGCACAAGGTGCACCAACCACCTCTGGTATATTTGATTCTGGGCAACTGATGCCAAAGGGAGGCAGTGTTTGCGAAGTAAAAATGACCAGTTATGAGAATTTGTCAAAAACAACTCTCTACGCTTATCGCGAGGGTCATAAAGATGCCCGAAAATACATTACTGCAAAAGAAAAAATTGTTAATGTATACGTGAATGCAAAAAAAGATGAAAAAGTCATCGTTCACATGGCAACGACTTCCAGTAAACAGACCACCGCAAAAGGTACCTTTATGCGTTAATATTGTAGTTACAATATAAATGGGCATATTTATCACTAGCTAAAGTTACTCTCCGTATGCACTCCTATTACCGCGAGTGCGTACAGAGGGTGATACATTTTATATAGCAGTAACGAAAGGGGTATATATGATAAAATATAACAAAATCCTTAGCTGTCTTCTTGCCGCCTTACTATTAACCGGCTGTCAAGCCACCCCATCTTCCGTCAAAAACAAAGCGAAAGATTACACAAACTCGAAAGATATAACCACCGGCAAAGAAGAATTTGTCTCTGTTGACCATCTGTTAGACAATATGGATTCTCTGTTAAAAGCATCGTATCAAAATATGATCTTAGCAGATACCATTCGTATCGAACAACCTCAATCTGTCTCTGTATTACAGCTTGAGATCCCAAAAAATCTAGCAACACCGGAAAATGTAAAAAAAATGTCAAGAACCATTCTAGGCACAAATAAATACGATCATCTAATAAAAAATTTCAAAAAGCAATGCCACTTTGATTACGATATTTATGGCATTAATTATAATTCAAAAAAAGATCCAGAAATCCAAATTGACGCTTCTGGTTTCTATGTAATTTTACCAAATCCAAAGCTTTTTGGTGCCTATGGGATTAGAGCTATCTATCATGCAGATTTTGGTCAACCATTAGGTTACTGCACACTTAATGAAAAAAAAGTATTGCTAGATACGCAATGCCAATATGTAAACAACTGGTGCGATGAAAAAGCAAATGTAATTGAAACTATGTATGACGACTTTCGCGTTAAAACAATTTATAAATGTAAGTCTGACGGCATAGAATATCTAGCTTACGATATATGCAAATATTACAAAGGAATTCCATTCGATGACATTAGCTACTCTACCGACCAGGAAAACACCATAGATACTATATCCTACTTTTCAAATATTTTAAACATTACCACCCTTGACCAACCCAAGATCGAGGGTATGCGCAATAATAATTTTTGCTTTAAAATCAAAAGCGAAAAAACACATAATGATAAATTAATAAGTTTGAAGCGAGCATTAAACCTTGCAGAAACGCAAATGTCTGGGGCACATAAAAGTGAAATTATAGACATTGACATCAAATATTCAATTTGTGAAACCGCGCAAACAACTTACACCGATACTGGTAAAGAAAAAATAATATGCTCATATGAAGCCCGTCCTGTGTGGTCTTTCATCATGGATAACAAAGAACATCAAACCAAAAATGTTCAATGGTCCAGAAAATTCATTAATGTTGATATGATTACCGGTGATGTTAAATATCATGAGTCTGATAATTGGGATGATTAATCTCTTGTTATCAACTCAAGTACGATCAAGACAAGGAAGTGAACTATTATGCGCAAAAAATATGCAAAAACCATTAGCTGTCTTCTTGCAGCTTTACTATTAACCGGCTGTCAAGCCACCCCATCTTCCGTCAAAAACAAAGCGAAAGATTACACAAACTCGAAAGATATAACCACCGGCAAAGAAGAATTTGTCTCTGTTGACCATCTGTTAGACAATATGGATTCTCTGTTAAAAGCATCGTATCAAAATATGATCTTAGCAGACACCATTCGTATTGAACAACCTCAATCTGTCTCTGTATTACAGCTTGAAAATCCTAAAAATCTGGCAACACCGGAAAATGTAAAAAAATTATCCAAAGTTGTCCTTGGTACCAACAAGTATGATCATTTAATTAAAAATTATAAAAATGAAAAATGGACAGTTGGTGACACCTATGGATTTAACTATGACTCAAGAACTGATTCCTCTGGCGATATCGATAATGTGGGATTTTATGTAATGAATACCAAATTATACCTTTTAGGCGCATATGGCATTCGAAACATTTACCACCCTGATTGGGGCATTCCTCTAGGCAATTGTACCCTTAATGGAAAGAAATGCTCTTTAACCAAACAATATCAATACGTAGAAAATTGGGCAAAGAAAAATGGTAATGTTATCGAAAATATGTATGACGATTTCCATGTCAAAACAATTTATAAATGTAAAAGCGATGGTATCGAATATCTTTCCTTTGATGTTTGTAAATATTATAAAGGGATTCCGTTTGATGACATTTGGTTCTCTCCAGAACAACGCAATTCCATTGATGACATTTCTTATCCTCCAAATGTCTTGGAAATCTGCACTCTTGGTAAACCAAAAATCGAAAGCCTGCGCAATAATAATTATAGTTATACCATAAAAAAAGAGGAACCACACAATGACAAATTAATTGGACTAAAACGTGCCTTAACATTAGCTGAGTCACATATGTCCGGTACTCACAAGTATAACATTGTAGATATCGATATTAAATATACAATATGCCAAGCTACCAAAACAACTTACACAGACGATGGCAAGGAAAAAATAACGATTTCCTACGAGGCTCGTCCTGTGTGGTCTTTCATTATGGACAACAAAGAACACCAAACACGAAACATTCTGTGGTCTCGAAAATTTATTAATATTGATATGATCACCGGAAATGTTGAATATCATGAGTCTGATAATTGGGATGATTGATAAATAGCAATATAAGAAAGGCAGTGTTATTATGAAACGCACAAATTCCTGTATAACCAAAAAATCATTTGCGGAAATCAGCATTTTTCTTGCCAGTAAATGGTTCTTCATTAGCATATTTGTTGTCACCATTCTATGCTATATGACCCCAGTCTATTATGGCGATGGTGTTTCTGAAATGTCAACCTTAGAATTATTACGTCTAAAGGCTAACCCCTCTTTTGCCATTGAGCCTATGCAGTATCAAATCTCGGTTATCCTTCCTAGAGCAGTGCAAGGGTATTTAGCAATGTTTGTACCTGTACTATCGGCTCTGCCATTTATTGTTTTTCAACAGGCTGAAAAATCCGGACGTTATCAACGATTCTATATGTTCCGCTCCACCTCCTCAAGACAATATTACGGCAAAAAATGGCTATTCGGCATGGTGACTGGCGGACTTGTTTTGCTGTTTGGAGTAATACTTTTCGAATTGTCCTTTATCGCGATGGATTATTATATCTCTGGCACAATTACTGCCGGCAAATCTGTTGAACAACTATTTTACATGCAATATTACGCCGGTATCTTTGTATATGGTGCAGTGTCTGCTATACCTGCTATGTTGATTAGCTTTTTGTGCTGTAACCTTTATTTTATCGTATGTATACCATTTATCGCAGTTTTTATGTGTAATCTGCTTGTTTCTTATTTGTACCGCTTTGCGGACAATTGTCCCATTCCACATTTCGTACAAATTCAAGGGAATTTATACAGTTTTGGATTTTGTTATATATTCAGCGATGTATTATCGTTTGTACAGCTTACAATAGAAATGATCGTGCTATTGACGGTCTCCGTAGGATTCGTAGCATTGCACAATCACCTTAAATTAGATCTAACCGATTAGCGAAAGGAGTTTGACCATGAAAACATTTAAAATGATGCGTAGCGAATATTTATGCTGGCTATTTAATTCCAGAATTATTTTGCTTCCCTGTGTCTTTATCATAGTGTATACCATGATCACATCGGATCTCGTCAAATGTGCAAATAACATGGGTGCACCAATCAATTTATTAGAACCTTTTATTGGCATCTGTAATTCTGCCACATTTCTTGGATTTATACCGATTGTTTTTTTGGTTCTAATAGCAGATTTTCCTAGAATCGATAATAATATGATTTTCAAAATTTATCGTGCAGGAAGGATAAAATGGGTGTTATCACAGTTGCTATTTTTACTTGCTGCAGACGTTACTTTTGTATTTCTATTATTTGTTGGCATTACACTTCCAATACTACAGCGCGGATTTTGGTTTAATGGATGGAGTGATGTTGTCACCGACATGACTCGAGTTTTTCCTGAACTTGCTGACTCGGATATTTCAAAATTTATTCCTGCCAACCTTTACTATCAAATGCTTCCCTTCCGTGCTGCGATTCTTTCCAGTGTTTTTTTAATATTATATCTATATTTGATAGGTATGATTATGCTAGTCATAAAAATACACGGGCAAGGCACTCTCGGAATTGTAATTCCCGGTCTCATTGTAATTGCCGGATCAGGATTGGTACAGCTGGGACATGTTAATGCTAAATGGCTGTTGCCCGCTGCTCATGGGATCGTGCGAACACATTATTCCACCTATTACCGACACATGGATTGTACACTGACAACATCCTTTTTGTATTTCTTCGGAATAATCGGGATCCTGCTTGTTCTTGTTCTGATCCAAGCACGTAAAATCAACTACACCAATATCATTCAAGTCGAATAAGGAGGACTACCATGACAAATAAAACAACTAACTCATTCATCCAAGCAAATGACATCGTACTGCGTTTCAAAAAAGATATTTTGCTAGATCACGTTTCCTACCAATGCGAGCAGGGGAAGATTCATGGCATTGTCGGACGAAACGGCAGTGGTAAAACATTACTGATGAAATGTATCTGCGGATTCATCCGTCCCAATGAAGGGCATATTTATGTCAGAGACAAGGAGATTGGTAAAGATATTGATTTTACTCCGGATACGGGAATCATCATTGAAACCCCGGGATTTATTCCTTATTATTCCGGCTATCGTAATCTCAAAGTACTGGCTGCTATCAACAATCGTATTTCACGAAAAGACATTGAAAACGCCATGTATCAGGTAGGACTTGATCCAACAATGAAAAAACGTGTTGCAACATATTCACTCGGCATGCGACAGCGTTTAGGTATTGCACAGGCAATTATGGAAGATCCCTCTTTAATTATATTGGATGAACCATTTAACGGTCTGGATAAACATGGCGTAGAAGAAATGAGAGAATATTTTCTATCTTTGAAAAAGAAAGGAAAAACCATTCTACTCACCTCACACAACACAGAAGATATTGAGTATTTATGTGATACCGTTGTAGAAATGGATCACGGCAAATTTATATAATCTAGAATCATAGGAAGGTGGTCAAAATGAAAAAAATTTATTTTGCAACAGGCGTTTTATTAATCAGTATGTGTATGCTATTAGCATGTGAAAACAAGAACGCATCCCAAGGTGACAGTAAAAAAGCAGAGCAGTCAAAACAAGCAACTGAAGCTCCCAAAGATGCAAAAGTTGCCACCGCAGAAAATGGCAAACATACTGAAAGTAATGACGTAACCGTTGATGTCCAAAAATATCATAATACTGAGAAAATTGTTTCCGAAAACGACTATGCGATATCCTCCGATCTGCAGGACATGAGCGAAGAAGCCCAAGAAATCGTTGAAGCAAAAATACGCACTTTTCAGTATGTTGTTATTGATGGGGATGCTTGGACAAAAATTGAGCTGGACATTCAAAACAGTCTGTCTGGGACCTTGAAAAAAGGCGATTCCATTACTTTATATCAGTCCGGCGGTTATGTCCCTTTGACAGATCACATTGCATATTATAAGGATGCATTCCGATACAAAGAATGGTCCAAAAAGAAAATAAACGACACTATTTTGCAGGAAACCATTAATGGCGAAGGCGAACCTGTAGTAGGTACAGAAGCAATATACTACTTAACCAAATTTAAGAAAGATGGAATCCTAAATGGCAATTATGGTCGAGTGTGTGGCAAATATGCCCAGTTAAACAAAATTAACGATAATTCGTATAAACATGAGCAAATGAGTGGCAGCAACAGCTCCGAAAAAGTGACCATTTCAGACATTAAGAAAGAACTCCACGAATAGCAGCCAACTCATCGTCTGCTCAAAATCTTCGGGTAACATAAATACAATATCGCAGCAAAAAGACCAATGACAGCAATCAGAATACCGAGCTTAAAGCCTGGGGAAACATATCGAAATTCAACGGTGTGTTTCCCCGGACTGCATTTAAATTGCATAAACGTATCGGCATATGTTGTATAGTTGACTTTTTTACCATCGACGAGAATAGTCCATCCCTTATCATAAGGAATGGAGGTCATAACTGCCTGCTGATCGTCAGCCAAAGTGATGGAACCGGTAATTTTGCCGTGGCTGTGAGACTTGACCTGAAGCGCATTCCCAGCTAACGATTGCATCGTTTCTCTAACAGTTGCCATATCTAATTGGACAATTTCGGCATAAGACGGTCCATACGTATTGCCATCATCTGTTGTTACCACCTGAACCGTTACCGTTTCGTTTTGTTTGAAATTGCCCAGATACAAAATACAGTTGGTTTCATTGGAAAAATAATCTCCAATATAAGTCCCGTTCACATAGACATTGGCATAAGGCGAATTACCCTCCATATACAAATACATAGGGTTATTTGAAGCAGCAGTTATCTGATAGGTCCATGTATTCGCAGCTTCCTGTGAGTATTTAACATTGCAATTCCAAAAATAATTTTTATGTTTGCCGGTAATTCCTGTTACGAAAGAATTTTCATTGCTAAATACACTCTGTTGTGCGATATTATCCGCTTTGCGCAGATCAGATACCGCATAAGCAAAAGGAAGTGCCATATTATTTTGATAAGAAGCGGCCATGTCGTTTAGCGTGTTATCCTTACTGTCTATAGTTGCATATACTGCAGACAGATCACGCCGTGAAAGAACGTATTTACATCCAAACAAGCTGTCAGTCAGAGGCGTGGAACCATAGCCTGAATTCCAAAAATAAGATTGTGCCAATCCTAAAGTTTTTGTCAATTTGTTGACATGAACATTAAACGCAGAGGAGTAATGTGTCATACCGTTATAACCGAGTAGCATCGCATCGTTTTTAGAAAATTCATAGGTCTGGTTAATACGGTACAAATCTTTATCTTGTTTCTGAATCTTTTGCACCAATGTTTGTGTTTCTTTGATAAATTTCGTATATTCTGCCATTTCGGTATAACCAAACTCCTTGTCCAGACCGTCGAACATTTTGCGGCCGTTACCGGTCATATCAATGATCGTGCCAAGCAGGCAAAGGGTAATCGCTACCGATAATACATATTTTTTATGAACAAGCTGTGTGATTACCATAATACTCCGCAACGCTATATAAATCAGCGTAAAGCTGCACAAAAAAGCATAGCGATATGGAAACCAGTTTGGATACTGGAAGCCATGCCACACTTTGTCCAAAGGAATATAATAGAAACTGATCGCAAATAATATCAGCATTGCTGCCATTCCAATTTTTTCCCGCAATTTTATCTGCCGCAATAAAAAATATATCACAGCAAGCAGCAAAAGCAACAGTCCCGGATAGATCGAAGGAAGCCCGCTATTGGTGATGCTGTCGTATTTACCGGGAAGCAATTTTGTGAAAAGATTCTTGAATACAAAATTCGTAGATTGCTGTGGTTCATAACCGGTAAATCCAGAGTCCAACTTTCCGGACATGAGTGCTTTGAGAGCCGGCAATAAAATAGGCGCTGTCATAGCAACTGCGAGCAAAGCAGCAATTACAAAATGCAGTAAGCGTTTCCAATGTTCTTTATTAGAGTAAACCTCACTAATTGAGGAATGACCCGAAACGTGTTGACGACTTGAGTGAGCGTTGTAATCACGAATCCACATGATCAGAAAATATAGACCGGTAAAAATACCGACCATATATCCCGTATAATAATTACTCATACACAAAAGTACATAGCAAATAATGAAACAGATACCACGTTTCCCATCCAATATTTTTTCTGCTCCCAGCAATACTAGCGGGAGAAAAATAACGCCATCGAGCCACATAATACTAAGAGAATATACCATAGTGTAAGACATAAAAGCATATCCGATCGCAGGGATCAACAGCGCAAAATATCGCTGGCCATTGTATTTTCGTCGCAGATAATTCGCATATATCACAAAAGTCAGTGAACACAGTCCTATTTTTAGGACAGTAATAATTTCAATAGCCACCGGCATTTTGCTGACTGGAAATAGTAACGTCAAAAACGAGAGCGGACTGGAAATATAAAAAGCGAATACTCCCATGTAATTGCCGCCCATAGAGCGTGCCCAAGAGAAAAATAAAGAATTATCTCCATGTATCATACTACGCAAAGAAGCCAAAAATTCCACATTCTGATCGCGCATATCCATGATCAGCATTGACTTCGTGCCAAACGGATAAAAATGATTTGCTTTTAGGATGAATAGCATCATCAGTTCGGCAAGAAGAAATGCCGCACTATAAAGTAATACGGATTTACTGCGTGCAGAAACTTTAGAGGTTCGTTCGTCCTCTGCAGGATATTTGGAAGCATTATTGCTCATTTTAGTATGGTTCTTTTTATGATATGTGGATATTGTTTTCTTTTTGGCTTTATACATAATAACCCTACACTCCTTTTTTCGGCTCTATCCTATCGTTCAACACATCAATGCAAAATTGCCGACAAATTATTCATAATACCGGCCGCAACTTCCGGGTCGTTCATGGTATAAACATGAATATGTGAAATGCCGTTAGCGATCAAATCTATGATCTGATCCGTTGCATAGGCGATACCAGCCTGCTTCATTTTGGCCGGATCATCTCCAAACCAGTCAACGATGGATTTGAATCGCGCAGGAACACAACTGCCAGACAATTGAATACTGCGTTCCACTTGATTTTTACGCGTAATCGGCATGATCCCTGCAATAACCGGAACCAATACCCCCGCTTCGCGCAGACGATACATATAATTATAAAATATGCTGTTATCAAAAAACATCTGTGTTGTCAAAAATTCACAGCCTGCGTCTACCTTCTCTTTAATATGTTGAATGTCCTGTGCTTTGCTAACCGCCTCCGGATGTCCTTCCGGATAACAAGCGCCGCCAATACACATTTCCGGTGCAATTTGTTTGATATAACGCACTAATTCAACTGCATAATGAAATTGATCAGGCAATGGGAATTCAGCGTCTGCCGGAATGTCTCCTCGAAGTGCCAATACATTTTCAATCCCGGCCTCCTGCATACACTCCAACTGTTTTTTTACAGTTTCTTTAGTAGAGGAAACGCAGGTTAAGTGTGCCATAGATGGTACATTGTATTCCGCTTTAATATCTTTTGCAATCTGCACTGTATAAGCACTTGTGCCACCCCCGGCTCCATAAGTAACACTCATAAAATCCGGTTGAAGTGCTGCAATTTCTCTTACAGATCTGCTTACTTGTTCTACTGCTGTATCCTTTTTAGGTGGAAAAACCTCTAATGATAATGTCACTTTGTCTTCCTGCAATAATTGTGTAATCTTCATTTGCTCCTCCTGTTATTTTTCTCCATGTTGTTTGCGGTATACATGATCAGCATAACCATTTTGGACAGTTCAATCCCTCATGATCATCACAGGCATTTTAGGCAGCTCAACCTCTCATGATCATCACGGTCATTTTTGACATCCAAGATTCAACACCGAATCTGATCGCGTCCATTTTCTTTTGCTTCGTATAGTTTTTGATCTGCGCAACGAAGAATATCGTCAATTTCATCTTCTGCTTTTACAGAAACAAGACCCATGCTCATTGTCACTCGAATCTGCTGCTCCTGATATGTAATCGTCTGATTACGAAGCGTATCCAATATGCTTTGCAATATGTGTTCAGCCTGCTCTATTGTGTGACTTTCTATAACGATTAAAAACTCTTCTCCACCCCAGCGGCACACAAAACCATTTGCTAATAATTGTTCCTTTAAGACTCTGGCAACGTGAATAAGCACTTCATCACCAGCTTCATGCCCATAATTATCATTTACTTTCTTGAAAAAGTCGATGTCTCCAATTGCCACACAATACTTTATGCCGCTTATCTACATTTGCGCTTTCATTTTAAGTAAATTTTTGTCTCCATAACGACGATTGTATAATTGTGTCATTTCGTCATATTCCACCTGCCGGCGAATAGACTCCTGCATCTTTTTGCCGCTGCGCGCCAGATCGCCGATTTCATCTTCTACTTTAAGCAAACCTGCCGGCATCTCTGCTTCAAAATCATCTTTGGTCAACTTTTTCATAAACTGCTGCAATATGCGTATTCGTTTTGTCAATATGCGTGTATACGAAATGCTGATCGCACCGATCACAAAGATTGCGGCGATACTCAATAGCAAAATCGGGCGAACTGCCATCCGAATATTTTTTTCAATATCGGTTGCTTTCCTGCATACGCCTACCATTCCAAAGCAGGTGCCATCTTCCAAAAAAATCGGCTCATAGTAAGCAAAATACCGCTCATCTCCTACATTTGTCGTACTGCGATAAAAATGCGCTTTTTTCTTTTTCAAAACATCTTTCGTAATCACCGAAGAAACTGCTGTATTGATAAATAAACGTCCTTTGCTATCCCGAAGCGTTGTCTGCAAACGTACATCCTGACAAAAAAGTGTCACTTCCACACCCATAATTTCTTTCATGTTATCAATAAATTCCGTGTCTTTTGTAATATCTTTTCCGCCTTTATAAATATGATAATTTCCTTTTACATCTTTATTCAACGAAAACTCACCTGGATAATTCTCGTCTAATATTTTTAAGATCAGTTTCGTCTGCTGCGTCATCTCTTTTCGAACATGACCTTCCATTTTGTCAGAAAATGTTTGCATGCTGACCACCATCAACACAATACCCAGCACCAAAATCGGCAGCACCGCCAACGCAAGCATTTTATCTCCCAAACCATTTCCTCTAAACTCTCTCTTTGGTATCTCCATAGCCATCCTCATTTCTGTTTGCTAAACTTTAAGGATCCATATCCCCCTATTTGCTGTGCACGCTTTTTTTGCACCTATCGGAGTTTCAAAGAAACTCCTAAGATAAACTCGTCAGAGTTTATTATATCATATAACCACACTTCTTTCAGAGCTTTTTCTCGCATTACATCCTATTTCCCAACAAATATTTTCCATTTTAGTAGTGTCTTTTTACCCAATTTTCCTTATAATATATCCATATATACAACTCTAAGATCTGTACAACGCAAACTTCCCACACAGTGGCTGTTCACTAAAGCCACATAATAAGTATTTCGGAACACGGAAATGTAAATTAGTGTGTGAAGTTTGCGTTAGGAATATTTTTTGAAGGAGGTTTGAGTCATGAAGACTCGTGAAGAAGTTTTAGCATATGGGTTATCCTTTCCTTATACGTATCAGGATGCCCCATTTCGCGATACCAACTGGCAGTTGGTTCGAGTTCACGGCAGCAAAAAAGCGTTTCTGTGGACTTATGAAAAGGACAGGCAAATACGGATCAATATCAAAGTCGATCCGGAATGGCGCGACTTTTGGCGCAATGCCTACGATGCTGTACTGCCCGGTTACCACCAAAACAAAGAGCATTGGAACACGGTTATCTTAGATGGTTCTGTTCCAGATGACACGCTCAAACAAATGATTACCGAAAGTTATGATCTGGTAGCTGACAGTCCGACCAAACGAATCTACGATGCTGTCAAGCAAATCCCACGTGGAAAGGTCGCAACCTACGGAAAAGTTGCGGAGCTTGCCGGCAATCCACGCATGGCACGTGCAGTCGGCAATGCGCTGCACCACAATCCGGATCCGGAGCATATTCCGTGTTACCGTGTCGTAAATTCAAAAGGGGAATTAGCCGGAGAATTTGCATTTGGTGGTAAAGATGTGCAGACAAAAATGCTGCAAGCCGACGGCATTGAAGTTGTTGATGGACGCGTTGACCTTATAAAATATGGAATCTGACAAGCCGTAGACAAAACAAGAGCAAAGCCCACGCTTTGCTCTGCAAGAATCACTTCGTGATTCTTGTTGACATCTTGTATATTATGATTCCCTGCCAAGTTCCCAAAACATAACTGCACTTGCAGCCGCTACATTTAATGAATCCACACCATGTGACATCGGAATCCGTACTGTATAGTCGCATTGCTCGATCGTACTTTTCGCAAGTCCTTCCCCTTCCGTTCCTAAAATAATGGCAAGCTTTTCTTCCTGCCGCAAACTTGGATGATCAATCGAAACAGAATCATCACATAATGCCATTGCTGCAGTTTTGAACCTCAATTGCCGCAAGAGTTCTACATATTGCTCATCATTTGGCAAAAATGTCCACGGAATCTGAAACACCGTTCCCATACTTACTCGAATTGCACGACGATACAATGGATCACTGCAAGCCGATGTAAGTAGTACAGCATCCATATTCAATGCTGCCGCCGAGCGAAAGATTGCTCCAACATTTGTCGGATTCACAACATTTTCAAGCACAGCGATCCGTCTCGCCTGTCGACAGGCTTCCTCGACAGACGGCAATTCTCCGCGGTACATGGCACACAACATACCGCGCGTGAGCTGAAAGCCGGTGATCTGCGTCAACACTTCAAACGGCGCCGTATACACTGGAATGTCTCCACATCGTTCAATAATTTTGCGCCCTTGTTTGTCAAAGTGCGCATCTTCCATAAGAAGAGAAATCGGTTCGTACCCGGCATCAAGCGCCCTCTCTATCACAATAGGACTCTCCGCAATAAAGATTCCCGGCTGATGCGCCGGGCGAAATTTCAACTGTGCCTCCCGCTCTCTGACATAAATATCCAGCTCCGGATAGGTTATGTTTTGTATTTTGATTCTATTCTGTACTGCCATACAAATTATCTCCCCATATATCCGCACTCCGTTTTCACCGGATGATCTTTTCCTGAAATATATTGCGCGCGGAATGCCATATTGCATTCACGAAGCTCCATTTTTCCTTCGATGTAAGGTTCGTACATTTTTAAAATTCCTGCAGAGCAGCCGTCGCATCCACCGGCATCGTCTCCGACAGATTCTTCGATAATAGCCATTCTTTCTTCCTTGGTCGTGTCTTTTATCAACAAACTTTTCATTGCGATTTCTCCCTTCGTTCTTAGGTATTTCATTTACGGACTTACACTATACAAAGCCCGTTTCGCATTAAAATTATCTTAACGGTACCATCCTTTTATGTCAATGCATTGAATCACAAAAACAATTTGACTTTTTGATTTGATATTATTATGATAGAAACTGTTTGAATTATAACTTTTTACAAAAATGCGGGCCGACTGTGAAAAATACAACTGATACTGTATTTTATTGCAATGAACGCTCAGAAATGGAGGTTAATATGGAACAATCATTTCATTATCAGCTGATGGCAGTTCAATCTTTAGTACAAAAAAAGATTTTAGAGCAGCTTAGCGATACCAATCTGACGATTGGACAGCCAAAAGTTTTAGAATATCTGGGGCATCATGACGGCATGAGCCAAAAAGATATCGCACGAGCTTGTCACATTGAACCCGGATCAATGACTTCCATTCTGAATCGAATGGAAGATAAAAACTTGATTGAACGCAAAATGCTTCACGGAAACCGCCGCAGTCTTTATGTATTTCTGACACCTTATGGCAAAGAAATGTGGCAGCGCGTGGAACAGGCATTTGCACAAATTGAGCAGGAAATTTGGAAAGATATCTCTGTCACTGCGCAGAAAGAATTTATGGAAACTTTGCAACAGATTTACAATAATCTGTCAACAAAATAAAAAATGAAAAGAGAAACAATTAACAAAATCCCTTGTTTTAAGGGAAAAAAGACTTGACTATGTAGGGAGGATTATCATGGATAAACTAAAACGTTATATTATATTTTTAATAGGACTTTTTATCAATTCATTGGGCGTAAGGCTAATTACGAAAGCCGCACTTGGCACTTCTCCAATCTCTTCCATTCCCTATGTATTGAGCCTAATTTTTCCTTTTACATTAGGACAATTTACCATCTATTTCAGTGTCCTATTGGTCGTGTTACAGTTGCTTATACTCCGCCGAAAGTTTAAGGTCGAGCATTTGCTGCAAATACCAATCTCTATAGCTTTTGGCTATTTTATTGACCTGACAATGGAAATGTTATCTTTTGTCAATCCGCAACTGTATATTATCAAAATCGCTGCACTTTTGATTGGCTGTGCCATTCTTGGATTTGGTGTGTATACGGAATTATTGGCGAATGTTGCAATGCTGCCCGGCGAATCTTTTGTCCGCGCCGTCGTTGAAGTATGGCATACTGAATTCGGTGTCACTAAAGTTACATTCGATGTATCTATGTCGTTGACCGCTGTAATATTGTCTTTTGTATTTTGCGGACAGTTACAGGGTGTTCGTGAAGGTACGATCATCGCTGCTCTTCTGGTCGGTTTCATCGCCCGTACACTGGGGCGATGGTTAAAACCATTCGAGACGATATTATTCAAAACAACACCAGCCGCAGATTCTGTTTCTGCCGAAACAAACGCTTCATCTATCCCAAATACCGTACAGGTCATTGCAATCGGACGGGAATACGGCAGTGGTGGTCATGATTTGGGACAGGAGCTTGCGAAACGACTTGGCTTTGCCTTTTATGACAAAGATATTATAAAGCTTACTGCCGGAACTACCGGCTACTCTACGCAATATATTGCAAAAAATAGCTCATGAAGAGAAACTGCGTGCTGCCAACTACCACTATTACACACATCGCATGTGGGGTCATGCCAGCAATTACGATCTCACTCTGGATACAGCAATTGGTATTGATCACATCGAACAGATCGTACGAATAATGTTGTCCAATGAATAACAAACGAATTCATAGTCATTGCGATTACATGTCACCCGATGATTTTGAAAGGCTGTATCAACAGGCAAAATGATTTTATTTCTGCGAATACACAACTGCAAAGTATTTCACTTTATTTCTGCGAATACGCAACCACAACTCTAAAAAAAGTGTCTTTATAAGTAGAGGAAGCAAATTACATTTGATATTGGCTATATTGTGCCGCAGGCGTCACAAAGCAGCCTTGATTGCAGATGCTAAAAATGTGAATATAATTCGCATAAATATTTAGCTCGCAATTCCTTCGACGCAAAAATCGTCTGCGGAATGGAGATTTTTATGGAAGAAAAACAGATCATAGCAATGCTATGGAAGCGGGATGAATACGGATTAAAGCTACTTCAGGAACAATATTCTGCAAAGCTTATGACATTGGCATGCAACTTTGTTTCTGTAGAGGACGCAGAAGAATGTGTAAACGATGTGCTACTTGCAGTATGGCACAGTATCCCACCAAAGAAACCAGATAATTTATTCGCATACACTGCACGAATCTGTCGGAATAAGGCACTAAATAAGATTCGAAGTAAAGAGCGTCAAAAACGCAAAGCGGAAGTCATAGAATTATCTAATGAACTCCAAAATATCATCCCAAATAAAGTGGACGAAGAAAGTTTACTGACGGAATTGATTAATGATTTTCTGGCTGTTGAACAAGCACAAGACCGCTATCTCTTTGTACATCGTTATTGGTTTGGGGAGTCTATTGCTGAATTGTCTGAGCGAACCGGTTATGGAGCGAGTAAAGTCAAAAGCAAATTATTTCGTACCAGGAACCGACTTAAACATTATTTGGAAGGGAGATATCGCCTATGAAGAATAAAAACTATTTTGAGAAGAAGGAGCTTGTGAGTGATAACCAAATTTGTAAAGAGAAGAAGCTTGCGAGAGATAACCAAATTTGTAAAGAGAAGAAACTTGCGAGAGATAACCAAATTCGCAAGGAAAAAGAGCTTGTGAGTGATAAGATATATTTGGAATGTCTTGCCAACATAGAAGACCGTTTTTTATTAGAATCATGGGAAGAGTGTACTTCTAAAAGGAAATCGAAGCATCAATTTTCCAAAGTTGCTGCAGTTATCCTTGTCATTCTATTGGCTATGGGTTCTACCGCATATGCAACACGGAAATATGGAATGTGGATGAGTAAGCATCATTCTAAATACGGGAAATCAGAATACACTATAAATTGGAAAGCACAGGAAGTAGATCCAAATTCCCTTCAAGGCAGTTTTGACAGCATGAAAAAGGCTCTTGTTGAAAAATATCAGCAAGATAACTTGACCGAAGAAATGCCGGATTCCGGTGCAATGCCGGGTTATTATGAACAAACTTTTTCATCTACCGAAGATGCCATCGATTTTTCCGGATATAATAAATGGGTGGCCGCCAACTGGAAATATCGCCCCAATGACAAAGTCACGCTCACATTAGAAGCAACTATAGGAGAAAACGACTACACTTTAGATACTCTTCGCATCGAAACCTCGTACGAAATTGACCACATTCGTCTCCAAGAAAATAAAGAACTATATTTCAAAGGTGGAAATGCAACCCCAGGGCAAATAGGAACTATATCAGATGATGTAACTGCCAAAACGAAGCAGACCAGATTAAAATCAAAGCAGGGTGATGAATGGCTGATTGTCGATAGCAGCAACCTAAACGGTAAGTTCCCTTATTATAACAAATGTGCTTATCTTTTCCATGATGGTGCTTTGTATGATCTGTACATGGTTTGGAACATCAATGGCATGGATAAAAATCAAATTGCAAAGGGCAAAAAAAGAATGGATTCTCTGATGAACGAGTGGATCAACGCTTTTCATTTTTAATTCATTCGATGATCAAGCTATTAAAATTTCATTTGCAACAATATATTTAATGAAATAAGCCGCCTTAAAGATGCATCCTATTCCATCCAAAGTTGGATCGACGGCGAAGATGCTGAACAGATCATGTCGGGCTATTCCGATACCGAGCAGTATGTATATGTCTTGGAAGCGGGACGTATTCTTCGCAAGATCCACTCCATTCCTGCTCCTGCAACACAGGAGGATTGGTAAATCCGTTTTAACCGCATTGTGTGGTGTGCTCAGAAAGCCCCTCTCTTCGCTTCCGGCATTGTGAACGGATACTTTGATGATAACGTACCTATGGGGTTTTGGAGATTGCTTGCACTTTACATTTCAAGCAATACTCTCTCGTCTGTATATTCCTCCATTGTAAAGACGTTTTCACGTTCAATCAAACCTCTATGTAATCAAAATACCCGGTAATAGCACGTTCCAATTGACGAATCTGTTTTTCGTCCAAATAGTTTTTTTGCAATCGGTGTATCAGATTTGAGAATACGACCATCGGGAGCATTTTTCCATGTGGTCAAGCCCATATTTTCCGAGGTGTGGTCAGCTTGATTATAGACGATTTCAGCCGCTGTTTTACCGGTAATGGCATAGTGGAATTTATTCTGTATGGTGGCATAAAAATGATATGCGGTATCGGAATCTCTATCATAATCAATGCTGCACTCGGCAAATATATCAGTTATCTGTCGCCATATTCTACGTTCGCTGGCACGGATGGAACGAACTCTTTCCAGCAATTCACGGAAATAGTCTTTTCCAAAAGCTGTTTTATCCTGCATTGCTCCGTGCTGAGTGGTTGTTGCAATTTTTGCAACAATCATTTCCTCATCCAGCTCACCGGATTCAAAAATCTTTGCTAAATGGCGGCTGATCCCTTTTTTTACAAAATCAATCTTATCAAATAGAAAGAAGTAAGAAAGATATTTCAATTACAGATCTCATACCACTTTATAACAAATATTTTTGTACTAGTTGTTCTATAATTTGGGAATTTAACAATGTCTGTTCTGTCTCAAAGGTTGCTATTAGACGTTCCCCTAAATAGATACCGTTTTTTTGATACGACTCTAACTTTTTTACTGCTGTCTTAGCATAATCTGATTTATCCATCATACCTTCATGTTCCCAATAAATTTCCTCCCCTGTTTTCCTTGATAAAAAAGTAAAATCCGGATATACCGTACCATATCCTTTCAGAAATAATGGTTTTTCATATTTATATATAATATTGTTTCGATAAAAATAATCTGCTAGAATTTTCTCTGATTTTGATCTGACTCGCTCCCCTTTTTCTGTAATAATTACTGCCGTTCCCTCATAAAATTCTTTTCCTTGATATGTTTCTCCATCCCACTGTGCCAACTTCTGCTCCCATGTTGGCTCAATGGGCATCACTAGCAATTGTCTTTCCTTATGTAATTTGTCGTAAATTTGCTCAATTTCATCATCAGAATAATCTCGCGTGATCTTCTTAAACTGTTTAAGTCTTATTTCAGCTTTCTTCAAGATTGATTGATTATATTTTTTTTGGGCAAGTTGTCTTACTAACTCCATGTCATTGCTTGAAATATAAGTCCCGTTACGATTTGTCGTGCAATGATAATATCGAGTTTTATGCTTATCTTTTGATACACGCAAGCATCCATCCGGGGACGACTTCAATTCTTCTTCCGCCTTACTACAAATAGTTTCCAAATACTGTTGTTCCTTTAGTAACATACTCTTTAATCCCTGCATAAATCTACTCCTTCCATATTTCACAATTGACTGGTTTGATGATTTTGGTGATTTAAGCTTGCTTTATTGCCTTATTGGGTGACTGCTTTTACGGTTTTGGCGATTCCAGCTTGCTTTATTGCCTTATTGGGTGACTGCTTTTACGGTTTTGGTGATTTCAGCTTGCTTTTATCGCCTTATTGGGTGACTGCTTTGATAGTTCCATCATTTTCAGCTTGTCTTTTTAGTTACATCCATCGACAACATCTCTATCATTGGATTTTCCATGATTTTTAGAGGGAGTAACTGGCATGACATCCTTGAATTTCCATCCACTGTTTTGTTATTTTTTATAATATGTGCACTCTATAGGTTGAAAAAAAGAATTCTAGACTTCAAACTTGCAAATGCATCATAAAATTTAACTTTTATAAGAATATCCTTGATTTTCCGTTATATTTCTCTTTTTCAGAAAAATCTCAGAATTTCAATTCAATTTCTTTTTTCAGGAAAATCTTAGAATTTCAATTCAATTTCTTTTTTCAGGAAAATCTCAGAATTTCAATTCAATTTCATTTTTCAGGAAAATCTCAGAATTTCAATTCAATTTCATTTTTCAGGGAAACTTTAGACTCTCCATTGATCATAGATTCTCAAGACAAAAAAGATAGAAAAATACCGAGAACATTATTGTTCTCGGTATTTGATATATACAACTTTGTACGCAAGTACGTCTCTTTTTGATTAACGCTTGCTAAACTGTGGAGCTCTACGAGCTTTCTTAAGACCGTATTTCTTACGCTCTTTCATACGAGGGTCACGAGTTAAGTAACCAGCTTTCTTAAGTACCGGACGGAAGTCAGCGTCTACTGTCAAAAGTGCTCTTGCGATACCATGACGGATAGCGCCTGCCTGTCCTGTAAATCCACCACCACGAACGGTAACTTTTACATCATACTTATCAGCAGTGTTTGTTGCCTCAAGTGGCTGACGAGCGATGATCTTCAATGTATCAAGACCGAAGTACTCATCCATATCTCTTTTGTTTACAGTGATCTTACCTGTTCCAGGTACTAAATATACTCTAGCAATACTGCTTTTTCTTCTTCCTGTTCCATAAAACTTTGTGTTTGCCACGATGATTTCCTCCTCTCTTAGTTAGCTCTCTCTACGATTTCTAATACTTCCGGCTTCTGTGCTGTCTGCTCATGCTCTGGACCAGCATATACATGAAGCTTCTTAAGCATCTGACGTCCTAATGTTCCCTTTGGAAGCATTCCCTTTACAGCATGTGTAATAACATACTCAGGCTTCTTAGCTAACATCTCTTTCAGAGTAGTCTCTTTCATTCCACCAACATAATCTGAATGATGATAATAAATCTTCTGCTCTAACTTCTTACCTGTTACTTTAATCTTGTCCGCATTAACAATGATCACGTAATCACCTGTGTCGATATGCGGTGTATAAATCGGCTTATTTTTACCTCTTAATACATTTGCAACCTCTGATGCGAGGCGTCCTAATGTATGTCCTGTAGCGTCAACTACATACCATTTTCTCTCAACCGTGGATGGGTTTGCCATAAAACTTTTCATCCCAGTACCTCCTAACTAAATTCTCAACTATACTCTTTTTCGTCTGCAACAAATGCGGAATGTCCGAACCGCTTTGTTATCTGTCGAAGCGCTTATTATGTCGGTCACCGGGGCTTTGGTGTTCCTGACACACGCCACACTGACCTATTATATTACGAGTAACCTTTAAAGTCAAGCAATTTTATTCACTTATCTATTGAATTCCCCCTTTCTGCAAGGGCAAATGCCACTTCATCAATTATCTTTCTCAAAGTGGAGATAAACTTTTCACTTAAGCGAAACAATCACCGTTCTTCAACCAACACATTAACTGCCTCACAGCTTCGATAAACTTTTTCTCAAAAATAATTCCTACCGTATTGCAATTTGTGGTAAAATAGGAATGTACTGCGCTTGTGTGCACGAAAGCGCTGCCAACAGGCAAACCAAAGTATTATCTCAACAGCACTAAATACGTGCACGGAAAAGAGGAATATATGAACAAAATGAAAAAACTTGCTATTGCAACAGGTTGTTTTCTTTTGTTGCTGGTGTGCTCTCTCTATTGCAGCACAAACAAGGCCTATGCAAAAGAACAAACAGAATTTATCGTTGGATTTGATGCCGAGTTCCCACCATATGGTTACTTGGACGAAAGCGGAGACTACATCGGTTTTGATCTGAGTTTGGCAGAGGAAGTCTGCAAACGAAATGATTGGAAGCTGATCAAGCGTCCTATTTCATGGGATTCCAAAGATTCTGAATTAACTTCAGGTGCGATCTCTTGTATTTGGAATGGTTTTACGATGAATGGACGAGAGAAAAGCTACACTTGGTCAACTCCTTATCTAAACAACTATCAGGTAGTCATTGTCCGCAAGGACTCTTCTATTAAAAATCCTGCCGATCTCAAGGGAAAGGTTTTGGTCGTACAAAGCGATTCTTCTGCACTTGCTGCTTTGACGGGAGACGATGCTACACAAGCTAACCGCCAGATTGCAGATTCTCTCAAAGAGCTGCAGCAGGTCGGCGACTACAACTCTGCATTTATGAATTTGGAAAGTGGCATGGTTGACGCCATTGCGATGGACTATGGTGTTGCAGTCTATCAAATGTCTGCCAAATCTGATGAATTCCGCATTCTCGATGATTCGCTTTCTGCAGAGCAGTATGCCATCGGTTTTAAGAAAGGAAACACCACACTTCGCGATAAAGTACAGACGACATTATTAGAAATGTTATACGATGGCACATTAGAAAATATAGCCAAAGAATGGGGCTTGAGCAAAAGTCTCTGCCTCAGCTTTGACGACAAAACATACATCGATGGCGGTGCAGTGCCAACCATTGATACCAGCAAATTAACAAAGGTGACTCCGGCTCCGGACAAACAGTCACAAACCAAGGGCTCTAAAAATAAAGTCAAGAAATTATCCGCTGCACAGATTGCAAAACAGCTGCGCAAAGGTATGATCTCGACATTATTGATCTTTTTCCTGACAATTTTGTTCTCAATTCCATTGGGACTGCTTGTTTGTCTGATCCGTATGTCACACTGGAAGCTGCTGCAGTATATTGCAAAGATCTACATTTCGATCATGCGTGGTACCCCATTGATGCTGCAGCTATTGGTTGTATTCTTTGCACCGTATTATGCGTTCCACATACATACACCGTATTCGTACCGCTTCTTGGCAGTGATCATCGGATTTTCCTTGAATTACGCCGCATATTTTGCCGAGATCTACCGTGCCGGATTCCAAGGTATCCCGATCGGTCAGCGTGAGGCTGCCACTGTCATGGGTTACAATCGTCTGCAGACATTCGGATACATTCTGTTCCCACAGATGGTCAAACGTGTACTGCCTCCGGTCACGAACGAAATCATTACATTGGTCAAAGATACTTCATTGGCGTTTGCACTGGCATATACAGAAATGTTTACCTTGGCAAAACAGATCGCAGCTTCTCAAACCTCACTGCTGCCGCTGTTTATCGCCGGCGTATTTTATTACGTCTTTAACTTCGTAGTAGCATATGTCATGGAAACACTGGAAAATAAATTGAATTACTATCATTAAGAAAGGAAACTAAGCTTTATGAATATATTAGACATGAAACATATCAAAAAAAGCTTTGACGGTAAGATCGTATTGCAGGATATCGATCTGCAGATCTCTCCCGGCGAAGTTGTTTCAATCCTTGGCCCGTCCGGTTCCGGTAAATCCACACTGCTTCGCTGTGCGACATTTCTGGAAACGATTGACAGCGGCGAGATCGCATACAACGGGAAAAGTGTGGTAACGACAGAAGGCGATCATACCATTTATCCAAAACGCAGTGACATTTTGGAAGCACAATCCAATTTTGGATTGGTCTTTCAGAATTTCAACCTGTTTCCACATTTTTCAGTATTAAAAAACATCTATCATGCACCACTTAAGGTTCAGAAAAGGACCGATAAGGATGAAGTAATTTCTGAGGCATATGACCTGTTGACAAAAGTTGGTTTGTCAGACAAATCAGACGCTTATCCTTGCGAACTGTCCGGCGGACAGCAGCAGCGTGTTGCGATTGCACGTGCTCTCGCATTACATCCAAAGATCATGTATTTTGATGAGCCAACCTCTTCTCTCGATCCGGAGATCACCGCAGAAGTTCTCCGATTATTGAAGCAGCTTGCTTCCGAAAAAATGACAATGGTTATTGTAACGCATGAAATTGACTTTGCCAGAGCGGTCTCAGATCGTGTCATCTTTATGGATGGCGGTCTGGTCGTTGAAAACGGCAAACCGGAAGATGTCATTGACCATCCGAAAAACGAGCGCACAAAAGCATTCCTCAAGAAATTGCATGTTTAATGACAAAATTTGGGAATGCAGATTGTGTAACAACGTAACAACATAAAAAAAGCAAAGCCAGCGCTTTGCAAGAATTGCTAAAACAATTCTTGTTGGCATCCCTCTACGTTACGAGCATTTTCCTATCAATTAAAACAAAAAAAGCCCGGCAGAAATCATACCGTGTATCAAACCAAAAAGCGAAACGTTTTTGGCGGTACCGCAAGCATTCCTGTCGGGCCTTCTTTATATTGATAGTATCATACATTAATGAACCTTGTTATCCAACTCACAAGCTCACAAAGTCGCCTATGATATCCATCTAACAATGGCTATTTTACTTTTTGTCTCGTGACAGATAAAGAATGTACACTGCAAAGGCAATAGCGATCATCATCCATACACCAAAGATTACCGGTGAACTGTCCTTAAATTTATCATAATATCCCTTAAAATAAATGACTAAAACGATCATCGGCAATACATACCGCATATATCTGCGAAGAAATTTTGGAAAATTCATACCTACTCCTGTATTGGTCTCTTCCAAAAATCGTTCAAATCCCCAACCGCTTTTTTTCGTACAAAACAGTACAAATAACAGACTTCCAAGCGGAAGAATATTACTGGATACCACAAAATCTTCAACATCCATGATCGTTGATCCCGGTCCAAATAACTGGACACCAGACCACACATTAAATCCAAGTACAGTTGGCATGGATAATACTGCAATGCCGACTAAATTGACCGTTAACGCTTTCCGACGCTCCCAGCCAAACACATCCATGCTCATACTGATGATATTTTCAAACACTGCGATCACTGTGGATAATGCCGCAAAGGACATAAATACAAAGAAAAGCATTCCCCACAATGTTCCACTTGGCATATGGTTAAATACATTTGGCAGTGTGATAAACAGCAGTGATGGTCCTGCATCCGGGCGGATCCCAAAGGAAATACACGCCGGGATCACAATAATTCCTGCAACAAATGCGATCAGTGTATCTAACACCAATACATTGATCGCCTCTCCGGTCAGCTTACGTTCTTTGCCCAAATAACTGCCGAAGATCTCCATCGAACCCATTCCAACACTCAACGTAAAAAACGCCTGCGTCATCGCATCAAAGATGACATTTCCCAATCCACGTTTCTTCACATTTTCGAGGTTCGGGATCAAATAAAAAGAAAGTCCTTTACTGCTTCCTTTTAACATGACTGAATTGACTGCCATAACAGCCATCAATACGATCAATGCTAACATCATTTTCTTTGTAATATTTTCAATACCATTCTGTAAGCCCAGTGCGCACACACCAATACACAAGGCAACTACTAATAACATAAAAAACATCATTTTGCCTGGTGTCTGCATAAAGCTCTGATAATACTGTTCGATTTCTTTGACATTCGCCTGACGTAGTGTCCCCTTGGCACAAACGCCAACATAATAGATCATCCAGCCCGCTACCACTGTATAAAACATCATTAGCAGATAATTACCGCACAGTCCATACCAACGAAACTGATGCCATCTTCCTTTGCCACCGCTCAATTTACGCAATGCTGTTCCAATGCTCGCACCACTGCCGCGACCGATTGCAAACTCGCATACTAAAATTGGAAATCCAAGAGCAAATAAGCAGACCAAGTAGATCAAAATAAAGATTGCTCCTCCATTATTTCCGCATACGTACGGAAACTTCCATACATTTCCCAGTCCCACCGCACATCCTGCAGATACTAATATAAAGCCAAGGCGGGATGCAAAAGTTTCTCTGTTTTTACTCATTTTTTATTCCATTTCTATCATGTAATATTGTTCACAAACCTGTTATGTCAAGGAGTTCTCACAGTATGTATCTGCAATGAAAAATACATCCCATGGTCCATTATCTGCGAATACTACTACAGCTGAATCAAGCCTAATGACTGTAATAATAATGCAAATAGCAGAATTGGTGCAATCACTTTGATCATCGCAATATACAGATATTTTCTGCCAAAACGTTCTCCGTTAACAGTTACCTCATCAATGACCGTCTTTGGTTTCACAACCCAACCGATCAAAATGCATGTGAGCAGCGCCACCGTCGGCATAAAGCAATAGTTACTGATATAATCCAATATATCCAGTATCTGTCCTGTCGATCCATTTGGCAGTGGCAGCTCGAAATATAACTTGTTATATCCAAGACAAACAATGACACCACCTATGACTCCATACGTTGCCACAATAGATGTACTCTTATGTCTGGTCCAGTGAAATGCATCCATCAAACTGGAAACGATCGCTTCCATAACAGATACCGAAGAAGTTACTGCCGCAAAAATAACCATCAGGAAGAACAGCACTCCGACAACCGTTCCGGCTTTGCCCATTGCCTGGAATACCTTTGGCAAAGAATCAAACATCAGACCGGGTCCGGCGCTCATTCCTTCTGTCCCCATAAATACAAATACAGCAGGCACGATCATAAGTCCGGCAAGCATCGCTACCAAAGTATCAAAAATTTCGATCTGATTGATCGATTTCATCAAATTGACGTCTTTCTTAACATACGAGCCGTATGCAACCATGATTCCCATCGCCACGCTGATTGAGAAGAAAAGCTGTCCCATCGCATCCATCAGAATAACAAAAAATTCTTTGCAGGTCATTCCCTTAAAATTAGGAATTAAATATACTTTCAATCCCTGCAGACCGGTTCTGGTAACACCACTCGCATCTGTATGTTTGATTGTCAGCGAATACAATCCAATGCCGATAATCAAAAATAATAAAATTGGCATCAGGATCTTACTGTATTTTTCAATTCCCTTATTCACGCCATTAAACACGACGAACGCTGTCATTATAAAGAAAATAAACATCCAGATGATCGGTTGATATTGTCCTTGAATAAATCCCACAAAATAATCGTCGCCCGCTGCCGCTGATCCTGCACCGGTGACAAATGTTGCGAAATATTTTACAACCCATCCACCGATCACGCAATAATATGGCAAGATGATAATTGGTACAAGACATGCCAAAACACCAAGACCTTTCCACTTAGGCTGAATCGCTGCATAAGCAGTAAGAGGACTCCGTCCCGTTTTACGCCCAATAGCGATCTCTGTTGTCAATAACGTAAAACCAAATGTCACTGCTAAGATCAAGTAGCATAAAATAAACACACCTCCATGGTCCTTTGCCGCTAAATAAGGAAACCGCCATATGTTTCCTAACCCCACGGCACTTCCTGCAGCAGCCATAACAAAGCCGATCGTGCCGGTAAAATTTGCTCTCTTTTTGTTCATTTTTTCATCCTTTCCTTGTTCCATTTCGCCCTATACTATTATGTGGGCACATCATTCTATTCTAAAGGTTTACGTTCTACGTGTCAACAACCCACGCACCAGTTCTGCATCAGCATCGCTGATCTGTGTATGACCAAAGCCTGCTTGCTCCAAAATCTGCAGCATACGATCTCGCTCCTCTCCGGATATCACTAATAACCGCTGCTTACGAAGCCATGCAATCTGTGTTTCATAATTTGTTTGTTTCTGAAATGCCGGATATTTGTGCCCTATTTTACGGACATATCTTTGATAATCTGCAATCAGCCTGTCATTCGTATCCGCACGGTGATATGCAATACTGCACCGAAGTATGCGAATCATCTGGCGGACAGCAAGCGTGATCACAAAAATAAGCAGCAACAATGCAAGTACCCCAAGGGAAACTTTACCGGTTCTTTTTACCGCCTCTACTGCATCTGCTGTTCCTGTCGCACCGGCACCACCGGTATTACTCTGCGCAGTTCCATTGCTCCGGTTACGAAAAAGGCGCATAAACGCATTCCAAAGACTGACATCCGCCTCTTCCTGATCCGATGCCGGTGTAATATCTACTACATACCAGCCTTTATGGTGATCGTAAATTTCAACCCAAGCATGTGCATTTGCATCCGTGACATCTACCTGCACAACTCCGGTATCTGTAAGTTCGCGGTAACCCTGATAGTAATCAGATACTTTCTGATCGGTAAGGATCTTACCGTTCTCACCGATATCTTCCGGATCGATCGCATAGCCTTCCACATAACGAGCCGGAATACCACAGTTACGTAAAAGCAACGTCGCTGCACTGGCAAAATGCGCACAGTATCCTCTACGATTCTTTTTCAAAAAATACGAAACGAAGTCTTGACCATAAGGCGTTATACCCGGCTGATACGTATACGGTATATTATCCTGATAATACGCTGCCAGCTTCTGCACGATCTCAGCAACGGTTCCCGTCAAATCCGCTTCCTTGCAAAACTCATCCAAAACAGCCTTGTTTGAATCCGGCACCGTAAGCCAATTCGATATCGATTCTGTCTGAAGTTTACAATCCCGATCCAAACCGGAATACGTATAATAATCATATATCTGGCTGCGACCGGGCGATGTTACCAGATCCGACTGAAGACTGTAATACGGCATATACAATCCCGGATCTGCTGCCACATTATCAACCTTGACGATTCCATGTGCACTGCCGGTTATATTTTTCTCAAACGCAGTCTTGGCACGCTGCTCCGTCCGCATATAAATTGCTTTAGCAGATTCCCAGCGATTCATGCCATATAAATAATCCTGTCCAATAAAACGGCGCAAATAAAATCGATTTTCATTTTGCGGTACAAATGTGACCCGAAGATCTGTGTCATAATCCAGTCGCACTGCACTGACGCCGCCTAACTTACCACTGGTCAGACCGCCGGTATTATCATAAAAATTAAATAATCCGGCAATTCCGAGCACTGCGACATTCTGCATCGCATCTTTTGTGCTCTGTTTCCATGCGGAATCGGGATGTCTGTCGTGATAATCCTTCGATGGAACAAGCAAAGAAAACAGCACCGCCCCAATCGCAACAACTGCAAGCAGACACGCCCCCGCCTGCAATTTCACTCGATAGGCAGACTGATAAACGATACGTTCCTCATCCTGTTTGTATCGGACATTGTCTGCTGCCTGCTTATAATCGCCATTTTTAGCAATCGCCGCCGTCACGACAATACCCACAAAAAATTGCACAACATAAAACATATCCGGTTCCAAATGCACATACAATGGCAGGAACAGAAAGCCAAAAACAACCAGCATCAGGAAACGGTATCTCATTTTACGGGAAACGAATATATTTACCACAACACTTGCTGCCACAGCAATATAACTCATTGCTATAGTCACTGCCAAATTGGCATCGGCGATCTTTTCGCCGTAACTACGTGTCGCATTAGACTGAAAATACTCTGAAACGCTTTCCATCAGGTCATTCATGACACTATAGAATCCGCTGCTCACATAGCTTTGCATCCCAAAACCAACGGCGAATACAACGACCAATAATAATATATATCCAACATTTTCCCACCATTTACGGTAATACAAAAATGCCACATAAAGTGATGCCACAAGAGTTACAAGTTCTACGATCCAAGTCTGATAATCGCTGTCGATCGCTGACAACACGATTCCCATTCCACCTGCTGTAATACAAAATACCAGCAGCGCATTGACAAGCAGCATACCTATACGTGATTCCGTCTGTTGATCTAATGATTTCGTAACTAACTCAATGCCTTCCCACTTGTCCAAGCAGTCATCATCATAGTCAATCCGAAATGTTTTTCGTAATCGATCCAGAAGCGTCTGCCATCCATTACCCATGAGAGATCACCTCCCCGCGCACACCATCTTCGTATAAGCCGATCACTGCATATGCCTGCAACTGCGGACGCAAGCTTTGCACCATTTTAGCCAGCTCGATATTGTCCGTCACCACAGCTCTCCGCAGCAAATAAATAAACTGCGTATCGATCTCTTCTCTCTTTTGGATCAAAACTTCGATAAAATCATATTCTAACGCATCCCACACGAGCAGACGAACCGGTGTATATTCTTTTAAGAACAACTTACTTAAGCCGTAAGCAAGCCCCAAAACCTCTTCTACTGTGTCCCTTTGTCCGGACAGATCAAGCACCAATACCACTTGGCTCTGTGCTACGCTTGTCCGCTCTTTGACCATAAGTGTTTCTTTCTTAGCGGAAAGTTTCCAGTGAATGTCCTTGATTCGGTCTCCCGGTCGATACTCCCTGACATCCGTTATTTCAGCAAAGTCATTTCCCTTTGCCTGACTTTCTTCCAATTCACTCATTCCCATCTGGAAACCGCTTTTCTGTTCTGATGCCTCTCCTGTCTCCTGCGGCATTACCGCAATCGCCGCCTCCTCAGAAATTTCCTGCTGCACCGATACAAAACCGAGCAGATCCTTGATAGCGAGCGTATGGATACAAAATTGCAGATTGCCACTATATTTGCATCTAAACGGTAACTCCATGGCTTCTTCCCCACGCAGGCATACCGGTAAACACAGTCGGATCAGATCCTCTGTGTGATACAAAGTATTGCCAATCGTTCCCTGCAATTCGCATTGTAAACTAACCCACGGAAACGCATTACTCAGTTTACACATAAAACGGCTCTCTTCGCCTGCTATGACTTTCGGCTGCAAGGCAGATATGCGCACTGTAAGATATGGGGTCATTTTCCAGTTCAACCATATGGATACGACCGGCAGCAAAACAAGCAGCCATACTAATGATGCGACAACATAACTCTTAAAAAAGAAATAGAGAACGACCATAACGACAAACAGCAGAACATAACCCGCTATACGTAACGGATATAGTTTCCAATGTCGCTTTGATCCTTCTCTATTCATCCCATTCATCCTCCATGCGCCGAATTGCTTTATCACATCCGTGGTGCCTTCACCGTCTGCACAAGCTGTTCCATTGCCTGATCTACCGTAATACGCTCCGCACGTGTTCTGGCGCTTAGGCGCACACGATGCCCTAACACATCACGCAATACCTTTTGTACATCTGCGGCAGTCACGAAATCACGTCCGGCAATCATCGCCATCGCACGTGAGATACGAAGCAATGCGATCGTTGCACGCGGACTCGCTCCCACCTCAAACAGATCATTTTTTCTAGTCTCTTCCACCAGATCTACAATATAATCATAAATACTGTCATGCACAAATATCGTTTCCGATGTGCTTCGAAGCGCACACAATTCTTCTGCTGACAATACCGGCTGAACTTTGGATAACAGATCGGCTGATTCGCCCTTCAAAATTGCCACAGCATCCTGATGTTCCGGATACCCCATTGAAACACAGATCATAAAACGATCCAGCTGAGATTCCGGCAACATCTGCGTTCCTGATGATCCCAGTGGATTTTCTGTTGCGATGACCACAAAGGGATTCGGCAGCGGCCTGGTTACACCATCTACCGTCGCATGATTCTCCTCCATAACCTCAAGCAAAGCAGACTGTGTTTTGGGAGAGGTTCGATTGATCTCATCTGCCAAAAACAGATTACAAAACACGGCTCCTGGGCGGTATACAAACTGCCGGCTCCCCGCGTCATACATCGAAAATCCCAGAATATCACTTGGCAAAACGTCCGGTGTAAACTGCACACGCTTATAGTTCATGGACAGTGCTTTTGCAAACGTTGTCGCAAGCGTTGTCTTGCCAACGCCCGGAATGTCTTCCATCAATATATGGCCGCCACTGATGATCGCTGCAAGAACCCGCTCTACCACGTTTTCTTTACCTCGGATCACCTGATTGACTTCCCGCTGTATCCGTTCCAACTTATCCTGTATCTGCTTCTGATCCACGCGTTCCCCTCCTTTATCCTGTACACAATTCTGTTATACGCTATTTGTCAGCCTTTTATCTGTCCTTTCAGATAGTCAATTGCTGTTTGCCAGCCTTTTATCTGTCCTTTCAGATAGTTAATTGCTATTTGTCAGCCTTTTATCTGACCTTTCAGATAGTTAATTGCTGTTTGTCAGCCTTTTATCTGACCTTTCAGATAATCAATTGCCTTTTGCATCTGATTATCCGGTTTAAGCTTCCCATTTTTATCCTTCTGCCCCACCGTCGACTTATCCAATTCCACTTTAATATCCGGCTCAAGTCCGGTTCCATGAATATTGCGGCCGCTCGGCGTATAATATTTCGACGTTGTCATTTTCAACGCCGATCCATCCTGCAAGTCAAAGATCGTCTGTACAATCCCTTTACCAAACGTCTTGGTCCCGATCAATTTTGCTTTCTTTTTATCCTGCAGCGCCCCGGAAAACACTTCCGATGCACTTGCCGAATTGCCATTGACTAACACAGCCATCGGCACAGAAACATGTTTTACATCTTCCGCATAGAATTTCTCTGAAACGCCTTGTTTATCTTTGGTATAAACCACCATCCCCTTAGACATAACACGGTCTAGCATCGAAACTGCGGATTTGAGCAATCCTCCACCATTATCACGCAGATCTAAAATAAGTGCCTCCATTTTTTCCTTTTCTAAGGCATTAACTGCTGCGGAAAACTGATTTGGCGTCACTTCTTCAAATCCCGTGATCTGAATATAACCAATCTTGTCATTTAACATAGTATAGGAAACCGTGTCTTCCTGAATTTTAGCTCTTTTCACCGAAAACGTCAGGTAATCGTTTTCTCCGGAACGAACGATCGTCAGCTTGACTTTAGATCCCTCTTCACCCTTGATCTGCGCTAACACCGCTGAAAGATCCTTGCCGGAAACCCGCTCGTCATTGATCGCATAAATAATATCTCCCGCTTTCAATCCCGCTTTTTCTGCCGGACTGTTTTTCATCGGCTTAACGATCGTTATCGCACCTGTGTCCGTATTTTGGGTCACATATGCGCCAATCCCATAGAATGTACCACTAGTCTTCTCCATGATCTCCGCATATTCTTCTGCCGTATAATATTCTGCATAATCATCTCCCAGTCCATTCACGATTCCTTTGTATATAGAATTTTCCATCTTATCTTTATCGATGTCATCCAAATAGTACGCATCTATATATTTCTCAATCGTGGAAGCCTTTTGTTTAACTTCCCGCTTCATCGTACTATCTTGATCTGTGCGATTCCAAGCTGCACCGAGGTCGATGTAACCACCGAATTGACCTATGGTCAACGCAACCACCAGCATCATCGATGTGGTAAGCATTCCACACAAAAAACCTTTCAAAAATCGCTTCATTCTGTCTCCATTTCTTTTACTATCTTGATACATAATTTAATGGGTTCACATAGGATCCATTCGCATATACCGCAAAGTGCAAGTGCGGTCCGGTAGAGATTCCTGTAGAGCCGGACAATGCAATCGTCTGTCCTCTGGTGACTTTCTCTCCCACAGATACCCGCAGGGAAGAGTTGTGCATATAGTATGTATAAACGCCATCTCCATGATAAATTGCCACAAAATTACCCGCTGAAGCGGAATAGGTTGCTGTCACAACGGTTCCTGCCTTCGCTGCACGCACAATTGTTCCGGTCGGCGTCGCAATATCAATTCCTTTGTGATACGTGCTCGCTCCGGCTGTCGGCGCCGTTCTCGGGCCAAAACCGCAGCTGATCCGTCCTGCCGTTGCTAACGGCCAAATAAATCCTGATGTGCTCACCGCATTACTAGACGGTGTTTGATCTGTGGTCGTATCAGTGCCGTTAGGACCTTTGCCAGAAGGCGATGATTTTTGTGCTGCTTCTTCTGCCGCAATTTCCTGGCGTTTTTTCGCCAACAAACTCTCCACTTGATTTTCCTGTGCCGCAATCTTCGCATCATACGTGCTAATAGAAGATTCCGAATCTGCAATCAGATTGTTGTATTTTGTCAACTGCCCTTTCTTTTTACTGATCAATTGTTTCACGGATTGTTTTTCAAAAGAAAGCGTCTCTTTCGTTGCTACTAACTCATCTTTCTTTGCCTGCTTATTTTTCTTCGTTTTGGTAAGTTTTTGCTTGGTAGACTCATACTCTCCATACATCTTCTGATCATATTCGCTGATCTTACTGATATATTCGAGATGATTGTACATTTCAGACAAACTGCTGGATCCGGCTAACAACTCCAAATACCCGGAAGTACCGTCCTCATACATATATTTTATGCGCTCTTTCATCGTCTCATACTGACTAGACATCTTTGCAGTTGCCTGCGCCTCCTGAAGCAGTAATTCATCGATGTCAGACTGCACTAACTGAATCTGTTCTTCGTTAGACTTTACCTTATCCGTCAACGTGTCCATCTTTTTGTCCAACGTTGAAATATACTGTAAAATATTGCCCTTCTTGCTCTCACTGCTCGAAAGAGTTTCCTTTAACTCCGTCCGCTCCTTTTCAAGCTGCTCTCGTTTCTTGTTAGCTGCATCGATCTGCCCCTGCGTTGTTTCCGACTGTGTTGCCGCCTGCACTACCCGTGTCAGTGCAGAACCCGGATTGTCCAAAAATACTCCGCTTCCAATGCAGACCGCTCCTGTAAGCCACAGGCCAACCCCTGCTGCGATCCATTTATTTCGCTTTCTCATCTGCAATCACCCCGCCTTTCTGCTTTCGCTACTCATGCAAATGTTTTCTGACTGACAATGCACTTCCGATAAAACCAATTCCTACTCCAACTAAGAGTGACATCGGTATCAAGGTTGCAAACTCTTTCGATGGAGCCACAAAGGTTAGCCATTGTGACAATGCCGAAAAATGTTCTAATACAAATTGGATTACTCTCTCGTACAATACCCACAATACTATGATCGGAATGATCGCTCCAACCAAACCAATAACCAATCCCTCGACCAAAAATGGTGCACGAATAAAGCCATCGGTTGCACCGATCATTTTGATGATCGAAATCTCATCCTTGCGCACGCGGATACCCGTCGCGACCGCATTATTGATCAGGAATACTGAGACAAGCAACAGCAATCCTATGATCGTTGCCGATACATAGGCAACAAGCATATTAGCACTGCTCAGGCTCTTTGCCACAGTGCTCGATCCGTTTACCTTACGGATTCCCTTCATTTCCTTGATCTGCTTAGACACTTTCGCCTGCTTCGATACTCTTGTCAGAGTGATCTCAAACGACGCTGAATCCTGCAGCGGATTTTCATCACCAAAAGTATCCTCCAAATTTTCTTTTCCCTGATACATTTCTTTTTGAAACTTTTTCCACGCTTCTGTCGGAGAAATATAATCCACCGTCTCCACACCATCTAACTTACGGATCTGCTCTCCCAGCGAATCAATTTCTTCCGGTTCGATCCCGCTGTCAAAAAACACCGTCAAACCGACATTACTCTCCACATTGTACATCATGTGCTGGAAATTGCTAAGCAGCGCATAGAACAACCCCAGTAAAAACAGACAGATTGCAATCGTTCCAATCGCTACTAAGGAGAAGATTTTATTTTGTACAATATTTTTGAACCCTTGTTTGATACCGTATCCTAGTGTTTTCATTGCACATATCCTCCCTGTATCTGATCGCTGATAATAACGCCCTCGTGAAGAGTGACAACACGCTTTTGCATTTGATTCACGATCTCATTATTGTGGGTAACGACCATAACCGTCGTACCAAGCCGGTTCATATCTTCCAACAGCGCCATAATATCCCATGAATTTTGTGGATCCAGATTTCCTGTTGGCTCATCTGCCAGCAATACCGACGGACGGTTTACCATTGCACGCGCGATTGCAACTCTCTGCTGCTCACCACCGGACAATTCTCTCGGATAGACGTCCGCACGATCCTGCAGACCTACCAATTGCAGCATACCACGCACATTTTTTTCGATACGGTCCTTATCCACGCCGATCACCTGTTGCGCCAATGCCACATTTTCAAACACGTTACGATCATCCAGCAAACGAAACTCTTGAAATACTACACCTAATTTACGGCGATAATATGGCATTCTTTTGCGTTTCATCTCTGTGAGGCTATTGCCCCCCACCTGTATTTCACCAGCCTGTAGAGGGATCTCTCCGAGCAATGATTTGATCAAAGTAGACTTTCCAGAGCCACTGCTTCCTACTACAAATACAAACTCACCTTTTTCCACTTTCAGGTTACAGTTTTTCAATGCCTCTGTTCCTGTATTATAAACAACATCCACCCCCGATAAACAGATCAGCGGTCCTGTCCATTCCTCTTTCCTCTTTGCTCTTTTTCTCACTATGATACCTCTTTTCTGCGTACATTTGAACGCATGCTTTCTGCTAATGTTTTCTACGTGCTTTATCTAATGCTTTTGCCCATAATTGCTCTACAAAAACAATATCAGTATACAACATTTTGTCGTATTGCGCTACAGGCATTATACCCTCTACCCAAAGTTAGACCTAGAAGTCTAACGATTGAATGTAGGTACACCTTGACGATTGACCCTTTTTATTTTAGAACAAGGTGATACTTATCGTGATACTCCCAACCTTGCCATGAGTGCTTCTTGTAAGACCTTTGATACATTAATATGTGATCTCTCTGCTTCTTGATTTAACCAATTAGGTAATGTTACGTTACGACGCACTGTTTTGTTATCCAACATTCGTCGATAAACTTCAAGATCAACATCCACTAAAGATACAACACTTGTGCCCTCTCCCCCAAATGTACCTTTGGAAACATCAACATCTGTCATATTAGAGGCTTTTGAAATTTCTTTTCCCTCGTCCTGTGCCTCGATACAACTTATACCAATCGCATCTCTTGCCATCATAATAGCATCTGCCAAGGAACTTTTTACCTTGCCTTCTTCGTTTGACTCTGTCAAAATTCCTAAGTCCGGCACTTCAATCAATATATTTGTATCTACATCTGTAAATATAACCGGATATGCTACTTTCATATGCTCAACCTCCATCTTTATATAATAAATGCATTATATTGAGACTGGGAGATTATTTTAATCCCCATTTTCTCAATATTGCTTTTGCTAGTCTCTCATTTACCTCTTTATGCCTTGGTATTACTTCCTCATCATTCCCTCTTTGATAAACATCATGGTCTCCTCCATGTCTGACAAGGTGAAATCCGGCATTTTTGAGTTTTTTCACAAGATCTCTTTGTTTCATATTTTCCCCCTTTAATTATATTATACACACTGCATACACATTTTTCAATATAAATGTGTAAATAATACACATTTTGATCAAAATACCAAAAAGCCCTAGAAATGATAACCATTTCCAGGGCTTTCCACATGCATTCACTAATTAATATTCAAAATTTTCCATATACTTCATATATTTCACGACCATCAGCGCAATCTTGAAAGTAATCGCATCATCAAATACACGCAGATCAAGTCCGGTGCTCTTCTGCAGCTTATCCAAACGATACACTAACGTATTACGATGAATATACAACTGTCTGGAAGTCTCTGATACATTCAAGCTGTTCTCAAAGAATTTATTGATCGTAGCAATGGTCTCCTCGTCAAAATCGTCTGGCGATTTGTCACCAAATATTTCTTTGATAAACATTTTACAAAGCGGCATTGGAAGCTGATAGATCAAACGGCCAATACCTAAGCTGCTATACGCAATGACGTTGCGGTCGCTGTAAAAAATCTTTCCAACGTCTAACGCCATTTTAGCTTCTTTATAAGAACGCGACACATCCTTGATCTCATTTACCATCGTGCCATAGGATACGTGCACCATTGTCATAGCTTCCGTGTTCAACATATCTAAGATGACTTTTGCAGTTTTCTCCATATCATCATAATCTTCGTTCGGTTTCACTTCCTTCACGACAATGATGTTCTTTTCGTCAACCTGCGTGATGAAGTCCTTGGATTTGCTGGAAAATAATCCTTTGACCGTCTCCAATGCGTTGGTGTCCTTCTCATTCTTTGTCTCGATCAAAAATACAACGCGGCGCACAGATGCTTCGATATGTAACTTCTTCGCACGATTGTAAATATCAACCAACAACAGATTATCCAACAATAAGTTCTTGATAAAATTATCTTTATCGTAGCGCTCTTTGTAGGCAACCAGCAAATTTTGAATTTCAAAAGCCGCCAATTTACCAACCATATATACATCGTCGCTGTCGCCCTTGGCTAACACTACATATTCTAATTGGTGATCATCAAAGACCTTGAAAAATTGATATCCCTGAAGCACCTGACTATCTGCAGGCGAATTAACGAACGCCATTACAGCCTCTTCATATTCCTCTACATTATCTATCGTAGTGGCAAGCGCTTTCCCCTCCGTATCCATTACACAAATATCTACGCGCGTAATATTCTTCATTCCTTCGATATTTGTCTGCAACACCTGATTTGCAATCATATTTACCTCCGCTGCTTCTCGAGTAAGTGCTATCTATCTGCAACGACTTACCCGTTCTTTAGAAAGTTTCCCTTTCTAATATCCCCAATAACATATACTAAATTATAGCATGAAATTTGTAAAAAGTAAATAAAACAGGCATTGTAGATACAATGCCTGTCTTAGATAGTTTATTATGAGAATTTTAACAAATCTTCTAACATAAAGGACTAGTTTGTAATGGTTCTCTCTGTCTCTTTGTCGAATACATGAATCTTAGCAGGATCCAATGCAATCTTGATCGTATCGCCAGGACGAGCTGTTGTACGAGGATTTACACGAACTGTGATATCGAATCCCTCGACAGTGAAGTATAAGAATACTTCTGCACCAAGCATCTCGTATACCTTAACAGTTGCATCAAGTACATTGTCAGATCCACCGTTAACAAAGATCTCCTCATCTTTGATATCCTCTGGACGAATACCAAGTACGACTTCTTTACCAATGTATCCACCTTCAACAAGTCTGGCAGCTTTCTGCTCAGGAAGCTTAATTGCATAAGAACCAAATGCAAGCTTAACATCTTCGCCTTCCTGAATTGCTACAGCGTCGATGAAGTTCATCTGTGGTGAACCAATGAAACCAGCTACGAACAAGTTACATGGTTTTGTATAAAGATCGATTGGAGTAGCAACCTGCTGCATTACACCATCTTTCATAACAACGATACGAGTACCCAATGTAAGAGCCTCTGTCTGGTCATGTGTTACGTAGATGATCGTAGCTTCCAATCTCTGATGGATCTTAGAAATCTCGATACGCATCTGTACACGAAGTTTTGCATCCAAGTTGGAGAGTGGCTCATCCATCAAGAATACCTTAGGGTTACGAACGATTGCACGACCCATGGCAACACGCTGTCTCTGACCACCGGATAAAGCCTTTGGCTTACGGTCTAACAAATGCTCGATGTCAAGAATTCTTGCTGCATCATGTACTAACTTATCGATCTTCTCCTTAGGAGTCTTTCTTAACTTCAGACCGAATGCCATGTTGTCATATACTGACATATGTGGATACAGAGCGTAGTTCTGGAATACCATTGCGATATCACGATCCTTAGGCTCTACATCATTTACTAAGTTATTACCGATCCAAAGCTCACCCTCTGTGATCTCTTCCAAGCCAGCGATCATACGAAGTGTAGTAGATTTACCACAACCTGAAGGTCCTACGAAGATGATGAACTCCTTATCTGCGATGTCCAGATTAAAATTCTTTACTGCAACGAATCCGTTTGGATATGTTTTGCAGATGTTTTTCAAAGATAAACTTGCCATTAATATGTCCTCCTGTTTGTCAATTAATTTATCTTGTAAGGGAATAACTCCTCTCACATAACCTGTAAAATATAATACACCAAACAGAATTTTTTGACCATGGCACGAATTGCCAAAGAAAGTTTTCGCTTTTTGTGCAAAGTGTATAGAATGAGATTTTTTCATTGCTTTTGCCAAAAAATCTACGGCTTTTTTGTTGTTTTTCTGTGCAATTTGAACAGTTTTTTGCCATCTGCTGACATGCCGAGAGCTGTCGAATCAAATCCTTCACCCAAAACTTCTCTCGCTTCCGTGATTATGACAAATGCTGACGTGTCATGTTTTCGCACCGCCTGCAGAAGCTGTCCCGTCTGTCTTTTGCCTATGACACACAGCAACACAGGGCGCTCCTGTCCGCTATACACTCCCTTTGCTTTGATCTGTGTCACTCCGCGATTTAACGATGTCATGATCTCCTCCGCTATATCCTGCCATTTCTTTGAAATAACTAAGATCTGTTTGCTTTGCGTCATGCCGGACAGGATCGCGTCCATTACCTTCGAAGAAACAAAAACGGCTGCTGTTGCATAAATCGCCTTATCGACACCAAAATAAAATGCTCCGGCAACAATGATCACTGAATCAATGACAAACAACGCATTTGCCACAGAGATATGCGGATAATACGTGCAGATCAGGCTCCCCAGCAGATCTGTTCCACCGGTAGAATATCCTGTTGCAAATACCAGACCAATACCGGCGCCGGTCAGTACACCGCCAACAATAGCAGCCATCACAAAATCTCCCTCTGCCACCGGCTGCTCCGGTATCGCATACAACATTGCCGAAAATATGAGGTTGGCAATGAATGATTTCATGATAAATCGATGCCCTTTTTCAAAAATTCCCCATACAAAAACCGGAATATTTAACAACAGATTTATGCTCCAAACAGCCATCGGAATTCCGGCATATTCATACAGCATATGCGACAGCAGGATAGCAAGCCCTGAAAAGCCCCCCGGCACCATCCCCATTGGACTGTATACCATATTGACCGCCAATGCCATCATACCTGTTCCAATGACAAATGCCGGTAATTCCCTCCACCAAAATCGTTTTCCAAACATACTTGCGTCTCATCCCCTCGATCATCCAATCCAATTCATTCAAAAAGAGGATAACCTATCATTGGTTATCCTCTCTTACTTCAAATATCTTTTTCATCTGATTTATTATTATATTGCACAACTTTCTTTCGAAATATACGTGCTTGAACATCTTTTTTGACCGATTGCTGGCGAACCAGTTTCTCATACAGCGGTTCCAAATGAAGTTTCTTGACCCACTCCGGCGCTTCTTTTTCCTCAGCCAAGATCAAGCTCACCACACCGCCGATCGCTACGCACAGACGCGCATGCAGCAATGGCAAATGCTCCATGATCCAAATTTCCTGCGGCCCGGTCTCTAAATCTACCAACAAAATATCCGGCGTATGATTGTTGATCTCATTGATCAGCGCTGCGGCCTCCATATCCGGATCATACACAACACTTCCTGATAATCGAAGCCCCGGCTGCATACGTTTGCACCAAGTTTCCAATTGTTCTACTTCCGTGCTGCTCTTTCCTATTATATATACGCTTTGATCTTTTTTCTGAAGATTTTCTAACATAATGCCAAAGCTTTTACAGCTGACTACCATTCCACCAGCTTCCAGCACTTCAACATGATGTGCACTAAGCAGTGCCTCCTCACCAGGCAGGATCAAATCCGCCTGCTCGATCACTTCACGATACGACTCCTCCCCCATTGCCTTATCTAACAGCTCCGTCGACGCAAATAATATCACATCTAACTTATCGTCCGAAAGATATTCATTCATTTTCTGGACAAAGACATCATTCGTCATCATATCAATGTCAATATCCAGCACTTTTACTGAAGCGTGCATCGTTTCGTTATACCATCCTTGCTACTGATTTGCATCAGCGGTACCCAGAATAATCTCGATATCATATCCTTGATCCACCATACCAACGGTTACCTGTGGATTTTTGAAATATTTCTTCAAATCCTCTCCTTGACCACCTTCTTTAACAATAATCTTTGTCTGTGTCAAGGTCTCTTTAGTATAATCCCCTACTTGAGGTACAGTATACCCCTTCTTCTGTAATTTCTGCTGTGTCTTACCGGCCAGTCCGGCAATCTTACTGCCGTTGAGCAGAATTATCTTAAGTCCTTTGGAACTTACTGCTTTCTTACCGCTCTTTGGCTTTGGCGTCGTATTACTGCTTGCTGCAGGCGACGTTGTCGCTTTTTGCGTTGTCGTAAGATCCTGGGCCGCTGTATATGGCACTTCGTTATTGATCAGACCTTTGAAAAACTTCTTGGCAGCCTTTGTATCTACAACAAACACCTTACCATCGTAGCTTCCCGGACATCCCCAATAATGGAAATAGTCCACATTCATCTGCTCATAACTTTGAATATAACCAATCTTGTTCGTCACTGTCAGATTGGAAGTCACGCGATCATACTGTGATTTGATAAAATCCGCAATCTTCGATTCATCACCATTCAGATCTTTAAGCTGCTGCACATACGCATCGCTGGCACAAGAAATCTTCATCTTTGTCTTGGCTCCGGATGGCTCCGGCGATGCAGAGGCAACCGGTGATGCGGTCTGTTCTACATCCACAGTCTTTTTGTAACTAACCTTTACTTTGACTTCCTGATAATGGTTGTTATATGTTTCCTCATCCAAAACCGTATAATAGCTTAAACTTGTTCCGATCATCTTTTCCACGATCAACGAACCGTATCCATACGCTTGCTGTTCATCTGCAAAATACTGTTTCAGCTTGCTGATACGCATGATCTGCGGAATATTCTCACTTATAGTACATAGTTTGCGATACATTGTTGTCGGAATTGTATAATCGTTCTTTGTTGGTATTGTAACATAATCCAAATTATTGGTCTTAGTATTACATATTTCAACCATCATATGTGTAATCTGATCTTTTTCATTACATACATAGATTAAGTTTTTAGAAATATCCTCTGTCTTCGCCTCCTTAATGATCTCCTTAATACTATCCTTATCCGTATTCACGTTAGTCGCATTTTTCGATAGGAAGTGATAGGATATTTTGTAACTGCCAAATCCAACGGCGATCAAAATGCAAATTCCCAGGATAGACTTGCCCAAATTAATAGCAAATACTTTCCAAATATTATTCTTAGTACCCTTCATGCTTGTTTTCTCCTTTTCCCACTAATCGTCGCATATCTATGCGCTGCTATCAAACCCCCAGCTTTCATTACACAAACATTCAAACTATTATAACAAATCTTTTTACCCCTGTAAAGTATATTGCCATTATGCTATACTACTTTTATTACAGATAAATTTTACACGAAATGAGGTTAGTATGAATACAGCCAAAACAGCTATAGTAACCGGAGCATCTCATGGGATCGGTCAGATGACCGCTCTAAAACTTGCAGCGGCAGGCTACGACCTTGCCATCTGCTGTCAAAAAGACATGACAGCGCTCTCTGCTGTTGCAAAGCAGATTACCGCTAACGGCCGCAACTGCCTTGCGATGCAGTGCGATGTTGGCGACAGTGCTCAAGTAGCAGATTTTTTTTCACAAATACAGATCACATACCCACATATTGATCTACTCATCAACAACGCAGGCATCTCCTATGTTGGTTTGTTGCAGGATATGTCGGACGACGAGTGGACTGCCATTGTAAATAGCAATCTGTCCTCTGTATTCTACAGTTGTCGTGCTGTCATTCCGACCATGCTCGCCCAACAATATGGCAAAATTATAAACATCACGTCTGTTTGGGGCGAAATAGGAGCCTCCACCGAAGTTGCTTACTCTGCAACGAAAGGCGGCGTCTGTGCTTTCACCAAAGCCTTGGCGAAAGAACTCGGTCCCAGTCACATTACTGTCAACGCAGTCTCCTGTGGTTTTATCGATACCCGAATGAATGGACAGCTTTCCGACGACGAGCGCAGCTCTCTGTTTGAGGAAATCCCTGTCGGCCGACCGGCTTCTGCCGAAGAAACCGCTGACTTTATTGTACAAGTCGCTCAAAGCGGAGAATACCTGACCGGCCAGGTGCTGCGTTTTGACGGCGGTTGGATATGATCCACCCCGTTTACAGATCGCGGTAAAAATCTCTTGTCTGTATGATCTCTGCCGGGACTTCTATGCCGTCTTTCTCCCATACACGGAATTTCAACGCATATTCTTTATTTTTCTTACCTGTTTCACGCATAAAGCGTGCCATTGCATCTCGGAACAACGGTTGTTCTACTATTGTCTCACGAATCTTTTTAGTAAACGGGCAATACGTCGCCATAATCTCTCGAACCGTCTTATTTAACGTGATTCCGCCCTTTGCCTCATGTCGGATCCAGTTAATATAATCCGTCACAAAGACCTCTCGTGTATTGTTTCTGCATTTCTGGATCTGCATTTTTAATTTTTCTTTCTTGTCCTCTGACAAGTCCCTGTTTTTGCGGTAAAACTGGATATAATCACTATATTCACTTGTCAGCGATTTTATCTGAATATTGTTCCACGAAGTCCCCTGCATCGTGCGACACAGCTCCCAGCGAAAACGACCGCACAACTGAATCATGGCAAGCTCTAAATCCCCTTCAAAGAAATGAGGCATCAAAAAACGACCTTTGGAATTTCTTCTGCGGCCGCTCAGTTCCTGCCACATAATCCCTTTGGTACCACAAGCAGGCAGCAAAATAACGTCCGGTGCCACCTCTTCCATCATATATTCCTTTGTGATCGGCGAATCGTCTTTATGAAACAGCATCTCACGATAAAATACCGAATAATCAATCTGTCTGAGCTTGCGCAGGCTCGCATTGATCTTATCTTTTGATAAAAAGGTACGTTGCAATGATGCTGAACTTCCTTCCGTAAACAAAAACGGTACGAATACCGATGCCTGACCACTTACCAGACGATGATTTACGCGGAACATATTGGTAATCTCGTAATCCAATTTTGCATCGCGATCCTCGAGCTGCTCTTTCATCTGCGCTTCCGTGATCCGTCCGGTTTTTTTCTGATCTCGCAGAAAATCTTCATAATCCAGATCAAATTCACTCTTAGAAGGACTTTTACGCCCCTCGTAAACCTCGGTAAGCCATTCTTTCATATCATAAACGCGGCAGTCTCCGCGTCCGGAACGATCGTTGTCCAACGAAAGCAGCTCCTCTAACAATTCTTCCGTCAATAATGTCTCACTTAGAAATCCATAACGCAGGAAAAGGTCGATCTCGATCGGTGTCTCCTCCGTGCTGTGATACTCTTTATAATATACTGCTTTATACAGCGGATAATACTGTTTTAATATATTACGACGCAATTCTCTTGCGTTGTCATCCGTCGACATCTTGTCCGACAATGCTGCAAACGCTCGAACATCCGCTTCAAATTGCTGTGTTTGTTCTATTGGAAGCTCTGAATACCTTAAAATGTGCTCCAAGGAATGATCTAACTCTTCAACGCTGACAAAGTTTTCCTCTACTAAGGCAAACTCTTCCGTCAAAGCATCCACTGTTTCTTCTTGTGATGCCCCATCACAGATTAGGCTGTAGTATGCATTATCCATAGAATTATGGTCAATCTGCAGATTGATACTTGCCTGTTCGTATAAAACTTCTTCCAAACGGTTGATCTCATCGATCAACTTATCAAAAATCTCCATCCCGGCTTTCGTGTCCGCATCAATCCTCTTGGCAGTTGCCACCATATGCAAAACCGATAAATATAAATTTTTGTCTGTACGAAACATTGGGCCAACCAAACTCTGCAGATATGCTGCATCTGCTTCACATTGATCCAGCAGATCACGAAGCAGATTGATCTGGTCCTTAATATGATAGACTGCAATCGTCTCTGATGCACCAAAATATGCCTTTTGAACATCCTGTTTCAATCCACTTAAGATGTCATAATAAGTGATCTTTTCTTCATCTAATGCCGTCCAATGCATCAACGGCGACAACTCTTCAATCCCAGGCACTTCATCCGTTGTGATCCCTAACTCCTGCCCAATCACCTGATAGGATCTATACTGTTCCTGCAAAAATTCATAATCCCTCTCTGCCTGCTCTTCCAGCGTGTGATATACACCCGCAAGAGCATGTATATATTTTCCTAATGTAGCAACCATAAGCGCTGCATAATCCTTGTTCGCCTTAAAAATCTGCTGAAGGGTCGCCTGAAGTTCGCCGGCACGAAAGATATAGATTGCGAGATCCGTTTCAGCTTGATATGTAACACGATACATCCCATCCTGTAAATCCGTCAATCCCAAGAAATGTCCGGATCCAATGACCAAATTAACACCCTCTGCCTGTATGCGTACTCGACCTTTCAATACAAGCCCAACATAAGCAGCTTCACTGCCGCGCTCAAAAATAATTTCACCCTTCATGATCTGATTGACACAATAGGTTTTTCGCTCCGTATTCATTCAATCTCCTCCTTATTGAAAACAGCGACGGGGAACTCTTGATAACGTCACACTACATAACAGCAATTTCCTATAAAATAACAAAAAACCGTGCATTCTGCGTTGAATCCATCGCTGCAAACGTTACCTTTGCAGTTAACTCAGCCCCGGCAACCTCGCGGCACACGGAAGATCTCACTTAGTGCTGCTAGGTTCCCCTCCTGACACGGTTCATGAGTTTCCATTGCGCAAGACCAAAGCGTCAACGCCACTTACAAAGGGCAGCTTTGCAAGCCATAGACCCGAAACAGAACATCACCCCTGCTATAGCGGATTGCAGGTACAGGGAACCGCTATCTCCCCGGCTAGCACGGAAATCTTATGACAAAATCAAGCGGATGCTACTCGCATCTTCGAGCGCTTCTTTTAGAGAAACGACACAAATTTTATTATATAGATTCCTGTATGCCCTGTCAAGATTGTTCTTTTTGCGTTTTTTTCTGCCGGCGCAATTCCCGAAAAAAATCCTGCATCATCTGACTGCATTGCTCTTGCAGTACTCCAATAACCTTGTCCACTTGATGATTGAAGCGTTTTTCCTGCAGCAAGTCCAAAATGCTTCCGGCGCACCCGGCTTTCGGATTCATAGCACCGATCACAACTTTGGGAATCCTGGCCTGCACGATCGCACCGGCGCACATCGGACACGGTTCTAACGTAACGTAGAGTTCGCAGTCTTCCAGACGCCAATCCTGCAATTTTTTACTCGCTTTCTTTATTGCAATGATCTCGGCATGAGCCAGAGTACTCCCCTCAATGTTCCGACGGTTGTATCCTCTCGCTAATATTGTTCCGTCTCTTACGATCACGCAGCCGATCGGCACTTCTCCAATTGCCGCCGCTTTTTTCGCCTGCTTGATCGCCTCCCTCATATATTTTTCCGTATTGTCTTTCTGCACCGCCATTTTTCCTCATTTCTAACGTAGTTATGCCATAATAACTGCACATGATTTCTGCGCATAACGGAGTCTAAAAGGAACTCCTAAGTTAAGTGTGCTGTGTTTATTATAATCTTTTTTGTATATTAGAACAACCTTTTGTCTGCCAAAATCACCTACGAAACACTTGCATTTTCCGCACCAATCCGATATGTTTTTATAAGATCACTCAGTCTTTGTATCGATATAAATACGAAGGTGTGAGTCAGATTTTAGACAGAAATGAGGATTGTTATCATGTTAACCTATTATCAATCAGAGCGGCTTGAATTGCGTATATTAAAGCCGGACAGTTCGTCAGCCGTTTTGGATTTTTATGAACGAAACCGTAATACGTTAGAGCCGGTAGAGCCTCTGCGTCCACAATATTTTTACACCATTACCTATCAATCCCGCAATCTTACTTGGGAATACAATGCTTTCCTTAAGTCAAAACATATTCGTTACTGGATGTTTCGAAAAAACAGCAATATCCCGATTGGCTGTGTCTGCTTTTCTGAATTTCAGGGCGGAGCCTTTCATCGATGCATGATCGGATACAAACTGGATCAAACCGCCACTGGCAACGGCTATATGCAGGAGGCAATTGCCTTTTTGCTGCCTTTGGTTGCAAAACACTATGAAATGCATCGTTTCGAAGCGATGGTTCTCCCGGAAAATGAGTCCTCTATCCGACTGCTAGAACATCTGCACTTTGTACGGGAAGGCTATCTGCATTCATTTGCGCAAATAAACGGACAATACCGGGATCATCTCCTCTACACCTACATAGTACCGGATTCATCGGAAGATTAGTCCAGTGGCATCAGCCAATATCCAAAAGCTCCGCGACAGTTTTTCTGTCCACAGATGGCAATAAATTCACGAAATCCGGCATTCTCCGCCTTCGACTGCATCATATTACTATAGATGCCCGGAACACCGATGACATATCCTTTCTCCCATTCCATAAAGATCAAATGGCGATATTGAAAATATCCCTGCATTAAAAACGGATTTCCGGAAAGGGACCACATTCTCATCGGCAAACATCCAATATCCTGCGGCTCTATTCGCACGCATTGTCCGGGATAACGTTCCCCAAACGGACGCATCACCGGAAAAGTAAGCAACATTTTTTTGCCATAGTCCAATTCTTTGCGCTGAAATGGACAGCTTCCGCAGATTGACTGCCCTGTCACCTCCGCCGACTGACTACAACGTTCCATTGAAGCGTTCTCGGGTTTCCGGGAAATCCCTGCCTGCGCCGAGGCAAGATGATCCGCAAATCTCTGTGCTATATTGCTGCCGCTGCCAGACGAAACAACTTCTTTTCGCGGTGTATTGATGCCTCTCTCAGATGAAGCAACTTCTTTTTGCGGTGCCTCGCTGCTACTATCCGATGAAACATCCATGTTTTGCAGTGCCTCGCTGCTACTATCCGATGAAACATCCATGTTTTGCGTTGTCTCGTTGCTACTATCCGCTGAAGCAACCATATTTTGCAGTGTCTCGCTGCTTCTATCCGCTGAAGCAACCATATTTTGCAGTGTCTCGCTGCTTCTATCCGCTGAAATAACCATGTTTTGCGGTGTCCCGCTGCTTCTATCCGATGAAACAACCATATCTTGTGATGTCTCGCTGCCTCCCTTAGGTAAAGCCTCTGCTTTTCCTGCATCCTCATGTTGATCCCCCTGCCACCAACGTAATTGCCGTGCATCGATCTGTTCCAAATTCCATGTTGATGCAAAATAATGTCCTTCTTCTACATAAACCAATACTCCATGTACATCGTCGAGAGACAGCCCGGTACCTGCAAGATTGTCCACATTTCCCTCATACTGCCCCTTCATACTGCCATTATTATCTCTCATGACGCCAATGGGTATAAGCAGCACGCCTGTTTTTTCCTGCTGAAACAATGCTGCCTGTGGCAGAGTGGCAAGGTCGGCTCTCCGCATTTGAATCAGCACCCGACACTGTTCACCGCGTTTTTCCAATTTGACATAGCCAACATTGGCTCCCTTGTGTCCATCTTGATATTCATACAAATAGCAAATCATTCGCTCATAACGACCCATTCTTTTCCTCATTTCTGAACCTGTTTCTATACTTCTGTACCACTATATGTATATGGAAAGCTTGTTAGAACAAAATCGTTCATTTACTTCATGATTCAGATTTGGCTTATACGAAGCTGCTGTCGCATTGCATATTACTTACGCAAACTTCCCATACCTCAAATCCTCCACAACCACATATTGCTTATTATGTCGAGAATTTCATTATATTTTGCAGCCAATACATTAAATTGTTCTGTCATCAGAGCACTATGATAATTGCCGTAGAACGCAGAGTTTTTGAGTGATTTCTTATTTTGTTACATCTCTGATAGTTGATTTGTTTGAATGATGGACTTTTTTTCTCATCACTGTTATAATCGTATGTTAGGGTCAAACGGTATTATACCCAACTAATTTCACAGAAAGGTGGATATGAAATGAGTGAAAATTGTAATCATGACTGTTCGAGCTGCGGAGAGGCATGTGCATCAAGAGATCCAAAGAGCTTTTTAGAAAAGCCGCACGCAGAGAGCAGCATTCGCAAAGTGATCGGCGTTGTTAGTGGCAAAGGCGGTGTCGGCAAATCTATGGTATCATCTTTGCTGGCTGCTAACTTCCAGAAAAAAGGCTACCATACCGCTGTTATGGACGCGGACATTACCGGTCCTTCTATTCCAAAGGCATATGGCATCAACGAAAAAGCTACGGGCGACGAGCATGCAATATATCCTGTTGTTTCCAAATCCGGCATTCAGGTGATGTCTGTTAATCTGTTATTGGAAGATGCTACAGATCCGGTTATTTGGCGTGGTCCGGTCATTGCCGGCACGGTGAAACAATTTTGGCAGGATGTAGTGTGGAAAGATGTCGATTATATGTTTGTCGATATGCCTCCGGGAACCGGTGATGTTCCTTTGACTGTATTCCAAACCATCCCTGTTGACGGCATCGTCATTGTAACCTCCCCACAGGAACTTGTATCTATGATCGTAGGAAAAGCTGTCAAAATGGCACAAATGATGAATATTCCGATCATTGGTATCATCGAAAATATGAGTTACGTGGAATGTCCGGACTGTGGCAAAGCAATCGAAATTTTCGGCAAAAGTCATGTTGATGAAGTTGCTACTCAGTACCATCTTCCGGTACTCGGACGCATCCCTATGACTCCTTCCATTGCTGCAGCCAGTGACGCTGGTGCTGTTGAAGATCTGGAGGGTAATTGGCTGGATGTTGCGATCAGCGCAATTGAAGCCATTCCGGAAAATCCAGATAAATCAAAATAACGTGAAATAAGAAATAAAATAAAGACAAAAGTTCTTATTAAGATTACGGTATCAAAAAAGGCACCTCTTAATCATATCTGACGAACAATGCATATAAAACGCAATATTCGTAGATATGATCAAGAGGTGCCTTCATTATTGTTCTAATCTTTATTACAGATTACCGCATGCTCCAGCAGCTCTCGCAAACTTACAAATATTATATCTAGGATTCCTTACGTGCAATTGCAGTCTGTGCAGCCTGCACAGCGCCTTCCAGCGTATCTGCTGCTGCCAAGAAACCACTTGCATGACAAAAACGAAGCGAAGCGATTCCACTAATCTGCGATAATTCCGGTGCGTCTTTACCACGCCACTCTTCCGGCATTGCACATACCAGTGCCGTATCACCATGTTCTATCGGAACTCCCTGCACACTATATCCCCCGCGATTCGACGGATATACCACCATTTGATAACTACTTCCAATCACTTCCTTCTTCCACGGAACAAACTTCGGAAGGATCAATATACTGCCGTTGCTTTCTTCCATTGCCTTACGAACCAGCGATGCCGCACGTACAATACCGGCTACCGCCTCAAAATGGTTACGTAGGATTTCCTCCGCCATCTTCTCAGCGCGCCAAAAGCAATCGTCATAACTCTCTTCGGAATCCCAAGAAGGATTAAACTCATCAATAATGGACGCCAAAACATTGTGACATCCGGTATTGTCGGATTCATCTAACGGCTGCACAAAAGACTCATCAAAACGCACTGCCTCTTCCTCACCAATGCACTGTGCACCGTATTCGCGCCATAGCAGTCCGAAAGCAGCATAAGGGCATCCGTTCTCACGGTATTCCTTATCTTCCTGGTGATGATCGAAACGGCCGCGTCCTATATCATACACAATGCCGTCAAAATCTGCCGGCACCTCAAAACCGCGTGTTACCTGAATCTCCGGTTTGATCAATCGCAAAAATGCTGTCGCAAATACATCATCTGAATGAAATTTCGCACCATGCGTGAATGCCTGGTCCGGCAATGCTGTCTTGCATTGAAAAAATGGCTCTTTCATAGAAATCCTCCATTAGCTGTTATTATGCCAATTCCTGCTCTAACGATTCACGAACTGCCTTAATAAATCCTTCGCTGTTTAATACCGTCACATTTTCAAGGCTGGTGATCAGAGCAAGATCCTTCGTCATCTTACCGGACTCGATCGTACCCAGTGTCGCTTCCTCTAATTTATCTGCAAAATCCTGCAGTTCCTGAATGCCGTCCATCTCACCACGCTTACGCAGTGCTCCGGTCCAAGCGAAGATCGTTGCTACAGAGTTAGTAGAAGTCTCTTCACCCTTCAAATGTTTATAGTAATGTCTCTGTACTGTTCCATGCGCTGCCTCATATTCATATACGCCAGATGGAGATACCAATACCGAAGTCATCATAGCAAGAGAACCGCATGCAGAAGATACCATATCGCTCATAACATCTCCATCATAGTTCTTACATGCCCAGATAAATCCTCCTTTTGCCTTCATAACACGTGCTACGGCATCATCGATCAATGTATAGAAATACTCAATCCCGGCAGCATCAAATTTCTCCTTATATTCTTTATCAAAAATATCCTGGAAAATATCTTTGAAATTATGATCGTATATCTTAGAGATCGTATCCTTCGTTGCAAACCAAAGATCCTGCTTTGTATCTAATGCATAGTTAAAGCATGCACGGGCAAAGCTCTCAATAGATTTATCTTTATTATGGATACCCTGAATGATTCCCGGACCATCAAAATCCATGATCGTCTGGCGGATCTCTTTGCCATCTTCTCCGGTAAATACTAACTCAGCCTTACCAGGACCCGGCACCTTGATCTCTGTATTTTTATAAACATCACCATATGCATGTCTTGCCAACGTGATCGGCTTCTCCCAATTCTTAACACACGGCTCAATGCCTTTTACCTGAATCGGTGCACGGAATACAGTGCCGTCCAATGCAGCACGGATCGTACCGTTTGGTGATTTCCACATTTCCTTCAAGTCATACTCTGTCATACGAGCAGCATTTGGTGTGATCGTTGCGCACTTTACTGCAACGCCATACTTCTTCGTTGCCTCTGCAGAGTCGATCGTAACCTGATCATTTGTCTGATTACGGTACTCCAAACCAAGATCGTAATATTCTGTCTTGAGATCGATAAATGGAAGCAGCAGTTCATCCTTGATCATCTGCCATAAAATACGGGTCATTTCATCTCCATCCATCTCTACCAAAGGGGTTGTCATCTTAATTTTGTCCACTGCATTATCCTCCTTTTACTGTTGTGCCTGTAATTTCACAAATTTTACTTCACAATCATAGCACAAATGAGTCTGTTTGTGAAATATTTTTATTGCCATATGTGTTGACAAGTACAAATTAGCATGTTATCTTTTAATTGTCAAGAGTGTTTCCCTCACATTCTTTTGTTCCTATCGTACACAGCAACCGGCGCAGCTATCGTTCTACTCCCGATCAGATATGTTTTCATGCGCAGAAATGAGGTATTTATGGAAATGAAACAACAATTTTTCAAGCACACATCTGTCAACCGCACTTTCTTTATTATGGTATTGATCGCCGCACTGCTTACAGGGTTATTCGCCCCTGCTATGGTCCGCCACTCCGGTGCTGCATCTCCGTTTATCATTTTATCCAGTTATCGTTCTTCGTTAAAGATCGGTCAGGAAATGGTCTTGTCTGCCGTCACCTCTGACCTAAGCTACCCTTCCTTTACCAGTTCGGCCTCCTCCATCGCTTCCGTCAATGTATATGGAGTGATCACTGCCAAAAAAGCCGGCACCTGCAAGATCAAAGTGAAATCCGGTAAATCCGAAACCTATTGTCAGATTCAAGTCGTTCCAACGACAATCTCCCTCAACAAAACGGCACTTTCACTGGAAAAGCAGCAGACATTCCAATTGACAGCCAGGACATCAAATCGCAGTGTCCCAACTTACCGCAGCAATAAAAAAAGTGTCGCACTGGTCTCTTCTACCGGTCTGATCACCGCACTCAAACCCGGCAGTGCAACGATTACGATCAAAGCAGATCAGACAGAACAGCACTGTCAAGTTACCGTTGTTAAACCAACTATCACTCTATCCCAAACAGCCGCATCACTATTCCGCGGTCAGAACATATCACTGCGGGCATCCATATCAAACAAAACCGTTCCGACCTGGTCTTCCAGCGCTAGGAGTATCGCTGTTGTCTCGGATTCCGGAGTAGTGACTGCCAAAAAACATGGCACGGCAACCATTGCCGTCAAGGCAGATGGCGTTACACGAACTTGCAAAATAACCGTAAAATCTCCCACGATCAAATTAAGTGCTTCTAAATTAACAATTAAAAAAGGAAAACGAAAAACACTGACTGCCAAAGTTTCTTCCGGCAATGCACCCACCTATTCCAGTAGCAACTCTTCTGTGGCATCTGTCACCAAAAAAGGTGTGATCTCCGCACGCAAAAAAGGTACCGCCACGATCAAAGTGAAAGAGGACGGTACCACAGTTAGTTGTAAGATCACCGTAAAATAGTATGATGCAGAGAATATGCCATGGCATCCGCCAGGGACTACATACCCTTTGACGGCAACATCATAAATCTGTTATTGTCCGGTCAGTTTCTTGCGCAGCCGCCACAGGAAGCACATCCTGCCGGGGCATTGTTTACCATGTGCTCATAATAAGAAGAAATACTGCAGATCGCCTGCGAAGAGATTCCCTCTCCACTTCCGGTAAATCCAAGTCCTTCTTCTGTTGTTGCCTTAATATTAACCTGGTCAAGCTCAATCCCCAGCGTATCAGCAACATTTTTTCGCATCGTATCAATGTAATCTCTCATTTTAGGTTTCTGTGCAATGATCGTTGCATCGATATTGTCAATCATATAGCACTTTTCTTCCAGCAGCTTGCCAACATGCTCTAACAGCTTTATGCTGGATGCTCCTTTGTAGGCAGCATCTGTATCCGGAAAATGTTTTCCAATATCTCCCAGTGCTGCCGCACCGAGTAAAGCATCCATAATCGCATGCAAAAGTACATCAGCATCTGAATGTCCTAACAATCCCTTTTCATATGGGATCTCTACCCCGCCCAAGATGAGCGGTCTATCCTCTACCAAACGGTGTACATCATATCCCATTCCAACGCGCATAGTAATCCTCCTACTAATGCTTCAAAAGCATTTATCTTGCTTTATCGCACTCCTTCTCTGCTATTTCCTGATTTAACAAAAAGAGCAGGTATATCAATTATACCTGCTCTTCATTTAGTAGCGGAAAAGGGATTTGAACCCCTGACACCATGGGTATGAACCATGTGCTCTCGCCAACTGAGCTATTCCGCCATATTAAAATAAATGACTGTGCTTGATACAGTCTAATGGGACCTACAGGGCTCGAACCTGTGACCCTCTGCTTGTAAGGCAGATGCTCTC